>Ga0265327_10000244_pt1 | contig 108867 bp, 131 predicted proteins | sample 41621metaG_FD_202089 | JGI IMG/M metagenome (GOLD analysis project Ga0265327, IMG submission 202089) | Rhizosphere microbial communities from Carex aquatilis grown in University of Washington, Seatle, WA, United States - 4-16-21 metaG | ecosystem: Host-associated > Plants > Roots >...
TTGGCTTCTAATACACTTCTGCCCAAATCCCGCCATATTTTTTCAAATTCTTTCTCGTAATCGTAAAAATTATCAATCTTATTTAAAGCCTGTAATTCTGCATAACGCTTTTGCGCTAAGGCAATGAAATTTGCTTCCGTCATAGTTTAATTGGTTGGTTTACCAAATTTAATCTTTTTTTGAAGCGACAATTTTAAATGCACCCGTTACAGGTGCTGTAATATCTTCGCATGTACCTGCTTCAATTGTTCGGCTGAAAGTTTTAGCTTACCCCTTGTAAAGTTTAGGTCGTCTGCTGAATTAATTGGTATTAAATGCACATGTGCATGTGGTACTTCAAGCCCCACAACCTCAATGCCGCAACGGTTACAGTTAAATGCTTTTTCAATGGCTTTGGCAATAGGCCTCGCAAAAAGTAAAAGCTCGCCAAGGTATTCATCGGGCAGGTCAAACATATTATCCACTTCTGTTTTTGGCACTACAATAACATGCCCTTCAGCCAGGGGGAATATATCTAAAAAGGCAAAAAATTTATCATCCTCCGCAATTTTATACGATGGTATTTGGCCCGCAATAATTTTTGAAAAAATGGTCATACAAGCAGGTTATTAGCTGTTTGTAAATGTAGTGAAATTATAATATTAAAACAGTGCTATTCAATGCCCATAAATGGCAGTATAACAGATTGTAGTTTTTTATGCAGCTCATGCTCCCTGGCCATGTGTATAATAACATAGCCCAGTATGCATAATACAAGTATAAGTACAACGGCCAGTATTATCCATTCCATGTGCTTTATGGCGCGCTTTTGTTTCTTTTGCTTTTTTATTTCTAACTGCTGCTGTAGTTTTTTATTTAGCTGGCCAACATATTCATCCAGCTTTTTGGGAGATTTAAAAGACTGCAAGCCTTCCACCGCATCATTAATAAAATCTGATTCAGCCATTTGTTTCTCTACCAGGTGTGCATCTTCGCCTGTTGCATTACCCTGCAGGTAATTCAACAGTTGCTCGTCGGTAAATTCATCTTCGCTTGATAATATGTTGGTCAAGTCTTCCATTTATTTCATTTTCTTCTCCACCAGCAGCTTTAAATTACGCTTGCCGTTTTGTATGTGGCTTTTTACCTGTAACAGGTTATAGCCCGTTTTATCGCTTATTTCCTGGTAACTGTTTTTTTGCAGGTAAAATAAAGTTACGCATGTTTTTTGCTCTGTGTTAAGTTCCTGCAGGGCAATTTCCATTACGCTTAACAACTGGTCTTTTTCGGCAAGCTCGGCTAAGTTGCTGTCTTCCTGTTTTAAGCTATGGTTTTCTGTCAGTTCTTGGGGTGTTTTGCCCTGTTTGTCGCGCAGGCGCATCAGGCATTGGTTACGGGCTATCATGTACAGCCAGCTTTTAAAGTAATCAACCCGGTACTTTTGCAGCTCAGTAATTACTTTAAGAAATATTTGCTGCACGGTATCCTTCGCCTCTTCTTCATTCTTTAAATACTTCATACAAACACCCAACAGCAATAATGTATAGCGTTGCAGTAATATGCCAAGCCATGCATTATCCCTGCTGCTGTAAAAATGCTCCAGCAGTTCGTGGTCAGGTATTTCTTGTGCGTTTGTATTCACCCGGTTAAAGTAAATATTTTATGCCACTAAGATGCGGTAAAAAACAAAATCCATAATTTGCCTGTAAATTTTAACGTAATGCAATATGTTGCAGCAATAGCTTCTGTGTGCCCTATGCGCAGTGATGCCAGCCATAAAAGTGAAATTGTAAGCCAGTTATTGTTGGGCGAGTGTGGCGAGGTGCTTAACAGCAAAGGCGATTTTATACACATCCGCTGCCTGTACGATGGTTATGAGGGATGGTGCGCCAAAAGCCAGTTGGCAACAATTGGCGATGTAGCTGCGTTTACACCCACCGCTTATATTGCCAAACGTAATAATAGTGCACTGCTTAATGGCACTAATATTCCTGTTTCTATTGCATCTCCCGTATTTGCGAAAGCGGCAGCAGGTAACTATACTATTGAATTTGAAGAGGGCATTGCCATAACCACCGCCCCCGGTGATGAGGAAGGGAACGCGTATATTAAGCAATTAACTTATCAATACCTTAATACCCCTTACCTGTGGGGCGGTAAAAGCAGTTTTGGTATTGATTGCAGTGGGTTTAGCCAGCAGGTGTTTAAGCCGTTAGGCATAAAACTGCTGCGCGATGCTTACCAGCAAGCTACACAAGGCAGCACAGTAAACACATTGGCAGAAGCTACATGTGGCGACCTGGCTTTTTTTGATAACGACGAAGGCCGTATAACGCATGTTGGTATATTGCTGGATAATGCAACTATTATTCATTCATCAGGCTATGTAAGAATTGATACTATAGATGAAACAGGCATTATTCACAGTGTTACCAATGAGAGAACACATAAACTGGCAAGCATTAAAAGAATGACAATTTAATTTGTGCTCTAAACTTTGGTATATGAATAAAGCCCTGGCCCTGTTGTTTTTTGTAACTGCCTTTTTTGCATTTAAAAACGGGTTTACCCAATATGCCCGGTTAAAGCCTTTGCAAACCGCAACGGAGGTTTTGGCCACGCCCCAAAGCTTTTCTGTCTATTATGATGGCCTTAGGTTATGGGATGATTTTATTCCCCTGGATAATGAGGCGAAGCGCATTACTAAACTGGCCTTTTTACAACAGGTTGCTACAGGTAATTACCTGCCTTTGCGCATGAATAAGCAGGACACTATTTGTTACCGCCTTTACCGTTGCGATACTTCTGCAGATAATATGGCGTTTGTTAAAGCATTTGGTTACACGCAATTGAACTACTATAAAATGGAAGGTAAACCCCTGCCGGGATTTGACTACACGGATTTAAACGGCCGTAAATACAACCAGCAAACAATGAAAGGTAAAACCGTGGTATGGAAGTGCTGGTTTATACATTGTGCAGCCTGTGTTGCTGAAATGCCTGCGCTTAACAGTTTTGTTGACAGTTACAAAAGCCGCAATGATATTGTATTTGTTAGTGTTGCGTTTGACAGCGCCTACCTGCTGAAGAAATTTTTAAAGCAAACGCAATTTAACTATGCCGTTGCGCCGGTTACTGAAGATTATATTATTAATACAGTAGGTATACGGGAGTTTCCCACTCATATTGTTTTAAACAAACAAGGCCTTGTAGTAAAGGTATTGCAGAACTATGAGGATATGGAAGAGGTGGTAAGGAAGATGTGCAAATAATAGTTATTGTTCCACTCAATCCTTTATAAATGGCAGCTTTGCATTGGCGTGTGCACCACCTTTTATATGCTGCTTCAATTTTGAAAAACTTTCATAAGGGCCTTTGGTAATAAACATATTTACAAGCCATGCAGGCAGGCTGCCGCCGGGGTCGGTAAACAGGGTGTATTCAACCTTTACCGCATTTGGGCCAGCGGGAGTAAACAACCATTTACCCACACTTTCTTTTACCCGTACAATATTTGGCTTTAGTGCTACAAAGCCCGGTACATTTTCAGCATTAACCGTAACTACCTTTGTTGCAGCGTCCTGCGTTACTTTAATATGTGCAATAAAATCGCGGTTGGTTACAGGCCAGGGCATATCCAGCTCAGAATAGTAATACAATTCCGCAGGCGAAACCTGTTTAATAGTAGTTGCACTTTTGGTGCTGTATATCCATTGCTTGCTGGCATCAATATCCAGGATAATAAAAACCATCTGCGAAAGTGTTACCGGTAAGGTGCACTCAACCTTTATGGATTTTACTTTTGAATCGGGCATAGAACGCGTATAGACCAAAATACCATCCCTGTTGCCCTTTAATACCCAATTGTTTTGTGCGCGGGTAACAATAAATAATATACCCGTTAGAATAAATAGTAATAATTTTTTGCTCATAAGTTGCAACTGATAATACACGCAGACGATTGAGTGCAGGTTATATTTTAACGGCTGCACATTTTTTCTGCTTAATGGCTTGTTGCCGACATTGCCGGCGAATGACGGAGTGTTCTATTATATAATGCTTTTTACCAGGCCGCCTTCAACCCTTATGGCCGCGCCATTGGTGGCAGAAGCCAGGGGGCTGCTGTAATAAACAACCGTAGTGGCAACCTCATCAACATGGGCAAAGCGTTGTAGTAATGATGTTGGGCGGGCGGTATTAAAAAAGTTTTTCTCCACTTCATCAGCAGTTATGTTGTTGGCTGCTGCCATTTGGTCTAAAAAGCCGCCAACGCCGGCAGATTTTGTTGGGCCTGGCATTATAGTGTTCACCGTTACCTGTGTGCCCTTCGTAAGTTCGGCGAGGCCGCGGCTTATGGCAAGTTGCGCTGTTTTTGTCATGCCATAATGAATCATTTCCGTTGGTATAAACACCGCCGATTCGCTGGAAATAAAAATGATCCTCCCCCAGTTTTGTGCCAGCATTTTAGGAAAAATATGCCTGCTTAACCGTACGCCGCTCATAACGTTAACTTCAAAAAACCTAAACCAGTCTTCATCTTTAATGTCTTCAAATGCAACCGGTTCAAATATGCCTACGTTATTTATCAGTATATCGACAGATGGTAACTGGCTTATTAATTTTTCCACTTCATCAGCTTTGCCAAAATCTGCAACAAGCCCGGTAATATTGGCATAAGGGTATAATTTTTTTAACTCACTTAATGCCTTATCAACAGATGCCTGCGACCTCCCGTTCAATATAACGGTAGCCCCTTCCTCAATAAACCTTTTTGCTATTGCCAGGCCTATGCCATTTGTTGACCCGCTAATGAATGCCGTTTTATTTTGTAGGTGTAGATCCATAGTAATACTATTTAAGGGTGTAAAATTATATGGTAATTCTTTGCAACTAATGTTAAGTCGGCGCAAGTCTGCAATAATATCCACTTTCGAAAAGAGCCCGGGTGGGATTCAACACTCCTTTGCCATCAATATATCTTTTAGAAAAACTATGGCTTTGCTGTACCTATACCTAAGTTGAAAAAAAATAACGAAGTAGAAAACTGAAAACATAGCGATACCAGCAAGCGACATTTCAGCCTTTTCTATTACGCTGTTGGATTTGCTGCTGAGTATCATTAATAATAAAATAAATATCACTCCACCCATTGATAATACAAGCCCTTTACCTAGAACATCTACCCGCACAGTAACATTTATCCGGGTTTCAGCTTCGTAACCATTTATAATGTCTCCTATGATCAATATCTGGTAACTATTATACCATATTGGGGGTTTTTGAATAACAAAGCTATCGGCGCCAATATGGCCGAAATAAGGGACTTTATTAAGTAAGCCAACATCAAGTACCGTGCGGCGTTCTATACTTACATTAGCTGAAAGCCTTGCAACAACTTCATCAACCCTTAAGGGAGTGTGTACTGTGAACCGCCTATTTAATAAAAGACTTGACAAGCTAAGGATTTTATATCTGAATGACCTATTGACAAATGACCCAATGACTTCCTTCCTAATTTTCCCTTTTCTTAAACTCATCTTTAACCTTGCTGGCTTTAAAATGCAGCCCATCGCGCAGGCGGTGCGCTTTATTGGTAAGATAATGCGTAACACGCTCTTCCAGCTTATGGTGCAGTGGCAGCAGTATGGCGATGATAATTATTTTTATGCCTAATACTTTCCACGGCTCGCCCTCGGTAAGGTGGTGTATCTGGTTATCCAGCAACAGTATTATAAACTCAAACAGGAAGATAAAAGCAAAAAAACCTATACCCTTAATTACGGCCGCACTCATTTTAAACACCCCAAATATTACCAGCATAATAAACAGCGTGGCTATAGCAGCAGTAATGCCCATGTACTGCAGGTTATTACGCACACGCGTGTGCTCTTCCTCCTCTAATTTTTCGCGCGCCTCACGCTTATTTTCATTGCCTATTTCTGCACTCAGCAAATCTTTTTGCTTCCCCAAAGATTCTATACTGTCTTTAAACATAATCATCTGTTTATAATGTACAAAAGCCTGTTTGGCATCACCAAGGCTGTCGTACATTTGGTACAGTGCGTCATTTATGCTTTTTTGCAGGTTAAGGTCAGCGGCGCTGTCTGCATATTTTTTTGCAAGCAGCAGTTTTTCCTTCATGCCGGCAGCATTGCCCGTGGCCTCGTATACCTGCGCCCAAATAGTTGTATAAGAAAATTTTTGAACCAGCCCCTCTTTGGCATAAAATCCCGGGGCGCCCTTCTGCAAAACTGCCAGGGCGCTGTCGTATTGCTTCTTGGTATAAAATAAATATGCATTAAGCTTATCAAGTTGGTCTTGTATGCCATATTTGTTAATAAAGTCCATTATAGCCGGCTCGCTTTTAATATACGCCAGGCTTTTGTCCGCATCCTTGCTGTTTAAGTAGTAATTAAGTATATCAAAATAAACATTCACTTTGCTAAAGTCCATATGAACACTGTCTATTAACGCCAGGGCTTTACGATAGTACATCAAAGCCAGCGTATCTTTCTTCTCGTTTGCAAAGGTTAGGCCCATTCCGCGTATCCCGCCAATAACAAAGCTCCACCCATTCCACTCACGCCCTTTATTAATGCACAGGGTGTAAAAGTCTTTGGCCTTTTCATATTCCTCAAGGCTTTCATAAAAGTTAGCCAGCGATGCATATGCATTCAATATAAAACTGTGGCTGTGGCTTTTTTCAGCAAAGTCGCGGCTGTTAAGCAGTGCCTGAAAGCGGGCCAGCGTATTATTAAGGTTAGCCCATGTATCAGCAATATTGCTGTATGCGCTGGCCAGCAGGCTATCATTACCAATAGTTGATGCCAATGCTATTGCCTGGTTGTTATAGTCCAGCGCTTTTTGGTTTTGCAGCAGGTGCCTGTAATATGTTGCATAGCGCAGGTTGCTAACCACTTTATATTTATCAAGGCCGGCTTCATTAGCCAGCTTCATACAGGCATCAGCCATGCGCTTGCCCTCTTCGGCAAACTCTGTTTTATTGGCATATGCAAGGTAGGCCCTTGCCATTACGTTATAGGTAACGCACATTAATTCCCTGTCGCGGCTTGCTTCTGCATCTGCAATCATTACTTTTTTAAGACTGTCAAAATAATTCTCGTATGGCAGCCGCCTTGTAAGCAATTCGGCCTCCACATTTATCCTGTCAATCGTAAGTTTTGTGTATTGCTGCTTTAAAAGGCGAATAAGCGTGCTGTCCGGTGTACCATCGTATTGTGCCTGCAAAGTGGCACAAAAAAAGAGAAGGGCAGTTAGTAACGTTGCAAAAAATTTCATGCCCAATATTAATAATTTCCTGCAAACAAGGCAACTAAGAAAAACGCCAGGAAGGCGTACCCGCAACATCCGCTGCTATTTCGCGAATAGGTATCATTCTTATTGACCAATGACCTAATGACTTGTTTTCCGTACCTTTGCACCTGGTTTATGAATTTACAGGTTCTGCTCGACAGGTATCAACAAAATCCCCGCTTAAATCAATTAGCGGACAGGCTTCTATTTGCCGATCCTCAAAAAATATTTTTAAAAAACTTACGGGGCAGCAGTGCCGAATTTGTAGTAACTGCGGTATTTACACACCCAAAAACTGCAGGCTTAAACCACCTTGTAGTATTGAATGATGCGGAAGAGGCCGCTTACTTTCATAATACCTTTGAAAATCTTACGCAGGCATTAGACCTGTTTTATTTTCCATCGTCGTTTAAAAACCGCAAGAACTTTAAGTTGCTTAACAGCAGCCACGTAATGTTGCGCACAGAAGCGTTAACAAGGCTTTCTGCCGGCGGCAATAAAAAAATAATTATCACCTATCCTGAAGCGTTGTTTGAAAAAGTGGTGCTGCCCAAAACACTTAGCGGTAACATCATTAACATAAAAACAAACGATACAATAAACCTTGACGGCCTGCTGGAATTGTTTGTGATGTATGGCTTTGAGCGCACCGATTTTGTGTACGAACCAGGCCAGTTTGCACTGCGGGGTGGTATACTGGATATATATTCATTCGGTAACGAAAAGCCTTACCGTGTTGAGTTGTTTGGCAACGAAGTAGACAGCATTCGCTTGTTTGACCCCGAAAGCCAGTTAAGCGAACGCAAACTGATGCAGGTATCCATTATACCGAATGTTGAAACGCAGTTTGAGAGTGAAGAGAAAGTAACCCTGTTGGAGTTTTTGCCTGAAAACACAGCAGTATGGCTAAAGGATTGGGATGTAATAAAGCAAAAGATTGAGGAGCAGGAAGAAGACCTGGGAGGGTTTATGGCAGAAGGTTTAAGGCTTAAGGCCGAAGCTGCTGCCTTACACCTTAAGCCTTCTGCCTTAGACCCTGATGATGACGAGACCAAAATTCTTAAGCATGTTAAGCTTGAAGACTTTGTACCCGCAGCCACCATTGAAAGGCAGGTACAGCAAAGGCATATAGTGGAGTTTGGCTATAAGCCATATTTCGCTAATGAGCATAACATAATCTCCGCCGGCACCGCCCCTAAAGGGGGAGGATGGGAGGGGGCCATTGAGTTTAACACCAAGCCACAACCCGCATTTAACCGCCAGTTTGATCTTTTGATACGCGACCTTAAAAGCCACGAAACACGTGGCGACAGCATTTTTATTTTTGCTGAACAAGGCAAACAGCTTGAACGGCTAAACACCATTTTTACAGACCTTAATACCGAGATACAGTTTACACCGCTGGCAACAGGCATACATGAAGGGTTTATTGATGAAGACCTTAAAGTGGTGTGCTATACCGACCACCAGATATTTCAACGCTACCATAAATACAAGATAAAGCAGGCGTATAATAAAAATAAAGCGCTTACACTAAAAACATTGCGCGACCTGCAACCGGGCGATTTTGTTACCCATATTGACCACGGCGTGGGCACATATAGCGGCCTGCAAAAGCTGGAAGTAAATGGCCGCGTGCAGGAAGCGGTAAGGATAATTTATAGAGACAGTGATATACTGTATGTAAATATTAACAGCCTGCATAAAATAAGCAAGTACACCGGTAAGGAAGGTACTGTGCCTAAAGTAAATAAGCTGGGCAGTGATGTTTGGAACAAGCTGAAAGAAAAGACCAAGATTAAGGTTAAAGAAATTGCGTTTGACCTTATTAAGCTATACGCACAACGTAAAGCGCAAACTGGTTTTGCCTTTACGCCAGACAACTATATGCAAACGGAGCTGGAAGCCAGCTTTATTTATGAGGACACGCCAGACCAAAGCAAGGCTACGGCAGACGTAAAGAAAGATATGGAATCGCCATCCCCTATGGACAGGCTGGTGTGCGGCGATGTGGGTTTTGGTAAAACGGAAATTGCTATTCGTGCGGCGTTTAAGGCTTGCGTGGATGGTAAGCAGGCTGCTATATTGGTGCCTACCACCATTTTAGCCTTTCAACATTTTAAAACATTTAGTGACAGGTTAAAAGATTTTCCGGTAACGGTTGATTATATAAACAGGTTTAAATCAGCCAAAGAGAAAAAGGAAACACTAAAAAAGGTAGAAGAAGGAAAGATTGATATTATTGTTGGCACACACGGGCTGTTAGGCAAAGAGGTTAAGTTTAAAGACCTTGGCGTAATGATAATTGATGAAGAGCAAAAGTTTGGTGTTGGGCATAAAGAAAAGCTGAAAACATTAAAAACAAATGTTGACTGCTTAACATTAACAGCAACACCTATACCACGTACGCTGCAGTTTAGCTTAATGGGCGCCAGGGACCTAAGCATTATAAACACGCCACCGCCAAACAGGCAACCGATACAAACAGAGGCGCACGTATTTAATCCTGACCTAATTCGCGATGCCATTTATTATGAAACAGAACGTGGCGGCCAGGTGTTCTTTATTCATAACCGTGTACAGGGGCTAGGCGAAATGAAGGCGTTGATACAGGGCTTGTGCCCTGACCTTAGCATAAGCTATGCACACGGCCAGATGGAAGGGCATGAACTGGAAGAGCGCATACTTGACTTTATTGACCGCAAATACGATGTGCTGGTGTGTACCAATATTGTTGAAAGCGGCGTTGATATATCAAACGTTAACACTATTATTATAAATAACGCGCACCATTTTGGGTTGAGCGACCTGCACCAGTTGCGCGGCCGTGTAGGGCGCAGCAATAGAAAAGCGTTCTGTTACTTATTAGGCCCACCTATGAGCACGCTGCCTGCTGACAGCCGCAAACGTTTACAAACCTTAGAACAATTTAGCGACCTGGGCAGCGGTTTTCAAATTGCTATGCGCGACCTGGATATTCGTGGAGCTGGCAACATGCTGGGCGGTGAACAAAGCGGCTTTATGGCTGAAATTGGTTTTGAAATGTACCAGAAGATACTGGATGAAGCCATAAGGGAATTAAAGCGTACATCGTTTAAGGAATTGTTTAAAGATGAGATAAGCAAGCAGGATGACTTTGTAACTGATTGTACTATTGATACAGATTTGGAGATACTGATACCGGATGAATATGTTGAAAGTATAACAGAACGTTTATCGTTATACACACGACTAGACAACTGTGAGAAAGAAGAAGAGCTTGTTGCTTTTCATGCAGAAATGATAGACCGCTTTGGCCCAATGCCCAAACAGGTAGAAGACCTGTTTACAACTGTGCGTTGCCGCTGGCTGGCAGTAGACCTGGGCTTTGAGAAAATGAGCCTTAAAGATGATACGCTGCGCTGCTACTTTATTAATAAAAACGATTCACCCTATTTTGAATCACCCATCTTTCATGGCATTATAAAATACCTGCAAACCGGGGTGAAGAATGCCAGGCTTAAGCAGGTGGCCAAAAACTTTTTACTGGTGGTTGATGATGTTAAAACCATGAAGGCCCTGCAGCGATTTTTGCAGTTGATGCGTAATGAGGTGAGGCCGGCGGTTAAAGCCTAACTGCGCACATTTTTTAGTTTTTCATTGTTACAGGTCCGTTAATCCCACAACTATTATTGCAACCCCAATGCAATATTAACAGCGTTAATTAGTGTAGTATTTACACCGTATATCAACACCCGAAACCAATCGCAATTAAAGCACCCCCGCTCATAATCGAATTTGATCTTTTGCACCATTGATGCAACCATTAAAATTGCACTATTGTATTAATAAAACATTGTACCTGCTGCATTTTGGTATTATTACAAAAGTTATATCTTTAGTGCCGTTATATAAAACAATGCCTTAAATAATGAGAAAATAACCCTTTGAAACCTATTTCCAAATCAAACAATTTTAAATAAAATTTTATGGGCTTAAAAAGCTTCCTGGCACAACAGGGGTTTATTAAAGAAGAACCGGGGGATGTAAAACCATCGGGCGATGAAAGCAAAACATCGCCGCAACCGGCTGCCGCGCCTGTTACGCCAACATATTTCCCGGTTAACCAGCCTGCGGCATCAGGAGCCGCGGGTGAGCCGTCTTTTGTAACGCCTTTGCAGCAAACAATTGCTTCATCGCAGGCAGAGGGCCAGCCGGATCCCGCATTTATTAAGTTTTTTGAGGATGAACTGGCCAAAACAAACCTGCCGGGCCCTGACTATTTTGAGTTTAGGCAAATGCTGTTAAAAACCCAGCAGAAAATGGCCGCAAAAGGTATAGTAGCGCCAGAGGTGGTTTTGCAGGCCGTGCTAACAAGCTTTGAAGCGCAGGATGTTCCAACCACCAAACTGGTAGAAACTGCCCGGCATTACAAAGATGCAATTGCCCAAAAAAAGGATGATTTTTTAAAGGGTGCGGAGGCTGAAAAAAATAACCAGCTACAAAAAAGGCAATCGGTATTGCAGGCACATAATGATTCAGTAGGCAGGCTGCAACAGCAAATACAGCAACTGGAGCAGCAAAAAAAGCAGCTTGAAGATGCGCTTTCAAAAGAAAAAACACAGATGGATGTAGATAAGTCGCTGGGCAAGGAAGCTATAGAAAAAATTGAGCGTGCGCAACGCTCAATTACAGCGGCCCACGACTACATGCAAAACACGGTTGATACTGATATTAAAAGATTGCAGTCTGTATAAATTTAAACCCTATATTTAAAACTGATTATAAACAAGTAAATAAATTACGATGGCTGATATAAATACAACTTCATCATCGGTGTATACGCTGGAAACGCCTGATGAGAAGAAAATGCGGATGATAATAACAGCGGTACTAATAGCTGTATTTCTTTTGGTGGGCTATACCATACTGCCGTTAATTACAAAGACAATTGAAAACTGGGTAAATTTTGGTATTGAGCTGGGTAAGCTTGCTATTGTGGTACTGGTAATTGGCACTATAATTATTATGCGCAATGTGCTGATAGCACGTTACAAAAGCTTTGTTAGAAAGATGACCCGATGGCTTATTAAAACCGATTTGCCGGGCCTGCTGGAAGTAGTGGTGCAGAACCGCCGCGATATGCTGGCTAAGTTTAACGTAAGCATTAAAAAAATGATGGCTGCCATTACGCTGCACAACCAAAAAATGGACGAGCGTAAGGAGAGCATGCAGAAAAACCTTAACTACGCCCAGCAGTTTACAAAACAGAGCAACGACCCCAAGCTTGACCAACATACGCGCGACAAAGCCAAAGACCAGATAGCACATTTTGGGCGGGAGGCGGCTGAAGATGAAAAGCTGTTGAAGATAATGCAGGACGACAAGCAGAAAATGCTTAAAAGTTATAACTTTTTCGACAGGTTGTACAGCAACCTTGAGAGCAGTACAGAATCGGTTGCCAACACGATCGGCAGGCTTAGAGACCAGTTACAAACATCAAATACCTGGAAAGAAGCTGCCTTAAGCGCATCATCTTTACTAGGTGTTTCTGAATTTGAAACTATTACGCTGGAAGAAACACGTAACCGCATTGCTGAGAACGAAGCAGAAGTAATGGGAATGATTCACGACCATGAAACATTGCTGATGAAGATGGAAGCCGAGAATGGCATTATGGATGATGCCGGCCAGCAATTGCTTGAGCAGTACAGCAACAAAGTAGATGTTTTCGCTTTTATGAAGCCTGATGAAGCAGTGCCAACCGGTATTCAAAGCGCTACAGATACTTCATGGCTGTCTGCCAACAAAGATCTGCTTAAATAATTTACATTGCAACTCACAACCAACAAAACAATATGGAACTAACTGAAAAAGGACAGAAAACTGTAAAGGCAGTAAGAAACCTTGTAATATTTGTAATAATACTGGGTGTCGCATATTTTGTATACACACATTATTTCTCTAAAGACGGTAAAGTTGCATTGTCCGGCAGTGCAGGTAAGCCAGACCTTGTAATAGCGTACAATACCTTTACCGGTGTGGAGGGCCTTGTGCTTGAAAATGGCGGCATGGAGCCAAATGAGAACAGCGACATGTACAAAACTTATGGCCTTAAAGTGCTGATAAAACAAATGGATGCGGTAAAAGACACCCGCAGCGGCCTGCACAGCGGCGACCTTGACCTGGTATATTGCACTACCGACGCGCTGAGCGTAGAAATGGGCAGCGGCAGTGAGCTGGTTGCAGATAACGTTGTACAAATAATGCAGGTAAACCAAAGCCATGGCGCAGATGCTATTGTAGTACGCAAGGGCATTGATGATGTTGCCAGCCTTAAAGGTAAAAAAGTGGCTTATGCGGTAGGCACAGCTTCGCATACATTGTTGCTGAATGTGCTTGAATCTTCAGGGCTTAAAATGAGCGATATTGATGGTTACCAGGTGGCAGACGGCGTAGAAGCTGCCAACGCTTTTAAAAATAACCAGTGCGATGCCGCCGTTGTTTGGGCGCCGGATGATGAAGATTGCGTGGCAAGCCAGGCAGGCGCCAAAGTGCTTGTTAGCAGTAAAGTGGCCAGCCAAATAATTGCCGATGGCCTGCTGGTAAAGAGCGATGTACTTAAAGCCAAACATGATAATATTGTAAAGGTGGTAAAAGCATGGTTAACAGGTAATGCACGTGTTAATAACGACGCTGCCGCTAAAAAAGAAGCCAATTCGCTTTTTGCAAAAGGATTTAAATTTCCTGAGGATGTGGCGGCCAAGTCTGCCGACAAAGTATATTTCTCTACGCTGGGCGATAATATTAACTTCTTTGGGTTGAACAGTACGTTCACTGGTATGACTGGCGAACGTATGTATGGCCGCATGTCAGTTAAATATACTGATATCGGTCTTGCAAAATCTCCCGCACCCTGGAGAAATATTTCTGACCCTTCTGTTATACAGGAATTGTCAAAAGACAATGCTTTTGCCAATGATGCCAGCCAAACGCCTGAAAAGGAAACATCGTTTACGCCGGCCACTGACGCAATGAAAACACAAAAATCGCAAAGCAGCAAAATTATAAGCCTTACTTTCCCAACCAGCTCTTCGGCGCTTGACCAGGATGACAAAGCCGTTATTGATAGGGAGATAAAGGAGCTTGCACAAGGTTTTGCCGGTGCATATATTCGTGTTGAAGGCAATACAGATAATGTAGGTAATGAGCCTGCTAACGCAAAACTTTCAATGAACAGGGCCATATCAGTTGTTGACTACCTGGTAAGCGAATACAAGTTTGACAAGAACAAATTTATTGTTGTTGGTAACGGCTCACGCAAACCTGTACCCGGTTGCGAAAGCAACCAGGATGAGGATTGCCGCGCCAAAAACCGCCGTACTGAATTCCAGTTTATTTGGGATAACCCTAACAAATAGTATTATGAAAAAAGATGGCGTAGAAGAGATCTCGTTTGCTACAAGCTTAAAACAGTTTTTCTATAAGCACCTTTCTGTGTTGCAAATAGCCGGCTGGTTTATATTGTTTATTATTTGGTATGTTGTAACCAACTTCAACCTTATTAATAACCATGTAATGCCCACACCACAAAAAACATGGAATGCGTTGCTTGAAATGAAGAGTGATGATAAGCTTGGCGATAATATTTTATACTCATTACGCATCAACTTTGTTGGATATATAAAATGTATAATTGCCGCGCTGGTATTTGGTTTTGCAATCGGGTTATCGCCCCGTATACGCAAGATGTTTAGCGAGCAGGTTAACGCATTAAGGTTTGTGCCTATAACTGCCCTAATGGGTATTTTTATTGCCTTAAGCGGGTTAACCATAACAACAAAAATCAACTTTCTCGCCTTTGGTATTTGGGTATACCTGGTGCCTGTTGTGGTACAGCGTATTGATGAGGTTAACGTAGTGCACCTGCAAATGATGAAAACATTAGGCGCTACCTTTTGGCAAACCACCCGCTACGTAACCTGGCGCTCAGTTATCTCTAAATTGTCTGACGATATACGTATACTGGTAGGCATAAGCTGGACTTACCTTATTGTTGCTGAAACCACAGGTATAGATGGCGGGCTGGGCAGCCTTATATTTTTAGGCGAAAGGCAAAGCAATGTTGGCAAGGTGTACGCGGTAATATTTATCATTATTGCCATAGGTATTATACAGGACGCCTTATTTAAGCTGATTGACAGGCTATTGTTCAAATTCAAATACCAGTAAATGAAAGATAAAACAGCAGATAGCCAACCGGTGGGGTCATCCCCAAATGTGCTGGAACTAAAGAACATTAAGCAAGTGTATTTTGACAGCCGCACCCAAAAAGACTTTGTGGTATTTGACGACTTTAACCTTGCTGTTGAAGATTACCCCAATATTGGGCAGTTTATAGTAATAATGGGTAAATCCGGCTGTGGCAAATCAACCCTTTTGCGTTACTTAACCGGTTTGCAAAAACCAACATCCGGCGAGGTACTGATAAACGGCAACCCCATTGGCAAAAACGAAAGTATACCCATGGTGTTTCAACAATATTCATCACTTGAGTGGTTTACTGTGCTTCAAAACGTGGCCTTACCGCTTACCCTTAAAGGTGTATCTAAAAAGGAAGCGTACGACAAGGCTATGGAAATGATAAAAGTGGTTGGGCTTGAAGGGCATGAAGACAAATTTGCCAAGATGCCTTTACTGTCTGGCGGCCAGTTACAGCGTGTGGCTATAGCCCGTTGCCTGGTAGCTAACCCAACCATGCTGCTGCTTGATGAACCTTATGGCGCCCTGGATGGGTTTACCCGCGCCAAAATGCAGTTCTTCCTTTTAGATATTTTTCAAAAAGGGGAGGTGGCGAACCTTAACCCTACGGTGGTGCTTGTTACACACGACCCGCGTGAGGCAGTACTACTGGGGCAGGACATTTACATAATGGACGCCGACCCAGGCAGAATTGTAAAGCACATAAAGCCCGACTTGAAGGGAACCCGCGACAGAGCCATGCGCAAAGACCCCCGATTTATTGAGATAGTATCTTACATTGAAGATGTAATGGAGGGTATAATACAGTAACACAAACAAATAATTACCGGCAATATATACAAGTTCTATTTTTATGGCAGCTAAAAAAGTTGATTTTAAAGACGTATTACATAAGTGCGAGGAGATAGTTAAACAATTAGGATTACATATTCATTACACCCATAACCTTGATCCTTTTTTTAAGGGTGACCTTGACGGGAAGACCATTTTTATTGGCGACCACCTGTCTTCTGAAGAGAAATTGTTTAACCTGCTGCATCTTGCCGGCCACAGCGTACAGTGGAATATTGACGAATTACTGCGCAGCATGGGGTCGCACCTTATAAGAAACCCCGACGACAAACTGCTAAAAAAACTACAGGTGTACGAATGGCAGGCCAATTGCTACGCCCTTGGCATATTGCACAAAGCAGGGTTTAAAAACCTTGATAAATGGCTGAGCGATAAGTATATACTGGATATGATATACCTTACCCATTTTTATAAGACCGGCGAAAAATTGAAGCGAATTACCAAAGATGCCAAGGCCTACCCTTTTAACAGGGAGTTGAGGACTAAAAAAATTCCGCCGTTTACACCGTTGGCCAACAGGCGTACCCGTAACGGGCTGGTAATAAATTTTGACTAAACCGGCTACCGTTTATTGATGCCTTAATGATATTTATAAAAAAACCTTCCGTTTTGCAAACGGAAGGTTTTTTATTATTGTGCTGTTAAGCAACTAAAATTCCTTTTTAGCAACGCCGTCTTTAATGGCCTGTAATGCTTTTTCTTCGCCCAATATGGCGCTCATTTTATTGCCCTTACCATCGTCACCTTTTGCAATATAGCCGCCTCTTGCAGTTTTTGAAATAACGGCGTTCTGCATTGGTACGTCTTTTTCCTTGGTCTTTAAACAATAAGCCTTGATCATTTTTGAGGTGTCCATGGTTATCTAATTTTTTTGATTAGTAAATGTATTTAATATACAAGAATACAAATAATAACGCACATAGGTTTATTGTTAGCCAAAAAAGGCCGCTTTAAGCGGCCCTGCAAGGTGAAAAACAGTCTTTTCCCGGTTAAAACGCGTAACCTATGCCAAAACCAAGTGTTGGTAATACGCCTGAAAATGGTGCAGAAAATGCACCGTCTGAATTGTCGGTGTACTTGTAATTAATGTACTGGATGCCACCGTTAAGGTCAAGCGAAAAGCCGCTGTCCCAAATCCATTGGTAACCCGCTACAGCGGATACGTTAAGCCCGCCGATTTTTGCAGTGGTGTTGCCGCCGCCAAAATCGTCGCTAAATTTTACTTTACCTAATGAATAACCAACACCCGGGCCTGCGTAAAAGCCGGCAGGGGCTGATTTTGACTGGGAAAAGTAAAAGCGGTAAGACGCGCCTATGCCATAAGTGGTGTACTTAAGGCCGCCTGAATTAAAGAAACCAAATGAAGGGGAGATCATAAATGAGCTTTTCTCGCTAAGGGCATGCTCGTAACTTAATTGGGCTGCGCCGAAAATGGCGCCTAAAGGGTTGATTTTAACAACGTTGGTTGGGCCGTCGTCCTGGGCTTTTGATGACAGGAACACAATAGAACATAAGGCTACGGAAAGAAAAACTTTCTTCATAATTTGTTTTTTAAAGGTTTAAAAATTTGCGGGTTAAAAATGCTTGATTTTGCTGACAGAAAAAAATTTATGCAGGGGCAATATTGAATTTATTTTATAAAAGGCACACCGTGCTTATGGGGGTTACTAAAAAAGCCGCTTTTTTAAGCGGCTTTTTTAGTAAATAAAATATAGTTAATATGTTATGCGTCAATTTTGGCGTACTTGGCGTGGGTTTCAATAAACTCCCTGCGTGGCGGCACTTCATCACCCATCAGCATGGTAAACACACGGTCTGCCTCAACAGCGCTCTCAATACCAACTCTTCTTAACGTTCTGCGGGTAGGGTCCATGGTGGTTTCCCATAATTGGTCGCTGTTCATTTCGCCCAAACCTTTATAACGTTGCAGGGTTACGCTGTCTTCCTTGCCGTGGGCAAGCCTTTGTATCAGTGTTTTACGCTGTTCCTCATTATAGGCATATTCCTGCTCTTTGCCCTTTTTAACAAGGTACAGCGGCGGCTGGGCCAGGTACACATAACCCTCGCTCACCAGTTCTTTCATATACCTGAAAATAAAGGTTAATATAAGCGTTGCAATGTGGCTTCCATCCACATCGGCATCGGTCATTATTATCAGCTTGTGGTAACGCAGCTTTGTAAGGTTAAGCGCTTTAGGGTCTTCAGGCGTGCCTATGCTTACGCCCATAGCGGTAAACATATTGCGAATTTCCTCGTTCTCGTATATCTTATGCTCCATCGCCTTCTCAACGTTCAATATTTTACCGCGCAATGGTAAAATAGCCTGGTAAGCCCTGTCGCGGCCCTGCTTAGCGGTACCGCCGGCCGAATCACCTTCCACCAGGAACAGCTCGCATTTTTCAGGGTCACGCTCGCTGCAGTCGGCCAGTTTGCCCGGCAAACCGCTGCCGCTAAGCACCGTTTTGCGCTGTATCATTTCGCGTGCCTTTTTGGCCGCTACGCGCGCCTGCGCTGCTAATATAACTTTGCTTATAATGTTCCTGGCCTCTTTAGGGTTTTCTTCCAGGTAAATATCCAGCGCACGGCCCACAGCTACCTGCACAATACCGCTTACCTCACTGTTGCCCAGCTTGGTTTTGGTTTGGCCTTCAAACTGCGGTTCGGGAACCTTTACTGATATAATAGCGGTTAACCCTTCCCTAAAGTCGTCGCCCTCAATTTCAACCTTCGCCTTTTCAAACAGGCCCTGTTTGTCGCCATAGGCTTTAAATACACGCGTTAAAGCTGTTCTAAAACCACTTACGTGCGTACCGCCCTCAATGGTGTTAATATTATTTACGTAACTAAAAATGTGCTCTTTAAAATCGTCGTTATAGGTAAGCGCTGCATCAACCACTACATTGGCGACATCGTCGTGCGCCTCAACATACAGCGGTTTGGCAATAAGCGGGTTACGCTTTGCTGTACTGTCAAGCAATTGTACAAACTCAACAATACCACCTTCGCTGTAAAAGTTTTTGGTGTAGGTGTTGCCGGTTTCGTCTTTCTCGCGAAGGTCGTTTATAGTAATGCTTATTCTTTTATTTAAAAAGCTAAGCTCACGCAGCCTGCCTTCCAAAATATCCCGTTTGTAAACAGTTTCCTGGAATATGCTGGCATCAGGCCAAAAATGCTGCAGGGTACCGTGCTTGTCAGACACACCTGCTTCCCTAACAGGGTAATCGGGAATACCTATATGGTACTGCTGCTCATATATTTTTCCATCGCGCCAAACGGTAGTAAGCATTTTAGTGCTTAGCGCGTTAACGCAGCTAACACCCACACCGTGCAAACCGCCTGACACCTTGTAGGTATTTTTATCAAATTTACCACCGGCGTGCAAAATGGTCATAGCTACCTGCAGGGCGCTAACACCCTGTTTCTGATTAATACCGGTAGGTATACCACGGCCATCATCTTCTACTGAAATTGAGTTATCCTCGTGTATGGTAACCACAATGTTTTTACAGTACCCGGCAAGCGCTTCGTCAATACTATTATCAACTACTTCGTACACAAGGTGGTGCAGGCCTTTTACGCCAACATCGCCAATATACATTGCGGGCCTTTTACGTACTGCTTCAAGGCCTTCCAGCACCTGAATGCTGTCAGCTCCATAGGTGTTATTTTCGGGGGTTACACTATCCTTCAATTCGTCATTCATAAACTAATTGCTCACTTTTTTGGCAAGTTTGCAAAACTAAGCAAAATCAGGGGGTTTCCAGCATTTAAAGCAATGTATTTTTACCCAAAAAAGGGCCCTGAATGTGCAAAAACCGGGGTGTTTTTACCCGTGTAAATTTTAGCGGTAAAGTATGCATTACTAAAGGCTGGTTTGCCCCACCAGCCCGGCAAGAATTGGCCATACAATGCAGTTAACCATAAAATTTCTTTGCCGTACAGTTTTGTCGCTTTCGTCGTTTGAGTAGATGATACAGGGTGAATATGAGTTGAAAATATATGGGAAGTTTTTGCAAGTGCAAGATAGTACCCGCAATGGAAACGATAAAAGGTAATTAGTTACTGATAAACCTAACCACCATACCCGGATCTGACAGGTCGCCTTTGGTTTTGGCTGAAAGCCCCACCTGCCTTATAACCCAGCCCGGTATAACAATGCTGTTTTTGCGCATTTTTAGTTTGCCGGTAATATCAACCGGTGTTTCACCTGCAAGATCCTGCGCCCAAACCTTATAGCCGGTAAGCTTTGTGCCTGCCGGTACAATTAAGGTTAGCGATGCATAATCCCCAAAAATGCCAATGGGGCTGTTTATGCCGGGCACCTGCTGCAGTACGTCAATTTTTTCTGTTATGTACGCCCTTTTAATGGCCCTGCCAATTGTAACAACAGCTATTGCGCCATTGGGGTAAAGCGACGACAATACAAAAGGCGGGTTGGCTGCTGCTTTACTAATTTGCGGCAAGGGCAAACCACGGCTTACCCTTGCCGGGGCGCCTGCTTTTAAGGTATCGCCCACTTTTGCCGAACCCCATGTGTCTCTATAGCCAACAACCCACCAGTCCTGTAAATTACTGGTATCAATGGCATAACCGGTTGTTCCAACGCCAAACGGCTGTGCTATTCTATGCCAGCGTACAGCGCGTACAACTTCGTCCATCCGCTGTTTTATATTGCGGCCAACGGGTGGAAAAACAAAATCAATTGTTCCATTGGGCAAATTGCCATTATAGGGGTGGCGCATAACGCCTATTGCGCAGCCGAGGCCGGCTGCAATGTAGGGCTCGTCCTCGCAGTTGATGATGCCTTTTGCGCTGCCGTTTGTTGTGTATTGCAACAAATTTGCAACCCGGTTAATTGTTGTGGGTTGCGCAATAACATTCTCCACATCGTACGTACGGTAAGCGTCAGAAAAGCTGGTAAAACTACCCTGCATGGCATGTTCTATAGTTAAGTTTGGCGCGTATGTGTGGCCCAGGTGGGTAAGCATTTGCCTCCAGCCGCCATTATTTGCCTGGTCGCCCCAATCTACCTTCCAATAACTAAAGCCTGCTTCGTTGGCAGCTATAACGCGTTTTTTCCAGTAAGCCTCTGCACTGGCCTGGCTGTCTAAAGGCGATTCCTGTGCACAAACCCATCCGCCCAGCCCTTTCCAGCCCCTGGTTTTAACGGCCTGTACAAGTTTTTGCATCCGTTGAGCGGCATTACCGGTAAAGGCAGGAAAGCGGCTTTCATCTGCTTCAACAAGGCCAAGATATTGGTTAGGGGTTTTGTTTGATTGCAAAGGAATATCCCACGAATCATCCATTACAAACAACAGGTCCTGCCTGACGGATGGATAGAAACCCAGCCAATTTTGGTACAGGCTGTCGCCAAACATATTAGCCCCTGTCATTTCGCTGCGTTGGGCTTCAGAGGAGCTGTAACTGCATAAATAACCCTGTATATTCCAGGTACAAAAATAATCGGGCGCTTCTGATGGCGCATTGGGCACAAGGCTGCCCGGCGTTTGAGAAAAGCCGGTTGTTGCCAGGGCTAAGAAAATAAAAAGAAAACGGCTTTTCATCTGGCTTGCTTTAAGGTGCTTTTTATTAGGCTAAGATATAGGTTAATTGGGCGAATCTGCATTTTCACAAGCTAAACTCCAAAGTCATAAAGTTGACCGGTTTTTTGAAGACACCCAAAGTCTATTGGGCAAATTCATGCAAAATACCCGTCTCATACATATACATCTGCGTCAACTTATAGTTGTTTAAAGCTAAACTTCAGCAGACGGACTTCATTTTTTAACGCCTGGAAGCCAAATTTTCTTCACGCAACTTTTCGGAGGCCAGCCACTATTTGCGCAGGTACGGATATTATAGTTGAGAGGATCGTCTTTTTCAAGCAGATTGACGCAAAAGGCCAAGATGGAATGTCCTCACAACCGGCAAAGACGTTGACGCGCGAAATGCTAAATCAGTACGCTTTCCTGATTTAACGACAGTACCCTAAACTCGATCAGAGCTTGCTGTAGCTTTTTAATTTAATAATCTATCTCCAGCTTCAGCCTTTCTTTTAGCTCTTTAACAAGGGGAAATTGTTTTGCAATATGTTCAAAACGTTCTTTGCTGTTCATGCGCTGGGCCGGGGGAAGTTCTACCTTTTCACCTTCATCAACCATAACTTTAAAGCTTATGCTGCGGTTATTAAACGCCTGCTGAATGGCATCGGCTATAAACATACGTTCCTGCTCAACAAATTTTTGTTGTGTAGTTCCATATACCGTTACTGTAAAAAAGTTGTCTGCTTCTATATACAATTTAGCGGTGCGAAACGTAGTGCTGGCAGTATGCTTTTGCTGCTGTGCAATAACGTCTGCATAGCGCAGCCAAACACGCTGCAGCTCAACATCGTTTAATGCAATGGCCTCCTTTACTTCCTCAACATTATAAGCCCCCTGGTATTTTTCCTGTAAAGATTCCAGCAGATTTTTTTTTGTGCCCGGTGCGCCTTTAATGGCCGGCGGCGGTGCAACAACCGGGTTTGTTACAGGTACTACATTGCCCGGTTGGGTTTGTGGCTGCGGTACAACAGGCTTTGTTACTGCCTGCGGTGGCTGCTGTATAAAGAGTTTTGATTCTGTTGCTGCACTAGTTTTATTAACCGGTACTGATGGAGCTGCCTGCTGCGGTTGAACGGACGCGGTGATTTGTGGTGTGCCCGCAGGGTTGCTTTGCAACGCCGGTATTGGCTTTGTTTTATAGGCTACAGGGCCATCAACCCGTTTTTTTTTAACAACGCTGCCGTTTTCCATACTAAGCTCAATGGCCTGTTGTAAAAAATTTAGTTTAATAAGGGCCAACTCAACATGCAGGCGTTTGTTACGCGCCATTTTATAGTTTATCTCAGCATCGTTTAAAATATTTAAGGCGCTAACAAGATAAGCGGTACCTGCTTTGCCTGCTGTTTGGGTGTACTTGCCCTGCATGCCTTCTACCACATCAAGCAGGCTAACAGCGCGGGCATCTTTACACACCAATATGTTGCGCATAAACTCGGCCAGGCCGTTCAGTACCAGGTCGCCCTCAAAACCTTTGCGGTTTATTTCGTCGTACAGCAGCATACCGCCCGCCATATCCTGCGCCATTAAACAATCCAGCAGCTTAAAATAATAATCGTGGTCAAGTATGTTTAAATGCTCAAGTGTATTTTGGTAGGTAACCTCGCCCGTAGTAAAGCTTACAATTTTGTCTAATATGCTAAGCGCATCGCGCATACAGCCTTCGCTTTTTTGCGCAATAACCTGCAAAGCCGCCTTTTCAGCGTGAATATCTTCTTTCTTAATTATCTCTTCTAAATGTTCAACGGTATCGTTGGTGGTAATGCGCTTAAAGTCGAATATCTGGCAACGGGATAAAATGGTTGGCAGTATTTTATGCTTTTCAGTAGTTGCCAATATAAATATGGCATAACCGGGCGGCTCTTCCAGCGTTTTTAAAAATGCGTTAAAGGCGCTGGCGCTAAGCATGTGCACTTCATCCACAATATACACTTTGTATTTACCCGCCTGTGGTGCAAAACGCACCTGCTCAACCAGGCTGCGGATATCGTCAACCGAGTTATTACTGGCGGCGTCAAGCTCGTGTATGTTAAGCGATGTTCCTTCATTAAAACTGCGGCAGCTATTGCATTTGTTACAGGCCTCGCCATCAGGCTGAATGTTTTCGCAGTTGATGGTTTTGGCAAGTATACGCGCACAGGTGGTTTTGCCCACACCGCGCGGGCCGCAAAATAAAAAAGCGTGTGCCAGCTGGTTATTGCCAATGGCGTTTTTTAGCGTTGTGGTAATATGCGCCTGCCCCACAACAGTATTAAAAGTTTGGGGGCGGTATTTACGTGCCGAAACAATGAATTTATCCATATCCGGCATGCAAGATAATGAGTTTTGAAACACCGCGCAGGCATGTGTATTTCTTTGCGGTTTTACGTGTTTGCGACAGGAAACAGAACGCGTGAAGCGCGGTTTTCTCCTGCGTTGAAGCAAGGTTTGCACACAAAGGCGCGGAGGCGCAAAGAAAGAGGGGGGTATAAGTAAGAAAAAGCTATTGAAAAAATAATCAACACAAAAGGCGCCCTAAAGCGCCCTTTGTGTTGATTATAATGGTTATTAATTTACAAATTATGATTGGATGCGTTTGTGTTGCGTATAAAAACAATGGCGTCAAAAAGGTCGCTTATTAACACTTCATCAGCCCATGCGCCATTAGGGCCTTCGGGGTTATACCCCAGTGCGCGCCATTTTAGTTTTTGGCTAAAGTTACTATTGGCCAGGGGCATATAAAATGCCTGCGCTTTGTTTTTGGCAAATAAATATTCCCAACTGTTTTCAACGGTTTTGGTAAGGGTGTAGCTTTTAAAAGTATTGTCGCGCGTATCAATACCGTCTGTCATGGCGCTGTATGTGCCGCTGGCGGTAGTGGTGCCTAATACAAAATACTGGTTTCCAAACTCTTTTTTAATATACATGCCCATGCCGCCGCCGTTATCGTCTTTAAAAATTTGATGTACTGCGGTATGCGCAGCATGCGCCCACACTGTAATTTTTGCCGCAGGGTTTTGTGCCGCAACAAGGCTAACTATTTGCGCCATACACTCATCGCGCGGTGTGCCATCTTTTTGCAGGGTGCTGTAATAAAACGCGTCAAAACCGTGTTTGCAGTTAAGCAACGCAAGCTGCGCTTCGCTGCTAACGGTAATGCCCTGCTGTTTCGCCATACTATCAATAGCCAGCACTGCTTTATAAGCAGCTACGCCTCTTTTAAGGGCTGCCCGCCAGTCAATATTAACCGTAGTATCGTTTTGTTGTGCCCAAAGTGTGTCCTGCATATATGCATAGCGGTAAAGGGTATCAATTTTTTGTGCAAGTGCCGCATCGCCGCCCAACTCATCTTTTATAATTTTAGCAGCGTTGCCAATAAAATTATAATCCATACCCATAAACTCAACATGGTGTTTATGCGTGCGGTTAAAATCTCTTATCCATAACAGCAGGCCTTCCATTTCCCTGGTTTGCCAAATAGAAGTTACATAACTTTTTAGCGCCACTTTAATATCGGCATCTGAGTTTATGGCTTTGTTTAAATAGTAGCTGTCGCCGTAAGGGTTTTCAAAAACAATAATGCTAAACCCTTTTTTCTCGGTTAACTCTTTCATAATGGCAATGCGTATATCATTAAATTCTTTTGTGCCGTGGGTGCCTTCGCCAAGGCCAACAATTCTTTTGCTGCCCATAGTATTAATTAAGGGCTTAAGCTGCTTTGCCAGTTTACGCTGGTTGTTCATATTTATTTCGTTTACCTTAAGGTTAGCCTGGGCAAATAAAAGTTGTGCAGTTAGTAACATTTGCAGGCCAATAAGTAATGTGCGTTTCATATTTTTAATTTTATAGCACAAAGAAATGCCGCCGTTTTACTGCCTGCAAGCGCCTTTCGATAAAGTATATTTTCTTTTCCACATAATTTTTTGACAGGTTATTTCGTCGAAAAAAAAGCTGTTACGTCGAAGCGCTTTTGCGCGCTTAAACAGTTTGGTATAATCTTGCACCTATGGAAGCAACAATTAGTATTGTTAAGAAAAGCAGGTTTCCGCTGGTGTATGAAATAGTGGTGTGGGTTTTATATGCCGGTTTGTATAAATACTCATACTACCTTAAAAGCGCCGGATTGCATGTTGAGCGGGATTCTTATTTTCCTTACCCGCAGGTATTGTTGTACGCAATATTGCTTACACTGTATATAATACCATTGTACAGGTTTATAATGCCGCGGTTGTTGATGGCGAAAAAGTATGGGCTGCTTTCTGCAATTGTTGTTGCGTACTTTTGGGTAGCGCCTAAATTGTATGGCTGGTTAATAAGCTATATTTTTTTGTTGCTTAACGGCAATGGCCCGCTGCATGCATATTTTGCAGGCCAATACAATTACAACCATATTATAGCCACCCATGTTTTTGGATGGGACCTTGATATTTTGTTTACCGATCTTATTGCGTTTTGTTCTGTTGCCTTTATGCGTTATGCTTTTGATACCGAACAAAAAAAGCACGCACTTGAAAGGGATAACCTGCAACTACAGCTTGAATCGCTTAAAGCGCAGCTTAACCCGCACTTTTTATTTAATACCCTAAACAGCATTTATGGTATGAGCCTTACAGGCAATAAAGAAACGCCACAATTTATACTAAAGCTGAGCGATATGATGCGTTATATTTTATACGATTGCAGCCATAGCCGCGTTACAGTTGAAAAGGATATGGAGTTTTTAGAGAATTACTTTGAGATGGAAAGAAAACGTTACCCTAATGCTGATATAAGCTTTACTGTTACCGGCGATGCAGGTGCAGCCGTTATAGCACCACTGTTACTTATACCTTTTGCAGAAAATAGTTTTAAGCATGGGGCGCACCGCCTTAACGACACAGGTTTTATACATGCAAAGGCACAGCTTAGTGAAGCAAGCCTGCTATTTGTAATTGAAAACGATATTTTTAGCGCTACAAAACAGGCTGGCAAATATGGCGGTGTTGGCATTGCCAATGTAAAAAAGCGCCTTGAATTGTATTACCCAAGCAGCCACCAGCTTGACATTGTGCAGGATAATGAGCGGTATAAAGTTACCTTAACCATAATGCTTAAATAACACAGTATGATACGTTGCCTTATTGTTGATGATGAGCTGATTGCGCACCAAATACTGGAACAATATATAAACCAAACACCCGGGCTTACGTTAGTGGCAAAATGCCGCAACGCTTTAGAAGCTTTTGCAAAGCTTAGCCAGGATAATATTGACTTGCTTTTTCTTGATATAGAAATGCCGCTGATTGATGGTATAACGCTGCTTAAAACACTTGCCAACCCGCCCAGGGTTATATTAACTACTGCTTATACTGACTATGCATTACAGGGTTATGAACTTAACGTGGTTGATTACCTTTTAAAACCATTTTCTTACGAAAGGTTTGCAAAGGCTGTTGCGAAACTGCAAGCAACCGTTGCTTCTTTGCCAAAGCAGGAAGAAGAAACCGGCCACTTACTGATTAAAGAAAAAGGCGGCTTGCTAAAAATACCTTACAATAAAATAATGTACATAGAGGCATCTAAAGACTATGTAAAGATAGTTACCGCCGAGCAGCAGCACCTGGCGCATTTTACCATGAAGGCACTTGAGCAGGAGCTGCCTGCAGGCAGATTTGCCCGCATCCATAAATCGTACATAGTGGCGCTGCAACACATTAAAATGGTAAAGGCTGACAGCGTGATGACCATAAATAACCAAACCCTGCCTGTGAGTGTGAATTATAAAGATGCATTGCTTGCGGCGTATAAGCAGTAGGGGAGAACCGGTGATAGAGAGATATTAATGACCGCCCTGTATTTTTACCGGCTTCGGCCACTTTAATTACTCTTTATCTTCTTTTTGCTTTTTCCTGTCAAAAAATAAATAGTCCAGGCTCCATTTGCCGGGGCCGGTAAACAGGAAATTTAAAAAAAGCAGCAGGAACAAAAAGGTTAGCTCGCCGTTAAAAATGTCCCAGTTATTCATGCCATAAATAATCACTACCATTATAATCATCAGGGGTATGGTTGCAAGCCTTGTAAATAAGCCTAAGGCTAATAAAACGGCCCCTAACATTTCAGTTACTTTGGCAAAATAACCCATAAATATGGGCGCGGGAAAGCCAATATCTTTTAAAAAAGCCAAATTATCGTGCATTTTTCCGGCGTCAAATAATTCCAGGCTGTGCGAGAATATCATAACCGCAGTAAGCACCCTAACTATAAAAATGCCGTTAGGCCAGGCGCCGCCGGATGTAAATAATTTTTGCTTCATAGTTGCTGTTTAATTGCCGGTAAAGCTATCTGCAAGTACAGGCACCAGGAAGAAAACAGTGTAAATAAGTGTAACCAAACTGTAAAAACCGTGTAAATTAACCTGGCTTTAGGGCTTGTTACCTTAATTTGTAGTATGAAAAAGCTTTTTATAGCCATTTGCTGCCTGGCAAGCCTGCTTTGCTTAACGGCATTTGTGCAAGACAGGGTTAGTATACAGGCTGATGATGAAAAGGTTATAGCCCTGCGCAATGTTGGCCATAGAATATTGCAGCAGGCGGGCGACTACACATCAAACCTGCTGCCCATTCAAAAGCTGGATAATAACAGCTTTAACATACTGTTTGCCAGGCCTTTTACTTTTGTGCCCGACAGCCTTGTTAAAACGGTTGATATGGTTTTTGCCAAAGCCGGGCTTAACAAACAATACCTGGTAAAGATGATTAACAGCCATAATAACGAAATAGTATACGCCTACGAGGTATTTAATAAGCCAGACCCGGAAACAATTTCCTGCCTGGGCAGAAACCAGCCGGTGGGCCCCTATTTTATAAATATAACTTTTGGCAAGCCAACCGTTATAGCGGGTTTATCGCAATCGTATCTTTTGCCCGGCATTGGGTTATTGCTTTCGCTGGCGGCTATGGCTATTGTGGGTTTTTATGGCAAAAGGCCAAATCCTGTGGCTTCTGCAGCCGGTAAGCAGGCCATCGCCCTGGGGAGTTACACATTTTATATTGACCGTGGAATTTTAAAACTGGATAACGCCGTTATGCGCCTTACCGCAAAGGAGACGAAAGTTTTGAAAATGTTTGCGCAGCGGCCCAACACAATAATTGAGCGGCAGGAGTTGGTGCAGCATATTTGGGAAGACGAAGGTGTGGTAGTGGGTGGCCGCAGCCTTGATGTTTTTGTGTCAAAACTTAGAAAGAAGCTGGCTGAAGACCCGAATGTGAGCATTACCAATGTGCATGGGGTGGGGTATAAGCTGGATGTGATTGTATGAATGTGGATTCGCCAAGGGGACAAGTTTTTGCAGGTCCCAGGCACTGCTTTGCAGATCCGCCACGGCGGACAAGTTTTAAAGCAAAAGGCGTACTGTGCAAAGATGAGCCATTGAAAGCTGGTTGGATTAAATTTTGAGAATGTGGAAAAATAATTGCCAAAAACACCGGACACCCCGTGGCTTTTTATATTTATAGAAGAGGTAAAGGTTTACAGCGGAAAGTTTAGGAAGAAGCAAAACCGGTGATTAAGAAAAATTTGAATGTTGTTGAATATGAAAACGAAAAAGAAGATTTTGAAGGGAGTTATAATTATAATTAATTGAAAATCATATTTTTATAATGAAAACGGGATGCATCCAAATTCCTCCTTTTTCCTCCGTTTGGTGCAAAAGTGTAACAGTAAAATCACCAAAGGACAAAAGGACATGCTGGGCAAAGGAAGGCTTCCCGCAAAGGAAGAAAGGCGCAAAGAAAAGGGCTCTACACTTTGCGCGGAATGGGTTTGAATTTTTCGAATGATAGGGGCCTAAAATTAGATAATACCAATTAGACTTTAATATTACCTTATGTGTTGTTAACGCCTCATCCCCTATCCCCCGCCACGGCGGGCAGGCTCTTCCCTAAAGGCGCAAAAACCACGACAACAGGTTTTTTAGAACCACGACAACACCTTTTTGTTAAAATCAACAATTTGGTTTTAAGGCACTTTTAAAGCCCAAAAAAGCCGCTTTTAAGACTAAAAGCGGCTAAAACCAAACCAACTGCACAAAGAATATATTTAAAACCCTTCAATTATTAAAAACCCTGTATCAGTTGCACCCGTAACGGTTGCAGCCGTAGTACTTAAGCTGGTAACCTTTGTAGTTGCCAACCCATTAGAACTAAGCACAACTGGAGTATGGCTAAATGCAACCGGAAACGTATAAGATGCGGTGCCGTTTGCTGCATTGCAATATATTATCACCTTCTTGTAGCTGCTGCCTTGTTCCGGCTGTGAAAAAACAACACTGCCTGATGTAGATGCGCTTACCGTTGTTTGTGCGGCGGTATTATTTATTATAGGAACTGTAATGGACGTTGTAAATTTAGCCGCTCCCCTTGAAAGAAAAGCCCATGTATTGGTAGCGGTTAAATTTGTTCCGGCGGTTGGTGCGCCATCCGCAATTAGTGTGGCGAAGTCCGTAACTGTAACCGCGTTAGTTTCATTTGTTGTCGACGGCTTAAATGAAACCATGCCGCCATAACCATATGTACCCGCTGTTGCATTGTCGTTAACCGTTCCAGTCTCAAGCTGCATCATTAACCCACGGCTGTTGATAGTATTTGATGAAAAGGTGCCGCCAAATCTTACTAAAGCTGTATTTTGATTGGTTGTATTTATGCCAATAGAGCCACCAAAATAATTGCTCCCGGAATTTACATAAACTGCATAAGGATTAGTTATTGTACAGCCGTTACATTTAGGCACACCTGAAATGTACAAAGTTGGTGAGGTTGTATAGGTTATGCCGGTATTAGTCGCCGCAATGGTATCTACGCCAATCGTGTTTAATGACGTTATTGTGCCTACTGTTGTACTTGCGGCAGTTGTGCTATCTGTTACTGTTATACCTGGCAGAACCTTTAATATAACACCATTTACACCCCAGGCTGTTGACGCAAAGGATGTTCCGCCAATGGCAATTTGTTTATTAAATAAAACTGTGTTACCAAATGTAAAGCGCGGTTGAGTGGTTATATTAGATGAAAGCCCAAATGTTGTACTGCCATTATTTAATACAGTAGTAGTAAAATAATTGTTTGCATCGTAGCCTATTTGAAGCTGCGGGGGGGTGGCTCTTTGTATTAAAACCGGCCCGGTTGAATTGATACCCTGCGGGGTATATAATGTGCCATTAGTGGTTACGCTTCTTGTAGCAGCGTGAAAATCAAGTTTTAACAAAGCGTCCGCCCTGCTTCTTATATCAAAATAACCTGAACTGTCAACAGGCGTACCCGGCCCCGAATTAGTTCCAAAAAACATATTGTCGTTGCCGCTGGTTACACCTGTACCGGCTCCATCACCAAAAAACAAATTGCGGTTGCCACTGGTCATATTAGAGCCTGCAAGTGTGCCAATGCCTGTATTTTTATCTCCGTTTGCAAGGTTTAATAAAAAATGCCATCCAACACCTGCATTCTCTACACCACTAACCAAATTGCCGAAATTGTAAGTGCCTACGCCGGTGTTTCCATAACCACTGTCGAGTAAATTGTAAGACATATAACCCCAACCACTGTTACTATAGCCTGTTCGCAGGTGTTGAGCCGCCTTATAACCGCCAAAAGTATTAGCATACCCGGTAACCAAACTCATTAAGGCGCTATCGCCAAAAGCCTGATTGGCCTGTATGCCTGATTGTTGGTGTGTTGTTGTGTCTTCAATAAAGCTGCCTGCATTTATACCAATATATTCATTGCCTGCTGAAAAACCGGTGTTGGTGTTCCAGTAGTTATTGATATAAGGCTTGCCATCTTTTGTTATTGAACCACTATATTGATTTGCCCCCGTCATTGATAACCCTATTGCTCCAAAATGCGCACTGTCTGTTGTTGTTTTACCGTTGGAAATTATTTTTGATAAGGTCCAATCGCTCGATGCTGTGTGACCCAAGCTGTCTGCATTATTAACGCTTAACACTGCCTCATTATCTAACTTTACCCAACTAGTTCCTATACGCATATACAAATGGCTGCCGTCATTGTATATATCCCCCGGTTGCGGGTCTGTAGCTGGTACAGTACCAACCTCAATACGCATAGAAGATACGTTCGTAACAGAACCCCTAACAGCTAACCATGTCCTGTACGTATCAGCCCCATTAATAGACGTTAGTCCTAAATTTGCCTGACCAATTATATTTACTGCTCCCCCATTAGATATTAACGATAAAACGCCATTTGTAGGGTCTGTTTCAATAATAGAACCAATGCCACCCGCTGTATCAGTACCCAGCGTTATTTTAGGCGATTGCCCTGCAATATGTAATGTGCCAATTGTTGCGTAACGGCTTGATACATTACCGTTTAACAACACCGCATCCAAAGTATTGGGATAATGGCTTGTTAGATATTTATAAACAGCATATTGCGTTGGCACATGCATGCTGCTTTGTGCCGTAAAATTTGTGTCGTTGTCGAACAAATCTATAGCCGTACTGTTAACCTGTAACCGCTGCCGGGCGTTAATTACGTCCTGTGTAAATTGCCCTTGCGAAAATGATTTTAAACTGACAAATGCGAATACAATAAATAGTAACCTTTTCATGTGTTATGCTTTAAAAATTGTTATTACTGTTGTTGGTGTTATATTGGTAAAGTAAATAGTTGTGTTAACTGCAAAATGGTACATACCTGATTGCAGGCAGTAACCGTTAACGCTGTTGTTGGCGTTATATATTTGCTCACCACCTGCAACGTTGCCAACCTTTATGTCTGCGGGGTTGGTTGCATCTTCAAATAAAATACCGTTAATTGTTAGCCCGGCCAATATGTTGTAGCTGTATGTAGCTAACGGCAACACGATTTTATTAGCAGGCAATGCGGCGGCATTAATTGTATTTTGCAAATCATTATCCAAGTCGTTAAAGGTTATCTTAACGCTTACATGCCGGAAGCTGTCTAACCAATCCCAAAACTGCTGTTGTAGCGGTTTTAAGCCTGTTTTAAACCAGTTCTTTAACGTTGCTATACTTTGTGTTGCCATTGCCTGTTATCCTTTAAATGCGCTCTATAAAAAGAAGTACCGAAAAGCTTTGCCGTGTGTCCATCGCAACGCCATCACCCAAATAGTCTGTTTGACCTACATCATGCGGGCCTGCATCAACCGAGCCGCTTCCGCTTGTGTCCGGGCTGGTTGGGCCACCAGTGTAGCTATTGCCACGCTCACCCGTTACGTTAAGCCGTATGTGTGGTAAATTTTCCTGCTCTATTTGTTCTGCATTTTCGTGCGCACTATCTTTATACCCAACGGTGTGATAAACGGGGTCATATATACCGTCTGCGGGGTCTGAGGCCCGGCGGTCGTAACCAATTGGTACACGGCTTTGCATCAAATCACATATCTTAAAACCCAACCAACGCCATTTGCCCAACCCGGTAGCTAAATCGAAATAATTTAAATCGCTTGCCTTTGTACTCATAGTAAGCATGCCGCTATAGCTTTGCGCCCGGCGCAATACATCTACATAATATTGGCTTGTGTACGGGTCGAAGGTTATATAATCACCAGCAGGCGGTGCGGTTACGTACGTGCCATCCGGCTTTAAATAACATGGGTACGCGGAAGCGGTACGTAAAGGCGCTGCAACGATGTTTCCATTTATCATAACAACACCGGCGCTTATAGTACATGTTTGTGCGCCGGTATCAACAGCACTAACGGCACAACCCGAAATAATAACACAATTTTCAAAGTTGATTATGCTTTTAAATAATGCATTAATGCTGCTTAAGGCATCTTTAAGCGTTGGGGCTGCTGCGGTAGCAAATGGCAGGCGTACAAGGTCTGCAAAAAGAAACGTACTGCCGGTGGCCACCGCTGTAAACTTAGCCCGGCTTATGCTGTAGGCGGGCTTGGTAGTGCCATCATCGTATTGCTCATTAGTTGTTATAGTTTCAACATATACATAAGTGGCAACAGCGCCGCCAACAAACGGATATATTACACCATTAACAACAACCCATCCATCCGACACGCTACCACCGGCCGGGGTAAGGCCGCTTATAATAACCTTATTGCCGTAACCGGCTGCAAGGCCGTCAAGCAATTGGCTATAGGCCGTTTGCAGCCAATCTAAAGTTTCTTGGTAAACATATAACCCACCCGTCTTAGTTAAGTCCAACTGTTTAAACATATATAGTCTTTTAAAAAATCATTATTTTAAATGTCCTTCCGGGTAACCTGTAGCTGTTGACAAACTGTGTCATTTCATTTATATCAAAATCAACAAATACCGGAACCTTAACAATAAAGTCTACCGTAAATTGCGCGGTCTCTCCTTTTGTAAACAGTGTAACCGGGTTGCCTTCAACTTTGGTATAAAGCTTTTTGGGTTTGTTCTCCGCTTTCATCCATAACACAACCGGCAGGTTTTCGGAAGCATCAACGATAGTTATACGGCGTTGCTCCGTATCGTATTTATCGTTTAGCGCCTTTTCCATATAACACACCTGCGGCGTTATAGAAAGCTGGTAATTAACGAAGCTGCGGAAGGTTAAGAAGCGCGTGTGTAAATCATTTATGCCAATAACCAGGGCTTTAATAAAAGCAAGCATAACCGGCATACGTAGAAAATCAGGTACATGCCATGTAACAAGTTTGCTCCATATAACCGTAAATATTTTAGCTGCTATTCTTTGCATACTTATTTTATTGCTGCTTGAGGAACCCATGTTATTACTAAATCATCATCGCTTGCAAACCTTAAATAACCTGCATCGGGCGTGTAAATGGTGTCAACACCAGTAAACGGAAATTCACCGTACTGTGTTTGGCATAGGTCCATATCAAGTGTTACAACGCCCTCAACATCTTGTATAGCGTCAATGTTATATTGTATCACATAAATACCATTAAAAGGCAGGTTGATTAAGAAAGCCTTAATAGCATCCTGTACGGGTGTATCGTCGCTGCCATCAAGGCGTGTGCCTGTAGCGGATAATATAAGCGGGTCGTAAAATACGCGGTAGGTTTGCTTAATGCTATCGGGCGGCAGGCTGTCTATTTGCAGCTTAACGCCTGCATCCTTAATGAGCTCCATATAAGCCCTAAAGGCAGTCATTACATCATCGGGTAACTGTATAAGGTCTTTGCCGTCCGTGCCTGCTACTTTAATGCGAAGGCTTACCCGGCCATACTGGTTAACAAGTTCAACAACAGCCGCGTATTTAACTACCATGCTTGCAGCAATCTCATCATCTGTTTTACCAGTATTATCAAACAAATCACTATCAGGCAGCAGGTTAAACCCGTATTGAAATGCCTTAGCCTTATTGGCGTACCAACGCGCTGTATGCGGTGTAAGGTTGGCAATCTGCACGTTAACATCTGTTTTAAACAGGTCAAACAATTGTTCTAAAACATTCGTGCAAAAAGCAATTGTGTAAATAAACAGCCGCATCAAGTTTACCACGCTCCACGTTGTTGGGTCAATATCAATATCAATAGCGGCCAAATTGGCAACCCATGTATCTGTAATTTGTTTCTGTATGTCTGCTATACTTCTTGCCATGTTACTTGTTTAACTAACTATAAAATCAATTGCTATTGCCCAATACCCAATACCCTCAAGCTTATTGCCTTCTCCGTCAACATCGCCATCATATTTGCTTGCCGGGTATTGTTTCCATTTTATAAACAGGTCAACTATAAATTGTTTTGTTATATCAACAACACCTGGTATACTCACCGCCGCTCCCGTGTCCGGCTCATCCGTAATGCTGTTGCCATTTAATAGCGCCAATTCAACCAAGCGGCCTGCATCGCCTAAATATTGCATTGCCAAATCCACCAATACTTGCCCGTCTGCAATTGTGGCCGGTGGTATTTTTTTAACTGCGGTTGAAAGAACTATTGTTTTTGCAGGTATTGAAAACGGTTGAACGATAAGGGTTGTACCTATGTCTATTTCATCCGTAATACTTACACCATTTAACAAAGCCGCCTGTACTAATAAACCAGCATCGCCGGTGTTGGTACAAACAATGTCTAAAATGTTTTCGCCATCGCTAACTTTTATAAGGCGCATCATAGTTTAAGTTCCCGCTTTGTTCATCATAATTTAATTGGTTAACGGTCATACCGTCCTTTGTAAATTGGTTACGTATTTCCGCCAACATACCGTCAATATCATTGCTGTTTATAAAATCCTCAATGCCCACCGCCCTATCAGGATTTTCTTTAAACTGTCCCCTTTGTGCAACCATTAAAAGCTGTTGGTGTTGGGCGGTGCTTTCGCCCATAACAAAATCACCATTCACTATTGCCAAATCGCCGGTATCTTCTAATAATAAATCAAGCATGGTTAATTAATTTTTGCTTCACCTGTTACCGCGCCATCCGGCGCTGTTAGCCCTAATGCAGGTACTGTTGCGTTGCTTTTAAAATGCGCTATTATAGCTGCTGCATCTGCTTTGGCAACCGCAAGCCGTATACCCGCCAAATCACCATAGACAGCAATTAACTCATCCATTGTTTGGTTGTTAAATGCTTCACGCGCATTGTATAAGTCCGTACCTAATATGTCTGCATTTAATGCCATCTATTGCAGTATGTTTAAAAGCTTTTCTTTAGCCTGTTGCAGGGCTAAATAATCCGGGTTATTGCCATACAACACCATTATCTTACTTATCGCATCTATTATTAAAATTTGAGCCTGTAAAAGTGTATCATTACCGCCGCCAATCAAATGCCCGTTGCTGTTAAGTTTGTACACCTTGCCGCCTATGTTTGTTTCAGTCTCTTCAACATCACTGTACATGGCTACGTAGTACATTTCATCTGCAATCTTTTTAAGCAAAACAACGCTGCCAACCAACGGATATTTAACCACGCCATTTACACCAGCCTTTATAACACTTCTTAGCCTTACATCGCCCATTTCCAATTCATCAAAATCTACCGTGCAGGTGTCCATCGTTTTATCAACACTTACAACAATGGCAGGGCGTATATCATCGCCTTTGTTGCCTATGTTGCGCAATAAATTATATAGTTCCCTTGCTTGTTTCATTATGCCACACGTATATCTATTTCAGGCTTTAACCTGCCGCCTGAACCATTAAATGTTGTTGTTACCGTACCTATGTAATAGCTGCCTTTCCTGTCAGCAAACTGCGGGTCTGTCATATCGCTTATATCGCCCGGCTCGCAGTATGGAAACGGGAACGTTGTAAAGCTGCCTTTGTAAGATGTGTTTTGAAATTTTGCAATCTCCGCCATCGCCACATGTTCCAACTCCTTATCTGTTTTGGTATGCATCGCATACACCTTTAATTCTTGCCCGTTCTTATCTCCAAACGTTACTTTCCTTACGGTGCCATCATCCCTAAAATTGGTAACCTCACATTTATATGCCATATCTGCCGCCTGCTGGTACTTCAAACTATCTATATTTATGGTGTTGCGGGTTAGCACGTGCTTAACCCTTGCTTTCTTCAAACCATAAGTAAGCCCGGCATACAATATTTTATCACCTTTATAGGTTGTTAAATAAGTTGTAGTTAGGTATTTATCAAATAATTCCTGTAACACTTCAATACCGTTGCCGCCGTTTATAAGCAGGTTTGTTACTGTAATTTTTGGTATGTTATCATACAGCTTAAAGCCTATGCCGAATTGCTTATGTGTCTCATCCATCACATACTGTAGCACTTCCCGTATATCATTTTTCTTAAAGCTTTTTTTCATCTTAACGCGGCGTAACAAATACATTTCATCTTCACACTCCAACTCAAGCGGTTGCTTTTGGTTAATGCGTTTTATGTAGCCTATGAACTCCACTTTATTAAAACCATTGTAACCAAATGATATTGTTATTTTATCACCCTCTTTTATTTTGTCGGTTATTTTTATACGCTCAACTACCTGGTTGTTTTGCATAACCATACTTAGCGGTATAAGCACTTTAGCAGTTTGTACAATTTGGTGAACGCTCTTTTTTATTTCAATAGAGTTAGCACCGGGTAAAATATATTTATCCGCCAATTTTATACTGCACGTCATTTTGCCCAGGTACATACTATACAAATTCTAATACAAAATCTTTGTTGCTTAAACCGTCTATCTGTATCACTTCCACGCATTCAGACCCGCTGTTATCCAACACAGATATTTTACTTATAATAAAATTGTCTTCCGTTTGGTCTATAAAGAAATCAGTTAACGCGCACCGCAGCGTAACAAGGTCGTTCTCTTTCCACAGCGTTGTAATTGTATTAAAAGCCTCTTCCGGCCATTCTCCATTTTCGCCAATCAGTGTAACTATAATGCTTATGTCATACGGCTTTGTAAACACTTTTTCAAACACAGTGCCAACGTCCATCAAATCATGTTGAACGATGTGCTTTTCGCCACTGATTATTATAACGGCATTGGGCATCTGCACATCGTTTATTGTAACCGGCATAAATTCATATTTGCCCAAACTGGCATCCGTTATTTTTTTAACGGCTGTACCTTTTACGTTTGACGTATTGCTTAACGCTGGTGCGCTATCGCCAACAAACCCGTTCGCAATAACATTGTTGTGCCCTGTTTTAGGCTTGGTTGGGAAAGGCAGGCCGCGCGGGCCATATACACGCGCCAACACATCAAATACGTTTAAGGGTGTGTTAATTAAATTAGCCATTGCTTGCTACTCCTTTTTGGTTTACACTGTTTAAAGCCATTAAAATCTCTTCTACAATTTCGTTGGCCGCTTCTTTAGCGCCCATCGCAAGGTTTGTGGTATGCACAACTATTTGGTCCTGTAGCTTATGTATGGTAAGGTTTATGGTGGTGGGCCTGTTGCCGCCACTGCTTACATTGCTTGCCATTTCGCTGCTTGTGCCTGCACCTCTGCGGTTGTGGGGGTCAAACCCGCCTAACGGGCCTGCACCAGGTGCAGCGCCTGCCGTTGTAATGCCGGGTATGTTTGCCGTTTTAATTTGCTTTGCGTATTCATCTACAGCCGCTTTGCTTGCAGTTGCGGCCTCGTCCTTACCGCCGCCAAACAAACCTTTAATCCATCCCCAAGCTTTTTTAAACCAGCCAACAAGCGCCTCAAACTTGCCCACAATCCAATCCCACAAAGCGCCCATCGCTTTTTTAAAGCCGGGAAATATTTTATCAACAATATCTATCAACCATTTAAACGGGTTATGTTCTGCCATCCATACCGCAAAGCGTTTGATTGCCGACCAAATATCATCCCACCAGTGTATTAAGGCCGCTACGGCTGCAACAGCAAGCGTTATACCCAAAACAAGCATACCAATAGGGTTTGCATCCATCGCAGCATTTAAGCCCAATTGCGCAAGCGTGGCGGCTGTTGTTGTAGCAATCCAACTGCCAAGTTGTACTACCGCTGCACCAATGGCAGGCCACATGCGTAAACTTGCTATAGCAGAAAACAAAGAAGCTGATTGCGCAAGGTTGGCAGTTACCTGCAATGCGCCCATGCCAAACTGTATGTAGGGTAAAAAGCCTTGTGTAACTCCAAACAGGCTAATACCCACATCATCAATCCTTGCCTTTGTACGTTTCTGTTGCTCTTCATAGCTACCCATTATGGTGGTAGCCATATCAACAGCGGTATTGGTGCCTGTTATTTTGCCTGTTAACTCCGCAATTGCCCCGCTGTTTTCAACAAGTGCAACACCGGCGCTAACGTTCTCACGGCCAAATAGATTAGTCATTGCAGCCACATCGCCCACAATGGGTTTTAAAGCGTTAAGACGTGCGCTAAACGGCAATGTTTCATCACCTAATGTTTTTACACTAACACCCGCAGCCTTAAGCATATTAAGCGTTACAGGGCTTAAAAATTTTCCTTCGCCTAATATGGAAAATGCATTGCGTAAAGCAACGCCACCCTCAGCACCCTTTTTACCGGCCTTATCTAAAATTTGTATTGAAGCGTTGGTTTCAGCAAAGCTTACATTGGCAACCTTTGCCATTGCACCGGCTTGCTCCAAAGCCGTTTTAATAGATGGCAATTCGGCGCTGCCTTCTTTAGCAGCAGCGGCCATAATATTCATCATTACGCTCATCGTTTGGCTTGCCTTCATCGGGTCTGCCAAACTAACGCCGTATTGGTTCATCGCTGTTGTTAATACCCCTGTGGAAGCCGCAACATCGCCACCCATTTGCTTGCTTAGTATGGTGCTGGTTTTGCCCATTTCGGCCAATGCTTCAGGCACGTTGGCAATTTCCGGCCCTAATTGAGAAAGTATAAGCTTATACGCATCTACGCCACCCGCAGCAGTTACGCCAAAATCTTTTGCAAGCTGCCGGGCGCTGGTGCCTATCTTTTGCATGTTGGCATCGCTTGCGCCTGTAATAGCCTGCGTTTCCGCCATTTGGCTGTTAAAGTCAATGCCGGGCTGCACGGCTGCATTTATGGTATTGCCAATGCCATCAACAGCCTGCTTTATGTTGTTAAGCGCAAAAGCCCTGCTGCCTAATTTATCCAACTCACTTTCAAACGATCTTGTTTTGGTGGTAGCTTTATCAAAGCCGGCAATAAGTGCGTCTGTTTGGGCTTGTAAATGCGTTTTAAGGTCGTTGCCCAAATTAGTAACCGCAGTTTCAACACCACCAATGGCAGCAGTTGTATTAGTGCCAAAGGTTTTAAAATCACCACCTAAATTATTCACCGCAGCTTCAACACCGCCAATAGATGATACCGCGCTTTTACCAAAACCCTGCATAGCAGTATTAACAACGCCGGTTTGCACCGCGCTTTGCTTAAGCAACCCAATAATGCTGTCTAATGCCGCATTACTGTTGCCCGTTGCTACCTGTATGCTATATTGTACGCCTGCACTCATTTACTTAACCAGGTGATTTTTAAAAAAGAATGCAGCTTTACGGGCTGCATATCTTTAGTTTTTCAAGGGACTAATATTTTTCTCCGCTTGCCGTATATGTTCAAGGTGTGCAACTGCACTTACCCACTCATCAATACTTAATTTTGTGGGTTCAAGGCCATGATAATAGTAGCGTAACTGCCAGTTCCAATAAGTTATACTACCCGGTTCAACCTTAGATTTGGCCTTCTCTAAAGTTCTTCCAATTCCCCCTCTACAGACACTATAAGCTGTTGCAGCTTTTTACCCAAGCCAAACAAATATTTTTCCTCTTCAATAATGCACTCATCGCCACCAAGAAAGCAGGCTTTGGCTAATACCTTGTTGCTTTGTATAGGTTTGCCGGTTGTTGCCAGTGCTGAACTTGCCTCTATTTCGGCAATGCCGGGGTTTTTAAAATATCCTACCTTGCCATCGGTAGCTTTCCATTTAAAAACGGTGTTAGTGCTTTTCCATCCCGCTATTATTTCATCTGTTATTTCAGATAAGGCGGGTTTCTTTTTTGTGTTTGCAGTTGTCATTTTTAAAAGCTTTATGAATTAAAAAAATGGTTTGATTAAGCAACGTTGTAAAGAACATCAGTAAACATAAATTCCATCTTACACTCCATATCTGTATCGCCTTGCTTCATTGACTTAGGCTGGCTTGTAAATTGAGCGCCTAAAATTTTATCCTTCACCAGGTCTGTACCGCTTAAGTAGTGTACCTGTATATCAAATGATATATCAGTAACCTTTGCAAAGGGGTTTAATTTTTGCGCTTCCTGTATCATTGCCTCTAATTCACTTTGCCCAATGGTTAAAGTGCCTTTAGGCTTTTCATTGCCCGGCTGTATGCCTTTAACTTTGCCGCCCCGGCCATACACATATTTTTTGTCAACTTCAACATCATACTCTATACCCATAATGCGCTCAAATATGCGGCCCATTGCCACTACGGTAAGGTCTTCCCACGCATATTCTACTTTGTTGATAGCCATATAAAAATTTATTTAAATCGTGTTTAAAATGGGTTAAATAGTTTGAGCATACGCAATGCTCATATTGATTGTTTTAGCTTGCCCTTTCCGCACTATCTCTATACTGCCATCAATCTCATCGTTAATAATATCGCTGTTGGGGTCAATAGTGCATTTAATGCCGTCAATCTCCATAAGCTTTGTTTTGGTTACCTTCATCATGGCATTACGTATGCCGCCCTCTACATCGCTTTCCCAATCGCTTATAATAGTGCTTTCCACTTTGCCGGTTGATGTGTTAACATCAACATCAATGTTTAGCTTTTCAACCAACACATCATAAGCAAGGCGGTGGCCTTTGTTCATTGTGCGGTTCCAGCTTAAAGAGGTGTAATCACCCGCAGGGTCTGTAAGTGTTGGGTCATCGTTATAGAAGTAACCGGACTTACCACCAACTTTTACAAATTGTATAAAGCCCTTTGCTGTTATGGTTGCAGCAGAATTTTTAAGAGATAGCGCACTGCTGCCATCCGGGTAATACGCGGTATCAACTATTTTTCCATTCGCTACAGCGCCAACGTTTTGGTTTACCTGTAGTTTAGCAAGCCAACCCGCCAATATACCCATGCTTACATGCCCATCGTTTTTTTCGCAGGCAAGGCATGCGGCTACGTTTTCAGTAACCAGTGCACTACGTGCAGGCAGGTTGGCAATGGTTGCAGCAGTAAAGCCCAAACCCGGTAATATGCCTACAAACGGCATGTTGGCGGTTTGGTAATCTACAGCCATTGCGTTAAGGTTAGTTGCAGCCGTCCATATATCAGCATCTAACCCGTTTGTAATAGTAGCGTTATAGCCTGTAGGTTTTTTAACGTTGGCAAGAAATATAACGGCCCGGCCTTCTGTTGCGTCAAGTAATTTTTTTGCGATGTTTTGCGTTTTATCGCAGGCCGTACCAAGCTGTGTAGTATCTGCCATCAACATAAAATTCAACTCCGCACCTTCACCGGCTATGCCGTAAAAATCTGTTATATCAGCAAAGGCAACAGGGTTTGTGTCTGCCGCTATGCCATAGGTTGTAAGGCCATCGCTGCCGTAAATGGTATACGGTGTGCCTAATGCAGCCTTGCCTGCAACGGCAACACCGCTAAACAGCATACATATAACCGCATCATCTGTAGGCTCCGTGCGGTTTAAATTATTTTTTGCCCTGGTAATATTAACGCCCATAAAAAATATTATGCTTTAAAAAATTAGTTTACTGCTACGGTCTTTAACTCACTACCCAATGTTTTTGCATGGGCGTGGCCATCCCGTTTGTTACCATCCAAAAACACTTGCCCATCGCTTGTTACGTGAAAAGCTGCCGCATTTGGATAAGCCTTTTTGTAGATAGCCACCAACTCAAGCAAGGCCGGGTCTACCTCTTCCGGTTCGTTATCAACCCCATCATTTGGCGAAGGGCCATCAACGCCATCATTTCCGGGCTGTTTGTTATCGCCTTCTTTTCCTTCCGGCAAATTTGCTGCACCTGGTGCAGGGTTATTTTTAACACCCTTTTTGGTGTTGTTTTTAGCGGTAGACATACTTATAAGTATTTTTTTAATGAAAAATGAAACCAGCAAAACACGATAACCACAAAAAACCCGGCAACCCACCAATACCATTGTATACCACTTTGCTTAACATCGCGCTTGCTGGTTTTAATTACTGCCTTATCCATTTCCTTATCCTGTTGGGCAATGCCCTTTTTTATATCGCTGCTGTCAGTTTTTTTATCCTGTACCGTAACGGGCTTTGCCACTGCATTTACACGCGCTTTAAAGCCGCCTGCAACGGCCTGCAGTTCTACTTTAACCTTTATGCCGCCCGTTTCAATACTGTCTATTTTTGGGGCCGCTGTACCGTCTGCTGTACCGCCATCAAAATACATAGTGCCTGCAATGGTATCGCCGTAATAGGCTGTTTGTTCATCTGTATGCACACTAACCAGGTGCGATGTATCGGTAAGCTTTGTACTATACTGCCTGCTTGTTGATGCGCTTGATTTGCTGGTATGCAATTGGCGTGAACACCCGGCTAATACAATAATTGATATGATGACTAAACTTTTCATTATGGAGTTTGCTTTTTGCTTTGTGTGTACAGGTAACCCATTGTTCCAAACAGTGCAACATCATACAGCTTATCTATCAGCGGCTTTGCGTCTGCCGGTATGCCTTTGTATATTGCAATAAATGCAATGGCAAAACAGCCTAAAACAACTATCACGGCTACAACATGCTGTATCTGTAGCTTGTTAATTCTTTCCCACATATTCTTTAATTCTCTTTTTGATGTATAAGTAACAATCCTTTCCTGCAAGGCCTGCCATACCGCATATAAAGGCTGCTATTATAGCCTGCCATATCCTGTTTTCAAACGGCACATTTACCTCAAGTAAGTATTTGCCAAACCCGCCAACAACGCCACTGATAACACCAATTTTGTTTTGCATGATATTGAAGCCTTAAAAGTTATTAGTGTATTGTTTACTTTTCTGCGGGCCTTCGCACATAGGAGAAATAGGGCGTATATGACTGTGTACCGGCTGTTAAAAAATATCCTTTCCACGCTATGTACTTGCCGGTAGATGGGGTTACCGTTTTGCTTTGCACAATCGTTACATCTGATAACGTGATGCTGTCTACTTTATCCCACTGCACATAATCGGGTGTAGCATATATATAAACCTTACCAGCAACGGTGCCGCTAACTTTGACTACAGATGCGGTAACACTTTTAACACCATCGCCAATGTCGTTGAAGTTTAGTGTTAGGGTATCTGCATTAACCAGGTTGCGGGGTGATAGCTGTTTAAATTCCTGCTTAAGATATGGCGGCATTGTTTGTGCGCTTACATGTTGCACACTGCCTATACTTATTACTGCGAAAGCGATTGCAAATAATTTTTTCACTGTAAAATATTTTGTGTTTTAAAATGTGGGGTTGTGGGTTGCTCTACCGGCCTAAAGCGGGTAAGCAACCCTTTTGTTATAGATACCCCGTACTTATTTTAATAGAGCGCCCTGAAATTTATTGCGTAATGTTTGTGCCAAAGCCCTTACCTGAAAGTTGAACACATCGCCTTTGTGCGCCGGGCTTTTTAACAGGCTAAACATGTCATAAGTACCCAAACAACTCATTACCTCACTGCCTGCAAAGAAAAAAGTGGAGCGTTTATGTGTGCCGTCTACGAATGCGGCACCTTTTGCAGCCTTTGTGTTATTGGCAGATAAGTAAAACGGGTTTTTGCTGTAAGTCCATGTTTTAAACCCATAAAACACCTCACCCGGTTTAGCCTGTATGGCCTTGTACAACACTTTATCTTCTTTAGCAATCATACCCATGTGTATAGGGTCTAATACCATGTTCAAATCTTCGCTATCAGCATCGTAAGTGGCGTAAGCAACCTGCATGTCAATAATTCCGTCAATAACGCTGTCATTGGCAGCAAGGCCTATTATTTTATTAAACCTGCTGTCATCGTTTGCGGCAGGTGCATACAAGTAAGCTGCATCTATACCCATTTTCTTAGCCAATGACTTTTTATGTTTGTTTACATAATAGGCCCTCTGGTCATACTTCAATTCAACAGCAATCGCATTACGTACAACAGTGCTGGTAGTGTCGTAAGTGTTAAGTGTTATCCTTAGCGGGTTATCGCCAGCGTCTGTTTCAGGTATTGGGTATGTGGTATTGTTCACCAGCACATCCGGGTCTGCACCAGCTTCCGCGAGGTTTATACTGTCATTGTCTACAAGGCCGCTTAGGTCTGTTGCTGCTTGCAGAAAACTTGCATTTGGGTAAGGGTTTTCCATTAATATCGGCAACCACACTTCCGGGGCCAGTGCATCGAAAAAGCATACCCCAAATTTTACATTTAGTAAATGCTGTACTGCACCGGCTGCTACCAGCAGCGGAAATGTAACCAACATGCTCACGTTAAACAGGGCGGCAAGCAACATAGAAAATACCGCCGTAATCAAAAGGTTCTTAAATAAAACTGCTGTTTTCATAATCTATTGAATTAAAATTTTTGTACTGTGTTTCTTAAGGGTTTAGCATTATCCTTTATAGCGTATGCCGTTTTGAAAGTCTTTAGCAAGCTGCTGGTACTTCGCAGGCTCTTCGCGGTGCAGGCGTGAAAGTTCAACCGCATTATGCTTTTGCAGGTAATCGTATGTGTCCTTGCCATCTGCTGCGGCCTGCTGTGTTTGTGCCCCCGGCCTAATCATCTCACTTACCTTTTTGTCTTTAACAAGTGTTACAGGTGCGGCGGGGTTATGTGTTGTTGCTTCAACAGTTGTGCTATCAAGCACGTTAAGGCTCAAATATTCCATTGCATGCGCAACGTTTGTTTTAGCAAGTGTTACAAAAAAGGCCTTTTGCCCTTCCGGCAATTTGTCTGCAAACTTTTCTTCAATTATCTTTTGCATAGCGTCTGCATTTGCCGCCCTTGACAACAGCACCTTTACTGCGTCATGCATCTGTTGCTCGGTTGCTGTTTCAGTTAGCCCAAGCGCTAAAGCAATACTTTTCATATTCGTATCTTGTTTAAGTTGTGGAATGATGTTTAAATTGTCTGCACTAAGCGTTATCAAATTGCCCTTATGCTTTAAGGCCAATGCAGATGTGTTACCCGGTAATGGTGCTACTGAAATTTCAAATAGTGAACTCTTTGCAAGCAATGGCATTGTTTGTCCCGGCTTTAATAACAAAGGGTTGCTATCCCACTCCAAAGGGTCTGCACCAATTGACGCGCCTTTAATATCTCCGTTCTCAATTTTCCTTATATACTCTTTCTCTTCATCGCTGGCACCTTCAATTATTAAGTCTGCCATTAGCTGCGTTCCGTCAACCCTTATATTTTCCCAATGGCCTAACGGTATATCCCATGTTTGATGATTGAAATACGCAGGACAATTTTTGTTAGCTGCGGTAAGGTCAATGCCGCTGGTTAATACCCAAAAGCCGTAACTATTTACATCTTCCGTGCTAACAATAAAAGTCTTTTTGTACGCCATACTTTCAACCGATTTGCTGCACAAAAATGAATTGGTTTTAACGCCTCAAAAAATCGCAAATCCTTGTTGGTCGACGTTTTCGAGCATGTTAGTCGAAATTGTCGACCATATAGAAATGATGTTTTTACAAGCGTATTATATAGTAGGAATTTTGACACATGGCAGCAAAAACAAAAGAGCGCGAACAGGCTTTTGATTTGTTCATAAATACATCGTTAACGCTTAAGGAAATAGCCCAAATGGTTAAGGTTAGCCAAAACCAAATTGGTAAATGGGCGGAAGCTGATAAGTGGGAATTATCTCGTACAGGTAAGCAAAATACCAGCGGCCAAATTATAGCCGGTTGGTATGTGCAGTTGAAGATGATAAATGATGAAGTAACAAAGCAAGGCGGCATACCAACAACTGCGCAAAGCGATACAATGAGCAAGATTGCTGATAATATCCAAAAGCTATCTAAAAGACAAAACTTAAGCATGTATTACATGGTGCTTAAAGAGTTTTTGAAAGAACTTATGATAAGCAATGTTGACGCTTCAAAAATACTTGCACCGCTTATGCTTGATTTTATTAAGCAAAAGGCACAAACCCTAGCAAATGATATTTAAACCAGGTGATGGCAGGCTGATAAAGGAATTTGAGGAACTGGTTGATATTATAAAATCCAGCGCCGCAATTGACCCCTTTGAAAGCAGCAAGGATAAGAAGAACCGTATAAAGTTTTTATTATCCAACTTCATGGCATTTTGCTTGTTCTATTTTCCTGAATACTGCTACGCTGAATTTGGGTGGTTTCATAGGGAAATACCTGTTGAGGTTTTTAAAAACCCTAATCATATCTATTTGGAACAATGGAGCCGAGGGTTTGCAAAAAGCACCATATACGGTTTATTCCTGCCGTTGTTTATAAAGTTTAATGGTGAATTAAACGGTATGATTGTAGGCAGCTTAAACCAAACTATGGCTGCTGAAAAACTGGCAGACCTTCAAGCTAACTTACAACACAACCCGCGTATCATAAACGACTTTGGTATTCAATTTAGTTACGGCAATTGGGAAGACGGCAATTTTAAAACACGGGATGATGTGGCTTTCTATGCGTTTGGTAAAGACCAAAGCCCGCGCGGTTATCGCTTTAAATGGAAGCGTCCTAATTACGGTGCTGTGGATGACTTGAATATGGCCCGGCAGCTTAAAAATTTAGATATAGCAACGGAGGATAAAAAGTGGGTATTAGAAGAATTGAAACCAGCACTGTGGACGCGTAAATGGTGGTTGACTGTTTTGCAAAACAAGTTTCATGATAACACCGTTACGGCGCTGCTTGAGAATGATGAAGAGATAGAAACCATTGTACACCGGGTTAACATAGTTGATGCAAACGGAAATAGCAACTGGAAAGAAAACCCGGACTTCTCAACAACAGCCATAAAAGAACTTGAAAAGAGCGAGGGCGGCGGGTTTATACGCGAACGCATGAACACACCATTCGAGGAAGGTACGGCATTTAAAGCCGAATGGATGAACCAATGGGTTGATTGCAGTAAGGTTAAGTATGATGGCGTTTGGATTAACTATTTGGACCCATCATATACAGCTACCGACAAAAGCGATTTTAAGGCATGGGTAACAATTGGCAAATGCGGAAAATACTATGACATTATTGATTGTTGGTTACGCAAAACAACCAGTAAAGAAATGTGGGAAAGGGCGTACGCTGTTGATGATGAATATAGCAACCAAACGATACAGCATGCAATGGAAGCAAATTTTATACAGGAAGAGGTACATAAAAAGGAATTGGAGCGCGTAGAAGAGGAGAAAGGTTATCCCCTGCGATTGTTATACGACCACCGAAGCAAGGGCGGTAAACATGAGCGCGTAATGACACTGCAATCCTTATTTGAGCGGCTTTTATTTCGCTTCAACATAAACAAGAAACATACCCCGGATATGAAATTATTGCGAAGCCAATTTTTAGCATTTGAAAAAGGCAGCAAAATTAATGATGATGGCCCGGACGCAACAGAGGGCGGTGTATGGATGTTGGACCGCTATAACAAACGAAGCGGCACCAAAACCCGTAGCGGTAAATACAAAAAAACAAGTAAAAGAAACATGTAAACTATGACAGTAAAAAACGCTTACCCCGAATTAAAAGAAGTGCCTTTTGTTAAAACACAAATAGATGAACAATTGGTTATTGCTTACATAGCTGCTATGCCCATTTTAAGGGAAATTAAACGCGCTGCTTATATATTTTTCTGTAACGAAAGTGCGCACGGCAAAGCGGGTGTTAATGATAACTACGGCGGCATACAGGCAGACGGCAGCAGATGGAACAAAATGTTTGATACAATGATTGTTGCCACTACTGTAACGCCTGAAAACATGACCGGTGATGAACGACGTTTTTGCGTGTTTGATAAATGGCAAAGCAGCATTTACATGCTGGTGTACAAAGTACAGCAACGCGGCATTTTTATTGGCGGCTACGCGCACCCGTATGCGTTAATGGAGCCACACAACCCCGCAGACTTTGCGAAAGCTTATTGGGATGAATGGGTAAAGGGCGATAGTTCAACACCGCCAACGGGCGAGGTTGAAGATATTGTAAACCAGTATAACAAAGCTGCACAACTTTTTAAATAACACATCATGTACGTAGAAAAAACAGACTATAAAAGGCGTATAACACTTGAACTGTTAAACCTGCTGTTGCAGGAAGATGAAGAGGGCATATTAGCAGATGCGAGCGCAACGGCTGAAAGGACTATAAGAATTAAAGCAGGCGTGTTGTATGATATAGCGCCGGAACTGCTTAAAACAGGTAGCGACCGGGATTATTATATACTCTCCCTTGCTATTAGCATTGCATTGTATGAAATTTTTAACCGTGCAGATGATGAAGATGTGCCAAAGAAGGTTATTAAAAACTACAATGATGCTATTACTACGCTTACCGAAATAAGCCTTAGCAAAGAACCCTTAGACCTGCCACCCAAACCCGCAGATGTTACGCCAACAGAACCCTGTATAAGCGACAACAGCGAAACAATAAAGCCGGAAGGCAACGGGCTTCGCAGGTTAGGCAGTCAACCCCGCCGCTCTCACATTGTATAACGTTTAAATTTTTTATATGGCTTTTAATTGGTTTAAGAAAAAGGTAGAATTGGGCAAGGCTATAACTGTTGCCCCCGTTGATAGTAAAGGGCAACGCGCACGGGCAAGCAGGGTAATAAAATGGCAACCCCGCAGGGAAATATCTTTTCAGATAGAAGATATTAAATTGGCTTTAAACCTGGCAGAAAACCCCGACAACCCCGACCGCAGCAGGCTAACCAATATTTATAAATATATATTTAAAGACGGCCACCTTATAAGCCAGGTGCGCACGGCAAAGAATGCTGTTAAGTGTGAGCCATATATGTTGTACGGTGATGATGGCAAGCCTAACGAAGCCGCAACAAAGCTTATACGCCAAATATGGTTTAATTCAATTATTGAATATGCTTTAGAAAGTGAATTTATTGGCCACCGGCTTATTGAAGCTGACGACCTGGTGCCGGGAGATAAGACAAAAGGCAGCATTACCCCAATTGACCCTTTGTATGTAAGCCCTGAAAGGCAATGGATATTAATTGAGGGGACCGTTAACGGCAGCTACCTGCCTTATGCTGAGTTTAAAAACGAAATGGACTTAATGGAATTTGGCAAGCGTAACGACTTTGGTATATACCTGCAATGCGCCTATAACGTTATATGGAAATACTACAGCCGCAGTGATTGGAGCCGTGGCAGTGAAAAATTTGGCATGCCTATTTTATCTATTGAAGCGGACACCAACAACGATAGCGAATTAGACGCTATAGAAAGCCGCGCGGCCAACTTTGGTGCAGATGGCTACATTGTTACCCAAAAGGGCGACACGGTGCAAATAATTGAGCGGGCGGGCCAACAAATGCACCTTATTTGGAAAGACAATATTAGTCTTTGTAATGATGAGGTAAGTAAGATTATTAACGGGCAAACTGCCACCAGCGATGAAAAGAGTTTTACAGGGGCTGCACAAGTGCAGGAAAGGACTATGGATGATTTTACTATGTCGCGCCTGCAAAATATAGCGGATGAGGTTAACCAAAATGTTATACCATACCTTATTTACAAGGGCTTCCCGCTTACAGGGTTAACGTTTGATTATCCCCGTGTGGTTAGCGAAAGGGAAAGGCGTATAAAAGGGCAACCGCTTGCAACAGATGCGGAGCCGGAACCTAACGAAGCAAAGAACGACCCGGATAACGACCCGCAGCAGGATGATACCCCAACGCCAAACCCTGCAAAGCAACCGGCAAAAAATGTTTTACCACGTAAAAAGAAAAAGTAATGTGCGGCATAGCAGATGATGGCATATTTATTATAAGCCGTAAAGCCCTGGTACAGCTTAATAAAAAGCTTAACGTTGAAAATACGGTAAGCGATGCTATTACGCAGATATACGACGATAGAAGGGTTAAAGCAGGCACACAAGACGCTTTATTTAAGGGCTTTTATGAGCCGCTTAAAATGGCTGTTGATGAGGGTTTTGGCAAGCCGTTGGCGCGTGTTGAATATGGTACGCCTAATTACGAAATGCTTAAGAACCTGCAAACTAATACGGCTGTATTTGCCATGTTTAAAAGCCATGCCTTTGTAAAAGATATGGCAGCAAAGCTTAAGGATGATACAGGTAATTTACGCAGCCGCGAAGATTTTAAAACGGAAGCGCTTAAGATTGACAGCACTTACCGGGTTGACTGGTTAAATACGGAATACGATACAGCCGTGCGCACCAGCCGTATGGCTACCATTTGGGCTAAAGCGCAAAAAACAAAAAAGCTTTATCCCAACCTTAAGTACATACCAAGCCGGGCCGCTCATCCGCGTTTAGATCATAAACAATACTATGGTATTATTCGCCCTGTTGATGATGTGTTTTGGTCAACACATTACCCGCCTAATGGTTGGAAATGCCAATGCGGTGTTGAACCAACAGACGAAGAGGCCAACGATGTACCCGCCAACCTGCCTGAACCCGAAAAAGGTTTTGATTTTAACAGCGGTATTACCGGGCAAGTGTTTGACCTGAAAAACAGTAACTACATTAAAAGCGTACCGGCTGCACAACAACCGGCTTTAATAAAGCAGGCTGAAACAGTGGTTAACAGCGATGCAGCAGCAACAGCGCCGCCGCAAACACTGTACACGGCAAAGAACGGCAACACGGTTGATGCGCACCCTATGGCTTTAAATAACGCTGATTTTAAGCAGGTATTTGATATGGCAAGGCAATTAGCCAACAGCAGCGAAGGGCCGAAAAAAACCACCTTATTGCCAACCGTTGAAGATGACACGTTGCGTAAAGCTTTGCTGCCTGCAACAGGTGTTAAGGGTAAGAAAAGCCCGGACTATTTATTTGACGATACAAGGGTTGCAGACCTAAAAATATCGTCTACAGCAACTAAGAAAGCTATACAGGGGGCAATAAGCAGTTGCCGGGAGCAATGCGATAACCTGGTGCTGAAGATTGACGATAGCAACACCATTAGCGATGATGATTTACGCGCGGCCATAAAAGGACAACTAATGCAGGACGCATATAAGGACTTTGGCGATATATACATTTACAGGTATGGCACTGTGTATAAAACAAGCCGTGAAGAGATTGTAAAAGGCAAGTGGGATATAAAAGCAAAAAGCGCTAACAAGTAGCGCTTTTTGGGCATTGTTGGCTCTGTTTCCGATGTGGCCGCCCTCAATATTTTTATAAGTATGTGGCTTAATTCTACAGCAAATATATAAAAGGTTTATGGATAACAAAAATATTGCGGGGTTAGATGATATGATTAGCAGGCTTGAATCTGTTAAAGAATACATAAACAATGATGTATTAGATGTTACTGGTGTTGAGGGCGTAAACCATTTTAAACGCAACTTTCAGGAAGAGGGGTTTGATGGCAAAAAATGGGCTCCGCGTAAAACAGTGCGCAAAGGCAGTACCAACGGCCAAAAAATATTAAGCGGCAGTACTGGTGAGTTGGCAGATGCAACCGACTATGAGAAGCAAGGTAACGAGGTTGTTTTTAGCAATGATAAGCCGTATGCACAAATACACAACGAAGGTTTTAACGGCCCCGAAAATGTACGCGCACATGTTCGCACGGTAAAGGGCAAGCAGCAAACAGTACGGCAGCATGAACGTGAAATGAATATGCCGCAACGGCAGTTTATAGGCGATAGCGAGGTGCTGAATAGAAATATCAGCAATAAGATTGTTAGGGATATAGATAAGTTAACAGTTTAAAATAATTTTTATGTTTTGTTACCCGGCCTACAAAGCCATTAAAGAACAATTAGCAGGCATAGCGCAAACATTTTTTTATACAGGGCAATACACAAAGGGCGCTGATAATACCAGCTACAAAGTACCTGCCATTTATATAGAAATGCCAAAGCCGGGGGCTGTGGTAATGTGGGGGCGGCGGTTGAAAAGCATAAAGCCCGCAATTGTGAAAATACACTACATAAGCTATGCGCCTTTTAAATCGGTTGACGGGGCAATACAGGATAGCGCCATTGCAGCGCATGAAGCAACCTTAAGGCAAATTGATTTGCTGTTAGAAGGTTGGGCCGCACGTAATGCACCGGAAGCCGGGAAAACGGAAGGTACACTGTTAACACAAAAGCTTATTAACAGCAACGTTAATATGCTCAATTTTCAGGATAGTAATTTGTTTAGTATTTTAAGCTATACAACGGAGATATACAGCAGGCATTTACAATAACGCAAGCTGCGAGGCTACATGTTGAACGGCCTTAGTGTATTTAATTACAGTGTCAACACATGGAATAGTGGCATCATCTTCCCGGATAATTTTAGCAACGGTAGCGGTAGACAGGTAAAAGTCGTTTGCAACGTCCTGTATAATAGCTTCCCAACTCCATTTTGGATTACGCTTTTTAAGCGCCTTGTAAGCTGCTTTTATAGCTGTATTTCTGTTTTTTAAAAGTGTGGGATTGTGCGGCATATTCTATGCACAAAATTAAATAAAAAAACCTTTCAGGAAATTCCGAAAGGTTTTGCTAAAATTATTATAAATTGTGTTATTCGTTCTTTTGTATGTGTATGGTTGCAGTTCCGTTGGGGTTAGTGTTGAAGGTAATTTTATCAGTGATGGTGTATTTAACTATTCCGGCCTTACCTTTTAGTTCCGGCAAATTCATTTTGGTTTCCCAGTAATCAATAAATATTGTAGCCACCTCATCCCACTTACCAGTAATGTCGCAAGTGGATATAATGATTGTATCGCCATCTAATTTATTATTATAAGTTACTATTAGCTTTTTATTGCTGCTGCCTACTCTTTTAATGAAGGCGTGTGTAAATTTTGTCACTTTATCAGGCACCCCGCTTTCAGCCGTCGAATAACCCAAATTTTCAAAAAGGTATGTATCAAAGTAATTGCTAACACTATTAACATCATAGCCGCAAAAAACAACCAACTTGCCATGTGAGCCGCCAACAAAGTTATTAGGCTGGCATATTGCGCCAGTAACAACAAAAAGGCTAATTATAAAAAGTACTTTTTTCATGCTGCTAATGTAAGGCGTTTTTAAACAGCTTAAAAAGGTGATTTTTCACGTATTGATTTTAAAAAATCTAATGCAAGCATTTCAACTTGTGTAATATTATCAGCGGTAACAGTAAATTTACCTTGATGATTGCGATAATAAAAGGTTACGGTTATTGTTGTTGTCTCGCCCGGTTTTATTTTGGCTGTTTTAACATTTGGATGCGCTTTCAACTCTTCTAACACATTTTCTGCGGTTGGTTCATAGTACGGTATGTTTGGCATATTCTCTTATTTAAAAATAACTTTTTTGCATCTTTTCAAACCCGGTTACAATATTCGGTAATTCTTCGTAAGTGTAACCGTTCAATTTTTTGCCGCCCTGGTTAATACACCATGCGTCTATACGCACCATATCTGCAACGGGTTTGCCGTCCCTTAGTATAAGGTTACCTTTTGCGTCCCTTTTGTGCCAACCCAAATCATGCGCCATGCTTATTATTTTACGGCGCATTTTGTTGGCAGCTTCCGCGTTGGGTACCAATGTTTCCAAATGGCGCACAAAGGCGGTAAATTCATCGTCTGCCATATTGCTAATGCTAACAGTTCGCCCACCCGTAAAACCGCGTACAATGCTTTCTTTTTGTTCTGTATCGCTATTGCCGGTAATAGCTAATAATGTGCGGGCTTTTTTTATTTGGTCTGCGTTTGGCATGGGGTAAGTTTAGTGATTAAAAGTTAACTGGCTTTCATCCGGTAACATGGCTTTTAGCAGGTGGCCTAATGTTTTGCGCTCATCGGGGTTGTCTGTATTTTCAAGGGCTGTTACCAAAGCTTTAAGTGTAGCTGCGTAATCCCCTGCATTCCCCGCCACCTCAATACTCATTACATGGCCCTTTTCGGCTTTTCTAACGGTTGTCATATTTAAGATATATATGCTGACTTAATCAAGAAGGGGCTATAAAAGCCCGGTCGTCTTCGTCACATCAGTGTACAAGTACACAATGCCGGTGCAGCGTTGGTTACCCCATAAAGGGTGGCCGCAGAATGCACGCCGACCGGGTTACATTTAGTAGTAATCCGGGGTGTACCTGTTAAAGCACCAATGTGACGAAGAGCGTGCAAGATATTGATATTATTTTTATGCATCATTTGTTTAAGCTATTTCTAAGCGGGTTTTAAAGTTTATCCCAATTGTTTAACCATTGCATTGTTTTTATATAACGTTCGGGCAACATTGGTTTATACCAGTTATTCCTATCGCAGTATTTGCGGTATTTAATACAACTGCTGAATAACAGGTATTGGTCACTTGATGAAAGCTTTGCAAAGGCAGGCGCTGCAAGGTGCATATTTCTATTATAGGGGTATTCCCGCTTAAACTCTTCAAAAGTTATATCAAATGGCTTTTCTTCAATCTTTATGGGCGCTGCCGAAAACTTATCGTGTAACTCATTGCCACGTAAAGGCATTTGGCTTTTTAAATAATGCATTTGCTGTTCGCTAAGCTGCGCACCAAAACGCATTTGCAAAAGAACATCGTTGCCATCGTACACCACTTCTACGGTGCCTGTATATTTATCGGATGTTATATGAAATAAACGCATAGTATATTAATTAAAAGTTTCTATTGATAGCCCCTTAACATCGTACACCACCTTTGCGGTGCCGGTAAACCTGGGGTGTGTTATATTGAATAGGCGCATAGTATGCAATTAAAATAGTACTAATTTTTTTTGTTCGTTCTTTATCCTTTCAACGGCTGCAGTGTAATACTTCTCATTTGCTTCACAGCCTATGAAATTTCTTTTTTCCTGTATGCAGGCTATCGCCGTTGTGCCGCTTCCGCAAAACCCGTCGAATATTACCCCCCCCTCATTTGTATATGTTTTTATAAGGTAACGGAATAACGCGACGGGTTTCTGCGTAGGGTGTACTACAGCATCCTCGTTGTTGCCAAATAAAAGGCCGTTCCAATTATTAATGGTTAAAATACTCGATGGGTAACGCTTGCCAGTATCTACATAAGTAGTGCCTTTATGAGTTCCATAGCCATCATACCTTTTTTCTTCATTTTGTCTTACACGAGGGTGTAACTCATTTGTATAGGTAAATTGCGGATTATATACCGGAAGATGTTTATAAAATACCAGTATATTTTCGTGTCCCCTTAATGGTTTCTTTTTTGCATCTAAAAACCCCATTTTGGTTACCTTATTCCAAATAATTTCATATTTAAAAAACTTTCTGCATGCATTTATAACATCAGTAACGTAAGGCTGTTGCGAGGTTATTATTATGATGCCATTTGGTTTTAATACCCGCCAAAATTCAGGGAAGTATAGAGAGTAATCTAAAGCTTTATCCCATGCTAAATTAGTGCTACCATAAGGCGGGTCAATCAATATCATGTCAACACAGCCATTTTCAAGCTTTGCCAACATTTCTAAGCAGTATGTATTTTCAAATTGTATTGTCATTCGTTAAAATATTTAATTGCTTCGTTACCTATCCAGTGGGCTACATCAACGGCAACAGCGTTGCCTATTAGCTTGTAACTGTTAACAGCTTCGGGAAATTTAAAATCGTTGGGGAAACCCTGCAACCTTGCATATTCGCGTATACTAAATGGGCGCACACCATGCAGGGCGTTTTTATCTTTCACCATGCGTGTACCCAAATCTTTTGCATAGTGTGCAACGCAGGTAGGCGCTATTGCATTGGGATTGTTTGGGTCAACTATAATGGGCAAATCTCTGTAGCCGCCCTGCAAGCGTTTTAAGGCGCATGCAGGCATATTAAAGCGCGGGCTACGCTCTAACAGGCTTTTAATAGTTGGCCTCAATTTAACAGGCGCAGGGGCTTGTATACGCGCCCTTTTGCGTGTTGCTATTAATATAAGCCTTTCGCGGCGCTGCGGTAGCCAGTTGGCGGCATCAATCGGGCAAAATTCATTTATATGGTAGCCGGGCAATTTGGTCATGGCCTCCATTACCACTTTAAATTTTTTCATCCCTGGTACATTTTCCACTATAAACATTTCGGGGCGCTCAATAGCTATGTGCCGCAGGGCATGCAAAAACAACTCATCCCCTGTACGGGTGCCGTGTATATCTGCTATGGTACTGTACTTTGTGCAGGGGTAGGTGAATATGCTTATATCGGCTTTGGGCTGGTCTAACACCGCCATGGTGGTTATATCAGCGGTTAATATATCGTGGCTGAAATAATGCTTATTCATCCGCATGCAGTCTGTTGCCTTTTTGTCAAGGTCAACAGATTGTATAATGTTTATGCCTGCGCGCATTAACCCAATATCCATACCGCCGCACCCGCTAAAATAGCTTTTGGCTGTTGGTTTGTACATATTTCTTGTTTGCTTTTTTAATGGGTTTTAAAAACTTTTCGCGCTTCTCTTTCTGTACGACTTTATTAAGTGTATCGTAAAGATTTTTTTGATACAGCCTAAGCGCATCCGCACGTATACGGTAAACGTTGGCGGCATACTCGTTTCCCTCTTCATGTTTTAGCTGCCGCTTTTTATTACTAATAGCTTCCTGCTCTTTAGCAATACCTATGGCGTGAAATATTATATGCTTATCCATTTGCAAATAAGTCTTTTTGCGGTGTTGTGTTGGATGGTGGTGCAGTTGGTTTTATTGCCCCGGCCTTTACATAAGGTTGTAACATTACATCTACCTTTTGTTCGCGCACTTTAGCAACCTGCAAGCGGTATTTTGTGGGCTGGTTAAAATAGTCCTGTTGTGCTTTGCGCATATCGTACACAGCTTGCAACAGGTCGGTTTGTTCTTTGGGGAATTGTTGTTGTGTGTTCATACATTAGCCGGTTTTGCCATTTGGTTTAACTTTTTTGCAATCATTTTTGCAAAGCCATCTATACCAACAGTATCAAGTAATTTTTTTGCCTCTTCAATTGCATATTTTAAAATAGGGTGCGTTATTATCTGCATACCTGTGTGGTATTCAGAAATATTGAAAATGCTTACAACTTCGTGCCTATCCAATGTATCTTCAAAGGCAAAAAACTTAAAATTCTCATAGCCTTCTATTTCAACAAATGCCGCTTTAACACTATGATAGCTGTAATTGCCGTCCCTATCTTGACGTGTTATAAAAAAGTCTTTATCAAATTGCATTTTCAACTTCGTTTAAAGGGGTTTTAAAAACTGGTTTAGGCTCTTCGGGCAATACCTGCATGTGGGTAACAGGTTCGGGCGGTGGTTGCGGTGGCGGCTCTGCTTTGGGCTTTGGCTTGCGCTTTTTTGGGGTGGCTTTTCGTTTTGGATTGTTTAGGTTTACATGCTTCTTATTAAGCTTATCTTCTAAATGTTCACCCCAATAATCTTGAGCGCCTTTTTCCCAAATACAGAAATTGCGTTGGCTAACAAAGCGGCTGGTAATATCAGCAATATAATGGTCAACAAGTATTTTTATATTGGCATCACGCTTAACCTGTAAGGCGCTTTTGCCGTCCGGCTCCTTGCCCTGTATATGGCTAATGATAATTATTATTTTGCGTTTACCTGCTGTACGGCCCAACGCAAAGGCTTCTTTAAGTTTTTTATATTGCTGATAGGTAAATTCGCAGTACTGCCAACTATCTATAACAACTATTTTAGGGCTTTTCTTTTTCTTTAGCAAGGTCATTAACTCTTCAAAATCTTCACCATCGCTAAAGCTTAAGTTTGGTAACTCTTCAACCAGGTTGTGGCGCAATATCAAATCCTTTATTGTTTTACCGTGCGCCTCTTCGTAACTTATGTATAAAGCGTTGCCCAAAGTTTTTAACTCTTTTAATAGCTGTACGGTAAAGTTGGTTTTACCGTTGCCGCTGCCACCGTAAATAATGGCGGTAAATGTGTCTTCTATTTCGCCAAGTGCTAACCGCATTTCATCGCTTAAACCGTCTACCGGTATGAATACTTTTTGTGAAAGCTGCTTTACGTTTAATCTTTTGCCCATTGTAGTTTTTTAAAGGACTTTAAGGACGGTAGGGACGTTAGTATTTAAAATCAGTCCAGTGGATTATTTGGCCGTGAAATTTGGCTATTGTGCCGGGAAAAAACCAGTCAATAAATTGCTTTTTTGTTAAGCCATCATTTTTAATAAGTTGCTTAACTGTTTTCTGTGAAAGCTGCTTACCAGCAATCCACATTTTGGGCCACTTAAAGCCTTCGTATTCCATATAAATTTTTTGAACAAACAGGCATTTTTGCGGCTGAAATTGTCCGGCATTAAACTGCCTGTAGTTTTTAGTTCTAACCCCAAATGCCATTTGTATGCTCATACCCGGACGCCACCTGAAGCCGTTACGTATGCTGTGGATTTTTTCAAAATCAAGTATTTTGCGTTCAAAGTCGGTTGGCGTTCCATCCGGGAACTGTTGTTTAAATCCTAATATCATAATGCGGCCCCCTCTATTATTTCAATTGAAAGATTGGTTGCAATAAACCTTTCCAGCGTGGCACCACGGCTTTTAGTCCAGTCCGGCAGCATATAAATGGCGTGGCACATCATCAGGTTGCCAATACAGCGCTTCATTGCTTCCGGCCATGCCATTACTGGGCTGCAAATGTTCATGGGGTTTATGGCGGTTTTAAAGCCCAATACGGCACGGCAGTATTCGGCGGCGGCTTCAAATTTTTGGCGGGTTTCTTCAACGGGCAGGCCTGTTACCTGCCCGCAGATGTAAATTGTTTGATTTTTTCTTTCCATGTTTTTTTACTGTTTTGGGCCTTTAGCCCAATGTTTGTGCGGGTTTAGGCTGTTTTTTATTGAGTAAAAAAGGGTCAAACCCCCTATGTTATTCGGTTATTTTGGGGCGGTTTTACGTATTTAAACTTTCTGTTTAGTGGCTTTTTCTATAGCCGTATCAACTTTTCTAAGTATGTAGTCTATATCCATTTGGGGAACTTTTTGCAGGGTAAGCAGCCTTGTTACGTAACTTTTAATGCCTTGCAAAGCGTCAAGCATTTCAGGGGCGGCAGCAATTAAAAAGGCATTGGCTATTTGTTCAGGAACGCCTTTTGAGCCACCGCCTTTAAACAGAGAAGCGATGGGCCTAAATGCGCTGTAATCAGCCTTGATAATATGTCCTTCAATTGCAGCAGACGGGACGTTTAGATGGGCTTTCCACGGGCCGTGTGTATGTTTTGTTTCCATTGTATTGTTGGTTTTTAAGTGCTGGTTTAATAAGGGGCGGGCTTCATCTTTTTACCCGCCCCCGCTGTTTCTAATCTTGCGGAGTACCTTGCCGACCCTTCGTTTCTTATAAGTGCCTGCTTCGAAAGGGTGAAGCACACAGGCCGAAATTGCTCTAAGCTTTAACAGTACCCCTTTTTGTATTGCATTGTGAGCGGAATAGGATTTGAACCTATATGCCCGGCCTTCCTTCCGGGCGACTTCTCCATTGTTGACGGCTTTTACCCAAATAGTGTTTTATTGTTATTCCTATTCGGCGATTATGCCAAGGTGCGTTTACCTTTTCGCCATCCGCTCATATTGCCCTGCTTAGAAAAGCGGGGCCGTGTCCAATATTACCCAACCAATAAACCCGTTTAAATGCTGCTGAAATTCAGGTTAACATTGCGGTAACCGCCTTTATCATCCTTAACCCAAATGCGCATATATAATTTTGTAGTGTCTATGCTTTGTGCCTGTTTAATAAGTTCGCAGGCGCTTAAAAAACGTTTGTCTTTTATTTTGCTTTCGTACTTCAATAACTGAAATATGCGGCGGCTGTCAATCATGCCTTTGCTGTTGCTAAAGCCATCGCTAACCATATCTTTTATTAGCATTTGAGCATCTGAAAGGCTACCCGACAGGTATTGCTGCAACAGGTGCAGTGCTTCCGTCATTAACGCACTATCCCACTTAACCAGGTCGTTAACGTCTGCCTCAATCTTTATGCTCTTATCGAAGTTGTACCACGTTATAGAGCCTTTACCCTCTTTCTTTTCCTTGCCTTGCTTTATGGCATATTCCTGCTTTACAAGTGCGCTTACCTGCTGCGTTGCAAGGTGCATAGCGGCATGCAGCTTTAACAGCTTACCTTCAATGCTTAGCGCATCTGCAAGCAAGGTGGCTGCAACCTTTTCTTTTTGCCTGTCTATCAGGGGTACAAATTTGTAGGGTACCAAATCACCAGCGGCGTTAACCCAGGTAGCGTCTTTACTGGTATACGTTTTTACTGACATGTTTTATTTTTTAAGTTGTTGTTTACGTTTTTTGTCTTCTAACTCTTTATAACTTACCCGGCCTGTAATACCATGTATGGCATATATGAGTGCGGCCCAAAATGCAACACAGCACATGCACATTAAAAGAAGAGCAATAAGTATTTTCATATAAGCAGTTGGTTTATGCAAATTGTTTATGTATCTCGTTGCAAAGCATCTGCACACTGTTACCTATTTGGGTGGTAACATCAACAAGGCCGTTATACTCAAGCCGCAGGGCGAAGGCCCAAACGGGCTTAAGGTCAAAACTGTATTTGCCTTTTATTTTAAACCCGCGTTCCTGTAGCTTTTGCCAAAAGCTTTCCCAAATGGCGGCAAATAGTTGAGCCTCGTTTATTTCAGTGTCGTAGTCTTCCGGGGGCTGCCCGCCCATTACCCGCGCCCTGTTGCTTTCGCGCATTTCTTCAATCATGCTATTGTACTTATCAGCGGTAGCCTTTGCCATTGCTGCCAGTGCAATTAGTTCATCATTGCTTAGCGTTATATTCACTTTATAAGTGGTTTTAACTTGTTGTAATAAAAGCTGAATTTTGGGTGTGCCTTCCGTTGGCTGGTAAGCCCTTCAATATGGGCGTTTATGGCGTCTGCATTGTTTACAAGCTTAAGGGCTTCTTTAATTACCTGCCATGTAGCTACTTCCTTATACTTGCTTCTAATAGCCACCACGGCGGACAATAATGCAAAGCGTTCATTTTTCAACTCATAAGTACTTAAGCCCATTGCAGCGCAACACAATAAAGCAAAGTCGTAAGGGTTTAAAATCTCGTTTTCCTCATCCTGCTTAAGGTGTTTGTTATCAACAAAGCAGTAGGTAATAGCTACCTTTTTGCCTGTTATGTTTGTTAGCCGCACCTCTGCTGCGTTTATCACCTTTCTTATTTTTGCATCACTCATTATACACCTCTCTTTATTTTACTAACCTCTTTCCACACACAGCGCGGCGGCTTAAGTTCTATTGCAAGCAAGCGGCCATTATGCAGTTGAATGTAAACGTCTAACGCTGCGTTAATAGGGTCGTACTGCATTTGCTGGCAAAACACTTCGTCCCTAATGGCATAGCAGCCGTTCCACCACTGCCAAAACAGGGGGCTTTTTTCAAAGCCGCTAATAATATAATCATCATCATTTAGCAGGTAATACAGGTACGTGCAACCCGTGTTGTACATAAAATTGCTGTACTCTTCATCCTTTAGCCGTAACAGGTTGCACACAGTGGCCCGTACCTGCATGGCGTTTAATTCGCGTTGCTCCGAATCGGTTGGCTTTGTGCTAAGCAGGTTGTTTAGTAGTGCATCAACCTGCTGTATATCGTGTGCTGTTGGTTTTGTGTGTGGCATGGGTGTTGGTTTATTTTGGCATGTTCCATTTAATTCTAAAAGCCTCTTCCGTTACCGGCTCACCTTTGGCGTTACATTCCTCAATTACCGGCTGCAAATAGTCGTGCAGTTCACCGTAGTTTGCACACTGTACATTAAGCAGCTTTTTAAGGCCCTTATCCAATATTTTTAATGCGTTGTAAAACGGTTCAAAGTCTAACACTTCATCAAGCCTGCGGGTGCCTGCCTTAAAGCGGCGGATAAATTGGGGTATGCCTACCACGTCTTTACGCTCTAACTTTTCAAGGGTGCGTAATAGCTGGTCGGTACCAATAAGCACTATGCTGCAATAGGTGTTCACATTATCAAACACGGTTTTAATCATGCGTATAAGCTGTGCTTTGGCATTCTCCATTTCATCAAATATTATCTGTGGCTGGTGGCCGCTGCGTTTTATCTCCTTAAGCTTGTCAAACACACGTTTCATGCGGGCCGCTTTGGTGCCATCATCAGCAAGCCCCAACATGCGGCATAGTTCTTTTATTACATCGTTTAACAGCATCATTTCGTTAACTATAATGCGATAGGTGTAGGCAGGGTTTTTAAGTGCAAACTTTTCAACCGCAAAGCTTTTACCCAACCCGGTGCGGCCTATAATCATGGCTGTGTTACTTGCCTGCTTAGTTTCCTGCAAGGTGGCTATAACCGCTTTAAAATTGTTGTGCGGGATGGCAACCCATGAACTGCTACCACGCTCCATATCTATAAAATCGGCAAGCTGGTTATAATACTTATCGTGTATAACGGTGCCTTGCGGGTTTGTGCCGTTGGTTATAACGTGTTTTTTCTTTAACATGAAACTCATATAGGTTTCAGTTATGTTTGAAATGCGGCTCATGTCCGCCATTTTCAAATTGTTTTGCTGCATATAAAGCAGCGTGGCATCAATTATTTTGTCCTTAATTTCTGTGGTTAACATAGCTGTTTGTTTTATGGTTGGTAATTGGTTATAGGTATGCGTTTACATCTACTTTGCTATCCAAATAGGCTTGCTGCCTTGCCTGCCAATCGTCGGCCTCTTCTGTTATCTCTTTCGCCTTTTTGGTGTGGGTTGCCTTCGCGTTATCTGCAATTGCTTTTTGGTAGGTTGCTTTTGGCTGTATGCCTGCCTGTAGTATGCTGGCAGCATTAATGCCTAAACGTTGAAGGGTATTTTTACGATTGTCAACATCTGTAGCAATGCTTTTAACGTGTTCTAATTTCTGTTGCAGCTTAAAGTTTAACAAGCTGCGTTCACCCGGTGCATAGTCTTTTAAAGCCCTGCTTACGCGGGTAATTTCGTAAGCTATAAAGCGCACCTTATCGCCGTCTGTAATAAGTACGCGGCTTTTGTCGAACACATCGTATATAGCCTGCACCTTTTTATTTATCAACTTTAAATAATGGGTATCGGGTATATCATAAATCAATTCTTCTCCGTCAATGGTAATGTTAAGGCCCGCGTTTGTTATAGTATTTGTCCAATGGTGTGGGGTGCCAAACAGTTGCAGCATGTGTGCATCGCTAATTTGCTTTTCGCCGCTCAATTCACTTTTGCTAAAGTTGTCTATCCAAACCTGTTGTTTGGTAACGCCATCTTTTTTAAGGTTACGCAGGTACTCTACATGGTCTGCAAAGTAGCGGTGTGCCTCTTCTTTTATAGGGAAAGACTTTTTGTTTATTTCCAGTGCATCGGGGTTTATACGATACCCGCTGGTAATGTTTTGCCCTGCATAATTTGGGTAACGTTTAAGGCTGTTATGCCATTCATGCCCAAAAGCCTGCTCAATATATTTACCACGCGGTACCTTTTGTTTGGCAGGTGTATAGTTGCCAATTTGTTGGTAAAAGGTAGCTAAATCACCTTTTAATTTAGGGTCAACCCCCCAACGGTCTGACTGTATTTGATGTGGCAGCAACCAACAGCCTGTTAACTCTTTTATGTGGTAAACGGCATCTAACCAGGCGGCTTTTATTAGCTGCTTTGTAACCGTTTCACCGTAGGCATAGCCCAAAATGTAATCGTTATGGGCATCCATTATAACAATAAGGGCGTATCGGTAATAGTAGTTGCTGGTAACCTCTTTACCATCTTTACCTATATATGTGTCGCGGAAGTACAAATCACAATCGTTATCATCGTGCGCAACCAGCAGCATAGGTGCGGATGGGCGCTTGCCATGTATAACCTTGCCAAACATATTATACCATGCAGCGTTACCATTGCGCTCACCCATTATGCGGTACAGGTTTTTGCGGCGGTGGTTACCTACAGTAGCTTCGTCAATAGTTTTATAGCCCGCAGCTTCCGCCCACCTGTTATAGTTCATGCATATATAGCTATCGTTAAACTGGTTGGGGTGGCTTATAAAATCAAGCAACACCTTTTCGCTTACTTCGTCGTTTATTTTGGCGGCAGACTGGTTGTTATACTTTTTGCTGATAAGGCAGGCGTAGCCATCTGCCTTGTATTCTTTTATTTTGGCACACAGGTAGCGGTATTCTATGGGGAACTGGCTACTTATACGCCCGGCTTCACGTTCAATTTTAAGCAGGTCTTTAACGTGTTTTAAAAACTGGTCAACGCTCAAACCCAATCCGTCCTTTATTACTTTTTTGGCATTATCGCGGGCCTTAATAATCATATTAAGCCAACTTGCTTCGTTGGTGTATCGGGTGGCAGCTTCTACCGGCAGGTGCTTTTGGGCGTCAAACTGGTAAGCCAAATAGAACTCTTCCGCCTTAAAATCTTTGGTTACCAGGGCGCGTATGGGCGTTTTGGCAATGTAGTCGTAAGGGTTGCCAAATACCTGTATTACCTTTTCTTTATTATTATCCTTTAAACCTTCGTAGCCAACCAGTACCCTGCGTTTGTCGTCCGGGTCGTTTATAAAGTCCCAACACTTGGTGCCTTCGCTTTTGGCTTTTTTCAAATACCCTTCGCTAAAGCCGCATTGCAGCATTTCCGAAAATTCTAAATAAAGCTTGTTTTCTAAGATTTTCATTGGTTGAATTATTAAAATCCTATCAATTCTTTTACGGCTTGCACTAATAAATTTTCGCCTTCTTCAAGCATCATAAAGGCGTCTAATACCTTGTCGTTTTTTTGGTCACCATCCAAAACACGCCTTACCGACCTTGTTGTAACCCCTGCCATATCAGCAGTTTTATTGATAAGTGCGGCCCTTTCTATATCGCGGGTTGTTGTTTTTTCCATTACTTTAGTGTAGGTTTACCGTGTCCTTTAAGCTGACATGGCAAAAATACCAACAAAATTGATAATACCAAATAATTTGCTAAATAATTTTACAATGGATAGCAATTTTCTTGCTGAAAACATATATTTCTTGCGCAAAAAAATGCGTGTAACCCAAGCTGACCTTGCATTACAGGTTAAAAAGGGCCAAACCACTATAGGTAATTGGGAAAATGGGGTAAGTCAACCAAATGTTGAGGAATTGGTGTTTTTAAGCAAGTTTTTTGGGGTTTCTATTGATGCATTGATAGGGGTTAATTTAGAGAAGGGTAACCCAATAGAAAAAACAGATGTTGCAGAAAACAGCGAAAAAAGTAACCTAAAAGGTAACCCAAATGGTAACCTAAACACCGAAATGCAGCTTATTTACACCGAAAAAGAAGAGGATGAAAGCAACCAGGTGGCAGAGATAAACGCAGAGTACAAGGGTTACCCCCGTGTAATTACAATAGATACCGCAGGTGAGGAGAACGCAACGTTTATACCTGTAAAGGCGCGGGCGGGTTATTTATCTACCTATGGGGATGCTCAATTTTTAGGCAAGCTAAAGGTTTACAAGATAATAGGAGACCGCAATAAAAGCTATAGAATTTGGGAAGTTGAAGGCAACAGTATGTTTCCCACTTTGCACGACAAAGATACCGTAGACGCTTATTGGGTGCCGGTTTCAGAGATTAGAGACGATAGAATACACGTTATAGTTACCCGCAATGATGGCATACTTATAAAACGGGTTTTAAACCGCTATAAAGACGGTGTTTTGATATGTAAAAGTGATAATACTGATAAGGGAGAATACCCGCCAATCGTTCTGCCAATACATGATGTAGTTGAAGTTTGGTATGTAGAAAAGGCCACAACCCACAATCTTGCCCGCCCGGGTGAGATATACAAGCGCATTCAAGACCTCGAGGCCAATATGGCTATAATCATGCACAACGCCGGGCTTTTAAAAGCCCCCGAAAATCAAACCCCGATACAATCAAATCCAAGTTAATTGCGGTCGTCGTTTTTTTTGGAGCAAAAGGCTTTATCCACACGAAACCCAATGGTAGCGCGGGTTTTCGTGCATTTTTTGCACTTTTTATATATGGTTTAAATGTGTGGTGGTTGTTTTACCCCCCTTATCCCCCCGCGGAGAAGGGACCCACGAGATTATGTCGGAAATTCATGTAGTTTTAAATTATAATTGGTATAAGTTATTGTAAATGAATAAAATAGATAAGAATAGCATTCCCCCTTTTTCCTCCTTTTGAATGCATTTTTTGCGGCTTTTAGCGCTTCGCTCCCTTATTTTTTAGCAGCACGAAGGCGGTTTTGTTTATTTGCTGGTCGCGGCTGTTGCTGCGTATTTTGGGCATGTCCAGGTTGCCTATAACAATATCGTCGTAGCCGTCACCGTCAACATCGGCGGCATCCATTGTAAGCCAGTTGCCCTTGTTGTAGGCGGGCATGGCATAGGGGGCAAAGTTGAGGTTGCCTTTACCGGCAAGGTATATGAAAGATTCCTGTGGGCGGCTCTTTTTGTCGGGAAAGAAGGATATGGCGGCAATATCAATAATGCCGTCCTTATCAAAATCGCGGGCTATAGCTTTATAGCAGCCATACATGGGGAAGAAATATTGCTGCTTAAAGTTGTAGTGGCCATCGTTGGTAAAAATGTACAGGCCGTGGTAATTCTTAAGTTCGTTGGCAGTATAGTCGGCATTATCGCCGCAGGCATATAAAATGTCTTTAAAGCCATCGTTGTTAAGGTCTGCCAACTCAAAATAGCAGGACCCGTATACCGGTGGAAAACGAAGCAGCTCTTTTTTATCAAAGCTACCATCGCCTTTATTGGTAAAAAGGTAAATGCCTTCTTCGGCCTGGGCAAAAAGCACCATAATATCGGGCAGGCCGTCGTTGTTGTAATCGTCAATGTATGCTTTAATAGCGCCCGGTATGGCCCAAAGCATTTTTTTGTCAAAGCCGCCTGTGCCGTTATTTTTTAACCAGTAAAACTCGCCGGCCTTGTTGCCGAAACCGCATATAAGGTAATCGGGTTTGCCGTCTTTATTAAGGTCGCAGGGGGTAACCTGCACGGGGCGGGGCATATTTTCGGCAATGCCGGCCTGGCGTGTAAATGTGCCTTGTTTTGTTATAGTATAGGTAAAGGCGTTGCCGGTTTTAGCATCGTTTGGGTTTATATAGCCAATGTTGGTATAGCTGCCGGTGCGTGCACCGGGTTTAGCAATGCCGCTGTCAAAGTTCATATCAACCATAACGCCATGTATGTTTTGGGCCGATAGCTTGCGCAGGTTTTTATCGTATACGTATATGGATGAGTCAGTGGCGTTAGCGGCGTATATCCAATTATTGCCGGGGTCTATCTTAACGTAGGTGGCAGAAGGAAACCCCTTGTCGACAAGCGCCTCAGTAACAGAAAATAAATTGGTAAACTGTTGTACAACCGGTCTGCTTATCGGCGGAATGGTACCAGGCGCTGAAGACCTATAATACTCAACAATTTTATGCCAGTCTTCTATTGTAATAGCTGTTGTAAGGGTATCTGCGCCGGGTTGGTGGTTAATAGTTATAACAGGTTCGCCATTAAAGTAATTGATGCCCAGCTTTTTGGCCATTACCGGTAATACCTGCTGCTGCCAGGTGGCTTTATCAAGCAGTTTAGGTTCAGGAAAAACATGGCAAGATGAGCAGTTTTTTTTAGCAAGGCCTTCGCCGGTTGAAACCTGCAGTTGGTTAGTGTTGCAGCCGACAACAAATAACAGAAAACTGGTGTACATAAGGTATTTAAACGTCTGTCTCATCAAGCCGCGTTGTATGAAAGATAATATTAGAGCAATGGGGGATGAATAATTTTTTTAAGCGACAAAAACGAGTTTTTTTGCGGTGAATTTGATATTTGTTTCGGTAAAAGCCATAATTGCCTATGTGCTATTTAAATAACCACTTTAGTCGTAAAAAACGTAAGGTGTAACCGCAGATGATTATCTTTAATTAAAACAGTTTGTAACATGCCTGATTTTTTTATTGATGACAATATTGCCAAAGCCAAAACACTACACACTGATTATTACACCAGCACCCAATATTTTGAGGCGTCCAAAGAAAAAATATTTGCGCCTTCCTGGCAGTTTATTGGAGACAGTGACAGGGTGAAAGAAAATAGTTCTGCCTACCCTTTAACCCTGCTGGAACAATATATTAATGAGCCATTATTGCTTACAAGGGATAAGGAAGGTGCGCTGCATTGCATGAGCAATGTTTGTACCCACCGCGGCAACCTTGTTGTGTACGAAGCGTGTAAACTAAACCAGTTACGTTGCAAATATCACGGGCGCTTATTTGGGCTTGATGGCAAGTTTATAAGTATGCCGGAGTTTAAGGAAGTAGAAGACTTTCCTACGGCGGCAGACAACCTGCATAACCTGCCGGTTTTTGAATGGGGCAAGCTTTTATTTACTTCCCTTAACCCGGTTATAAAAGCTGAAGAGGTGTTTAAGGAAATGATGGAGCGGGTAAACTGGTTTCCTGTTGATAAGCTTGAGTACAAGGCCGACCTTTCAAAAGATTATACAGTTAAAGCCAACTGGGCATTGTATTGTGAAAATTACCTGGAAGGCTTTCATATACCATTTGTGCATGCCGGGCTTAACCAGGTGCTTGATTTTGGAGAATACACTACCGAGGTATTTACCTATAGTAACGTGCAGTTAGGCATTGGCAAAAAAGGAGATGTGTGTTTTGACCTGCCGCCCTCTTCGCCGGACTATGGCAAAGAAGTAGCCGCTTATTATTTTTGGGTTTACCCCAATATGATGTTTAATTTTTACCCCTGGGGGTTATCTTTCAACCTTGTGCAACCCACAGGCGTAAGTGAATGTAAGGTTAGCTTTTTTACCTATGTTAGTGACGAAAGCAAACTGAATATGGGTGCGGGCAGCGGGCTTGATACGGTTGAACTGGAGGATGAAGAGGTGGTAGAGAATGTGCAGCGCGGCATACGCTCGAGGTTTTATACACATGGCCGTTACTCCGTAAAGCGGGAGCAGGGCACGCACCATTTTCACGGGTTAATAGCGAAGAGCATGGGGTAAATACAAATGGCTGCGCCATCAATATAACATATCAATGGCAAAGCCATTATAACCATAAAAAAAGATGAGGCTATTCGCCTCATCCTTCAGTTCTTTTATATGCAGGTAAGCTTTATTGAGCGGTTGAGTTATCGCTTCCGCTGCCGCCGCCAAAATCAAACAAAACACCAAAACGTAAGGTGTTTGAAAGCGGGTTACGGGTTACACCATTGCCTGATGGGGCCAGGTATGAGAAATTAAGCGTTATTACATCGTACTTAACGCCCACACCCACGGTTAAGTATTTGCGGTTGCCCTGGTCTTTCGGTTCAAAAAAGTAGCCGGCGCGGGCAAAAAACTGGTCGTTATAGTTATACTCGCCGCCAATTGATGCTGTAAGGGCGTTATTTTTAAAAGACTTAAACCAGCTTTGAAATACGCCCTGGCCATGGTAAACAACCAGCGCTGCAGAATCAGTAGGGTAGTCGCCTGTAGCAACCGGCGCTGATGGAACAAGCAGCTTATTTATATCAAAAGCAAGGGTAAATTTGCTTGTTTCGTCAAACACCCAGTTGTAGGCTAGCCCTGCGCCTAAATTAGCCGGTATAAAATCTTTTGATTTTGCATCGTTGGTATAACCAATTTTACCGCCCAGGTTGCTAAGGGTTATACCCCAGTTAAGGCCGGCACCCTGGTCGTCAGTACCATTGTGAAACAACGAGATATCACCCGCAACGGTAGTACCCGCCTTGTATATTCCATAACTGCTTTGTGCACCATTTGCCAGGCTTGAGTTTATATAACGCCCTGTAACCCCTACAGACAACTTATCACTTATTTTACGGGCATAGCCGAAATCAACAGAAAATTCGCGGGGGCGGCCATTGCCCTGCAGTACACCATTATAATCAACAAACTGTATATCGCCCAAATTAAAATAACGAATGCCGCCTGAAATGGCAGACTCGTCATTTAACTTATAATAGCCTGCCAGTGTGGCCAGGTATACGTCCTGGGCAATATCTTTCAGCCATGGCGTATAGGTAGCGCCTATAGTGCCCGGGCTTTTTGCAAACGTTGTTTTGGCAAGGTTCCAAAAGCTGGAATTAGCATCGGGGCTAACGGCAATACCAACATCGCCCATACCGCCGGCACGGGCATCAGGAGATATACGCAAAAAGGGTACTGCGGTAGTTACAATGTTTACGGGGTCGGTGGTTTGGGCCTGGATTAAACCGGCTGCCAAACAAAGGATAGCAATTAAGGGTAGCTTTTTAAAAATTATTTGATTCATTGAATCGGCTTTATGAACAGTTTAAAATTTGCTGAATTAAACAATATACGGCTATTTCGGTCATCCAGCTTTAATAAGTAGAGGTAGAATCAAATAACAATGCAGTTAAAGTTGAGATGTTAAAGGCATGAAAATAAGGAAACTTTTAATGAAAGCAAATATATGGTGGTTATTTTTATATTTTTATACCAAATATGGGGTATAGGCCCAACATATTAGATTATGCTTAAATAATTGATACAAATACGTTTTATAAAGCCCAAATATTTTATATTCGCAAAATATTGCGTCCAAACAATATCTTAAACCGTACAACGTTATATTAGCTTAGTAAATTGAGAAACCAGATGTTAAAATCAACCAGGAACCAACTTCTATGCGCCGTTTCCCTACTTGCACTTGCTTCATCGTGCAAGCCTAAAATGGAGAAATCGTCCGTTACAGGTTGGAATTATAATGATAAAAAGCAAGGTGGTTATTATGTAACCAAGCCGAAAGATGTGAAAACCGGCCCGGGCCTCGTTTTTGTTCAGGGTGGTACATTTACCATGGGTTCAACCCAGGAAGATGTTATGGGCGACTGGAACAACGTTCCACGCCGTGTTACCGTAAACTCCTTCTTTATTGACAAAACCGAAGTTGCCAATGTGCACTACCGGGAGTATATACACTGGCTGGAGAACGTGTTTAGCGATCCCCAGTTTGAAGCTGTAGTGCAGGGCGCAAAACCTGATACCCTGGTTTGGCGCAGCGAGCTGGCTTATAATGAGCCTTACGTCGAGTACTATTTCCGCCACCCGTCTTATAACTATTATCCTGTCGTGGGCGTAACCTGGAAACAGGCCCATGACTTTTGTATTTGGAGAACCGACCGTGTAAATGAGTTGGAACTTATTAAAAGCGGTTACCAAAACCCCAATGTGCTTAAAACTGAATTAAATGGTGGCGGTAGCGAAAACTTTAATACCAAAAGCTATTTAATGGGCGAATATGCGGGTATACCCAGCAAACCAAAAAAGAAAAACCCGTTGATGGATAGCCAGGGCCGCCCAAGAACTACCGTAAGTTTTGAGGACGGTATACTATTCCCCGACTACCGCTTGCCTACAGAAGCCGAATGGGAATATGCGGCTTTGGGTTATGTTGCCGAGAACCCACAGCCCAGAAAGAACGATAAACAACGTGGTGAGGAACTTATTGCCAACAAACAAATATATAGCTGGAAAAATGATGGCTTTGATAACCTGCGTGCAACAACACACGGTAGCTGGCAGGGTGCTTATTTAGCCAACTTTAAGCGCGGTAATGGCGACTACATGGGTACAGCAGGTGGCCTTAACGACCGTTCAGCTATACCTGCACCGGTCAACTCATTCTTCCCCAATGGTTTTGGCTTATATAACATGAGCGGTAACGTTAGCGAATGGGTTGCCGATGTGTACAGGCCTATGACCAATATTGAGGCTGATGATATTAACCCATACCGTGGTAACGAATTTAAGAAAGTTGATATGAGCGCCGGCGCAGGTAACCTGAGAGACAGCCTGGGCCGTATTAAAGAAATACCTGAGTCTGATTCTGAATTGATCAACCGCCGTAACTATCAGCATGCTTATGCTATCGACTACCTTGATGGCGACTCAATGAGCCGCGTAGGTTATGGCTATGGTATTACTACATTAATAAGCGATAAGTCAAGGGTTGTAAAAGGTGGTAGCTGGAACGATATGCCTTATTGGCTTAGCCCCGGCACACGCCGCTTTTTAGAAGAAGACCAAAGCAGCAGCACTATTGGTTTCCGTTGCGCCATGACGCATTACGGCGCACCTGAAGGCCTGTCTGCCAAAATGCAAAATGGTAACTTCTTCCCCAAACGCAGGCAAAAGAGATAAGGAAAAGGTAAATATCTAAAAAGAAGAGCCATCCGTTTTCGGGTGGCTTTTTTGTTCGCAGGTAACTGCTTTGTGAAGGCAAATGATTGCAGATTAGCCGATTGCGGATTGCAGATTTTAGATTGGTTGTATTGAGATTGTTAAGGGTTCTTCTTTGACTTTCCTCCGGGTTTAACGACTTTCGGTCTTTCGGACTCTTACTTTAACCTGCAACGGCTTAGATTTGTATCATGAAAACCTACGATGAGCAACTGGAGCATTTAATAAAAGAGGCATTGGCAGAAGATATGGGCGATGGCGATCACTCAACTTTAAGTTGCATACCCCCGGGCAAAAAAGGTAAGGCAATCTTAAAAATAAAGCAGGACGGAATTTTAGCCGGTGTGGCCGTGGCCGAAAAAATATTCAGGTTAACTGAACCATCAATTATTTTTACTGCCTATAAAAAAGATGGTGAAACTATGGCAGCCGGCGAAACAGCATTTGAAGTTGAGGCCGGCATACACACCATTTTAACCTGCGAGAGGCTTGTACTTAATTGCATGCAGCGTATGAGCGGAATTGCAACACTTACCCACCAGTATGTTAAAAAACTAAAGGGCTACCGTACCAAAATATTAGATACCCGTAAAACAACACCTAACTTTCGCCTGCTTGAGAAGGAGGCTGTGCGTATAGGTGGCGGAACAAACCACCGTTTTGGATTGTACGATATGATAATGCTTAAAGACAACCATATTGACTATAGCGGCGGCATTATACCTGCCATTGAAAAGGCATGGCAATATGTGCAGCAACGCAACCCAAATTTAAAGATAGAGGTAGAGACCCGCAGCCTTGAAGATGTGCACAAAGTTTGTGCATTTGCAAAAGGCAAGGTGTTTAGAATACTGCTTGATAATTTTACGCCCGCCGCTATAACAGAGGCGCTTAAAGTAATTAACCATGGGTTTGAAACAGAAGCCAGCGGCGGCATTACCTTAGATAATATTACTGCCTATGCCGAAACCGGTGTGGATTACATAAGTGTTGGCGGCCTTATACACCAGGCAAAAAGTGTAGATTTGAGTTTAAAGGCGGAAATTGATTAGATTATGGCTTTATCAATTACAGGCGCGGAAAAATTAAGTACACTTCCTTTTTTGCATGAGATTGACTCTCTAAAAAAGGAAAAGGACAGTTATGAGCCATTGCCTAAGGAAACGGAAGCCAGGATATTGCAAAAATTCAGGCTGGAATGGAATTATCATTCCAATGCCATTGAAGGCAATAAACTTACTTATGGCGAAACGGTTGCGTTTATTATGGAGGGACTAACTGCAAAGGGAAAACCTTTAAAAGATCATTTGGATATACAGGGTCATGATGAAGCTGTAAAATATCTGGTATCGCTGGTTAAAGACCGTGATTATCTTTTAACCGAAGCTGATATGCGCAACCTGCACAAGACGATTTTGAAAGAATCATACTGGGCTGAGGCAATAACCGCGGATGGACAACCAACTAAAAAAGAAATCAAGGTAGGGCAATATAAATCTACGTCTAATAGTGTTTTAACTCCCACGGGTGAAATGCATTATTATGCAGGGCCAGACGAGACACCTATAAAAATGGGTGAATTGATGGAGTTTTATAAAGAAGCAAAAGCAAGCGCTTCCATTCATCCTTTAGTATTAGCGGCGTTGTTTCATCATGAATTTGTTGCTATACATCCATTTGATGATGGCAATGGAAGGATGGCAAGATTGTTAATGAACCTGATGTTGATGCAAAGCGGCTATCCGCCCGTTGTTGTTAAGCAGGATGACAGACTTAATTATTACCAGGTGCTAAGACGGGCCGATGCAGGAGAGTATATACCTGTAGCGGAGTATATGAGTGATTTGATGAAGCACTCTCTTGAAGTTTATGTAAAAGGCGCGAAGGGCGAAAGCATTGAAGAGGAAAGTGATATTGATAAAGAGATTGCGTTATTTAAAAAGGGCTTGGGTGAGGATAAGATTAAGCATAAAAAAGAAGAAGGACTAATTGAAAGAGCTCTAAAAGATTCTATCGCTCCATTTTTTATGTTGCTATTCAAAAAGTTTGAGCAGCTAGATTCGGTATTTGTTGAAATCGTAAAAAGTATTAAAAAAGACAAAGACAAAACCTTTAGTGAATTTTTTAGTTTTGAGCCAGGTGACATCAATTATTTATTTTCAAGCGATATTTTCTATAATCACCCTGACTTCAACCTCAATTCATTCAGTATCAACATTTCTTTTAGAGGATTTAAAAAAGCCAATCAATCAATGGTCTTTGATTTGCCTTATATTATCAACTTTTCCGAGTTTGAATATTCAATACGAGAGCAAAATAATTCAAACTCCATCCTGAAAGAATTCTATGGTAAAACTCTACAACCTGAAATTATTGCCTTGGCCGTAAAAAGCGAAGTAAGAAGACTTTTAGAAGAGTTAAAACGTTATTCATGAGTAAAAAAAACATTCCCGATAACCGCGGCTTTGTATATAGCACAGATCCCAATTTTTCATTTGACAGAGAAGGGGAAGATGTAACAACCCTACCGCCTGCCAAACAAAAGCTGCGCATATTGCTTGATAAAAAACAAAGGGCCGGCAAAATAGTGTCGTTAATAACCGGGTTTATTGGTAATGATTCCGACCTGCAGGAACTCGGCAAAAAACTAAAATCAATATGTGGTTCGGGTGGAAGCGCGAAGGATAGCGAGATATTGGTTCAGGGCGACCATCGCGATAAAATATTGCAATGGCTGTTAAAGAACGGCTACACCAACAGTAAAAAAATATGAGACAAGTACGATTTACAAAGTTAGAACTGCGAAGCCGGTATCACAATCTGTCAACTGTCATCTAACAGCTGTCAACTTTTTCAAAACTATCATACATGAACATACGAATTGGCTTTGGGGTCGATTTTCATCAATTGGCCGAAGGAAGGGAATTTTGGCTGGGGGGCGTTAAAATACCTTTTGCCAAAGGGGCGTTGGGCCACAGTGACGCAGATGTTTTGCTGCACGCTATTTGCGATGCTATGCTTGGTGCAGTTTGCTTAGGTGATATAGGTGTGCATTTCCCAGATACATCAGCTGAGTTTAAGGGAATAGACAGCAAAATATTACTAAAAAGAACAAACGAGCTTATTAAAGAGGAAGGGTACAGTGTGGTGAATATTGATAGTTCGCTTTGCCTTGAAGCCCCAAAGATAAAACCGTATATACCCGCCATGCAGCAAGCAATTGCCGGCATATTGGGTATTGGTGAAAAAGATGTTTCAGTGAAAGCTACCACTACTGAAAAAATGGGTTTTGTGGGCAGGGGGGAAGGGCTGGTTGCTTATGCCACTGTTTTAATACAGCGGCCCTAAAATTTAACAAACATTCGTTTTAAGGGGTACACATAAAGCTATTGGTTTACTTACATTTGCCGCCGTGGAAAAAATACAGGTAAAAATAATCAACCAGTCTTCCAATCCTTTGCCGGCTTACGAAACAGCGGGCAGTGCAGGTATGGACCTTAGGGCCAATTTGACTGAACCCTTGGTGCTAAAACCTCTGCAGCGAACCATAGTGCCAACAGGATTGTTTATTGAACTGCCGGATGGATTTGAAGCGCAGGTTAGGCCGCGAAGCGGTTTAGCCATAAAGCATGGTATTACCTGCCTTAACTCGCCCGGAACCGTTGACTCAGATTATAGGGGCGAAATAAAAATAATATTGGTGAACTTGTCTGGTGAAGATCAAACACTTCATCATGGCGACCGAATAGCGCAAATGATAATAAGCCGGGTAGAGCAGGCACAGTGGCAGCAGGTAACAGTGCTGGCTGAAACTAAACGGGGGGGAGGTGGCTTTGGCCACACCGGCAAACAATAAAATGTAACCGCATGAAAAAAAACATTTCTGTACTCTCTGTAATAATATTGCTCATAACAGCATTTAGCGCATGCAGGCCTGCAAGAAAAGTGCAGAAAATTGAAATTGCAATAAACAACGTAGACACTACCCATGCCATTATAGTTGCCAAGCCGGTTGAAAAAACAGTTGATTCTTTTTCAGTAGTGAAGGATATTGTTAAAAACCTGCAGAAAACCAGGATTGACTATAAAACATTCTCAGCAAAAGTAAAATTTGATTACCAGGGCGCTAATGATGAAAATCACGCTACCGCAAACATACACATGAAGAAAGACAGCATTATCTGGATACAGATAACTGGCCTTGCAGGTATAGAGGGGATGCGGCTTATAATAACAAAAGACAGTGTAAAGCTTATTAATTACCTTGACCACACCTACCAATTTAATACCGTTAGTTACCTGCAGGAGCTTGTAGATGCGCCGCTTGGCTTTTACGATCTTCAGGACATTATTATTGGTAACCCTGTTTTTGTTGACAGCAACGTGGTATCTTACAAATCATCGGTTAACGGCTTACAGGTATTAATGGTTGGCAAGCTGTTTAAAAACATGGTAACATTTGATAAAACTAACCTTAAAGTAATACACAGTAAGCTGGATGATGTTGACCCTTTGCGCAACCGCACCTGCGACATAACATACAGCAACTACCGCACGCAGGACACAATAAGCTTTAGCATGAGCCGCGAAATTACTTTTGCCGAAAAATCAAAGCTGGATATAAGCCTCGATTTTAAACAATACAGCTTCAACCAGCCGGAAACATACCCTTTCAACATACCTAAACGGTATAAGAAAAAACAATAAATATTATGGTAAAGCGTTAATTTACAACATCCCATTAATTTTTTGCATCATGAAAAAGCTGCTTTTTATATTTCTTGCTATCGCTTTACTGGCTACGGGTTATGCCCAAAGCGGCCAACAAGACACAAAGGAAGATATACAAAGACGCCAGCAGGAATTGCAAAAAGAGCTGGATGATCTAAACAGTACGCTAAGCCAGATCAAGAAAAATAAAAAGCAATCAATAAGCCAGCTGGCTGTTGTGCAGAAAAAAATAAGGCTGCGGGAAGAAATGGTTAATAACCTTAGCCGTGACCTTAAGCGGCTTGATAATGACATAGAGACCTCAACCCAGGAAATAGACCATTTAAAAGGCCAGCTTGATACTTTAAAACTTAACTACGCCAAAAGCATAGTGTTCGCTTATAAAAACCGCAGCAATTACGATTATCTTAATTTTCTTTTTTCTGCCAGTAGTTTTAACGATGCTATAAAACGTGTGGCCTATTTAAAAAACTACCGCCATAACAGGGAGTTGCAGGCAGATAATATTGTAAAGACTGAGCAGCTGATGGAGCAAAAAATAGTACAGCTAACATCAACCAAAACGGACAAAAGCAAAGTATTGGGTGACCAGAATCAGCAATTGGTGCAACTTGACGATGAGAAGAAACAGAAAGACCAGGTGCTGAAAGACTTGAAAGACCGGGAAGCTGATGTGTCTGCGCAAATTAAGAGCAACGAAAAAAACAGGGTGAAGCTAAAAAATGCTTTGCAGCAGGTAATTAGAAGGGAAATAGAAGAGGCAAAGCGTAAGGAGCAACAAAGGTTGCAGGAAGAAGCAAAGCGCAAAGAGCAGCAAAGGCTAAAGGATGAGGCAGACAGAAAAGCAGCGGTTGCTGTAAACCAAAAAACGGCACCTGCAAATACACCTGCTACAACCACACCAAAAGTTGACAATGCGCCAAAACCCCGCGATAATGATAATGCTAACACGGGCTTGGTTAACAGCAATGGGTCAAACAGGGCCTATACGCCATTGGAGTCAACGCAGGAAGGATTGACACAATCAATAAACTTTGAAAGCGGAAGGGGGCATTTACCCTGGCCTGTAAGTTCTGGTATAGTAACTATTCATTTCGGAGGCTATTCCATAGGGTCATTAAAAGGGAATAGTGATGGTATTTATATTGCGTGCCCCGTTGGTGCAAGCGTAAAGTCTGTAGCTGATGGAGTAGTATCTGCAGTATTTGACTTAGGCGGAGCCAGTGCAGTAATTGTAAGGCACGGTAAATACTTTACAGCCTATAACAACCTTGCAACAGTGTCTGTTAGCAAGGGTGATGATGTTAAGGCGGGGAAAGTTTTAGGAGCCACTGCCGCAGACGATAACGGCGAAGGCCAGTTGCTGTTTATGGTAAGTAATGAAAAAGGCTCATTTCTTGACCCTGAAAAATGGCTTAGGGGAAGGTAATGCCTATCACTTCTCACCGCAATCCATCCTGCAATAACGGCTGTATAATTTTTCGTAAATGGGTATAATGTTTTGTATGTCAAACGCCTTGGCTTGCGCGTAGGCATTATCTTTCATTTCTTTCAATAAAGCCTCATCGCTTAACAGGTTAATGGCATATTTGCTCATCGTTTCTATATCGCCAATGTTAGCAGTATAGCCTGTAAGCCCGTTAATATTTACCTCGGGCAGGCCGCCGGCATTTGTGCTTATTACAGGTACACGTGCAGCCATCGCTTCAAGGGCAGCCAAACCAAAGCTTTCGTATTCTGATGGTAAAACAAATACATCTGATATAAGCAGTATTTCCTCAATTTGTTCCTGCTTGCCCACTAACCTTACATCATCATGCACATTCAGCTCTTTCACAAGGTTTTCCACTGCAGGCCTTTCAGGCCCGTCGCCTACCAATAACAATTTAGCGGGCACCTGCTTTCTTGTTTCAGCAAAAATTCTCACAACATCCTGCACCCTTTTAATGCTTCTGAAGTTAGATGCATGCACCATAATTTTTTCATTATTGGGTGCAATTACTTTTCTAAATGCGTCAATAGGTTTTTTATTAAAACGGCTTATATCAACAAAGTTGAAGATAACCTGTATGTCCTTAGTTATCTTAAACCATTTATAGGTTTCTTCTTTAAGGTTATGCGATACTGCGGTTATTGCATCGCTCTCGTTAATAGAAAAAGTTACCACAGGCTCATAGGTTTTATCCCGGCCCACAAGAGTAATATCTGTACCGTGCAACGTAGTTATTACAGGTATGTTGCGGCCGGTTTTGGCAACTATTTGTTTAGCCATATATGCTGCCGAGGCGTGTGGTATAGCATAGTGCACATGCAGCAGGTCAAGGTCATAATTCTTTATAACATCAACCATGGTGCTGGCAAGCGCCAGTTCGTACGGCGGGTAGTCGAATAACGGGTAGGTTGGTACCCTTACTTCATGGTAAAAAATGTTAGCGCTAAAAACATTCAATCTTACAGGCTGTTGGTAGGTAATAAAATGAACATAATGCCCTTTATCTGCCAAAGCCTTTCCTAATTCTGTTGCAACAACGCCGCTACCACCAAAAGTAGGATAGCAAACTATACCTATGCGCATGGATAAACATTTTGAGGAGGCAAAGCTAAGCGAAAACAAATTGAAACACCTAATTGCCGGTTTAAACGGTAAAAGCTTAAAACAATGATAATAAGGTTACTATGGATAAATATTAACCGGTGTTCATTCTTTTTTCTTATTTCGTAAGCTGATGATTATTTTCGCGGGACAGGTTTCATTTTTACGCATCATAACCAAACATGTACATGAAAAAACTAATGCTTATTACAGCCCTTGCCATTTCAGCAACGGCGTTTTCGCAAACAGGTAATCAGTCTCATACAGATGATTCTATATTCATAAAGCAGGTGGCTAATAATATACTCCCTTCAAAAGCATCTTATAATAACCTTTGGTACCTTACCAAAAAAATTGGCGGCAGGCTGGCTGGCTCACCACAAATGGTAATGGCAGAACAATGGGGTTATAAGGCGTTGCAGGAAGCGGGCGCCGATAAAGTAACTCTGCAGCAATGCATGGTGCCGCATTGGGTACGCGGCGGTGCAGATAAAACGTTTATAACTGTTAAAGGCGGCCAAACTTTTCCTATAAGTGTAACCGCTATTGGTAACTCTGTTGGCAGTGGCCCTAAAGGTGTAAAAGCGGCTGTGGTAAGGGTGAATGATTTTAAAGAGCTTGATGCAAAGAAAGACCTGGTAAAAGATAAAATTGTATTTTTTAATGTGCCGTTTGATGATACCCTGGTATCAACCTTCCAGGCATATGCTAAAAATGTTATGTACCGTGGCGGTGCAGCAAGCGCATCAGCAAAATATGGCGCACTTGCCGTAATGGTGCGCAGCATGACGAATGCTATGGACAACCAACCCCATACCGGTGCACTGCGATATAGCGACAGCACACATGAAATACCGGCAGTGGCAATGGGTGTGCGCGATGTAGAAAAACTTGATACGTTGCTTGATAACGGGAAAGACCTGGCCGCAGAAATATTTACTTACGGCAAAATGTTGCCCGATACCATTGGGCATAATATAATAGGCGAATTAACAGGCAGCGAGCATCCTGAACAAATAATTACCGTTGGCGGCCATCTTGACGCATGGGATATTACCGAGGGCGCTACGGACGACGGCGCCGGCATTGTACAAACCATAGAAATATTAAGGGCTTTTAAAGCGCTGGGCTTTAAACCAAAACATACTATACGTTTTGTATTGTTTGCCAACGAAGAAAATGGCACACGCGGTGGTACTGAATATGCTAAACAGGCCAAGGCCAATAACGAGCAGCATTTGTTTGCCCTTGAAAGTGATGCAGGTGGCTTTACTCCCCGCTTTATAAGCCTGCCGGTGAGCAGCCAAAATAAAGCAAAGCTTGATGAGTGGGAAACGTTGCTGAAACCTTACTATCTTGATGGGTTTATTAAAGGGGGTGGAGGAAGTGATGTTAGCCCTATTGGTTCAACAATGAATATACCTGTTGGTGAACTGATGCCTGATACACAGCGTTACTTTGATGTGCACCATAGCCGCAACGATGTGCTGGAAAACGTGAACATACGCGAGCTGAAACTTGGCGCCATTAACATGGCTGCCTTGTTATATTTGATTGATAAGTACGGGTTTTAGTTAAGATAAATGACTGATAATATAATTAAAATAAAACTTACAATGCAAATTAACCTGGGCGGCAGAAACAACACCTGTAGTGCTATAGTTATGCCTGATGAAACCGATGTTTCTGTAAGTAAAGCCCAAATAGATTACCTGGGTGCAGATATTATAAAGCTGCCTTTATTTACACCCCTTTAGGGGAAGGGATTCAGCTCTGCAATAAAAATATTGCAGGCCTCTTGTGTATAGCAGGGGCCTGTTCTTTTTTCCAGGTGGCGATAGTTTTTGTTATAATGTTTTCAGTAGCAGCAGTTATATCAACCGCAATGCAAAACCTTGTTTCAGGCCGGCAGGTGGCAAGTACATCTGCAATAAGCTGGTTATTGCGATAAGGGGTCTCAATAAAAATTTGTGTACAGTTTTTTTTGTGGCTGTATTCTTCCAGTTCTCTAATAGCTTTTTTTCTTTCCGCACCATCAATTGGCAAATATCCAACAAATTGAAATGTTTGCCCGTTCATACCGCTGGCCATTAACGCCAGCAATATGCTGCTTGGCCCAACCATTGGTTTTATAACGGCATTGTGTTGCTGGGCGGCTTCAACCAATGCCTGGCCGGGATCAGCAATGCCCGGGCATCCGGCTTCGCTTATGATGCCAATAGTTTTGCCTGCCTTTATATCTTTAATAAAAGTGGGCAATATTTCCTGTTCTGCTTTGTGTATGGTATGCCATTGGTAATCGTCAATCACCATTTCTTTCCAAACTCTTTTTAAAAAACGCCGGGCCGTTTTTTCATTCTCTACATAAAATACAACGCAGGCTTTTACCGCATCAACAATATATGCCGGCAATGCCTTTAGCGCAGCATCGTCATCTTGCAAAACGGTAGGGATAAGATAGATAGTAGGTTTGGTCATAACTTATAAAAAAATCTGCGAAATACGAATTTTTTACGAATATACGAATATGGCCACCCTGCAATTTTAATGCTGCTTGTATGTAGGGCGGGTTGACAATAACCTGGCGAGGATTATGCCAGCATCGTAGATTTGTATATTCGGAGGCAATTTGTATTTCGTAGATAATTATAAACTTTTTCCTCTTGCCTCGTGCATGCTCAACGTTGCAGCAATAATGGCATAAGCCGGGGCGATTATAATTACCGGATGCATCAGGTAAAACAACAGGCCGTTGCCAATAGCCAGGCCTTTATGGCGCCCAATAAAATAAATGCTTTCTTCCTGTTTCATGTTTTTGCGCTCGCTGCTGTAGTCAAGCATGCTAAAGCCATAATAGTAACACTCAACCAATATTGCAAACAGCGGGCTGGCCCATCCAATAAGGGGCACCAATGTTAACAGTAATATACTGAACATGTAAACGGTTTGCCAAATGGCATTGCGTAATGCAATTTGGCAACCGCGTAAAGCATCTTTTTTTAGCTGTGGAATGTTTACGGGTACATCAGCCTTGCCTTGTATAATAGCTTCAGTTTTTTCGCTCAGGTAGGCAAATACAGGTGAACCAACAATAAGCCACATATATTTAAAAAGTGAGAAATAAAGCAGCATTTGATTTAGCCAGAAAAACAGCCCGCTAAGGGCAAAAAAGAAGCCCATAAAGCCACCCTGCTCTTTTGTTAACCATGTTTTTAACCCGGTTATATTGCTAAGCCAGTCAATAAAAAGGCTTGAGGTTCTGCCAAAATAATACATGCATACTATAAAAAGTATGGTGTAAATAATGCCGGGTATAATAATCCATTTCCAAAGCTTATGCTCCTTAATAAATTGATGAGCCTTTATATAGCCTTGTATGGCAATAATTATTTCTTTAAGCAACAGAGGTTATTTTAGCGGATAAATTTAATAGAATTGAAGCGTAACTCAGGTGTTAAAATTTCAGAACCGGCCATATTAAAGGGAATGAAGCGCGTTGCCATTGGCTTTTACACCCACGCTGATGTGGTTTTTGTGGCAAAGGAGTTAATTGGCAAAATACTGGTTACTAACCTAAACGGTATTGTTACAGCCGGGCGCATTATTGAAACAGAGGCCTACAACGGTGTAGTTGATAAAGCCAGTCATGCCTACGGTGGCCGGCGCACTAACCGAACAGAAGTGATGTTTGGTGCAGGGGGAATGGCTTATGTATACTTATGCTATGGTATTCATCATTTATTTAATATAGTTACCAACAAAGCAGGTACGCCGCATGCAGTATTGATAAGGGCAGTTGATCCGGTTGCCGGTATTGAAGACATGCTAATACGCACCGGCAAAAAAAAGCTGGATAACACCCTTACCCGGGGGCCGGGCAATGTATCAAAGGCACTGGGTATTGCCACGTTGCATACCGGCGCGCACCTGGGTGGAGATGAAATATATTTACTGGACGATGGCAAAAAGTATAATATTGACGAGGTTGCTACGTCGCCACGTATTGGTGTTGACTATGCAGGTGAAGATGCTTTGCTGCCCTATCGTTTTTATGTAAAAGGCAATCCGTACGTCAGCGGAAAGGTAAAATAGGCCCATATCTATATAATACCTGTTAACCTTGCATAAGTAACAACAGCTGTAGTATCAATACAGTTGGTTTTTTTTATAAGGTTGCGTCGGTGCGTATCCACTGTATTGGGGCTTAGGTTTAAGGTATTGGCAATTTTCCTGCTGTCAAGGCCCTGGCTTAACAGGTTTAAAATGTCCATTTCCTTATCCGAAATCCCTTTTTTGGGCCCAAGAACTTTGCTTTCAAGGTCAAAAGAATATATTTCCGCCACACCCGGGCAGGCAATTACCATATCGCAGCAATGCGGCTTTTTAAGGTGCGATATATCATTTATATAGCTCAATACTAACAGAGGTTGTTTTTTTTTGTCGGTTTCAACTATCGTGCTTTGCTGCAGCATTTCAAAACACTGTCCGTTTTTCTTTTTAAGGCACTGGCTAACGCTTATAAGCACATTGTTTACAGGTATATTAGGGTGACTATTAAAGAATTGCACACCTTTTTCGTTGGTAACCAGGCTTGCATCAAGATGGTGTGGGTGGATATTGCTCAGCCAAAACGACATACCATTCTCACCGGTGTATTGTTCCGGTGTGTGGCCGCCTAATACACCCCATTTGTCGCTTACAAATACAAAACGGTTGCTAAAGGCGTTCCACAGCATTATAGCCACCCTGTTTTGCGATGAAATACCATCTAAAAATGCAGCCTGCTGCTTCCACTTTTCTTCTTCCCCGCCCGTAAGATTTTTATCAGGCTTAAGGTGAGACCAGTAAGCAGACAGGTCTTTTTCTTTTTGAAATTTTGCAGACAGGTGTCTTATGTTCATGAGTAAATAGAGGTGTTTTACTCAAATTGAGTATTGTTTTACAGGTTAATTGAAAATACATTTGGCGGGTAAAGTTAACTAATTAGCCAGCAAACGGTTGTACATACAAGGTAATTATTAACAAATCCATCAGGGTAGAAGTATCCATTTTAACCCTAACCCCTTATTTTTCCCGCATTAACAGACACATTCAGCATTTTTAATGTATTTTTCAAATTCTTTTAGTAAAAATGTTGTCTATTACAATCTATCCCCTTACCTTTGCGCTCCCAATCACAAAATTGGGTTAGGATATGTCTCAAAGAATCAGAATAAAATTACAGTCGTACGATCACAACCTGGTAGATAAATCTGCCGAGAAAATCGTAAAAACAGTACGTGGTACAGGCGCTGTTGTAACAGGGCCCATTCCTTTGCCTACACGCAAAAAGATATTTACCGTACTGCGCTCACCACACGTTAACAAGAAAAGCCGTGAGCAGTTTCAGCTTTGCACGCACAAGCGTTTGCTGGACATCTACACTTCTTCTTCAAGAACAGTTGACGCGTTAAGCAAACTGGATCTGCCTTCTGGTGTTGAAGTTGAGATAAAAGCCTAATTAGCCCCGCCAATAAAGCGGTATAAAGGCAAAGTGGTGAACAGCCACTATAAATAAAACAAAAGTTCTTTATATTAAATATCATCTCTCAATCATCCCGCGCGTAACGGGTGAGAAAAGAGCTCTGAGAATAAACATTTCGCTTCCTGCTTTTAACAAAGCATGAAGCATCACATATAAACAAGCCCTTCGAGGTTTGTTTACTGCCGGTACTTCTTCTCCCTTACATGATGGGGAAACAACAGAAAAGGTCGGTGGCAAACAAGGATTGAATCATGCTCATCGGCATGATGTCCTTAATAACCTGCGGGGCAAAAACCGCAAAAACGATGAAAGGTATTATTGGCAAAAAAGTTGGCATGACCAGCATCTTCACCTCCGATGGTAAACAAACCTCTGTTACCATTATAGAAGCTGGCCCCTGTGTAGTTACACAGGTAAAGACCACCGACACAGACGGCTACAATGCAATACAGTTAGCATTGGGCGATAAAAAAGAAAAGCACTCCGTAAAGGCCGAAATTAATCACTTCGCAAAGGCCTCAACTGCTCCCAAGAAATTTGTAAAAGAATTCCGCGACTATTTTCAAGATAAAACTATTGGTGAAACCATTGGTGTTGACATTTTTGCCGAAGGCGAAAAAGTTGATGTTGTTGGTACCACAAAAGGCAAAGGCTTTCAGGGTGTTGTAAAACGCCATGGCTTTAGCGGTGTGGGTGAAGCAACGCACGGCCAGCACGACCGTTCACGTGCACCAGGTTCAATTGGTGGTTCATCTTATCCTTCACGCGTATTTAAAGGCATGCGCATGGCAGGCCGTATGGGTGGCGACAGGGTAAAACTGAAAGGCCTTAAAGTAGTTAAAATATTTGCTGAAAAGAACTACATTCTTATCAGCGGCTCTATACCGGGCCATATCGGTTCTATCGTTTTAATACAGAAGTAAACTTTAATCTAAATAAAGATGCAAGTAGAAGTTTTTAATACAAAGGGCGAAAAAACCGGCAGGCAGGTAGAACTACCTGATGATATATTCGGTGTTGAGCCTAATGACCATGTAATTTACCTGGCTGTTAAACAATATTTGGCAGCACAGCACCAGGGTACGCACAAGGTTAAAACCCGCGCAGAAGTTAAAGGTGCAAGCCGTAAACTGCACAAACAAAAAGGTACCGGTGGTGCACGTAAAGGTAACATTCGTAACCCTTTGTACAAAGGTGGCGGTACAGTGTTTGGCCCTAAGCCACACGCTTACGACTTTAAGCTTAATAAAAAAGTGAAGGACCTTGCCAAAGTAAGCGCCCTAAGCCATAAAGCTAAAGATAACGCTATTGTTATACTGGAAGACCTGCAGTTTGAAGCGCCAAAAACAAAGTTGTTTGCTGATGCTTTGAAAGCTGTAAACGCTCACGGTAAAAAAGTACTGTTTGTAATGCCTGAGTATAACGACAACGTGTATTTAAGCCTGCGTAATGTACCCACAGTTGGCAGTACATTATTAACAGACATTAATACGTACGACATTGTTAATGCTGATGTATTGGTACTTACAGAAAATGCAGCAAAGATTTTTGCTGAAGAAGAAGCTTAATTAATTTGAAAATTGGTTTTTTATGAAACTGACAGATATATTAGTAAAACCTATTTTAACAGAAAAAGCTAATAACCAGCAGGAAAAGCTTAAAAGGTACACGTTTAAAGTGGGCCGTAAAGCAAACAAGCTGGAGATTAAAAAAGCTGTTGAAGAGTTTTATGGTGTTTCAGTAGTAGATGTTAATACAGTTGTTGTACCAGGCAAAAATAAAACACGCTTTACAAAAGCAGGTTTTCTGAAGGGTGTTAAGCCTGCTTATAAAAAGGCTTATGTAACTGTAGCTGCAGGTGATACTATTGACCTTTACTCAAACATCTAATACTAACCCCCGCCCCTAAAGGGGAGGCGGAGGATTTTTTCCAAGCGATTAAATGAATGGCTGTCAACAGCCGCAAATGTTGACAGGATTATATAACCAATAAAAACGAAACCCCCTTTAGGGGTAGGGGTATATGGCACTTAAGAAATACAAACCAATGACCGCAGGCACCCGCTGGAGAATAGGGAATGCCTACGCTGAAATAACTACTAACGAGCCTGAAAAAAGCCTGTTAGAGCCGTTAAGCAGCACTGGTGGCCGTAATGCGCAGGGCCGCAGGGCTATGCGTTATAAAGGTGGTGGTCACAAAAAGCATTATCGTATAATAGATTTTAAGCGTAACAAAAAAGATGTACAGGCAACTGTTGCATCTATTGAATACGATCCAAACCGTTCAGCTTTTATCGCATTATTGAACTATACTGACGGCGAAAAAAGGTACATACTGGCACCCCAGGGCCTGCAGGTTGGCACTACTGTAATTTCCGGCGACGCTGTTGCCCCTGAAATTGGTAATGCACTGCAAATGAAGAACATGCCTTTGGGTACTAACATACATAATATTGAAATGCAGCCCGGCCAGGGCGGCAAGCTGGTACGCAGCGCAGGTACAAGCGCGCAGCTTACCAATAAAGAGGAAGTTTACGCTGTACTTAAAATGCCTAGTGGCGAATTAAGAAAAGTGTTGATCAATTGCTACGCTACTGTAGGTGTTGTATCAAACAGCGACCATAACCTTGAAACTGCCGGTAAGGCAGGTGTTAACAGGTGGAAAGGCGTACGCCCGCGTGTGCGTGGTGTTGCAATGAACCCTGTAGATCACCCGATGGGTGGTGGTGAAGGTAAAGCTTCAGGCGGTCACCCACGCAGCAGAACCGGTAAGTATGCTAAGGGTGAAAAGACAAGGCAAAGGGGTAAAGGCAGCGATAAGCTGATCATTCAGAGGAGAGACGGAAAGAAATTAACTAAATAAGTACAAGAAAATCCCAACATTCAAATTCCAAATAACAAATAGCTGGAATTTGGAATTTTAAACTTGGAAATTTAAAAAATTATGGGTCGTTCGATTAAAAAAGGTCCCTACGTTGATGTGAAGCTTGAAGGTAAAGTGCTTACCATTAACGAAGGCAAAGCAAAGAAATCTGTGTTAAAAACATGGAGCCGCCGTTCAACCATTACGCCGGACTTTGTTGGGCACACATTTGCAGTGCACAACGGTAACAAGTTTATACCGGTGTATGTAACGGAATTTATGGTAGGCCATAAGCTGGGTGAGTTTGCACCTACCCGCAACTTTAAAGGACATTCAGGAACTAAGAAATAGTAAAACGGTTTAAGGTTTTGTGGTTTGTGTTTTAGGTTCGGTGTTAAAGAACAAAAAACATAAAACCTAAAGCCCGCAACCCAAAACAATAAACGAAATGGAAGCTGTAGCTAAACTTAATAATTACCCCACAGGGCCGCGCAAAATGCGTTTGCTGGCTGATGTTATACGTGGCATGGAAGCTGAAAAAGCACTGGCTATTTTAGAACACCACCCTCAACACAGCGCTGTGCCTTTGGCAAAATTGCTTAAAAGCGCAGTAAATAACTGGGAACAGAAAAATAACGGCCAAAGTGCTGCTGACGCCGGCTTGGTAGTAAAAACGGTGTTTGTAGATGGTGGCCGCGTGTTAAAACGGATGCGCCCCGCACCACAAGGCCGTGGCTACAGGGTACGCAAACGCAGCAACCACGTAACAATAATAGTTGACACTAAACAATAATTAAGAAAGTCAAATTAACAATATGGGTCAAAAAGCAAATCCTATTGGTAACAGGTTAGGTATCATCCGCGGATGGGAAAGCAACTGGTATGGCAGCAAAAGCGACTATGCCGGCAAACTTATCGAAGATCATAAGATAAGAACCTACCTTAATGCACGTATCAATAAAGGCGGCATCGCTAAAATAGTTATTGAGCGTACACTGGGCAAGCTTATCATCACCATTCATACTTCCAAACCCGGTATCATTATCGGCAAAGGCGGTAACGAGGTTGACCGTATAAAAGAAGAATTGAAAAAATTAACCAGCAAGGACGATGTTCAGATTAACATCCTGGAAATACGCCGTCCTGAACTGGATGCTAATATAGTAGGCGATACCATTGCCAGGCAAATTGAAAACCGTATTAACTACAAGCGTGCTATAAAAATGGCCATTGCAAGTACGTTACGTATGGGTGCCGAGGGTATAAAAATTAAGGTAGCCGGCCGTTTAGGTGGCGCTGAAATTGCCCGTACTGAAGAAATTAAGCAAGGCCGTGTGCCGCTGCATACCTTCCGTATGGATATTGATTATGCTTCTGTATTCGCTTTAACCGTTTACGGTAAAATCGGTATCAAAGTGTGGATCTGTAAGGGTGAAGTATTAGGTAAACGCGAGCTGAACCCCAATTTTGTTGGCGGTAAGAGCGACCTGAGCGACAGAAGGGAAAGAAGGGATGATGACCGCGGTGGAGACAGAAGGGATGATCGCAGAGGTGGTGGTGACAGAAGAGATGACCGCAGGGGCGGTGGTGGCGGCAGGGATAACCGCGGTGGCGGTGTACCAGGTGGCGCAGGCCGTGGCGGAAGAAGATAATATCAACCGCAGGTAAAACCCTAAAGGGGAACCAGGAAGAAGAAACAAAGTATAAAAATAAACGAACTTAAAGCCGCCCTTTAGGGAGGTTGGAGGGTTAATACAAATGTTACAGCCAAAAAGAACAAAGCACAGAAAAGGGCAAAAGGGCCGTATTAGGGAAGTAGCTAAAAGAGGCACATCAATTGCCTTTGGCTCTTACGCCTTAAAATCCCTTGAAGCTATATGGTTAACAAACCGCCAGCTTGAAGCTGCCCGCCAGGCTATGACACGTGCAATGAAACGTGAAGGTAATGTGTGGATACGCATATTTCCTGATAAGCCAATAACAAAGAAGCCGCAGGAAGTGAGGATGGGTAAAGGTAAAGGTAACCTTGAGTACTATGCTGCAGTTGTTGAACCAGGGCGTATAATATTTGAGTGCGACGGTGTTACCGAAGCTACTGCAAAAGAAGCTATGGAACTGGCAGCACAAAAATTACCTATCAAAACAAAATTTATTGTAAGAAGGGACTTACAAGCATAAATTTTTCAAATTAGAAACTATGCCTAAGCATATTGAATTTAACAGGAGCCTGAAAGACTTAAACCTTAACGACCTTTCTGCACGCATTAAGGAAGATGAGGTACGTTTAAAAAAGCTGGAGTTTGCACACGCAATTTCTCCGCTTGAAAACCCAATGAGCATTCGCGGCCTTCGTAAAGACCTTGCTCGTCTTAAAACTGAGGTTAAAAAAAGGCAACTGGAAACTAAATAATTTATACGGCGCCCTGCGCTGTAGTTAAAAGCTTTAAAGCTATAAAAATGGAAGATAGAAATTTGCGGAAAACAAGGATAGGTGTTGTAAGCAGCAACAAAATGACTAAAACCATTACTGTTGCTGTTGAAAGAAAAGTAAAGCATCCTATTTACGGTAAGTTCGTAAAAAAGACGACCAAATTCCACGCTCATGATGAAAAGAATGAGTGTACTGTTGGTGATGTGGTTAAAATAATGGAAACCCGCCCGCTTAGCAAAACTAAGCGCTGGAGGCTGGTTGAAATTGTAGAAAAAGCAAAATAGTAAAAGAAGCTACAGGTTTAAAGTTTTTAAGCTGTAAGCCGTAGCCCAAGTAATAAATATTTTCCACGCTTTTGGCGTGGCTAAAGCTTAAAGCTAAATAAAATGATTCAGCAGGAAAGCAGGCTAAATGTAGCTGATAACAGTGGCGCTAAAGAGGTACTTTGTATAAGGGTACTTGGTAATAGCGGCCAGGACTACGCTAAGATTGGCGACAAAATAGTAGTAACTGTTAAAGATGCCATACCAGCCGGCGGTATTAAAAAAGGTACAGTTAGCAAAGCTGTAATTGTGCGCACGAAAAATAAGCTGCGCCGTAAAGACGGTACTTATATACGTTTTGACGACAATGCTGTAGTACTGCTTAATAATGCAGACGAGCCAAGGGGAACCCGCATATTCGGGCCGGTAGCAAGGGAATTGAGGGATAAGGGTTATATGAAGATTATATCACTTGCACCTGAAGTATTATAATGTATCTTTGCACCCCCAAAAAAGGGGCGCATTTAATAAAAGAAAGCAATTTCAGATAAATCACCAGCGATGAGCAACAGATTTAAACCTAAATACAATATTAAGAAAGGCGACCAGGTAGTAATTATTACCGGTGACGATAAAGATCTTAAAAAGCCACGCGTGGTTTTAGAGGTAATTATTGACAAAGGCCGCGTAGTGGTTGAGGGTGCTAACATCATCACCAAACACACAAAGCCAAGCGCCCGTAACACTAAAGGTGGTATTGTAAAAAAGGAAGCCCCTATACACATTAGTAATGTAATGTTGTGGGATGCAAAAGCGGCAGCACCTGCTAAGGTTAAACGCAGCCGTGAAGAAGGTAAATTAGTACGTATATCTAAAAAATCAGGGGAGGTTATTAAATAATGAGCACTACTAAGTATACTCCTAGATTAGCAAGCAAGTACCAACAGGAAGTTGTGCCTGCTTTAATGAAAAAATTTGGCTACAAAACTGTTATGCAGGCTCCCAAATTGGAGAAGATCTGCGTTAACCGTGGTGTGAACGGCGCTGTTGCTGATAAAAAAGCAGTTGATGTTGCGGTAGATGAACTAAGCAACATTACAGGCCAAAAAGCTGTACCAACACTTAGCAAAAAAGATATTTCAAACTTTAAGCTGCGTAAAGGCATGCCAATTGGAGCACGCGTTACATTACGCGGCGAGAGGATGTATGAATTTTTAGACCGCCTTGTGTCTATCGCCCTGCCACGCGTTCGCGACTTTAAAGGCATAAGCGATAAAGCATTTGACGGCCGCGGTAATTATACCCTGGGTGTAACAGAACAGATCATTTTCCCTGAAATTGATATTGACAAGGTTGCAAAAATTACCGGTATGGATATAACATTTGTTACAACAGCAAATACCAATGAAGAAGCGTATGAGCTGCTGAAAGAAATGGGCTTACCATTTAAAAACGCTAAAAAAGATAATCAGTAAATAAATACGGGATCTACAGCCGGGCCGCGTTGGACTTTGGTACTTAGATCTTGAAATTTTAAACACTTATGGCAAAAGAATCAATAAAAGCCAGGCAAAGGAAACGTGAAGCAATGGTAGCAAGGTATGCTGACAAGCGTGCCGCATTAAAAGCTGCCGGCGACTATGCAGGTTTAGACAAACTGCCCCGCAATGCTTCACCCGTTAGGTTAAAAAACCGTTGCCAGTTAACCGGCCGCCCAAGAGGGTATATAAGGTATTTTGGCCTTTGCAGGATAGCGTTTCGTGATATGGCGCTTGATGGCAAAATTCCCGGCGTAACTAAAGCAAGCTGGTAGTATATGCCGCACCCCCGCAATATGGCGGGTATATAAAAAAAGAATTGTAAAAATTATAGATAAGCCCTCTAATAAGGGCCGGAGGTAAAAATATGGTAACTGATCCTATAGCAGACTTCCTTACCAGGGTACGTAATGCACAGTTGGCTGGCCACAGGATAGTGGAAATTCCCGCTTCTAATTTAAAGAAGCGCATCACTGAGATTTTATACGAACAAGGTTACATCCTTAAGTATAAGTTTGAAGATGATGACAAACAGGGCGTTATAAAAATCGCCTTAAAGTACGACCCGTCTACAAAGCAGCCGGCCATCCGTTCTTTGGAAAGGATTAGTCGTCCTGGTTTACGCCAGTACTCAAAACCTGCTGATTTTAAAAGGGTTATTAACGGCCTTGGTGTTGCTATAATAAGCACATCAAAAGGTGTTATGACCGACAAGCAGGCTAAGGCCGAAAAAGTTGGCGGTGAAGTGCTTTGCCACATTTATTAGTCAATATGCTTATCGCCGCGTAGCGGGGTAAGTGTTTAGATATAAGTTTCCCAATACATTAAGCCGCACATACACGGCTGACCGGTTGGGGAATAGTTAGAATAACAAATAAAATTTATTGTATGTCTCGTATAGGTAAACAACCAGTTCATTTTCCAAAAGGCGTAACCATTACCGTGGGTAAGGATAACGTTGTTGCAATAAAAGGCCCTAAGGGTGAATTGAAGCAGGCTATTGACAGGGATATTAAAGTTGAGGTTGCTGAAGGCGAACTTAACCTTACACGCCCTACTGACCAAATTAGGCACCGTGCGTTACATGGTTTAAGCCGTGCATTGGTAGCAAACCTTGTAAAAGGCGTAACTGAAGGATATAAAAAAGAGCTTGAATTAGTGGGTGTGGGTTACAAAGCATCAAACCAGGGCAATTTACTTGACCTTTCTTTAGGCTATTCTCACAATATACTTATTGAAATACCTAAAGAATTAAAAGTTGCTACCGCAACTGAAAAAGGCCAGAACCCAAAAATATTTTTAGAGGGTATTGACAAGCAATTGCTTGGCCAGGTAGCTGCTAAAATTCGCGGGTTACGTAAACCAGAGCCTTACAAAGGCAAGGGTGTTAAATACAAAGATGAAGTTATACGCCGCAAAGCTGGTAAAGCCGCTGGTAAATAATTTGAAAATAATACAATTTGAAAATGCTGGTTACTTCGGTTCTTGATTTTCAAATTGGCAAATTTTCAAATCCAATAGAATTTTCAAATTACTTCCCGGCAGTATCGGGAATATAAATAAAACAGAAATGGACGCTAAAGTTATAAGAAGGCAAAAAATACGTTATAGAACACGTAAAAAAATTGCCGGTACCGCCGCAAAGCCAAGGTTGTCTGTGTTTCGCAGCAACAGCGATATGTATGTTCAGTTAATTGACGATGTTAACGGTGTTACCCTTGCAAGTGCAAGCACAAAAGATAAAGATATTGCTGCCCAGGCTGGTACCAAACTGGAAAAATCAAAGCTTGCAGGTGCTGCACTTGCACAAAAAGCAACGGCACTTGGTTTATCAGGTGTTGTATTTGACCGTAGCGGTTACCTGTACCACGGCCGTGTTAAAGCTGTAGCTGAAGGCGCAAGGGAAGGCGGGTTACAATTCTAATTTTAAATTATTCAAATTGCAATAATGGCAAGAGTAAACGTAAATAAAGTTAAAGCAGCCGGCGAAATTGAGCTTAAAGAGAAGGTTGTTGCTATAAACCGCGTGGTTAAAACCACAAAAGGCGGCCGTACTTTCAGCTTTAGTGCCCTTGTGGTAGTAGGCAACGAAAACGGTATTGTTGGCCAGGGTTTAGGCAAGGCCAAAGAAGTGCAGGAGGCAATTACAAAAGGCATTGAAGATGCTAAAAAGAATCTTGTAAAAGTACCTGTAATGCATGGCACTATACCGCACGACCAGCTTGCAAAAGAAGGCGCTGCAAAAGTATTAATAAAACCAGCAGCACACGGTACAGGTGTAATAGCAGGTGGTAGCATGCGTGCTGTACTTGAAAGCGCCGGCATAACTGACGTGTTGGCAAAAAGCCTTGGTAGCGCTAACCCGCACAACGTGGTTAAAGCAACACTCAAAGCTTTAACCCTGCTTCGCGAACCAATAGCTGTTGCTAAAAACCGCAACATCAACTTGAAAAAGGTATTTAACGCATAAATAATAGTCACCGGGTCATTGGTCATTAAGTCAATAAGGCTTTTACCAATGGCTTAATGACCAATGACTTAATGACTTTCTAATGAAAAAGATTAAAATTACACAGGTTAAAAGTGGTATTGACAGGTCGGAGCGCCAGAAGCTTACTTTAAGGGCTTTAGGGTTAACCAAACTGAATGCAACAAAAGAAGTAGAAGCTACACCGCAGATACTGGGTATGGTTCGCAAGGTTAACCACCTGGTAAAAGTGGAAGAGCTTGCTTAGGAATTTGATAATGAAAACAATTTGAAAATTTGAAAACGCCGCAGTTTGTGGGTTTGCAAATTTTCATTTTTTTATAATGTTGTTTTCATCTTCAGTCCGTCAAAATCATCTAATTTTCACATTTAATAAGCGAGGGGCGATTACCCCGTTGAGTAAAAAAATCAAAATAGTATGAAACTGCACAATTTAAAACCGGCACAAGGCGCGGTACACAAAGAGAAACGTTTAGGCCGTGGTGAAGCAAGTGGTAAAGGTGGTACATCTACAAAAGGTAACAAAGGTGGCCAGGCACGTACCGGTTATAAAAGCAAAATGGCCCATGAAGGTGGCCAGATGCCTATTCAGAGAAGGATACCTAAGCGCGGGTTTAAGAACAACAACAAGATCTATTACAAAGTATTTAACCTTGGCCAAATTGGTGAGCTTGCTGAAAAATACGGTATAACTGAGTTTACTACAGAAAACCTGTATATGAACGGCCTGGTAAGCAAAACTGACAAAGTTAAAATATTGGGCAACGGAGAGCTGGCAACCAAACTTACTTTTAAAGTGAATGCTATTAGCGAAAAGGCAAAAACTGCCATTGAAGCTGCCGGCGGAACAGTTGAGGTTTTGAAATAAAATTTCACGATATTTGCAGACGCACCTAACGGATGCGTCTTTTTTGGTTTTGAGGTAATAACGCATACAAACAAGATTAAGTGAAAAAGTTTATTCAGACATTACGGAATATCTGGACTATTGAGGAGTTGAAAACCAAGATAATTGTTACTGTAACAATGCTGTTGGTTTACCGTTTCGGCACGCATATAGTGTTGCCGGGCATTAACCCCAACAACCTTGCTGACCTGCAAAAAAGTACCAATAGCAATGGTATGCTTGGGCTTCTTGATGCATTTGCAGGCGGCGCTTTTTCGCGCGCATCTATTTTAACCCTGGGTGTAATGCCATACATCTCTGCTTCTATCTTTATGCAATTGATGACCATACTGGTTCCTCAAATGCAAAAGCTGCAGAAAGAAGGTGAAAGCGGCCGCAAAAAAATTAACCAGTGGACACGTTACCTTACAGTAATAGTTACCATCTTCCAGGCAGGTGCTTATGTAACTTATTTAACAAACAGTTTTGGCAATGCCATTATTGATGCTTACCGCCCGCTGTTTCTTTATTCAACCATCATCATTTTAACGGCAGGCACTTTGTTTGTAATGTGGCTTGGTGAAAGAATTCAGGATAAAGGCTTAGGTAACGGCACCTCTATCATCATAATGGTGGGTATACTTGGCCGTCTCCCGGATTCATTTAAACAGGAAGTTCAAAATAAAATTACAGGTGCAGGCAGCGGGTTATTAAAATTAACTATTGAGCTGGCATTTTTAATAGCCATTATAGTTGGTTTAATTATACTGGTACAGGGCGTTAGAAAAATACCTGTAAACTATGCTAAACAAATAGTTGGCAACAGGCAGTTTGGTGGTGCAAGGCAGTTTTTACCGTTAAAGGTTAACAGCGCAGGTGTAATGCCTATCATCTTTGCACAGGCTATTATGTTTCTGCCTACATTGTTCTCTTTCAGCAATGCTACAAAAGGTATTGGTAAAATATTTTCAGACCACAGCAATGGCTGGTATATGTTAGTGTACGCGGTAATGGTAATTGCTTTTACCTTCCTGTATACTGCGTTGATCTTTAACCCAAAACAAATGAGTGAAGATCTTAAACGCAACAACGGCTTTATACCAGGTGTTAAACCAGGACAACCTACAGCAGATTATATAGGTACCATAATGGACAGGATTACTTTGCCGGGCGCTGTACTGCTTGCTATTGTGGGTATATTACCGGGCTTTGCACAATTGCTTGGCATAACTTCGCAGTTCAGCACCTTTTTTGGTGGCACGTCACTGTTGATCATGGTTGGTGTAATACTTGACACATTGCAGCAAATTGAAACGCATTTGTTAATGCGCCAGTACGACGGCCTTATGAAAGGTGGCCGCATGCAGGGCAGGCAAACAGCAACACCAGCAAGCTATTAATAACTTTGTTATACAATAAACATATTTAACCTGTTGGGCTTACCCGGCAGGTTATTTTTTGCCCCCTCCCCTAAACGGGTATTGGAAAAGAACGACTACTTTTGCATCTATTTTTAAAATTCTCCGCCGCGGCGGAGGCGGAGGGGGTTTAATGAGCAGGAGAATTAACGGTATGATCATATATAAAACAGAAGCGGAAATAGCTTTAATGAAGCAAAATGCAACATTGGTAAGTACTATACTTGCCGAGGTTGCCAAAGTGTTGAAGCCGGGGATGACAACTCTGCAGATTGACCAGCTTTGCAAAAAAATAATATTTGATAATAAAGCTATACCCACCTTTTATAATTACAGGGGCTACCCGTATAATGTATGCGCATCGGTTAATGATGTTGTGGTGCACGGCTTTCCCAATAACACTGCTTTAAAGGAGGGCGATGTTATATCTGTTGACCTTGGCGTAACAAAAAATGGCTTTGTTGGTGAGCATGCTTACACATTTGTTTTGGGCGAGGCCACACCGGAAGTATTACAACTTGTAAGGGTTACAAAAGATTCTTTATACAAAGGCATTGAAAAAGCTATAAACGGCAACCGTATTGGCGATATAGCTTTTGCTATACAAGATTATACTGAACGTAAACATGGCTATGGTGTTGTACGCGAACTTGTAGGGCATGGTGTAGGCAAACATATGCACGAAGACCCGCAGGTGCCTAATTTTGGCAAGCGGGGAAGTGGCCCAAAACTAAAAGAGAACGCTGTGTTGGCTATTGAGCCGATGATAAACATGGGCACCAAAGATGTTTACACTGAGGATGATGGCTGGACAGTTAGAACACGCGATGGAAAAGCTTCAGTACACTTTGAACATAATGTTTGCATTAAACGTAATAAGGCATTAATACTTTCTGACTATAGTATTATAGAGGCTGCTGAGAAAACGAATGCTAATTTGAATACGAGCTATTAATTAGTTTATGGCCGTAGGTTCATTATAGTTCATGGTTCATAACCGAAGGTCAATTGCGCTGTATTTTCACTTCTTATATAATCATAGTTTTGCGAAAGAGGCTTTGCACTTTTATATGCAGATATTAAACTGAACAGGAACATGGTTTTACTATTAACCATGAACTATGAGCCATGATCCAAAAAAATCAACATCAAAGTTTAATCGTGATCGGGGGCGGTGCTGCAGGCTTTTTTTGTGCTGTTAATGCGGCAAGTTTAAACCCTGCCTTGCAGGTAACTATTGTTGAAAAAAGCAACAAAGTGCTTGGCAAAGTAAAGGTAAGCGGCGGAGGCAGGTGTAACGTAACTCACGCGTGTTTTGAGATTAGTGAGGTAGCAAAAAATTATCCACGCGGCCAAAATTTTTTGAAGAAAGCATTTCACTGGTTCTACACAAAAGATACGATTGAATGGTTTGAAGATAGGGGGGTAAAATTGAAGGCAGAAGCGGATGGACGAATGTTTCCTGTTACTGACAACTCACAAACTATAATTGATTGCCTGCTGCGCGAAGCAGATAAGTATAACGTAAAAGTGCTTTTGCATACAGAAATAAAAGGCCTCGAAAAGACGGAAGAAGGTTTTATACTTCATACTTCTAACGGCGTACCTCTAACCTCTAACTTGTTATGTATTGCCTGTGGGGGGTATCCGAAATCAACACATTTTGACTGGCTTAAACAAACCGGCCATACTATTGAAGAACCAGTGCCATCACTGTTCACATTTAATATGCCCGGTAACAGCATTACAAAACTAATGGGCGTAAGTGTCGAGAATGCTCTGGTAAAAATTGCAGGCAGCAAGTTGCAACAAAAAGGCCCGTTGCTTATAACGCATTGGGGCCTTAGCGGCCCGGCAATATTAAAACTTTCAGCCTGGGGCGCACGCGAGCTGGCAGCAAAGGCTTATACATTCTCTGTTACTGTTAACTGGTTGCCACAATATAATGAGCAGACCTTAAAAGATGAATTATTGCATATTAGAAGTGCGCACCCAAGCCAAAAAATAGCTAACCGTAACGCCTTAGGCCTGCCAAACCGCTTATGGTTGTATTTTTTGGAGCAATGTAAAATAAGTGAAGAACTACGCTGGGCCGACCTGCCAGGTAAACAGCAGCAACAATTAATACAATTGTTGATTTCGCAGCCTTTTAATATAGCAGGCAAAACAACTTTTAAAGAAGAATTTGTTACTTGCGGTGGCATTAAGCTTATAGAGATTGAGGCTAACACAATGCAAAGCAAATTGGTACCACAGCTTTTTTTTGCGGGGGAGATAATGGATATTGATGGTGTTACAGGCGGCTTTAATTTTCAAAATGCCTGGACCAGCGGATTTATTGCGGCCAGCGCAATTGCTGAAGCCACAGCCCTCTGAAGTAGAGAAAAGAAATTGTAAGTATTCTTCCAGTCATAGGGTTACGGAAAAGTATAGCCTACCTGCCGCAAAAAATCAACCTGGTCAAAATAGCTTACTGCGTATACAATTTTATTATGGCTGATGTTATATCGGGTGGCGGCTTTTAACAGGTATGTTTTATTGTTCATGTAGGCCGGTGTGCCGGGCTCGGGGTTGCTGAATTTTCCTCCAAAGGTGTATTCTACCACAACGGCCCCATCCCCTTCAACCATGTTAGTTATAATAAAACGTATATCGGGAGTGCCTTTAAAATAACGGCTATAAATGGTGGTAACGCCCTGTTTCCCTTTTTCCTGCCCTTGCCAATTGGGCGATTCAAGCCTGGCCGAGTCATCAAAAAAATTTGCAACAGCAAGGGAGTCATGCCTGTTAATTGCTTCAAACAAACCACGTATCAATCCTTCGTTACCTGTATTTTTTTGTGCAACGGCCTGTTGCCATTTAATTAAGCAAAAGGCAAAACTTAGTAAAGCTGTTACTATATTTTTCATATAAATATATTTAACCGTTCTGGTCTACACTTCCGCCACAACAAACACGCTGCCGCACACCAGTATCAGGTCGTCTTTATGCGCATGTTGTTTAGCCGTATTTAAGGCATCCTGTACTGTTGCATAACAATGCCCCTGTAAGCCAACACTATTGGCCGCAGCAGCCAGTTCAGTTTCTGGCAAAGCCCTTGGCAACTGTGCCTTTGTAAAATAGTACGTAGCGTATTTAGGCAGCAGCGCCAATGATGCTGCAACGTCTTTATCCTTCACCATACCAATAATAATACGCAATGTATTATAGCTGCTTAGCTCCAGTTGTTCGGCAACCTGCTTAAGGCCGTCTGCGTTGTGCGCAACGTCAAGCACTATGGTTGGGTGTTGTTGTACAACTTCCCAACGGCCATGCAGGCCGGTTATTTTTTTAGCATGCGCCAGGCCGGTAACAATATCATCCTCTTTAATGTGCCAGCCTTTTTTTTGCAATTGATGCACTGCTGATAAAACAGTGAGGATATTTTTTGTTTGATAAACTCCCGAAAGATCAAGTGTATATTTTTTTCTTTCATCAGTATGTTTATCAGCCACTGTTACATCAAGGTGGTGATTATTGTAATTCCATTCAGGCACATACAGTTCCTCTTCAGCAAAAAATATAGGGGCTGTTTCTTCAGTTGCTTTGTTATTAAAAACGGGCCTTGTTTCTGTCAATGCTTCGCCTATAACTACGGGTATATTCTTCTTTATAATACCAGCTTTTTCCCATGCAATTTTTGGCAGGGTATCGCCCAAAATATGCATATGGTCATAGCCTATATTGGTAATAACGCTAAGCTCGGGCAAAATAATATTGGTGCTGTCTAACCGGCCGCCGAGGCCAACTTCAATAACTGCAACATCAACTTGTTGCTGCGCAAAGTATTCAAAGGCCATCGCTACAGTTATTTCAAAAAAAGACGGCTCTATTGTTTCTATCAGCGGTTTTATCTTTTCAGTAAAGTCAACGATAAAACCAGTGGTGCACATTTCACCGTTAACCTTAATGCGCTCACGAAAATCTTTTAAATGCGGGGAGGTATATAAACCTGTTTTATAACCGGCCTGCTGTAATATAGCGGCAAGCATGTGCGATGTAGAGCCCTTACCGTTGGTGCCGGCAATATGTATGCATTTAAATTTTTGCTGCGGATTGTTTAGGGCATTGCACAAAGTGATAGTGTTGGTAAGCCCTTCCTTAAGAGCCGCCGCGCCAATACGGCTAAACATAGGTAATTGCTTGTATAGGTAATCAAGCGTAGCTGTATAATCCATACAGCAAAATAACAAACTTATCCTTTTGGATTTTCAAACCTTATTTTTAAACGGCCCGTTTGTACCGATGTGCCTTTGCTAAAGGTTACCTGTTTTGCCCTTCTAACGGCTATCTGGTCAATTTCGGGGTTGCCGCTTGGTAAATCAAGCGAAGCATCGGTAACCCTGCCGTTTTCATCAACAGTAACTCTTACCATTACAGTACCGCCATGGGAATAGGCGTCTTCAAAATGAAAATTTCCTGCAACCCTTCTCCCATTCAGCCCATCCGTTATGCTTATGCCGCTGGTTCCTGTTCCACCGTTGCCAGTATAACTGTCAGAATTCTGGTTGCCGTTGGATTTTCCTTGGTCCCCTTTACCGCCTGCAATGCCCTGGCTTTGGCTTTTTGTATAACTATCAGGGTTGTTGCCACTTTGCGCGGAAGGTTTGTCGCCCTTAAATACTGCTTTTGGTTTCGGGGGAGAAGGCGGAGCCGGCGTTGTAACCGCCTTTGGCCTTTTTACTTTTTCTGTATTGATAATATTTTTCGGTGTTTTCTTTACCGGCTTGGGTGATGTGTTTACCGGTGTGGCATTTTCATCGTTATTGGGTATTACCGGTGGTTGTGTTTCTGCTACCTGCTGTGCCGGAGGAGGCGGTGTGCTTGTTGCAGCCACAGCCTGCTGCGAAGCTTCACCCGGTGATAGCGGTGGCACATCGCCACTGCCCTGGTCGCTGTTGCCAAGGTTTACCTCAACCCCAAGGTCTGGCGGCTGAACAGGCAACGGTGCCGGAAGCCAGCTAATAAGCATTAGTAAAAATATAACCGCTAATATGGCGATGGTTATCCCGGCCGCCTTCATATTTTTATCGGTTTCAAACCGTTTTTCTGCTTCTGGGTTTATCATGACTACAAATATAACGGTAGATATAAATATTTAGTGTTATCAGGACGCTAAGAGAGAGGCAGAGTTTTTTTATAACTATTTTACTTTAACATTTTATTAACATGAAAACCGCCGAATACTTTAGCCTATATCGGGTGATATATCGTTTTTTACATATATGCAACTGCTTATAAAAAAAATTGCTTGGTGGTATAAATTTTGCTTAACTTTAAGTATCCGTACCATTGTACAGCAAAAATTATATTGCTGTATTAACTTAACACCCTTGACTAAGTTATGATTACCGTGGCAAATATTCCCATAGCCCAAAATATCGATTTCTCAATTGTTATGCTATTTGGTGCTTTCGGCTTTATTTTTGGTTATTTTTTGAAGTATCAAAACTCAAAAAAGTCGGCAAAATCGCTTTCGAAACTGAACAAGGATAAGGTAATTAATACCGAGCGTATTGAGTCCCTAAAGGAGCGAATTGAAGCGCTTGAAAAAAAAAACTCGGAACTGAAAGAGGGGGGTAGTAAAGATACCACTGATAAATAGTTCGGCTGTTTTTTTAAGGAAAACGGGGACTATAGTTTGAAATTTACTGCCTGTATAATACCTGTGCGGTTTCACGTGTTTGCTGTTTTAAAACAACTTCTTTTCCGTTTACCATTTCATCAAGCAAAGCTGTTGTAAAATGCCTGATGGTAAGCAGGCTAAGCCCTTTTTCCACCTCAACATCAAATATTGAAGAAGCTTCTGACGCCAGCAGGTCAATTTTTTCTGTTTTATCATCCAAACAAAGTTGTACACTTATTGCACCTGTTTGTATAAGATTGGGTTTAATTTTTACCTGTTCAAAAATTTCGTACAGGCGGCTTATTGGTTTTTCGCCCACAAACGAAAAATCCTGGCTGTGTAAATGCATTAATACCTGTTGCTGTTTTATTATAACAATAGGCGGCAGGTTTTTGGCTTTTTTCTTAGTAATTACTGTGCCCGGCAATGTGGCATCTAAAAAGCATTTTACATTTAATTGAATGCCCTTGTTTTCAAGCGGTTTTATTGTTTTGGGGTGAATAACCTGTGCGCCATAGTAGGCCATTTCAATTACATCTTCAAAGCTCAGTTCTTTTATAAACTGCGCTTGTGGAAATAGCTTGGGGTCAGCGCTCATAACGCCTTCTACATCCTTCCAAATAGTAAGGCTTTGCGCATTTAGCAGGTTGGCAAAAATAGCCGCTGTAAAATCGCTGCCTTCACGGCCAAGCGTTGTGCTTTCGTTTTCGTCGGTGCTGCCAATAAAGCCCTGCGTTATAATAATATTGTTATTGTTTAATGTTGGCACAACCAGCTCAGCAGTTTTCTTAGTAGCATAGTCCCAGTTAATGCCCGCATCACGAAAGTTATTGTCTGTTCTTAAAACATCTCTTACATCTATCCAGGCATTGGCAACACCAGCCTCGTTAAAATAATAACTTACAATGCATGTGCTAAACAGCTCGCCGCAACAAACCACCTGGTCGTAATAATAATCGTAAGGCTTAGCGGGTTTGTCGTGCAACAGCCATTCAACCTCGGTAAAAAAATTGTTCAACTGCTCAAGGCAGGCATTAAAATGGGTAACCAGTAAATATTTTGCAGTGGTTAAGTGCTGGTTTTTAATTAAATCAAATAGCTTCAGGGCATCCTCTTTATTGCCGGCGTAAAAACTTTCAACTACTTTTTCAAGCGCGTTGGTAGTTTTACCCATGGCGCTTATAATTATCACCAGCTTATCAGCCGGGTAAAGGCTAACTATATCCTTTACATTCTTTATCCTGTCTATACTGTTAACGCTGGCCCCGCCAAACTTAAAAACTTTCATAGTACCCCATTTAATATGCAACAAATATAGGCGTGTAATTTGATTGAATTTTATGCAAAGCCTGCAATTTATACTGTATAACAAAAGGCCTATACCGGCATTGTTGCTAAATTTGGTACGAAACTTGAACAATAGCAGTAACTTAAAGCTGTTTATCTATGAAAGCCCCTGTTTATTTAAACGCGATAGCGTTATTCTTTATAGTGTGCGTGGTTTCATCCTGCCATCGCAAAACTGTACCCGCAAAATCAAATTCAACATCAAACAATTCTTACAAAAGCTATGACAACAATACCAATGTTGATATAGCCAACATGGAGAACGATATTTTATTTTATGTAAACAAGCACCGCAGGGCTGTTGGGCTTGACGACCTGCAAATGCTTACCGTGGCATCAGCAGAAGCAGCCAAACACAGTGCAGACATGGCTGCCAGGCGTATGCCTTTAGGCCATACCGCCTTTGAAAGCAGGGTTGCGGCTATATCAAGGTCGCTTGGTTCAGTATCTGCGGCGGCAGAGAATGTTGCAGACGGAAAGCTAACTGCACAGCAGGTGGTTGACGGCTGGCTGCACAGCGCGGGCCACAAAAAAAATATTGAAGGCAAATATACCTTAACAGGCATCGGGATAGTAAAAGATGCCGGCGGCATCATCTATTTTACCCAAATATTTGTGCGTAAATAACTATTTACCGTTAAGTAAAACTTTTGTAACATGCCTTTCTATTTATGTGCATCCATAGTATATTGCATGTAAACGGGCAGGCATGATTGAAATAATTGACTACGAAGACCGCTACCATAGCGATTTTAGGGAACTGAATTTGGAATGGCTGGAGAAATATGAGCTTACCGAAACCCACGACTTTGAAGTGCTGGACAACCCAAACAAATATGTACTTGAAACCGGCGGTTGTATTTTTTTAGCTAAAGAAGGGGATGCTATTGTTGGCAGCGCCGCACTGGTAAAAATGAAAGAAAATATTTATGAACTTGCCAAAATGAGTGTAGCACCCGCTGCACGGGGCGCCGGCATTGGTAAAACCCTGTTACAGCATTGTATTAGTACTGCAAAACAACTAAAGGCAACTCAAATAATTTTATACAGCAACAGCAGGCTGCAGGCGGCCATAAAAATGTATGAACAGTTTGGGTTTACACATATTACCCTTATTGATAGCCCTTTTGTTACTGCCGATGTAAAAATGCAGTTATCTTTATAGCCTAATAACGGTTATGCAAAAAACAATTATATCAGTAAAAAACCTGGTTAAAACGTACGGCAAGCTTGAAGCGGTAAAGGGTATAAGCTTTGATGTGTATGAAGGTGAGATATTTGGTTTGCTGGGCCCTAACGGTGCAGGTAAATCAACCACACTTGAAATAATTGAAACCCTGCGCGAAAAAACAAGTGGTAAGGTAATAGTTGATGGGCTTGACCTTGACAAACAACCAAACGACATTAAGAAAATAATAGGCGTGCAGTTGCAAACATCTGGGTATTACCCCAACCTTAATTTAACTGAACTGCTGCAATTGTTTGCGGGGCTTTACAACGAAAAAATTGATACCCGGCAGTTGCTTGAAACCGTTAACCTGGTTGATAAGGCAAAAAGCAAGTTTAAGGAACTTAGCGGCGGCCAAAAGCAACGCTTTTCAATAGCTACCACGCTTATTAACAAACCCAAAATAATTTTTTTGGATGAGCCTACTACCGGTTTAGACCCACAGGCAAGAAGAAACCTTTGGGACCTGGTATGGAATATTCGCAAACAGGGCACCACCGTTATTATTACCACCCATTATATGGATGAAGCTGAAAAGCTGTGCGACAGGGTTGCTATTATTGATGCAGGCATAATAATAGCAATGGCATCGCCCGACCAAATGATTGACGACCTTGTGGCTACCGGCTTTGAACGGCCCAAGGAAGTAAAAAAGGCCAACCTGGAGGACGTATTTATTAATCTTACCGGTAAACAGCTTAGAGAAGAGTAAAGCAATAAAGACAGGATATATAACATAACATTTAATCAAAACGAATAGCTTATGACAGAAGAATTAAAGTACCCCGCAGGCAAGTTTGTGGCACAACCTTTTTCGCAGGAGCAAAAAGAAAAATGGCTGGCAGATATTCAGTTTTTGCCAAACGAACTTGAGCTGGCTGTACAGAACTTAGACGAGCACCAGCTAAATACACCTTACCGGGAAGGCGGCTGGCGCGTTCAGCAATTGGTGCACCATGTTGCCGACAGCCACATGAATGCTTATATACGTTTTAAACTGGGCCTTACCGAAAATAACCCACCCATAAAACCTTACGAAGAAGGCGAGTGGGCAAAACTGGACGACATAGATGCTGTGCCTGTTAATGTTTCAATAACCTTGTTGTTTGCGTTGCACCAGCGTTGGGTAGCGACAATAAAAAATTTAAGCGATGAGCAATGGATGCGCACCGTTTTTCATCCCGAGCATAAAAGAGAAATGACGCTGTGGCACCTGCTTGGCATGTACGCATGGCATGGCAAACACCATGTAAGGCATATTACAGCGCTTAGGGAGAGAGAGGGATGGTGAGAATCCTGCCCCTAAAAGGGGAAACGTTATCACGCGGAAAATATAATACCAAAGCATAAGTGTTTGGCAGGAAAATTGACTTAAAATTGACAATTTTAGTGACGGATTTTTAGTCATAAATTGAAGACGGGCATTTATCACAAATACAAAAAAAATTGCGAAGCTCAAAGCCTCCTTTAGGGGTAGGGGTTTCGGGTAGAGGTATGAGGTGGAAAACATTATCATCAGAGTACGTTTATAAAGACAACTGGTTTACCGCGCGTAAAGACAGGTGTGAAAAGCCGGATGGGCATATTGTAGAGAAATATTATGTGCTTGAGTTTCCGGAATGGGCAACAGCGCTTGCTATTACGGAAGAAGGTAAAGTACTGCTGGTAAAACAATACCGCCATGCGCTTGGTGAGGAGTGTATAGAATTGCCGGGCGGTTGCGTTGATGATACGGATGCTACATTGGAGGACGGCATTCGCCGCGAGTTGCTGGAAGAAACCGGCTATGCGTTTGAAAGCGTACATTACCTTGGCAAAACATCGCCCAACCCCTCAACCAACAACAACCTGATGCACATGTTTATTGCAACTGGTGGCAGAAAGGTGCAGGAGCAGCATCTTGATGAAAACGAAGAGATTGAAGTTAGCGAAGTAACCATGGAAGAACTAAAAGAACTGCTGGAAGAGAAACGGATTATTCAGGCTATGCACATGACCACCATTTTTTATGCGCTGCGTTATTTGGACAAGTTGAATTATGGTTTTTGATGTACCGGTATTTAAGGAGTTACAAGCAAGACTTGAATGAGTAATACTAAACCGCTATCAAGATATATAATTTATCCAATAGAAATTGCATAAAGATTTCATTTTGCTGTTTTCGTTTGCAATTTCTTTAAGAGCCTTTTCAAGATGGTCTTCCATGTGTTCTATTGT
>Ga0265327_10000245_pt1 | contig 108670 bp, 70 predicted proteins | sample 41621metaG_FD_202089 | JGI IMG/M metagenome (GOLD analysis project Ga0265327, IMG submission 202089) | Rhizosphere microbial communities from Carex aquatilis grown in University of Washington, Seatle, WA, United States - 4-16-21 metaG | ecosystem: Host-associated > Plants > Roots > Rhizosphere...
TTATAAGTATATCTGTCTTTGACAAAGTGCCAATTAAAGAACTTTTCACAAACCCAATACAACAAAATTTCAAAGAACAAAATTCTAATCAATTGAATATCTTCGACTAATATCAAAACGCTAGTGAGATTACATAAATATCAAAAAATAAATGTTATTCAAAATTACCTTTTTTGTTTTATAAAAGTTTAGAACAATGAATACATTTAAAATCAATGTTGCAAAACAAATCCCTACAATGACAGGGGCCATCTACAGAAAATTTGTTTGATGCATTTTTTAAGACCAATCAGCAGAAGTAATCTAAGTGCTTTTTTTATTTCACCAACTCTTTCTCTGTATATAAAATATTTTTATCTGCTGCATGCTGTACTTCTATAAAAGCAGTGCCATGAAAATGTTTTAGCAAATCGAGATTGATAGTATTGGCACAAACTACTTTCTGCTGTTTTGATATTATCCTTCCATCTTGTCCAATAACTTTTTTTAGAACTGGTTTATTAAGAAGTATTTTAGACATAAAAATATTTGGTGTACCATTCATTACAGGATTGGGAAATATGATTATTTTGTCATCCCCTGTATTTTTTTTGCCACTAAAATATTGGAGTAGGTATAACTTCCACTATAGTCAATCGTTTTTAAGCCGTAAAAAAAAGTTGGTTTTGCTGCTGCGTTATGGGTGTACGTATAGTTTTTATAGAAGTTTTGCGAAGCCACGTATGCGAAAAACTTAGGGTTTACAGAAAGCACAGCAAGCTTTTCAAATATAGCATCATTTATATCTATTTTATAAAAAACAGGTTTCCATTCCTGGAAAACCAGGCATGATTATGTTTTTAAGGAATAAGGTTTAGAAGAAGCTGCAATTATTGTAAATGTGAGACCTCAAAACAGCAGCTATCAATAATAAAGTTAACTACCACCTATATGCTAAATAAGTTAACAATAAAAAAGAATTAATATTTATTTACCGCAATATTTAGATTCGAACTGAAATATATTTTTTCTTAATCTGACACTATTTTCTATGCATTTTCCAAAAAATAAAGAAGCCTGCAAGCTTCAACAGGAAGTTGATACTTACAGGCTGTACTTTAAAACAAGATGGTAACCCTTCTTGAATTATTTTTTATCATTTTTAATTTTTATACCGCTGCATATTGCAAGCATTCAATTCATTTGTACAAACAAAATACCTTAGCAGTAATGCAAGGCATTTTTGCAAAGCCAGTTCAAGTTTTTAAGGAGTAGGGGTTTCAGAAAAGAAGCGCCAATGCTGTTATGGCATAAAGGTAATTGTATGCAGGTAAATCAACTGAAATGTAGTATGCAAATATGCAAATTCTTGATTTCTATCAATGCTTAAATTATTTTTTCACAAGGTTTAATGCAAATGCCAATTGCTCTTCCATTGAAAGATGTGTATTATCAATTTCAATGGCATCGGCAGCTTTACGCAAAGGGCTCACTTCCCTATTGGAGTCAATATAGTCACGCATTTCGAGATTGTTCTTTACTTCTTCGATAGTGATGTTGGGATTTTTTTCAAACATCTCTTTAAAGCGCCTTTCTACTCTTACGGCAATATCTGCTGTCATAAATATTTTTAATTCGGCGTTGGGAAAAACGGTAGTGCCGATATCTCTTCCGTCCATTACAACCCCTTTTTTAGCGCCCATTTTTTGCTGTTGTGCAACAGCAAAAGTCCGCACTTCTTTTATGGCAGCTACATCGCTTACTTTTTCGGCAATTACCAGGTCACGTATTACATACTCTACATTCTCGTCATTTAATATAATTTCCGACTGCTGCGATTTTTCGTTGAACTCAAATTCAATATGGATATTTTTAAGGGCCTCAACTACTTCATTGGTATCTGTCCAGTCAATATGATTTCTTAAAAAATATAGCGTAATTGCACGGTACATAGCGCCGCTATCAATATAAACATAGCCTAATTCTTTTGCCAATTGCTTTGCCAGTGTGCTTTTACCGCAAGATGACCAGCCATCTATGGTAATGATGATTTTTTTATGCTTCATTATACAGCAAAAATGCTGCAAAAAATCGCTTTTGCAAAATGAAATAAAATAAACTCAGGAAAATTAATTTTCTATTGGAATTGGCTCACCCCTATGGCAGGTTTTGCAATTAACCACATTCAAATATTCGGGCTTGATGGTTTTATCGAAGTAAAAATTTTTTGTGTTGATGTCAATAACCATACGCATCATATTTCTTGCGTTCTCTTTCATAGGATTTGCATCAGAAGCAAAATCAAGTTTAGAAGTATCTCCAATTTGGGGACTATGGCAAAAATTACACTTTTCTCCCAAGGCAACAGTATAGGTATCCATGATGCTATCCAGCTTTGCATGACTGATATCTTTGGGTAGCACTTTTAAATTCCTTTCTTTAAAAGGCAATGCCATGCTGATGGTGATAAAAGCGATAATGCAAAGTGACACAAAAACTAAGTTGTTCTTTTTCATTTTTGACTGGTGCCTGCAAATTTAAAGTTATACATTGAAATTGTAATGTGCAGTTAAAAAAATAGCTATTCACTTTCATGAATAGCTATTAAATATTTTCAACCTAATCTTACAATTCAGATTGCTTTTCTTTCTTCGTTTCCTGTTCCTTTAAAGTAAACTTTATTTTTTCAGTTTCCTTATCCAGTTCAGCAACCAAAATATCGCCGTTCTTCACACTCATATTCAATATCTCTTCTGCTAATGGGTCTTCCAAATATTTTTGAATTGCCCTGTGCAAAGGCCTTGCTCCAAATTGCGAATCGTAACCTTTATCGGCAATAAATTCTTTTGCTTCCAAAGTTAATTCCATTGAAAAACCAAGGCTTGTCAGGCGTTTTAAAACACCCTTCATTAAAATATCAATGATTTCAAAAATATTTTCTTTGGTCAATGAATTGAACACCACCACATCATCAATCCTGTTTAAAAACTCAGGACTAAAAGTACGTTTCAACGCTTTTTCAATTACCGCTTTGTTATTTTCATCGGCATTGTCCATACGTGTAGCAGTTGCAAAACCAACGCCATCACCAAAATCTTTTAATTGTCTTGCACCAATATTAGATGTCATGATGATCAGTGTATTTTTGAAATCCACTTTACGCCCCATACCATCAGTCAATTGTCCGTCATCCAACACTTGTAACAAGATATTGTAAATATCCGGATGTGCTTTTTCAATTTCATCCAATAAGATTACGCAATAAGGTTTACGCCTAACCCTTTCAGTTAACTGACCGCCTTCTTCATAACCTACATAGCCTGGAGGCGCTCCTATCAAACGGCTAACAGTGAATTTTTCCATATATTCGCTCATGTCAATTCTAATTAAAGAATCTTCACTATCAAACATGTGTTTTGCCAATGAACGAGCCAATTCAGTTTTACCAACACCTGTTGGTCCTAAAAAGATAAAGGTACCAATTGGTTTTTTAGGATCTTTTAAACCAACCCTGTTACGCTGAATGGCTTTCACCACTTTTGAAATGGCATCTTGCTGCCCAACAACCGCACCTTTCAAATCATCTGCCATACGGCGTAATTTGTCTGTTTCGGCTTGTACCATTCTTTTAACAGGAATTCCCGTCATCATGTGTACCACCTCAGCAATATCTTCTTCTTCAATAGGAAAGCGCTTATGTTTGCTTTCTTCTTCCCAATCATTTTTTGCTTTTTCCAATTCTTCCTGCAAACGTTTTTCAGTATCTCTCAATGATGCTGCTTCTTCAAAACGCTGGCTCTTCACTACTTTATTTTTTTCCAGCTTAATATCTTCTATCTTCTTTTCCAATTCAATTATCTCTGCCGGAACATTGATGTTCTTGATATGTTTTCTTGCGCCCACTTCATCCAAAACATCTATCGCTTTATCAGGCAATAAACGATCGGTCATATAACGGTCGCTTAATTTTACACAAGCGTCAATCGCTTCCTGGCTATAAGTAACGTTGTGATAATCCTCGTATTTACTTTTGATATTGTTCAATATCTGTATCGTTTCTTCAACCGAAGGTTGTTCTACAATCACCTTTTGAAAACGACGATCCAATGCACCATCTTTTTCAATATGCATACGGTATTCATCCAAGGTAGATGCACCAATACATTGCAACTCACCTCTTGCCAAAGCCGGTTTAAAAATATTGCTGGCATCCAAAGAACCGCTGGCACCACCGGCACCAACAATGGTATGGATTTCATCAATGAACAAAATCACATCCCTGTTCTTTTCCAGTTCATTCATGATGGCTTTCATCCTTTCTTCAAACTGACCACGGTATTTTGTACCAGCAACAAGCGCTGCAAGATCCAGGCTTACCACCCTTTTATCAAATAAAACCCTTGATACTTTACGTTGTACAATCCTTAATGCCAAACCTTCTACAATGGCTGTTTTACCCACTCCGGGTTCACCAATCAAAATAGGATTATTCTTTTTACGTCGAGATAAAATCTGAGATACCCTTTCAATTTCATTTTCCCTGCCTACAATTGGATCAAGAGATCCATTTTCTGCAAGGCGTGTAATATCTCTGCCAAAATTATCGAGTACAGGCGTTTTTGTTTTAGGCTGGTTGGCAGCGCCGCCACGTTGTGCCTTTTGTTGCCCATACTGTCTCTTTTCTTCATCAAATTCCTCATCACCCTCATCGCTGAATTCGGCAGATGGTGGAGTGCTGGTTACAAAGCCCAGCTCGTTTTTAAATACATCATAGTCTACATCAAACTGATTTAAAATTTGCGTAGCTATGTTTTCTTTATTTTTTAAGATAGAAAGCATCAGGTGCTCACTCTCCACCAAAGCGCTTTTTTGTGCCTTGGCTTCTAAAACAGTAATGCGAATTACTTTTTCTGCTTGCTTGGTTAATGGTAAAGAATTGATATTGGCGATGTTTTTACCCGTTTTATCCTTCACTGCCATTTCAATTTCCTTGCGTAATTCAAACAGGTCGATGTTGAGTGATTTCAGTGTTTTTATAGCGGTATTTTCTCCATCCCTGATCAAGCCAAGAACCAGATGCTCCGTACCTATAAAATCATTGCCCAACCTTAGTGCTTCCTCACGGCTGTAAGAGATTATCTCTTTTACTTGTGCCGAAAAATTGTTGTCCATGTGCTGATTGATTTAGCTTATACAATAATAACGATTATTTCAGAGATTAAGATTAGTAGAAAGGGCAAATGTTAATATGTTAAAAAGTTAAAAATTTGTTTAACCTCCTTTTTTATCTAACGCAATAACTGTATTTAAATTTTGCTTTACTTTACAAAAAACTATCACTTGTAATCTCCTATACTCATAATGAACGTCAAAATAGATACCAAAGAAAAATTCACTGTTATAACGCCGACCGAAACCGCTTTAGCTGCTAATATGACAGGGGAATTGAATGATTTGTTGCTCCCTTACCTGCAAAAAGACATTCCGCATATTGTTTTTAATATGAATTTGGTAAAATCGATTGATGAAGAAACAGGAACTTATTTGGCTGACATACAACAACAGTTTTATGAAAATAATTGTTCGTTTGTTATCTGTAATTTACAGGAAGCAGTTGAAAAGCTATTAGATGATAAAGAATTACTGGAGGTGATGAACGTAACGCCAACTGAAAGTGAAGCCTGGGATATTGTGCAAATGGAAGAGATAGAAAGGGAGATATTGGGAGATAATTAATTTTCGGTTTTGAGTTTATGGTTAAGGCATTAAGCTCAGACAATCAATTTGTAATGCAACTTAAATAGAATAATAGCTGTCTTGGATTTTTAACTCATCGAAAACAACTAAACTACAACTGCTTTGTTAGGACTTACCATATTGGGCAACAACTCCGCCATACCTGCATTTGACAGGAACCCTACGGCCCAAATTTTACAAACTGCCGAAGAAAGTTTCTTAATTGATTGTGGCGAAGGCACTCAAATGCAGATGACAAGGTATAAAATCCGCCGCAGTAAAATCAGCCGCATATTTATCTCACATCTTCATGGCGACCATTATTATGGCTTGATAGGATTACTCACCAGCATGGGTTTGCTTGGGCGTACGCAGGAAATTCACCTGCATGCACCTGCGGCTTTGCAGGAGATATTATATTTGCAATTGAATGTTGCAGATACTAAACTTCCCTATCAAATACATTTTCATCCCATAAAAGCCGAGGGCATTATTGTAGATGATAAAAAAATATCGGTAGAATGTTTCAGTACAAAACACCGTATTGAATGTTGGGGCTTTATATTCAGGGAGAAAAAAAATCCAAGAAAGTTAAATGCGGAGCGTGCCAGTTTTCATGAAATACCTGCTTCATTTTATGATAAACTCCAACAGGGGCATGATTATGTAAATAAACAAGGCATCACCATTGCAAATGATGCTGTAACTACTGCTGCATCAAAACCTAAAAGCTATGCTTTTTGTGCCGACACCATTTATGATGAAACCTTAGCTGCCAAGGTAAAAGAAGTGGACCTGCTTTACCACGAAGCCACTTATTTAAAAGACTTGCACGAAAGGGCAGCAGCTCGTTTTCACAGCACTTCTGTACAAGCAGCTTCTATTGCAAAAATGGGTGGTGTAAAAAAATTAATCATCGGGCATTTTTCTTCTAAATATGAAACGCTGGAAGCGTTTTTGCCGGAGGCTTGTGAGGTGTTTGAAAATACTGATTTGGCGTTGGAGGGGGTTTGTTATAAGATTTAAAAAAATTACACGGATTGTTCCGAATTACACGAATTATTTAAGCTGACTTAATGCAACCAAGAAGTTATGCAATTCAGAGTATAATTGCATCATTTAAGAACTTATGAAACAAAGACTTTTCATTTTACTCTTTTTATTTATTTCAACAATTTCATACGCACAAAAATATAATTCTGCTTACATTATAAGAAAGGCTGACAGCATAATGCAAGTTACCCTGAGATAAGGGATATTTAGCCAGTATTTCCGCTTTGATTCTTCTTCTTACTATGAATTTAAAAACATATCCGGAAGAACGAAATGGGAAAAACTCACAAGTATTAGAGAGACTAAAGAGAAATTGCAAACTATATCAGTGAGGTATTTATTTTACATCGAAAAATATGATATTCATTTTTTAAGCACAAGTATTGAATTTGACAGTTTATTAAATCAAAGAAATGTAATAGAAACTGATTTTATTCCCGAATATATTTTGAATAATACTGATTGCAATTTTATTTCAGACACAGCGGTTATAAGGATCGCTAAATAAAAATTTACAGAAAAAGGTATTAAGCCAATTTCCGCTGTACTTTCTTATGACAACAATATTAAACTGTACATGTGGACTGTAGAAAATGTTTTGACAAGTAATACTGACAGTTTTACAAAACCTTATGGGAGGATACAATTTGTTAATGTCAATGCGTTGACAGGTAGTATAATAAACTTCTATCCAGATGCAATTTATGGCCCGATTCATTAAGCAAGTGAGTTTAACGAATCGCTAATCCTACAATTTTATCACACCATTAAACCCATCGGCCATTACCCAATTATAAAATTCTGCAAACCATTTGCGCCAAGCAATTTCATTGTGCTGCCCCTCAGGGTCAATAACGGTATAAATCATGGCGTTGGATTTGGCGCCTAATTTTTCAGCCACTTCTTTCATATCGCTCACATATTTATCGCCTTCCTTTGCGCCGATGTAAAAGAAGAATTTACCGGTCAATTTATTGGTAACAACATCTGTAAAAGGTTTAATGGCAGGCGCCGTCCAAAATGCCGGAGAAAAAACGCCTGCTTTACCAAAAACATCAGCATATTTTATAGCAGCATAATAAGATATCAACCCGCCCATGGAAGAACCGGCAATAATGGTATTTTCTTTTGAAGGCAATGTTTTGTAATGCTTATCTATAAATGGCTTTAAGGTTTGTGCTAAAAAAATAATATACTCCTCTCCCTGCGCTGCAAATGTTTGGGAACCCCCTTCGGTTTTATATACAAAATCATAAGGATTGTATTCGCTCATCCTTGATTGTCCGCCATTATCAATACCCACAACAATGCAGGCAGGTTTGCCCTTTGCAATCAATGTATCTAAACATTCATCCACACCCCATTCGTTGCCAAAACTACTGTTGAACGCATCAAATAAATTTTGCCCATCATGCAAATACATTACCGGATACTTTTTTGTTGATTGCCCGTACCCTTTAGGCAGGTAAATCCAAATCCGGCGAGACTTGTTTAATTGCGGAATAAAAAAAGCTGTGTCTAATAAATGTACGTTTTCGCTGGCAGTATGCTTTGGTTCTACCCTTGCAAAATCATCGCTCCATTCGGCAATGGAACATTTAATGGTTGTATCAGATGATAATTTTATAAATCTATTTTCTATGCCGCCGCCTGTTGCGGTTGTTTCTACTTTTCCCCAACTGCCTCTTGTAAATTTAAATTGATAAGTTCCTGCTGCAAGGTTTTTTATAATCAAAAAACTCTTGCCATTTTCTTTTGAAAAAAGATATTGGTTATCGCTTGGGTTCCAGCCATTAAAATTACCTGCAACAAAAACGCTGTCATTGTTGTGTGATGATGACGTTGTAATTTCTATCTGTAAATTATATTGTGCAGATGATGCAATGGAAATGAATAGCGAAATAAATAAACTGTAGATTTTGTTATTCATCTTTATTGGGTTTTAGTACGCCCAAATTTTTATTTCAGCTTGGTGCGTTGAAATTCCATTTTGATTTTTTGCAAAGAGCCGAAATACAATTTCGTTACATCAAAATACAATTACTTTAAGTACGCTTTTACCCTTTGATGTATTCCCTCGCTTAAAGGAACAGCCGGCAAACGCAATACATTTTCAATAATGCCCAACTCAAACAAAAATGCTTTTACACCTGCAGGATTATTTTCTGCAAATAATAAATCAATTGCTTCTAAACATTTATAATGTAATGGACGAGCCGCTGCAAAATCGCCTTTTAAACTAAGGCGCATCATCTCGCTAAAATCTTTTGGAAAACAATTGGCAATAACACTTATCACACCATCCATGCCGCAAGCTACCAATGGCATTGCAATATGGTCATCGCCGCTCACAACTAAAAAATCTTCCGTACGATCACGTAAAATATGCATGCATTGCACCATGTTGCCACTGGCTTCTTTCATGCCTGCAATATTTTTTTCTTTTGCAAGGCGCAAAGTTGTTTCGGCAGTCATGTTGCTCCCCGTTCTTCCTGGCACATTGTATAAAATGATAGGTTTTGGAGAAGCCGCAGCCAACGCTTTATAATGTTGATAAATACCTTCCTGCGATGGCTTGTTATAATACGGGCTGCTGCTTAAAACAGCAGTTGCCTTTTCCAATGGATAAGTAGTTAGATTTTCTATTACATCTTTGGTGCTGTTACCGCCAATGCCTACAACAACCGGCACACGTCCGTTTACTTTTTCGTAAGTGTAATTGATAATGTCTATCTGTTCCTTCTTCGATAATGTAGGTGTTTCGCCGGTAGTGCCCAGCGTTATTACATATTCTACTCCGTTGTCAATATTAAAATCAATTAGTTTGCCTAATGCATCAAAATCAATTTCGGTATCGGTTTTAAATGGCGTTACCAATGCTACACCTGTTCCACGTAATGTTGTTCTCAAATTCATGTATTAAAAAATTTGCGTAAAGTTATTATTATGCATTGATATGATAAAGAAAAATCCCCCGATTTACGGGGGATTGTAAAAACATACCTTTTTAATATTTTAGCTGCGGCTATTTTCTGCCATTGCCTGTGCTTCTTTCAATATCCTGGAATGAATTAAATAATTTTCATTGGGGCTATAAATAAAAAGACAAGAACCATTTTTTATCTTATCTATTATTGGTTTATGCAATTTTTCTGGTATAGCAGGGCAGCCCCAGCTTCTGCCAATATATCCTTGTGCATTTATATAATCCTCGCTCACATATTCTGCTCCATGCATTACAATGGCACGGCTATCGGCATTGTCATTGATGCCTTTTTCCAATCCCTGCAAATGCAATGAATAACCATTCTTTCCATTATAAGTATCCATGGTTTCATAAAAACCAAGACTGCTTTTATTGCTTTCGGGGCTATTGGAAAAATCGGTAGCATATTCTTTGCCTGAGTTCACACCATGTGCTACATAAGTGTTGAACACTACTTTGTATTTATCCAAATCAATTACAAACAATCTTTTTTTGTAAGAAGGCAGACTGAAATCTGCAATAGAAATAATTTTTTGATTAGATACTTTTCCTGCTTTTATAAGATAATCGAACCCGTGCATAGCAAATTGAAAAGCTTGTTGCGACAAACCCATGATATTAAGCTTCAGGCTATCATACATCATAGATAAACCATTTGCAGATTTCGGATTTATTATCGCACCGTTTCCCGATTCAGTAGGAGCAACATATTCATGCTTATCGGCAGCTGCTGTTACAGGTTTGTTTTTTGCAAAAACAAATAACAGGTGAACTAAAAATATAAAAAACGAGGATACTAAAAGGTGAATTTTTTTTAAGCTATGCTTCTTCATAATTATAAGATATTGGTTTTAAATGATAAAAAAAGCAGCAAATCAGGCGACAAATTTACCCTTATATACCTAATAAAAAATGTTAAAAATATATTTTAAAAGAAGTTGTTGATAACTTAAAAACTACCATTTAAGCCTATATATAAACTACAATAAATCAACGCCTAAGGCAGCATCATTATCACATCACTTTTCCTGATTGATGGCGAAACATTGAGTGTAACGATTTTTCCGTTTTTAATTTCAGCTTCCACCGTGGTATTATATGGCGCTTTTAACTTAAAATGAACATCAATATTTGGTTTCCATGCAGGGAATAAAAATATTTTTTTATCATCTACCTGCATCAACATTTCCTGCAAGCCAATCATACCACTGCCACCCCAGTTATGGTCAGGTACCCAATCAAACCCTGGACCCCAAAATGCAGGAAACCTTCTACCCGAATTTTGCAATTTTTGTGAAGTGAGCTGCCAGGCTTCATCAGCTAATCCTAATCTTGCCGCAAAAATATTATCCTGTTTCCAGCCAACATAATTTTTAAATTTCACCACGTTGGTATCGTACTTATTGGTGTTTAAAGCAGTGTCTAACCCCGGTTTGCCAACACCATAAATTCCCCAGGGAAATACGGTGTATAATTGTGGTGATTCTTCATTATTAACTCGTTCCCATAATTTAGCTGGCGCAATAGTTGTATGTCCATTAAAAGAAGCATAGTTCAATGGCGGTATCCTATCTAAAAAACTGACCCATTGTTTTCTCTTTTCTTCATTCAAATATTTTGATGGCAATGCCAACAACCTTTGTGTAATAGTTTGCAGCGCAGCAATGGTTGATGTGGAGTTATACGCCATCTTAAAAGTTTCAGCAGCACTACCTGGGAATAAAATCAATTTCCCATTCCCATCCAATGCTTTTGCGCCACGTTGCTTTGCTAAATATTGATAATGTTCATCAAAAAAACGCAGGCAACTTTCTATAAATGGAATTTCATTACTGATGTCTTTGCCGGTGTATCTTTCTTCTTCCAGCATCATCAAACAAAACTCAAAAACGGTATCCCACAAATATTCCAGCCATGCATTATACTCCAGCCCTTTATCAAAATTGGCAGGACGCTTTTGCCCATACTCTGCAAAATCAGGCAAGCCATAATTTTCCATTTGCTCTGTAAAGCAAGCTCCGCCATGATTCCAGTACACTTTGCTGCGCAACTCTGCGTTCTTCAATATGCGTAAATAAAAATTTAATTGCGGTTGCAATAAATCCCAATCACCATTTTTTATCATAGGAAAGTAAACCAGCCGCTGGTTTTGTGCAGTATGTAATCCACCGCCCCAATTACGGTAATCGGGTGTTAACGTATTGGCAGCATCAGTAAATGCGGCGTCAACGGTAAATAAGCCGCCATTAAATTTTGTTGGTGATTGCCCATAAGCGTTACATGCCAGCATGTAACGAAACAATTTAAAATTTCTTCCTACCTGCCATGCAGTACTATTGTTGTTTGCGTTATCAATTTCAATAAAACTTCTGTTCCAGAATTTTGCCCACCATTGCTGAGTGTTTAATAGCGTAATGAATTTGTCTTTAATTTTTTCTTTAATTGAATCCAAAGAATGTTTCCATATTGCAATATCATTTACCTGTGCGTTATACAAAACCAAATTGAGCGAATGTTCTTTCGCAGCGCTATTGCTTTTTAATTTCCATCCTTTAAAATCTGTCTTCACATATTGGCCCTGGTATGTCCCGGCAGGCGAAAAGTTTTTACCGCTGAATGAACCACCAAAAGCCAGTTGTTTTAATGGATTATATAATTCATCTTTTACAGCATCCATTCCTTGCTCGGCAACAGTTACATCAAAAATGGTTTGCGTTGTGTTGTAGTGATAAAATAAAACTTCATTGGTATTAAAATCTACCACATCTTTTTTATAAATATTGTTTTTAGGTGCCGCCCATTTGTAAGAATTGCCGAAATTTTCCCTGGCAGTAACAACTCTATCCTGGTAGCGCCAGCTTTCATAAGCGGCTTCTACATTTATTTTTTTGTTAGAAGAAATATCAATGTGTGCAACAGGATTAAAAACATCTGCCCATATTTTTACTATTGCTTTTACACCATTGCTTTCACCTTCTACAGTTACATAGCCTTCCTGCAAATGCAATTCCTGTTTGAATATTTTTCCATCAAAAAGATTGGGAAATAATTTAACTCTTATCCGCCCGGATTTCATCAAGGCATTATTCTCGTCGAAGTTGCCGCTTTTGGCTACATAAATTAAAATTTCGCCATTTTCTGCCCATACATTCATGCCTATATCGCCACCGCCGCAAGGCATAGATTCGGATGAATTTTTGCTTTGGCTATCCCAAACAATATTGTAACTGTTATTTGTTTGTGCATTGAGTTGCGCAAAAGCAAAAACAAAAAAGAAAATAATGGCAAACTTCATTTTATGGGAAATATTCAGTTAGAAAATGTAAAAGCTATTCGCTCTTTTTTAACGCCCTGTATTTTTTTGGAGAAACGCCAATGATAGTTTTAAAGCGCTTTGAAAAATAATAAGGGTCATCAAAACCCATACTGAAAGCAATCATCTTTATAGATTCATTGGTAAAATCCAATTGCTGACAAGCTTTTTGCATTTTCATCTGCAAAAAATAATCTATTGGCGCATAGCCAGTTTTTTGCTTAAACAAATTGGAGAAACGTGACACCGAATAATTATAATGTTTACTCAAATCATTTAAAGAAATGTTTTCATCAATATGTTGCTGCATGAATAAGATGGCGCTATCTACACAGTCTGCTTTTTCTGTTCCTACGGCTTCGGTATGCCTTGCATTGTAAATGAAAAGCGTAAGAAAATGCGAAAGGCACATATTGGCAAAAAGCAAATTATCAATACTATAGCCCAATTGCAAAGCCTTATAAATTTTTGTAAATATTGAAACGGTATCGGCACTGTTCTTTATATGAAATGGTTTGAAATGCCTTTGCACTGCAAGGGTTTCATTAAAAGCCGGCAATGCATCACCGCCAAAATGTATCCAATAAATGCTCCATGGATGTTCGGGGTCGTTCCCATAAGAATGTGCTATATTTTGTGGCAATATGAAAAATTCGTTCGGGCCAATTTCATAGCGCTGGTCTTCAATTTTATACCAGCCATGCCCATCTACGCAATAAAAAATAAAATTTTCGGGTAATCCTTTTTTACGATTGGTATAATGTTCTTTTGCCTTTGGGTAATAACCGATAGAACAAATATGAAGGTGCTTCAGCAAGAGGTTATTCTGTACCCTCGATTTTAAAATCGTTTTAGGGATTTCTATTCGCTGGCGACCCAAGCCATACCATATATTTTTGTGCGACCCCTCTTTATTGTCTTTATTTTCTTTCATACTTGCGCAAGAACAGGTTTGAAAAGGAAAATTACATAAAATATCTCTGAACAAAATTATAATTTAACTGCCGAAAGTATTGCCAACCTTTGTTATCAACTTTAAATTATAATCGCAGTAAAAGGTTGGCAACCCTATTTTGCATCTCCATTATTTTAATGTGTTTACCTAACAGCACAAGACGGGAATAAAAAAGTTTTGAATTATATTCGTCCCTGAACGAAAACCATTGACAATGATTGCAGGTTACATCAAAAACAAAGCGCTATTTCTCTCTTTCGTCATCTTTATATTATCTCCCATCTTTCTTTCGGCTACAGTCCAGCTACCTTCTTTTTTCAGCAACGGAATGGTGTTGCAACAACAAACCAATGCAGCATTATGGGGCTGGGCAAAACCATCGGCCACAATTAAAGTAACCACTTCGTGGGATAAAAAAAACTATACTGCAACAACAGATACCAGGGGCAAATGGATTGTAAAAGTTGCTACGCCTGCAGCTGGCGGACCATACTTCATCACAATTTCTGATGGTGAACCCCTGACCATAAAAAATATTTTAATTGGCGAAGTGTGGCTTTGCAGCGGGCAATCAAATATGGAAATGCCAATGAAAGGATTTAAGGACCAGGCTATTATAGGTTCCAACGATGCTATATTTAATTCAACAAATGAACAATTAAGAATTTACACCGTTCCCCGTGCAGTGGAAAGATTAATCAAAGACACCAGCAAATCTTCTGTATGGAAAACTGCCAATCCTGAAAGCGTAAGCAATTTTTCCGCTACGGCATATTATTTTGGAAGATTGTTGCAACAACAATTGAAAGTACCGGTTGCATTAATTAATGCGACTTATGGAGGCTCGCCTGCGGAGGCTTTTATGAATGCAGAAACCTTAAAAGCCATGTTTCCCGAAATTGCATTGCCATCATTAACTGGTACAGAAAAATTAACCAATAAAATTGCCACTACACTATATAACGGTATGATACACCCTGTAATTGGCTACACCATTAAAGGTTGCATTTGGTACCAGGGCGAAACCAATTACGAACGCCCTGACCAATATGAAAAACTATTCCCCGCCATGGTGCAGGAATGGCGTACCGAATGGGGACAAGGCAATTTCCCTTTTTATTATGCACAAATAGCGCCGTACAACTATAATTATTCCGGTACACGAACAGAAAAAATGAACTCAGCTTATTTGCGTGATGCACAAAGAAAAGCTTTGGCAACAATCCCTGCAAGTAATATGGTGGTGCTGATGGATGATGGTGAAGAAAAAACCATTCATCCATCTAATAAGGAAATTGTGGGCAAACGTTTTGCTTACTTGGCTTTAGGAGAAACTTATGGCTACAAAGGTTTTGCTTACCAAAGCCCTGCTTACGATTCATTAAGTGTAAGCGGTAACGTTGCCACCGTAAAATTTAAGTTTGCACCTAACGGCTTAACTAGTTTTCAAAAGCCATTAACCCAATTTGAAATTGCCGGCGCAGATAAAATTTTTTACCCGGCGCAAGCAGCAGTTTCAAAAGGTGCAGTACAAGTTTCCTCTCCATTAGTTGCTACCCCAGTTGCAGTGCGTTATGCTTTTAAAGATTTTATTGTCGGAGAATTATTTGGTGTGGAAGGTTATCCGGTTTCAAGTTTTAGGACGGATGATTGGTGATACCCTGACCCCTAAAGGGGAACTTAGGTATGATCTGCATTTATTACTGATGCAGTCTTAAAATAAGAATACCAATTATTTATTCCAGATAATAATTTTTACATCCCCAATTATTCCCGCTGGTAATAAAGGTTTATCTTTTAATCTGAAAGGTGCTGTCGTGAATGTAACACGTCTTTCTATAGGCAATAAATTATCGCCAATTAATCTGTTGTGCCATGTGTTGGTCACAAGAATTTCAATTTTATTTTCGCCCTTTTTAAGGGCTTTCGTTATATTTAACTGGTAAGAAGGCGTCCACACTGTTCCACAATCAATATTGTTTATTTTCACCGTGGCAACATTAAAGACAGAGTCAAAAAATAATTTTGCCATGCTTTTGGTACTTAGCTTATCAATAAAAAAGATATTTCGGTAGATAGCTGTTCCGGAATAAAATTTTATTCCCTGTTCTGAAAAATCCGTCCAACTCTTTAGCTTATCAAAAATAATTTTCTGTTGTAAGCCGCCGTAGCTACTATCGAACTGAACTTCCCATTTGTTTGAAAATTTAAGAGGTGGATTAGTTGTAAATTTAGGAATAGCGTGAAAAGCATTTACGCCTTTTTTTCTAAACACAATAAATAAGGATTCATTAGCTTCCAAGTTCCTGCTAATCAAAGTTTGTCTCCCCTTAATTTCCCATTCTGAGCACTCCCTGCTTGTTTTGTCAATAGAATTATATTCTTCTGGGATTTTCCCTAAAACATTACAAGCAAGATTAATAAACTGTTCGCTGTCTTTCTGATTGGTAATAAAATAGATGTCGTCATCTCCAACCTTTCTGTGTACCCATGCAATAGAATGATCGTTATTCAATATTTCCAAATCTTTTTGTGTCCCTAATGCTTCAAAAGAAGAATCAAGATAAGGCGTTAAAACAAATTTGCCTTGTCTCCATCTTAATACTGTAATTCCATTTTCATTTTTAAAATGCAACTCACACCCATTAGCAGCAAAAACATCTTTATAAACAGAATCAATTAAAACTGTTGCACCATCTCCTACCAATGCAATTATTTTTCTTACAGAAAGATTACTAATCCTATTTGCTGGGTTCATTTTCATATTAGCAGGAATAACCAATAATTTATAAGATGCTCCGCCTGGCAATATCACTCGCCCATTTTCAACCTGCATCATCATCAAAGCATCAGGATTAAAAGAATCATAAGCATAACCATTCAATGGATCCGCCCAGTCTTTTGGATCTGTAATGTTTGCAGCACTTGTAACACCATCAGGAATTTGCTGCAATGGCTGCCCAATATTGTCCAACCGCTTTTTTTCAGATTCAATTTTATCTTTACCGAAAATACCGGGCAAAGTATTTACTAATCTATCGGGTAAGACTGCACGCCGTGGTACTTCTTCTCCAGTAAACACAGCAATATCCACAACAGGCTTTCCCATTTGCAATAATGCACTGCATCTTGTTAAATAATCTATCCAGGCTTTGCTTTGTTTAAACCATGTCTGGTCACGTTGAAAATATAAACCCACACCATCTAACGTCATGCCTGGTTTTTTATCCACCCATGGATTGTGTGTAAAAACATGCAATACCATTTTATTAATCCCCAATGCAAAATTCCTGTCCCCCAATGCTTTTAAATTGCCAGGATGTTCAGCCCAATTCATTCTTACTGAAGTGAATGATTCTGATTGTATGATTTGTTTTCCGTAAATATGCCCACCGCTTATCGCATCCAGCATATCGTTAGGCTTATCATGTGTAGGGCTGTTCAACCAGAATTCGCCCATGGGAATGTCCACATTTTTGTAATGCAATAAACCATCACTAACCATTGTTGGTGCAACAGATTCTGCAGTAAAGCTGCAACCTTTTCTATGCGCCAAATTATTTAGTGTTTCATAAAAGACATCGCTTATCAATTCTGAAATGGTTTGGCGAACATCATGTAAATATTTTTCGGAAGTTGCAGCATCGCCAACAGGCACACCTGTCATCATTAATAAATAAGGCATCATATCATAGCCTCTTCTCTTTTTAAATTCACTGGCAAAAACAGGACTCCAGTTTTGGCTGCCACATTCCCAACTATCTACATGAAAAATTTTAAGCACTTCTTTTGCTAATGCAGGATTTTTATCAAATGCTTTTCCAAACCAATTATCAAATTGCAGTTTTATTGCAGCAGGATTAAATTTATCACATTCCAAACCTGCACCTGCCCCGCCAGTTGCATTCGTGTGCCCGGTAGAGGTATGCCCAATCCTTACTACCACCCATTTGCCAACTGGTGGTGTCCATTGCAAATTTCCATCAGCATCCATTTTTGAAGTGATGTCGATAATATTTTTTAAAGGAACAGCATCGGGCACTTCTTCATTGGTAGTGTTCTCACTTATTCGCCATACTGAAGCATTTTTAGATTCATATTGATTTATTACTGCTTCATCCGATAAATAAATACCCATCACTTTTAAAGACGGTTTCCATTTGGCAGCATCCAAATCTTCAGCACCAGGTTCACTACCAGCTTTGTTATATACAAACCGAAAATATTTTGCAGTAGTTGCCGGAATAGCATTGGTAACATCTTCATCTGTATCTTGCCAGCCATGGCGGGGCGCTTGTAATTGTTTAACAGTTTTAAAATTTAAGCCATCATCACTTGCTTGTACCAGTAGCCTTTGTGCTTCATAATTATTACTACCAACATGAATTTTTATCGAGCGGCAGGTAAATGGTTGCTCGTATTTATATTGTATCCATGCAGCAGCATCATTTTTAAAACTTTGTTTGTTATTCTTATCTTCTATTGATAAAAATTGGGGCGTACTTCCATCACTTGCTGTTACCGAGGGAATTATTTTTTTTGTTGCGAATGCATTTATTGCATTTACAGGATAAGCAAATACACTTACATCTTTATAATAGCCCTTATAACTTTCAGGTTGTGGCAATTTTATTTTTGCATCTCCGGATGAAACATAAGTTTTTGTCCATACTAATTTCTGCATAGACAATTCTGGCGTTATCCAGGGACCGCCAGCCAAGGCAAAACCATCGCTAACATGCATTGCCAATTTCAAATTCAAACGTTTGGCTTCCTGCATGGCAAATTTTACCATGTCCCACCATTCGGGAGTGAGTTGACGAACTGTTGGAGCAAATGGAATGGAAGATAGCGTATCCTGGATTGGCATCAGGTATGCGCCACCAATACCAACCTCTTTCATTGCTTCTAAATCAGCAGTGATGCCTGCTTTAGAAACTGCGGCATGCATCCAATACCAAAATACCCAGGGCTTCGCTGACTCTGGCGGGTGAAGAAAATTTTGTTCAATTGCATTGTTGAAAGTTTTTTGAGCTTGTATTTTTTCAAACAAACAAATTGTAAGCAATAGTGAAAGAAATATTTTAATGACAGTATTCATTTATTTACACACTCTTCTTTTAAAATGTCGCCCCGGTGGGGCTTGTTTGAATTCTTTGATTAATTTCTACCAAAATATCGTCTCTACGAGGCTTTGATTTCAAGCAACCAATATTATTTTCTGTAAGATTACTTTACAAATTCAAACCCACTCTTTCCTTTATCAACTGAAGTAGCCACTGCAATACCACGATGATCTTTATTATCCACTGCACAATAATAATGATACACCACGCCTTTATATTTAACCACAAAACTTTTATGTGCATACTTGGCATCATAAGGTTCGGATGATTTGATAAGGTCATCGCCAGTCCAATCTGTCCAATGCTCCAAATCATAACTACAGGCAAATCGGTTAAACGTTTCATTTTTTCTGCCTTCCCAAAAAGCTCCAAAGTAAAACATCACCCATACATCATCTATCTTTTGTATCACAGCGTCGCCTGTAATACCAATTTTATGCCCCATTACAGGATCGGTTTGATAGCGTTGCCAGTTAATCATATCGTCACTCACAGCCATGCCTATACGTTCAAACCAACGCCATTTGGGTGTGTTATGGCTGGTATCGCCGTTAGCATTGTAATACATTACAAATGGATGTCCCAATGTTTTTGCTTTATCCCAAATAATAGTGCTCTTGAATAATTTTTTATTCTCCCACCAACGCACATCTATATCATTTTTAGAAAGCACAGCATCATCAATGCGTTGCCAGTTATGTGGTTTTGCAATATTTTTATTGGTGCTTGCTACACCTATGCCTAATTCACCAGCTTCATATCCTGTTTCTTTGCCGCCAATATAACTCAGCCAGAATTTGCCATTGTATTTTTGCAGTTTGTAACTGCCTCCAAATTTTTCATCCTGCAAAGCAATATAACCGGCTTTTTGATTGGCATCCCAATCCATTTGTTCTTTATTTGTTGTATCACTAAAGCGGAGAATTCGCCCTAATGTTTTCCATTGCAATAAATTGTTGCTTTTCGCCAGCCATGTTTCATAACCTCTTCCATCAAATAAAATATAAGTCATGTACCAATGTTTCCCTTTTCTAAAAACAGAAGGGCAATCAATCTTTTTCGATGCATCTGGCGGCACTACAACAAGCCCATATTTGAAAGGTGTTTTAACCTGTTCATAAATTTGTTGCATGATTTGTTGAGGCACTTCTTTTTGTGACCATGCATTCAAGAAAAATATGTGAGCTAAAGCCCAGCAAAAAATAATTTTCATTAATATTTTATTTTTTTAGCTTCTTCTGACAGCACTTTATCCCTTGCATTAACAGGAACAAGATAAAATGAATACTGGTAACCCTGCGCTTTAATTTGATATTTATCCAAAGGCGCAGCTACATCACTCCAGCTATCATTACCTCCAACCCCCATTTGTACCAGGTCAATATTCAAAGTTATAAAGCCGGCATCTATTAATTTGTTGGTATGTTTGGCATTTGAAATATTTTCATCGGTATAAGGCGAGGCCCCCATACTTAACAAACTATCTGCAACTACTAAAAGCCCTTCTTTTTGTTTGGTTGATAAAAACATCCAGCGTACACCTGTACGGTTGCCATTTTCTTGCGGCACTACATAGTTTTCCATAAATTGATCAATAGGCAATCTATAATTACCTTCATCAGCACCATAGTTTTTATCAATGTAGTTTTCTCTTTCGCCTTTGCCAAACCATTCAATATTATCATAATTTCTTTCAACTGCCATTTGCATACCCACTTTTGGAATATTAGGCAAACCAGGTTTTACTCTCAAAGCATATTTCACTTTTATTACACCGTCGCTATAAATAGTATAGGTAACTTTTACAGCAGCACTGTCATTTATTAAACTGTATTGATTGGTTACTACAATATTACCTTGCTTTTTATCAACAGTTGTATTTACCAATTTTAAATCATCGTTATACCATTGCTTTAATTTTCGTTGTGGCTTCCAGCCTCTTTTGTCATTATCGGTAAGCGGACGAGTAAAGTGCGGCAACAAAACCTGTTCTATTTGTTGTTTATCATTGTATATATAAGAGTTCAATCCTCCTTTTGCATCTTTGCTAAATCCTACAGTAAAATTTTCTCCTTTAATAGAAATATTTGCTTTTGTATCTGTTACAATCATTGGCTTTGTTACTACTGGCGGTACCGCATTTACAATTGCCTTTTGCAGTTGAAATTGATTGGATGCAATTTCAAATCCTTCACCAGCCCATAATTCATCATGCTTTAAATCAAAACGAATGGCTGCATGATATTCCGAACCTGGCTTTAATGCTGGTAAATATTCCGCAATATTTATAATTGTATCTTTCAAAGGAGCAATTGCAATACCGCTCAATTCTTTAGATGCCACAATAATGCCATCTTCTTTAACCATCAATAAAGCATTGTATGCATTTGTATTTTTAACAGCACTTCTATTTGTAATTTTTATCAGCCCTTTTTTAGCATCTACCAATTCACTTTCTATCGGTTGAAAAACCCTTTTACATTCATACATCACTCCTTTGGGTTTCCCATCTGCATTTACCAATCCTTTAATGGTAAAATTGTCAAAATATTTTTCGCCAAAATCACCGCCGTAGGCATAATATTTAACGCCGGCAGAATCTGTTTTCAGCAATGCCTGGTCTTTAAATTCCCAAATACAACCGCCAATGATACGTTTGGTATTTCTCCATTGATCCCAAAAATCCTTGATGTTACCGCCGCTGTTTCCCATAGCATGCGAATATTCACAAAAGAAAATAGGGCGTTTGTCACCGTTAGGTTGATTAGCCAGCAGGTCGGCAGTGTACATTGCAGGGTACATGCGGCTTATCATATCCACATAATATTGGTCCAGCGGATTTTGAATACGGTGCGAATGGTCGTTGCTTTTTAAATATCGTGGATCGGATGGATCAATATAACCTTCTTCTTTCGGGCTGCCATCCGCAGGTTCGTAATGCACAGGGCGGGTAATATCAAAATCGTGTATCCATCCTGCCATGGCAGCATGGTTTGGTCCACTGCCTGCTTCATTGCCCAGGCTCCAGAAAATTATTGCAGGATGATTTTTATCACGCAATGCCATTCGGCTGATACGGTCAATGTATGCACCAGTCCACATCGCATCATGGCTTAATTTTCCGCCAAGACCGTGCGTTTCTAAATTGGCTTCGTCAATTACCATAATTCCGAACTGATCGCATAAGTCTAACAAATACGGATCGCTCGGATAATGGCTCAAGCGAATGCAATTAAAATTAAATTGTTTGATTGTCGTTACGTCACGTAAAATATCTTCTCTTGATAATGCCTTACCTTTTATCGGGTCATGGTCCGGACGATTAACACCATACAAATAAGTAAGCTTGCCATTGATCAATAATTTGCTATCGCTCTTTCTAAATTCAATGGTACGAAAACCAAGTTGACAAGTTTTAACTTCTAAAATATTTCCCGCGCTATCTTCTAAACTCAATACCAATTTATACAGATTAGGTTCCTCGGTACTCCATTTTTTTGGATTGCTGATTTTTGTTTCCATTAAACCAAACTTCACTTCATCAAGGCGGGGATGAATTTCATTGATGATTTCATCGGTAGTTTTCTCTAATTTTTTTTCTAAAACAGGTTTATCATTGGCATCATACAATTGCACTTTCAATTTATAGCCTGGTACCTCTTTGCCGGTTAAGTTTTCTACTCTCGGGCGAATGCTCAACAACGCATCTTTATAAGCTGCATCCAATTTAGTTTGATAAAAAAAATCTGCAATCCTCAATTTTGGTTCTGCCAGTAAATACACTTCACGATGAATACCGCCTAAACGCCAGCCATCCTGGTCTTCCAGAAAACTGCCATCGCTCCAGCGAATTACCCAAACAGAAATAATATTTTCTCCATCCTTCAAGTAAGGCGTGATATTAAATTCACTGGCCATAAAGCTATCTTCTGCATAGCCCACAAATTTGCCATTTACCCAAACTTTATACGCAGAACTTACACCACCAAAATGCAAACTGATATTTTTATTTTTCCAATCGGCAGGAACAGTAAAAGGTTTTTGATAACAGCCTACACCATTATAATCTTTAGGTACATGAGGAGGATTTACGGGACGAAAAGGGTATACTGCACTTTTATAAATGGGTTTATCATAACCCTGCATTTCCCAATTGGACGGCACAATTATTTTTTTCCACCCATTCACTTTGCTTTTATAAAAATCTTGCGGTTCATCGCCTGGCTTTAATGCAAAAGAAAAATCCCATTCGCCATTTAATGAAATGTACCTGCCACTTTTCTCTCTGTCATTTTGCAATGCATCGTTAATGTTTGCATAAGAATACGCTGTTGCTCTTGATGCATCTCTATTAATGCCGCTTATTGTTGGATCTTCGTAAGGTTCGGTATTGTAAATTGATGGCGCATTGGGAATGGCAGCAGGAGTTTTATCAACCAGTTGTGCTTGTGAATGGTGAATGGTGAATAGTGAATAAAAAAAAGTAAGTGCTATGTATAATATTTTTTTCATTAAGTTATTTTTTTCTTCGCTTCTATAAAATTCAATAAAGATATGCTGTTGAACGGAGCGCCGCCAATGAAGCTTAATAGAATTCATTAGTTCGTCCCAAAATTATTTTTATTCTCATCAACAGGTTTCTTTCTCCAATAATTTGCCAAAATACTTCCGCTAATATTCATCCACGGACTAAACACTGCCGCAGGCAAACCAACTGTTCCCAACTTGCCCATGCCGCCAGCCAAACCACTTGCCATGCCGCCATTTTGCAAGCCTACTTCAAAAGCAACTGTACGAGCAGAATTTTTATCCAACTTAAACAAACGGCTGAGCCAATAGCCGAAAAAATATCCCGCCGCATTGTGAATCACCGAAGCGATGAACAACAATAAACCTACTTTCATTAAATTATCGTGTCCTGCCGCCGTTGTAACGGTTGTAAAATAAATAATACCGAACATAGAAAAGTAAGGCATGATTTTATCCAACTTGGAAAAAATATTTTGCAGCCAATAATACAATACGCCGACAATTATAGCTCCTGCAAAAAAACCAGATAACACCGTTCGTATATGACCTGGTTCGCCTTCAAGTTCAATCGATACAAAATAAATTACAATGCCCATCCAGATTATAGCAGCAACAAAAATGGCATACACTATTCTTTTTTGTGCTTTGTTTGCTGTTTTTAAATAATCATACAGTAGTGCTGCAAAGATGGGAACGATCACTATTTTTACAATTTCCAGCATCATGTTCAAAAAATCAATTTTTATCAATGTGCCTGCCAGTAATTTCATAAGCAATGGCGTAAGAAACGGCGCCGCTAAGGTTGCCATAGCGGTTATGATTACACTCAATACTAAATTTGCCCTTGCTAAATATACCATTACATTTGAAGCCAGCCCACTGCTGCAACTGCCGATTAAAATAATTCCTGCGGCAATCTCTGGTTCAAAATGAAAAACTTTTGTCAGCAACAATCCCATTAAAGGCATTATGGAAAAATGACAGAGCAAACCAATTGCTATGCCTTTACCTGTTTGCGCCAACCCAGAAAAATCTTTTAAACTCATTTGTATACCCATGCCAAACATCACTACCTGAACAATTACCAATATCAATGTTTTGTCTCTCAGATCAACCGAACCCCATTTGGTAAATACCATTGGGAACATCATCCCTGCAACAACCGCTGCAATTATCCCTGTGGTGTATTGATAACCTTTTAACGACGGCACTGCACCCAAACCCATAGACAAACTTATTGCTGCAATTACAGCGGCTGATTTGTAAATGCTTTCTTGCTGCATTATTATACCAATCACCAATGCAATTAACGCTGCACCACCAATAACTAAAAATATTTTATTCAGTTTGTTCATTATAATATTTCTGCTAAATATTGAATGGCAATTGTTGGGCTTGCTAATATCGGCACTTTTTTATCGACTTCGTTCAACGTATCTACTACTCTTGCCATGGATGCTTGCGCCAATAGGATCACATCAACTTCAGTTGATAGTTTTTTTAATGCTGCCCCAACTTTTGCATCGTGTGTTGCGGCGTCACCACTCATCAACGCCTCAAAAGCCCCTTCACATAAAACTGATTGCAACACAATTTTTTTGTTGGCAGCAATTGCCCTTCTTCTTACAAGGTCACTCGTTGGTTCCAGTGTTGTTGAAAGGGTTGCAATCACGCCAATTCTTTTTCCAGTTTGTACTGCCTTATCTGCCATCGGTTGATCAACTCTTAATACCGGCACGCCGCTCAATGTGGCAGCGGTTTCCACTGCTGCGCCAATAGATGAACAGGTGAATAAAATAAAATCTGCACCTGCTTCTTCTGCCGAAGCCGCGTAGTTTACCACTCTCCGTGAGGTTGATGGCGTTAATTCACCGCAGGCAATGGTATTTTTTATTAAACTGTCATCTACAATGTTGAATAATTTTACCCCTGGTAAATATTCATTACACAGCTCTGCAAATACCGGAACCAGTGTTGCCGATGTATGGATCAACCCCAATGTTTTTTGTGTCATGTTTTTGGTTTTTTAACCACTAAGGCTCAAAGCATAAAGTTTCACTAACAACTTTGTGTTCCTTAGTGGCCTTCCTGTCTTCGTAGTTTAATATTTTAAAATAGTGTAAAATAATTTTCTCCCCCTACCTGTCCGCCTTTAAAATTTACTTCCAACCCATCGATACTTTTATTGTTTGAAATTGCTTTACACAATGGCGCTCCAATAACTATTGGCGCTATCATTTCTACCGCTTCTATTTCCATTGCTCTTGCTGCATAACTACTAGTATCACCACCGGCTACTACTACTCTTTTTGTTAGTACTTGCTCTACAGCTGCTTTTGCTATAGTACCTAACGCTGACCCCAATTTTTCAGAAGATAAATTATTAGTCTGTTTTTCTCCTGTATGAATGATCACACTTATTTGTTGTTGCAATAATTCATTTACTTTCTTAAATACACTTTCTTCAACTACACCGTCAGTACAAATTTTTACAGCATCTATAATCACTTCTTCAAAACCCCTGGACTTTGCATAAGCAATCTGCGCTGCAGTCACAGGAGAACAGCTTCCAGATATAACCAGCAACGGATTTACTTTTCCAAACGCTTTCCATTCTTTCATAGGTTCCATCAGTTGCTTTTCATTCCAGTATTTACCTAATGCCATTTCAACTGAAGAACCTCCAACAGAAAATAATATATTTTCTTCAGTTCTATGCATTTCCATCCACTCACCTATTTTTAATAAATGTGTTTCATTTAAAGCATCGATTAAAACTACATCTTCATCGGTATTGATTTCTTCTACTGTTTTTTTTAAATCAATGATATCGATCAATCCAATTTTCTTTTCCGTTTGTTTACCTAAATGTAAACGTAAATCACTTTCATTTGCAGGAGTAACCGGATGTTTGCTCATAGAAGGATGTCTATCCAACCGATAAATTTTACCTTCGCTGCCAATACCCATTTTTGCAAATAAATTTCCAAACACACAAAAGCGGCCCAAAGCCGGCATGCCGCCTAATACAGGAATAGTTTTATTGTTGAAAATAACTGCGCCGCAATCAATGGCTCTCCCAATACTTCCTACAGTTGGTGAAGAATCAAATGTGGAACAAACTTTATAATGAACATGTTTTGGTCCCGTTGCTTTTATACTTTCAAAAGCAGGCATTAATATTTGCTCCATTGACGTTGGTGATAATGAACGTGTTTTACCTGCTACGCCATAAGCATCCAATTCCGGATACATTTTCAATTGTTCTGTTGTTGGCGGTTCAATAAACAATATTGCTTTTGCACCGGCACGGCAAATGAATTCCAAGGCATCCGTGCTACCCGTGAAATCATCTCCATAAAATGCCAACAAAAGTTTTTTCATATTTGAACTTTTTTGAACCACTAAGACACGAAGAGCATCAAAGAAAACTAAGTTTTTTCTTTCTTTGTGAAACTTAGTGTCCTTAGTACCTTTGTGGTTTAACCTGCTCACTAAATGTAAAGTATCATTCATTTAATCCCTTCTTTCATCAACGGTACATGAAAGTTTACTATAAATCCAATCTTCTTTTGCGTCAATTTCAGGTAGCTCAATAATTGCGCTTCCCAAACCGGGTGATAATTTTCCTGTGCTTTTAATTCTACTATGACCAGGTTTTCAATTAAAATATCAAACCGTATTCCATCGTCAATTTTCAGATCATCAAAATAAACGGGTACTTACACCTGCATTCTAAAACTAATTCCACGTTTCATTAATTCATAACAAAAACACTTTTCATAAACACTTTCTAAAAGACCCGGGCCTAACTGTTTGTGTATCTTGATCGCAATATCAACAACCTGTTTTGCAATATATTCTTCCTATTCTGATAAATTATTATACATAATCATAGTTTTTTTAATATTGTATTGAATATTCTTCAGACTAGGTCTAAGCTTTTTTAGTTGTTATTTTTTCTTCGTGTCCCTTCTTATCCTCAGTGCCTTCGTGGTTCACCTCCCAAATTTTTCTACTGATTTTTTAAATTCCGGATATTGGTTTGCCGCTGCTTCCAAACTCAACCCATCCACTGCGGCTCTCCATGCCTGTTGTAATGCTGTCACTCCTGCTGCTGCACCCATAGGATGCGCGATGATGCCGCCACCAGCCATGTATAACAAATCAACTGTTTTTGTGCGTCGATAAGTTTCAAATGCTTGCCCACCCCATTGCCCCGAAGAAACAACAGGCAACACATTTTTATGATCATACATTTTTGTAAGGCAAGCTTCAATAGAAGCCACCACACTATCATCGCTCTCCCAAAATTTATTTTGAATTCCATTTACATGCAATTGGTCTACCCCCGCAAGTCGCCAAATTTTTTGATACGCTTTAAAATCTATTCCCAATAACGGATGCCTTGTCAACACGCCCCATCCATTTCTATGTGCATGAATAGCCAATTGTTTTTGATCGCATATTTTTTTTGCGCCAGATAAGCCAACACTGTTGATACTTACCATTGCACAAGTGCCACCAGCGTTTACAATTTTTTCATAGCGTTGCAACATTTCATCTATTTCACTGCTGATGTTAAAGGCAAACATTACTTTCTTGCCAGTCTGGTCTGCATACGCATTGATCACTTTCATCACAGCATCAACTCTATCATTAAAATTTGAATTGGCGGAAGAAGATAATAACTCATCATCTTTAATAAAGTCAATTCCTGCTTCCGCTAATGTTTTTACAATAGTTGTGGTTTGATCTATTGATAAACCAATTGACGGTTTTATAATTGTGCCAATAAGAGGACGGTCATTTACGCCGGTTAATTTTCTGCAACCTTCAATACCAAATGCAGGGCCACTGTAATGTTCGCCAAACGAAATGGGCAATTCAATATCCATCAATTTTAATCCGGTAAATTGTTTGATCTCGTATAAATTTCCTTGCAGTGTAGAAATTAAAACTGGCAAGTTGTATCCAAAATTTTCAATACTCCACGATACTTTTACGATGGCACGATGGTATTTTCCAGTAACACTTGTGGCACCAGGAATTGCAGGCTCGTGTACGGTTTCCAAAACATGAACACTTTCTACTCTTGCAGCAAATCGCTGTTTTAATGCTTCCGTTTCACCCGGCACGGCAACAAATGTGCCTGATGATTGTTCACCTGCCAGTACCTGTGCCGCTGCTTCCGGAGCAAATGGAGTTTCTATAAAATATGTTGCGGTTATTCTTTCCATTTTATTTTTCATTTGAACCACGAAGACAGGAAGAACATAAAGAAACACCAAGAAAAAACTTAGTCTTAATTCCTGCCTTTGAGTCTTTGTGGTTTACCTCATCAACGGCATCCAAACAGTCATATCCGTTTGTCCTCTATTGGCCCATGCATAATAAGGTATCAGTTTTATTTTTATCGGTTTCGTTGTGTTGTTCACTTCTTTGTACAATGTGTTTTTCCAATTTGCGCTTTTTAATAGTCTTGCTTCACCAGTTAATGCCATTACATTACCTATATCAATTTTCATTGGTGTTGGCTGCAATTTTATTGAGGAAGGAATCATAACATTAAATATATTCTCCTGAAATAAATCAGGTGATTCCAAACAATACACAACCGGCCCTCGTTTTACTGCCACTTGATTTTTTGTTGCTTCTACCAAAGGATTGCTTTCTAAAAGTGTTGCAGGCATATCCAACAGCAATTCAATTTTTTCGCCAGCCCTCCATCTTCCACCCATAATTGCATATCCATCTCCTGTTGTTGGAACTTCAGGAACTTCCCCATTTATTTTTAAAGTATAGTGTTTACACCAGCCTGGTATGCGTAAATAAATTTTAACCGGATTAATGGTGTTTTCCTTTATAGTAATTGTAATTTTCCCATCCCATGGATAATTGGTCTGCTGTTCTAATTTAATGGGTGTACCATCTTTTAATTTGGTTGATAATTTATTACCGCTATACAAGTTCACATACAAAGCATCGTCGCTAACATTGTACATATAATCACTCACTTCTGTAATAGTACGTATCACATTTGGGGGACAACAATTACTCTTACTAATATATTTCTGCCTACCACCGCTCCATCTTAAATCATAAGGGTAATCTTTTGTTGCAGCTAACGGATTGGTGTAAAAGAATTTATTGCCGTCTAAGCTTATGCCACTTAAAACACTATTATATAATTCCAGCTCAACAATGTCGGCATATTTTGCTTCGCCAGTTAATTGCAGCATGCGCCAATTCCATAGCACATTGCCGACATTAGCGCAAGTTTCATTGTGTGCTGTTAAATTGGGTAATTCATAATCTTTACCATAAGCCTGTTGTATTCTTTGAATAGAATCGGGCTTATAAGAAATGCCTTCCAATGATAATCCATCATACAAAGCGCCGCAACCACCGGTTACATACATTTTTTCATTCACCACATTATCCCACATCAGGTCCAAAGTGGATAATAAAGTTTTATCGCCTGTTTCTGCATACACATCGGCAACTCCAGCAAATAAATAATTCGCTCTTACCGCATGCCCATTCACTTCTGTCATTTGCCGGAAAGGAATTCTATCACTATTATCATCACTGCCTTCGCTCATGCCTCTGATGTCAATTAATTTTTTTACTAAATCTAAATATTTTTTATCATTTGTAGTCCTGTACAATTCCGTCAATCCCATATAATGCGAAGGACAAATGGCATTGCGTGCCTGCTCTGGAGAAGCTATATTATAAAACCCAATTAAAAAATCGGCAGCTTTTTTTGCAGTGTTTAATAGTGTTGTTTTTCCAGTTGCTCTATAATGCACACAAGCTGCTGTCATCAAATGACCAAAATTATAGGCTTCAAAACTTAATTTATCGTCAAACATTTTTGCCTGCCCGCTTTTTTGTTGCTCAATGATTGATTTGGTATAGATATAACCATCTGCTTTTTGTGCTTTTGCAATCACCGCAATGGCATCATCCATCATGGCATCTAATTTTTTATCCTTTGTGGAGGCATATAAAGCAGCAACGGCTTCCAGCGTCTTATAAAAATCGCCATCGTGAAAAGAAGGCCCACGAAATTTTCCGGAATCTAATCCAGCAGCAATCCTGAAATTTTCAAAAGCATAACACATGTCTTTGCTGGTATAAGTTGCCCATAAATGTGGCACCATCGAATCTTTGCACACTTCAAATCTTTCTGCCCAAAAACCTTTGGTGAATTGCACATCGCTCATCCCAATACTATTGAGTTTGGCATGAGGGCTTTGGCTGGTATTCGTCACGCCATTTTGTGCAATCACTTGTTGTGAAAGCAGGATGAGCGTTATGATCAAATAATTTTTCATCGTTTTTTGAACCACTAAGACTTCGTGTCCCTTAGTGTCCTTTCTGCCTTAGTGGTTCTATTTATAAGTTACAACATAATTTTTATCCTTTTCTATTGTCAACTCGTAATTGCCATTACCTTTATCAGTTATTGACCCTTCCTTACATGCTGGTTTACTTTTACTTTTAAACTGCAACATACCTGTACCGCAAGCACCGGTAACCTTTATTTCCTTTACACTCATATACACTTCAATATCTCCATTGGGTGTGGGTACTTTCCCCTGCATCCATTGTAAGCCGCCCAATTGCGGTTGAATAGTATAAGTTTCATAACCAGGCTTGGTTGGGCTTACGCCTAAATAATATTTCCCCAATAAATAAATGGGGCTTGCTCCCCAGGCATGACAAAGGCTTTTCCCAAACTTACGCCCATACATCGCCAAATGCTCTGTTCCTTTTTTATCAGGATTATATTCTTCCCAAAAACTTGTAGCCCCCAAATTCAACATGCCGCCCCAATAGGATTTCATTTCTTTTAATACATAAGATTGTTCACCCAAAGCGCATAAAGCTTCCAACTCGTAAAAGCGCATATACGGTGTAGTGATCTTTTGAATAGAGTCATTCAACAACACATGTTGCTTTACGGCTTGCTTTTGAGCTTCTGTAAAATAATTAAAAAAGATGCCAAACATATTGGCATAACGGGTTACGTTTTCTGTTGGTTTGCCATCAACACGGCTATGCACCAAGGCATGTTTCTGATCATTCCAATAAATAGTAAATACTTTTCCCTTGATATCAGCAGCTAACTTTTTATAATCAGCGGCATTAGTTTTATCATTGGCAATACCGGCACATAGCGACATTGTTTCCAAACTTCTTGCAAACAACATTTGTTCAAAACTGATCTCTCCTTTCTTGCTCAGTCCTGAAGCCCAATCAATAAAGGTCCAGTCGCCCGAAAGCCCTTCCATCAACCCATTTTTATTTCTCCTGCTTAAACAATAATCCATCATGCTTTGCATGCGTGGATAAAATTGTCCAATAAATTTTTTATCTCCTGTATACAAATAATAATCGTACACACTAATGAACCAGTAAAAAGTATAATCCAAAATAGTATTGATATGTGCCGTCACCGGGTCTTTGCCACGCAACGCCATCATTGTCCTGGTTACAGTAGGGTTATCAAAATAAGAATAGTAGTTCATCAAATAACTTTGATACGCATCGCCACTCCACACCCAACGGTCACGTTTGATACCATCAATAAAAAATTCTCTCGTATTTAATTCCAAGGTATATTTAGAAACGTCATAAATTTTATTGATCAATTCATCAGAGCAAGTGAAACTGCCCCTTTGTTTTACATCAGCATATTCATACAGCATACTTACATCATCAAAGGAAACAGCATTACTTTCCCTTACAATATTTACATAACGGAAAGCTTTTGACAACGGCATAATTGAATCTTTACCTGCAGACTGGTTTATCGTTAACCTGTCCAATGTCATGGCATCCGTTTCGCTCAATGCTTCTTCTTTGCTTTCGCCATAATAGATATTCACTTTTCCATTACCTTTAAGATGGTGCAATTTCAAGAAGCCAAAAGTTTCTTTTCCAAAATCAATAAGCATTGAATTGCCGTTGACTATTTTATTTGCTGCAGTTAAGGGCTTTGTAGGTAATTTGAATTGTGAGGGTAATTGAGCAGGTGAGTTAAAATTCCAACAGCAGGCATTGAGCCATTTGGTGGCAGAGATATCAGAGGTCTTGCCACTTTCATCGATCCATTCTTTATCTTCAAAAGTTACCAGCCAGGTATTATCACTTACTATCGTTTTACCTTGCACGAAAATTGCGGGGGCACTGGCTTCGTTCCATACTTTTACATTAATCTTATGTTTACCTGCAGGAACCATTAATGTATTGATCCCACTCTCCACTGCATTACCATCCAATTTTAAATTGAACGTACCTTCTGCATATACCGTAATTTCTTCTGGTGTTGCCAGGTCAAATACTTTATGAAAATCCATCAACACATAATGGGCGTCCATTTTCCAAAAGGGCGGAAAGAAAGTATTCCTGTCCGTTCTTCGGTTCTGCATTTTGTTGGCGAGGTTAATTTCAAAATCGCCGGGATACCATATCCAGGTTTGTGCCAGCGAGGTGAACCACAAAGACAAGAAGACGCTAAGAAACACCAAGATTTTCCATATTGACATTTCGTGCCTTCGCGTCTTTGTGGTTTTCTTATTACTATTCATAATTAATGAAAATTGAAAATGAAGTATAAACTTAAAATTACAAGGCCAAGTAATGCAAATAATATTTTAACCAGTCTATCTGTCTTGGGTATTTGGTTTTGCTCAATAGCCGCCTTCACTTTATTCTTATCAGCTAAGGAAATAACTATTGCTGAAACAAACAGGAACACGAACAAATAGAACGACACTAAAAAATAATGTGGCCACCAGGTGTTTTCGCCCGTTGCTTTATTAGGTGGTAATATCCATAAGTTTAATGCCCCCACAAAAAGGCTAACTGCCGAACCTGCAGATAAAATTATATTAACGGCCAGCTTAGTCGTCGGTTTCCAAAACACACTCAACAAAAAAGTAACAGCCAATGGCGGTGCTAAATAACCGAGTATGGACTGGAAGATATCGAAAAGCGTTTTCCCTTTTATATTATCTAACGCAATAGCCATTAGCACAGCCAATACACAGCCGACAATTACAACCATACGCCCCACATTAATCTGCTGTTTTACCGTGGCATTTTTATTAATGTTGTTGACATAAATATCTTTTGTAAAAACGGTGCTCAATGCATTTAATGATGAGCCAATAGTAGCTACTAACACCGCAATCAATACACAAATAACCAGCCCATTTAGCCCAGAAGGAAACAAATTGGTCACCATGGTCATATAAGCTAATTTATCATCGCCAATATTGGGGTACAACACATAACAGATAATACCTGGCAGAATAAACATCGGCAATGCCAGCACTTTTAGCCAGCCAATGAAATTGATGCCCAATTGCCCCTGCTTTAAATTTCTTGCACCCAACACACTTTGCACCATGCTTTGATCGGTACAAAAAAAAGCTACTGCCGATACAGGGTACCCTAAAAATATAGCTTGCCACGGATATCCGGGATCAGAAGCAGGCTTGGTCAGGTTCCAAAAGTGCGCAGGTGTTTTAGCAGCCAATCCAGCAAGGCCGCCAATCTTTTCTAATCCCAAATAAGTTAATGTAAGTGAAACAACGATTAACAATATCATTTGAAATACATTCACTTTTGCAATAGCTTTTAATCCGCCCATATAAGTGAATAAGCCTGAAAAAGCTACCAGCACAATAGTAGATTCCCACATCGGTATACCTAAAATTTGCCTAACCAAAATACCCCCACTAAATAAACCCAGCGACAACCAGCTGATCAATATTTTTATCAACGCATACCCCGCTAAAATATCTTGTGTGCTTTTTCCATAACGCTTACCCATAAACTCCGGCATGGTACTTACCTTACTGGCAATATATCGAGGCGCAAAAACCATGGCCAACAACAATAAAAAAACAAAAGCATACCATTCAAAATTGCCGCCGACTATACCAGCCGTGTAACCAATGCTTGCAAATGCCAATAACGAAGAAGGCCCCACATTCGTTCCCCACATGTTGAAACCGATATTGTACCAGTTCAACGAATTACCTGCCAAAAAAAGTGTTTCATCTTTCTTTTTATTTCTAAAACTGGCAATGTAGCCAATGGCTAATAGTGCCACCAGGTAAATTGCTACAATGGCAAAGTCGAGAGAAGTGAGTTTATCGTAAATTTTATTCATCGTTTATCCTTAAAATTTTGAACCACTAAACTTGAACCACAAAGACACTAAGAACACAAAGTAATACTAAGCCTTTGTGCATCTTTGTGTCCTCCTGTGCTTTTATGTTTATACCCCGTATTCTTTCAGAATATCTTTCACCTTCACCGGCATCCCCGTCTCCAAACTCTTATCCATTGCCTGCAACAATGCTATAGTACCAATACCTTCTTTCATGTCAGGATAAGCAATAAAATCCTGCTCAATCGAATCAACAAAGTATTCCAAATAATTTTGATACTCCCCGGCATGGTGGCTTTGCCCTTCAAAACGGAAATAATATTTTAATGTCGCATCGCCCCAAAGAATTATTTTTTCTTCACCTTCTTTCGTGGTTACCGCATAACGTAATTCGTGGTAATCGGCCTGGCTGGCACCTAATGTTCCCCGTAACACGCAGCTCATGCCACTGTCCCTTTTTGTGGGTTGCGTGGGACCAGTATAACTACCGCTTACACTCGCAATTCTGCCATCATCAGCTTTAAAAATAAAATGCATCGTGTCTTCATTTTTTAATCCGGCTGCTTCTCCATTGCTGCTGATCATACCATAGCCCATCACTTCCTCTATGTTGGGCAAATAAAATCGTATAAAGTCTACGGGATGGCTTAAGCCGCCGTACAACCATTTAAAGGACTTTTCCAGCGCCCATTTCTTTTCTAAGAACCAGCGATGGTCGGCATTGTAATGACTTTCTATAGTGATCAATTCACCAATCACACCATCTTCAAAATCTTTGCGTTGTCTTTTATAAGGTTCAAAAAATCTTGAGCTTTGCCCAATAAAAACTTTCTTCCCCGTTTTCTCTTGTAATGCCAATAATTCTTTGGCTTTACTTAAATCATCAATAAAAGGTTTAGTGCAGACCACATGTTTGTCCGCCAGTAATGCCTGTTTCACATGTTCGGCATGTAAATGATCGGGTGTGTAAATAGCAATGATATCTATTTCCGCATCATTCAACATTTCCTGGTAATCTGTCGTGTAATCATACATTTTAAATTCATCGGCACGTTGCACACAAAGGTCCTTGTTCGCATCGCAGATCATTTTTAAATGCACCTTCTTGCTTTGGATTGCAGCAGACATGGTACTTCTGCCCTCCCCCAATCCCAAAATTCCAATGTTTAACATACTTATCTTTTTTTCTTCGTGCCCTTTTGTGTTCTTGGTGTCTTAGTGGTTCAAAAACCACGAAGCCACAAAGACATTAAGTTGCACAAAGTGTTTATTTGATCGGGTTTAAGAAAATCCAACTTTCCCCTTTCTTCGTTCCTTCAATACCTTCTTGATATTTTGACATTATTTTATTCCATTCATTAACCCTCGGATTATTCTCCGTTGTCTTCGGATTTAATTTATCCAAACTTTCTCCCTTTGGAATACTGATGATCAAAATCAATTGCCTGCCATTTTTAAAAACTAATAACTGCTGAAAATTGGCATCACAAAAACCCCTTGATACTTCCGGCCATTTTTCAAATTGCGTGGCATGATAATTCAAATACTCCTGTTGCATTCTTGTATCTGCAACCAAATTACAAGTGAGTAAAACATGAACCCATGCTGCCGCCACAGTCGCATCACCACATTTTGTTCGGTTGAATTCATAGAACATGTCCGGATACCATCTTACCTGTGATTCAGGAAAATTATCTTGCAACTTCCCTTTAAATGAAAACACATCTTTCACTTTATCAAATATTACATAATGATTTTGCCATTGGTAAACAGCAGCAGTATCCATTTTGTATTGCAATAAAAACGCTTTCAATCTTTTTATATCCAGCGTTTCATTGGGTTTTGTTACCAACTCAATTACTTCGTTGTGTTCTGTATTTATCGCCAAATGATTGAGCCCCGAAGTTTTTTCCTTTGCTAAATATTGAAATGCTTTTTCCAACCCTGCATTTTCTTTCACCGCTGCATTTACTTGCGGACCATTGTTGCTCCATGCATTACCCGGCCCATTCGCATTCTGCAAATATTTTTGCGAAGGCGTCCAATTATCTTTTACCGTAAAATAAGCAGAGCCTTCATCGGCATACAAATAAAACCAATGCGCAGGCAAATGAGCATACGGCGCTTTGTAAATGCTATCCACATAATTTTCAGTGATGGAAGAATTGAGTTGCGCACTCAGTGTATAAATACCAGCGCAATCGTAATTGTGTTTGCCGTAAAAATGAATCTTGTTTTTGGTGATAGTATTATTTTTCATCGCATTCGCACCCGGGCTCCAGCCCCAGCCCATGCTTATACCCGTGTAAGAAACATTTTCCACTTCATTATGTTCCACCAACGAATTCTTCGTATAGCCCAAACCAATGCCTACGCAACTCCAGTCTTCATTACTAACATCAGTAATTAAATTATTGCTGATGGTCATTTTATCGCACACTTCCCTTTCATCTTTGGGGTGATACGGCAAATGAATTTCTGTTGCTTCATCCGAAAATACGCCGGCAAGAATAGCCGTGCCGCCAATATCTTTAAACAAATTCCCTTTAATCAAATTTTCGTGTACGCCTTTGTTATAGTCCAGCCCTGTTGAAGCCAAATGTTCAAAGCGGCAATTGTCGAAATTTACTTTATCCGCAAAATTCACTTCCACAGCCGCCGCCGGCCTGCCTACCCATGCCTGATTTTCCAAAGTTTTTTTATCCGCAGTGCCCGGTGTTTTTAGTTTATACGCTTCGGTCATATACATACCTGCCTGGTGCGGCACATGTCCGTATGTCGAAGGTCGCAACCAACCCGTGTATGCAAAAGCAATATTTTTAAAAAAGATATGGGTAACAGTAGCATCAATACTGCCTTCCACTTTCACCAATGTTTCCAGCGATGGTGCAATAACATCTGCAGTGACTAAATTTTCATTTGCTCTTGGCCAGTAATAAATTTTATGATTAGGAATATCTAAAAACCATTCGCCGGGCTCATCTAAAAATTGAATGGCATTGGCTAAATAAAAAGCAGAGTTGCCCGTTTCTTTCGAGATCCACGGCGCAGGCCAGGGATGTTCACTTTGTATGGTATTCTCCGGTTGCTGAAAAAATAATTTCGTACTGTCGCCATGCGTTTCCATTTTTCGTATACGCAACACCGCAATGGCCCACCATTGATGAATGAATAGTTCCACACCAGTAGCATTTTGCAACGACGGTGTTTTTGGCGTAGGTATCCAGCAAGTTTGTGCTGTTTTATCCCAGCTTAAAATGCGGTCCATCCATTCGCCGTTACTGCTTTTTGCCCTCACCGCTTTGGTATCATTCACCCATAGCTGGCGAAAGTTGGATAATTGCCCTGCACTAAGCGGTACATCCGCTTCCCACACTTTTCCCTGTGCCATGGCTGGCAGCCCCGTAATTGTTGTGGTGTTTTTTGTCCAGCGGCTGATAGCAAAGCCGCCGCTTAAAACAGGTTGTTCATTGGGCGCCGCTTCTATCCAGGTAGGGCTTTCATTGGTGCCACTATCTTCGGGCCTTAACCATACCGGTTCGTATAAAGTATACCTGCCGCCTTTTACAATAATGTGAATGCCATGGGCAATTGTCGCATCATTCAGTCGCCGCAACTCTCTCGCCTTGCGCAATGCCGCCGCCAGTGTAGCCAGTGGCTTATTGAAGCTCCCCTCATTGGTATCAGAACCATTGGTGGCCACGTAAATATCCGCCGCCCATGCAGCAATTGGTAAAAGCAGTAGCAATGCCAGCAGGCAAATGGGCAATCGTTTCATTATTACAAGTAATGCTTAAAAATGGTAATATCCAACTATAATCCACGCTCAAATTACCCTTGTTTATCAACTGCAACAAGGTAGGGATTTACTGAAATGATGGAAGATTTTACTATTGGTGCCTAAAAGTGCAGCGTGTACTTTTTATGAAAGATTTGGTGGTGCTAGAGGCCCGATACAGATCCCGGTATTGCAGTATATGTTCGGACAAACCAGCAAAAGCTTGTCGCCTTTTGCACGGAATGGCAAAGCATTAAAAGACTTACAAAAACTACAGCCACATGGGGTGCAAGGCTGGCTAGACATTGGAGCAATAGTCTTTTTATCGCTGTTGTGCTTCATCTGGGCTAAACTTACATTGTTTGCTTTGTTTGTTAATCTGTACTTTTATATCTTTAATCAGCGGTCATTGCTAAACATGGCGACGTTCATCGATATCATTTTATAAACAAATAAACATGTGGTGGCAATATCTATTGGTTTTTGTGGGTGCATTGTTGTTCGATATAGTTCCTTTCCCCTTTCCGCCGGCATTTACAATTATGATACTATTACAAATAGTCTTTCATTTAAATGTATGGCTAGTAATAATTATAGGAGTGATAGGATCGGTTTTAGGTAGGTACATTCTTATTTTATATACTCCCTTAATATCAAATAAATATATTAAGAAATCGAAAAATGAAGACATTCAGTTCTTAGGAACAAAAATGAAGGAAAATAAATGGACAGGCCAGATAATTGTACTAGCCTACTCTCTATTACCACTTCCAACAACGCCGCTGTTTTTGGCCGCTGGCATTTCAAAATTAAGCGCCAGATATATTATCCCTGCTTTTCTCATTGGTAAATTCACAAGTGATACTTTGGCATTACACGCTGGTAAATACGCATCGGAAAACGCTCACAACATAATGCAAAATGCACTATCCTGGAAATCAATTGCAAGTCTTTTGTTTTGCTTATCGCTAATATTTTGCCTATTATTTATTGACTGGCGTTCACTAATTCAAAAAAAGAAATTGGTATGGAAGTTCAAAATATTGAATTAGAAGGTTGTCCCTTATAAACAATTAATATAAAGTGTGTCCTGAAATAAGTGGAAACGAAATCGTGTACATCTAAATAAAACTACTCATAACAATTGACAAAGTATTGATCATACATTCCTATTTGTTTTACACATTACTTCATTTTTAATTGGTAGCTACTCAATAATAAATTTGTAACCCCTGCCATGTACGTTTATAAATTTAATGGAGTTATCGTCGCTTAATTTCTTACGTAATTTGGACACCAATACATCAACATTTCTACTGATCACCACTATACCATCATCTTCCCAAATTTCTTTCATCAGTTTTTCCCTTTCTACAATTTGATTTATATTTTCTGTAAATATTTTTAGTGCTTTTGTTTCTTTTTCGGAAAGCGTAATACTTCTATTTTCAATTTTTAGCACGTTATCATTTGTATAAAATCTAAAGTTTCCTAATGGTATATAATCATCATTATCAATGACCGGTTCTTTCGTTTCTTTTTTCTGAAAAATACCTTTCATATAAAAACCAACAAAACTCAAAGGAATGATCAATAGCAACAGCCAATAGAAATTAAATTGAGTTGTCTTCAAAAGATCGATTTCAATAAAATAACAACCTGCCGCCAGTTTGCGGCCTCTGCAGGGTGTTAAATTGCCTGTTTTGTCATTCATTTCGAATGCAAGAACAATTTCCTTTTGTTCGCAATTCCTTACATTCACTATATAATCTTTTGCCAAAGCATTTTCTTGAAATGATCGTTCCACGATTTTCATTAGTGTATCTGAAACAAAACTAAAGTTGTTTTGAAAGGAGATCCGGAATTTATTTTCATCTAATTGCTTAACCGGCAGCACCCGGGATGAAGAATCTTTAACCGAAAGCAACAGCTGATGTCCTATATCACGTAATACCACTTCTAAATGATTGGCGGGTATTTCATTCTTTTTATTGATAAATGCAACAGCAGTAATCAAAATAGCTATTAACATGATTGAAGATCCGAACAGAATAAATCGCTTCATGAGTGCAAAATAAGCTATTAGGCCTCAGTTTTCAGTGGTTTTACAAACGTTTTACATATCCTTTACAACTTTTTACTATTAAAAAACTACAGGATGGTTGATGCCCAATACCTTTACTTAATAGTTTCACAAAATCAAAGGATACGAAAAATAAAATGAAATGCCTTAAACGGATCTGATTAATCAGGAGATCGATATATGTTAATTTATCCTACAAAAAATATGAAAAAAGTTATTTATGCGCTGATCTTACCACTGGTTGTAGTAAGCGGACTAGTATTTGCCAATCGTGAATTTAAAAATGAAACTTTTAAAAAATCAACCCCAATGCCACTCTCTGCTGCTGAAAGGGAAGCCGAATTGAAAAAATGGGAGACTACCCCTGCTGGTATAAATTTCAAAAAATGGGAAGCGTCTACCGAAGGTAAAAAAGTGCTTGCCGGTGCTGATAAAATAAGTAACCAGGTAAGTGCTTCTACCAATATGGATGCTGTTGTAACGGCTCTTTCCCTTCCGTCAGGCTCACAATTAGGTTTCGGAGTGATGGTGAGGATTAATGGTGAGGATTATATTCTTAGTTTTGGGGTGGAAAATGCTAGTGAATTTCAGCAATTGAATAGCCTTAAGGTTAACGACAAAATAGTTATAAGAAGCCATTTTGTATCGTACGCACCAAAGTATTCATATCCAATAGTATTGGGCGACTATGTAGAACGAGATAGTAAAATAATTTATAAACGTGCACCTCGCAAAGGCGGTTGCTGAGCTCCCATTTTAGATAATAATTTAAATGTAAAATCAACTGAATTACGAGACATCGTTAATAAAATGACTGCTTGGAAACCCGGGCTTCAAAATGGCTATAAAGTTACTACTGCTATTTATCTTACGCTTAATAAATCGGTGCGTTTGGCCGCATTAGTTCACCGTTGCTGGTATACTCAATAATTAACACGAACCAGTCAGAAAGATTTCTACCATAATGAACTAGGACGGAGAAACAAAAAACTTCGTAAATTTACTAATGAAGAAAATAATATTTTCATTGCTGCTATTAGTTATTGTCTTAAATGCTTTGGCGCAGGAAATAAATATTATCCCCCTGCCTGTTTATTGTAAAGTTGAAAAAAACAGGAAGCCATTGCTGATTGATAAGAATACAAAAATTGTGATCGAAAATGATTCGATGCTTAATTCAGCAAATTTCTTAAATGAGTATCTGCAAAAATATTTTAAAATTAAACTGGAAGTAACAAAAGCACATCCGGCAAAAAATTGTATCAGCCTTGCAATTAAAACAACCGCTAGCGAATTTGATGATGGTTATGTATTAAATACTTTAAATAACGGTATTTCCATTACAGGCTCTTCGGCACCTGCTGTATTCTATGGTATACAAAGTTTAATTCAGCTGTTACCCGTAGAAAAAAACAGCACACTAACAATCCCTTACGTTTCTATCATCGACCATCCCCGCTTTGCATATCGCGGTATGCATTTAGATGTGAGCCGCCATTTTTTTGATGTTCCGTTCATTAAAAAATATATTGACTACCTGGCCCTGCATAAAATGAATTATTTCCATTGGCACTTAACCGACGACCATGGCTGGCGTATAGAAATCAAAAAATATCCAAAGCTCACCAAAGTAGGTGCCTGGCGCAGCGGCAGCATTATTGGCCTGTACCCCGGCAAAGGCAATGAAGGAATTAAATACCAGGTATTGCCCAATGATGTAGTGATCACACCCAAAGATGCTGCTATAAAAACAGATGAGATGGCGTACGGTGGCTATTACACGCAAGATGAAGTGAAGGATATAATTAAATATGCCGCCGAGCGGTACATAACCATTATTCCGGAAATAGAAATGCCAGCGCATAGTATGGCATTATTGGCCGCTTACCCGCAGTATGGCACCGAACCTGGTAAAAAATACCAGGTTGCACAAACCTGGGGCATGATGAATAAATACAACAATGTGTTGCAGCCAACAGAGGAGACTTTTAATTTTCTGCAGGATATTTTAACAGAAGTAATGAATTTATTTCCTTCTCAGTACATACATATTGGAGGTGATGAAGCTTCAAAAATATGGTGGAAACGATCTGCCGAAAGTCAGGCATTGATAAAAAAATATAACTTGAAAGATGAAACAGCCTTACAAAGTTATTTTATACAGCGCATTGAAAAATTTGTGAACAGTAAGGGCAAAACCATAATTGGCTGGAACGAAATTTTACAGGGCGGCCTTGCACCAAATGCCGTGGTAATGAGCTGGCAGGGCGAAGCAGGTGGTATTGCGGCGGCAAAAGCAAATCATAAAGTAATTATGGCTACAGAGGATAAACTGTACTTCAATCATTCGCAATTTAAGAAAGACGACAGCTTAACTGCAGGTAAATTCCTGCCTTTAAAAACAGTGTACGGTTACGACCCTGTTCCTGCAGAACTAACACCCGAACAGGCCAAGTACATTTGGGGTGCACAAGGCAATTTATGGTCGGAGTATGTTACAAACCCTGCCAAAGCCGAATATATGATTTTACCAAGGCTGGATGCCTTAAGTGAAATTTTGTGGAGCACAAAAGAAAAAAGAAATTATGCTGATTTCTTCAATCGCCTTAAAATACAATTTAAACGATACGACCTGATGGGCATTAATTACTCCAAGCGTTTTTTAAGCGGCGATGACCAGTAGCGCTGACATTTGCAATGTTGCGTTGGTCATCACACACAACAGCATATTTTATCAACGCCAATAAACTCGTTTATTGGAAAAAAATTTTTTCTACACCGTCCTATGGGCTTTGACCAACGACGTATTTGTTCATTGAAATATCTTTTTTAAATAGGCCGTATTGGCCCCATAATTTCCCTTCACATCCTTCGGCTTATTCGCATCACGGCTTCTTTCAATTACCAGCCAGCCGCTCTATTTCATTTTATCTAAATTGGCTTTTACTTTTTGCATATTATTATATGCCGCTAATAAAATTTTCTATATTTTCCTGCGTAATCACCGCTGATTTTGCATCAGGATAGTTTGTTGTAAAAGTTAATGGCAGCTTTGCTTTTGCATTTTTCCATTTTAGTTCATACGCTGTTAACTTGTCTCCTGTTTCTTCAATCAAATCAATTTCCTGTTGCTGCGTAGTACGCCAAAAATAAAATTGTGTATCACTATTGTTGTACTTCAAGTATTTCATCCGTTCTGCAATTACAAAATTTTCCCATAGTGCACCCGTATCTGTTCGGTTGCTTAAAGGGCTAAAGTTGTTTAGTATGGCATTTCTTACTCCACAATCATAAAAGTATATTTTTCTGCCTTTCTTTATTTCATTGCGCACATTGCGGCTGAATGCCGGAACCTGGAAGAGCACAAAAGCTTTTTGCAATAAGTCGATATATTTTTCTACCGTTTTGGGATTGCTGCCAATTATTTGTGCCACTTCGGTAAAGTTTACTTCGCTGCCAACTTGCAATGCCAGTGCTTTTAATAATTTTTCCAGTAGAGCTGGTTTTTTAATTTCCTCCAGCATTAACAAGTCTTTATACAAATAGCTATCTGCCAGCAATTGCAAACGTTCTTTTTCTTCTGTGGGGTGCATTACAATTTCAGGATAATATCCAAAAATCATTCTTTGTTCCAGTTGCCTTTTTTCTTGCAGCAACCCATGATGCTGTAGCATTTCCTGAAAGCTTAATGGAAAAAGCATAAACTCGTACTTGCGGCCGGTAAGTGGTTCATTTACCTTGCCCGATAATTCAAATGAAGAAGAGCCGGTGGCAATTACCTGTACATTTTTTATCTGATCGGTGATTATTTTTATAGTTAGCCCGATATTTTCAATGCGCTGGGCTTCATCAATCAGCAGGATTTCATTTTTTCCTAACAACGATTTTAAGCTATTAGCAGATGTGGAAGAAAGTATTGCTCTTACATCCGCATCATCGCCGTTCATCAGCATCCAGGGTTTATCTTGTTTTTCCAGTATTGATTCGGCTAATGTTGATTTACCCGTTTGCCTGGCTCCAAATAAAAGCAATGCTTTCCCTTTAAACAAACGTTCTTTAATGGCCTTTTGCAGTAATCTTTCTATCATATTGCTGTATTATAATACAGCAAATATATAATATTTTCGGATTGCAATCCATTAAAATCATAATATTCATGGATTGCAATTCTTAAATATTATGTTTTTTGAGATATTTTTTTGCCATAAAGTTATAAACAACTGATAATCAATAGCAAAATCTTTATAGCCATTATTTACTGAAATATCTTTTTTAAATAGGCCGTATTGGCCCCATAATTTCCCTTCACATCCTTCGGCTTATTCGCATCACGGCTTCTTTCAATTACCAGCCAACCGCTCCATTTCATTTTATCTAAAGTGGCTTTTACTTTTTGCATATCAATTTGCGGATCATTTTGCAACCATACGCTGTCTTTGTTGGTGGCATGTATCATGGCAATATTTTTACTGCCGAGTATTTTTAATTCGCTGTACAAATCCCTGCCTTCTTTTAACGGATTGGAAAAGTTGAAATAAATTTTTATGCCAGGCGAATGTATCTCTTTCAACAATTTTACTTCTTCTGTAGCATCCAAAGCGGTTTCGATAGCAATAACTACACCGGCATCCTGCGCCATTTTACCAGCTACTTTTAATCTTGCTACAACAGAATCCCTTACCGAAGGATTTTTCTTTAAATCGCATTGTACGCCTAACGGCAGAAAAGCAACTTTTACATTCATCAATTTCATGGTGGTAATGCAATCTTCAATTGATTTTATGTATTCTGTTCTGCCGCAAAATGATTGGGCGTAATAACCCGTCATCGCTAAAGAAAATATTTCGATGTTGAGTTCTTTGGCTTTGTCTAAAAATTGTTTGCGGATGGTGTCGTTCAATAATTGATTGTCGAATGTGGGCCTGGTGCCCAAACCGCCCATGTCAACTTCTACACCGTCGGCGCCAATTTGCTGGGTGAGTTGTAGTGCGCCTAATTTTTGGCGCTTCAGCAACATCAAATCTATTAAGCCGATTTTGTAGCGTTGTGTATTTTGCGCAGATAGGATTGTTGGCATAATTAATAAAGATGCCAATACAAGTAGAAATATCTTTTTCATAATGTTTTATTTTTTACCTCACCCCAACCCCTCTCCTTTAGGAGAGGGAAATTGAAGATTGTGTTTTACGATCCAAAATTCATTAAATAAGTACAAAAACACAAAGCGAACCTTTTGAAACTGAAACTTCTTTCTACTACTTAGAAAATCTTTGTATTCTTAGCGGCTTTGTGGGATAAAAATTATTTTATAGCTGCTGCAAAAACTTTTTCTAGATTTTCGAAACCTTTGATGGCGTTTGCAGGCAATAATTCTCCTTTATCGCCAAACACATACATCAGTGGTTCTTTTTCTATCGTAATTTTTGATTCGTCAATTTTACCTGTTGCATCTTGTATGGCTTTTAAATTGAGGTTTAAATATTTTGCCATAAATGTGTACAAAGGCTCTCGTTTGGTAATGCCAAAATCATGTTTATCATTAGGCAAATGCACGTTTTGCACATCAGCTTTTTTGCCATACCAACTATACATTTTTTGCAGGTAAGGAAAATCATGTTCGGGCATTTTATCTGTCCAGTCGCCGCCATCGCTGATTAATAATTGTGGCCTTGGAGCAGCCATGGCAGCAATTTCAACATTATCCGTTCTGCCAGCGCAATCGTGTATATCCATGCCGCTTTCGCAAGGGCAGCCGCCATAGAAATAAGAACTTATGGCAACAACGGGTGCAGAAACTTTTATCCTGCCGTCCAATGCAGTCATTAACACTGTATGGCTTCCGGCACCGCTGCCACCAGTAATGGCTACACGATTTGTGTCGGCATCTTTTTGAGCCAGCAAATAATCCAAAATACGTATGCTGCCCAATGATTGTATCGTCATGGCTAAGCTACGGCGGTGATCTTCGGTTTTAAATTGCAATAATGATTCGCCCCAGGCGAATAAATCGTAACTAAATGCCATGGCGCCCATCTTTGCAAATGCAGCACAACGATATTGGCAATCGGGGCGGTAGCGTTGTTTTTCCCAATGGCCATCGGGGTTTAATATCACCGGGATTTTCCCTTTGTATTTAGCAGGTTTGTATAAAGAACCATTTATCCATAAGCCAGGTAAAATTTCTATAGCAATATTTTCTACAGTGTAGCCATCATATTTTCTTTGCGGTGTGATGATTGGTTTTGTATTGGGCGATGCCGGCAATTTTGATAATTCCAATGCATTTAATAAACATGGCTTTAATTCAGCTTTACGTTTTTCCCACTCTTCCACATTTTTATATTGCGCTGCAATGCGGTCGAGTTCTGCCCAGCCTTCCTGTACATCCCAGCGGTAATATTCGTAAGCACTAAGTTTATATTGTTTGTCTTTTTCTTTTTTCACTTTTAAATCGAGGGGCTTTAATACGTTATCTAAAGTGGTTTCTACATCGTTGCGGTAGCGCCACTCGGCATAGTTCACTGTTTTATTGGCTACCATGCTATCGGCGTATTTTATTTTAACGCCGTATTTTTTTTCTATGTCGGTTAAAACTTCTTTGAGTGGTTTGGCGTATTGGTTGTCGGTGTTGAGTTGTGCATGCACGGGAGTAAACCACGAAGACAGGAAGACAAGAAGAAACACAAAGGGTTGCAAGCAGCGGCGCAGAGGGGCAGCCGAAAACAAAAGATTTTCTTTGCGGCTTATATCCTTTGCGGCTTTGCGTGAGTAATTCTTATTTTGCATACAACTTAAGTTTAAGGTTTGCGTTTTGCATCTCTCCATCCACTAAATAACAAATTTTTATCCAGAATTGGTTTAGGAAAGAAAAGGCTGGCAATATATCCCACCCCAATAACAATTAAATGGCTGTACACGCCTAACATTAATTTATTGTGCGTAAAATTATAGTTCCCCAAATTGAGCCAAAGTTTTTTATCTGCACCCAAACCAATTTTTGTTGAGGTTAAAAAAGCATAAGCTGTAAATAAAATACAAGCAATGATGCCGATAGTTACACCTTGTTTATTTGCCCTTGCGCTAAAAATACCCAACAGAAAAATTCCTGCAATGCCACCAGAAAAAATAGCGTACAAATTAAATACAATGCCCAGTACACCTTCATCGCCAATGGAAAGATACAAGGCTGCGATGGCCAGCGTACCAATGCCGGCCGCAATCACAAACCATTTGCCGGCTTTTAAATATTGTGCATCGTTTCTATTGGGGTGCAGTTTTTTATAATAATCTTCAATGCCTACTGCGGCAAGGCAATTCAAATCGGCGCCAAGGCTGCAAATGGCGGCAGACACCAATGAAGAAATAATTAAACCCACAACGCCTGGCGGCAATTCATGTGCAATAAAATAAGGGAACACTGCATCGGGGCGCATGCCTGTGGGCAAAGGATTTTGATGATAAAATGCAAACAACGCCGTGCCGATGAACATAAAAAGTGTCCACACCGGCACCAGCATAAACACACCCATCAAAGAAGCTTTAATTGCAGAGCGGTCACTCCTTGCAGTTAGGTAACGTTGCACAATGGTTTGGTCGGTACCGTATTTTTGAATACCGTAAAAAATACCGTTTATGGCCATTACAAAAAAAGTAAGTTTTTTAAAATCGAAACTGTAAGGGCCAAAACCCGTTCTGTTATTGGCTTGTGCAATATGCCATACTTCGGCTGGGCCGCCTTTCACGGAAAAAAGAATGATGATTAAGCAAGCGATACCGCAACCAAATAACATAAAGCCTTGTATCACATCTAACCAAATTACTGCTTCGATACCGCCAAGTAAGGCAAGAAAAATAATTACAATACCAATGATCAATATGATAGCAAAAGTATTTGCGCCTGTCATGTTTGCCAATGCCAATGCCAATAAAAAAAGTATGGTGCCCATCTTGGAAAAATGGGTTAAGATAAAACCCAGCGAACTGTAATAGCGTGCGAATAAACCAAAGCGTTTTTGAAAATATTCGTACGTACTTAAGCCAATTACTTTGCGGTAGAGCGGCACGATGAACCAAATCATGGCGAGTAAAACTATAGGCACCATTAATCCTTGCACCAGCAATATCCAATTGGAAGAAAAGCCCTCGCCAGGATAAGCCAAAAAAGTGATGCTACTGATAAGTGTGGCGAGTATGGACATACCAATTGCCCATGAAGGAATTTTTCCTTTGGCACGGAAATAACTATCCGTTGTTTTTTGCCTGCCTGCAAAACGTAAGCCGAAAAAAACGGAGATCCCGAGGAACACCAGGATGATGCAATAATCTATGATGTATAAATGGTTCATTGTTTTTTTGACCTCACCCCAACCCCTCTCCTGCAGGAGAGGGGCTTAGACTCTGCTGGTACAGTTTCTTTTTTTATTTTTAAGAATATAAATCTTTAATTTCTTTGGGCAATTGATAACTTCCTGGCTTTACAGTAATGAATAAATCATTTGCTTTCATTCTTACAACGCCACGCTGTAATTCATTTACCGGTGATAATGTTTTGATGTTTAACTCCTGTAACACTGCTGCGGCAGTTGAGCCGCCTTCAATAAAAATTTCTTTTACATTTCCTCTTGCTATAATTTCCTTTGCAGCTTTTGCCATTGCTGTTCTTAATGCCAATGCTGTATTTGTTGATTCGTCAATAGCAATTATCAATTTATTGTGTTGCTGTATAATGTTACAAGTTTTATTAAGCCACTCTTCGTTAATTACATCGGGCAAGTAAGAAACGCTATCTAATGTTTTTATAAATTCTTTTCTTTCGTTAAATGCTGTGCCGCATATATAAAGGTGCGGCGATTGCAATTGAAAATTTTCTTGTGGCGTTGATTTATAATTTTTATCCAGCAGTGCTGTATAAAAATCGCCAGCGCCAACCAACATCCACGACGCATCAATTGCCGAAGCCCATTGTTTAATATCATCAGAAGAAATTGCTTCTGCAATTACAATTCCCTGTTGCGGCAATGCATCTGCATGTTTCAAAACCTCCACTTCACTATCATCAACTATTTCTTTAACAAATGCACTTTTTATTGGAAACTCGGGGTCGCTTACAAAACCTGTTTCTGTAATTCTCTTTTCATTGATAAAATATTCGCCGTTGTTAATTGTTCTTCCTAATGATGGGTTAGCGGCAACTATCAATACTTTATTCAAATCAGTTTGCTGTTGCTGTGCTTTTATTTCTTCTATTACATGGCCCCGTAAAACAGAATCTATTTTTTTATAGATAAAAGATGGTTGCAGTTGCAAGATATTTTTTACAACATTGTTTGTTACTTTTTTTGCTTTTTCAATATTTAAAGAACGGCTGTCGGTGCAAATAATTAACACATCAGCATCAGTTGTATTTACTTCATGCAGGCATACCGAAACTTTTAAACCATAGCGAAGGCTTATACCAGCAAGTTCTGCTGCTCCAGTAAAATCATCTGCAATTATTGCAATCATTATCTTGAATTATAAATGATGAATGATAAATTATGAATTAGTGTTTTGCAATATCAGCATAACATTCATCATGCATAGTTTATATTTCATCATTAGTTTTTACTCAGTTGTACCGCACTTTCAATAGCCAATATCATTGCATCGGCACTGGCAATTCCTTTGCCTGCAATTTCAAATGCAGTGCCATGGTCAACCGATGTGCGTATGATGGGCAAGCCCATTGTAATGTTTACACCTTTCACACTGTCCATCATTTTTTTTGCAGCATTCCATTTAAAGCCTGCTAATTTAAATGGGATATGCCCCTGGTCGTGGTACATCGCCACTACTCCGCCATAAGCACCGGTACTTGCTTTTGCAAATAAAGTATCTGGCGGCACGGGCCCTTCAACATCGTAGCCTAAACGCCTTGCTTCTTCTACCGCAGGTAAAATTTCCAAATCATCTTCTGTACCAAACAAACCGCTATCACCTGCATGCGGATTCAATCCGGCTACGCCAATTTTCAAATTGGTTTCGCCTAATTGCTGCATGCCATTGCGCAATAAATCTATCACTTCCAATATCCTGTCTTTTTTTACCAGGTCGCAAGCCTGGCGCAATGATACATGTGTACTCACATGAATCACTTTCATATTTTCTTCCACCAATAACATCGCATATTTTTTTGTATTGGTAAAGTGGGCATAAATTTCTGTATGGCCTGCAAAATGATGGCCGGCTTCGTTGATAGATTTTTTATTGATAGGGCCGGTAACTGTTGCATCTACTTCTTTTGCCAATGCCAGTTCAATCACTTTTTTCACTGCCTGAAAAGAGGCTTCGCCACACATGGCAGAGATTTCGCCAAAAACCAATTTATCAATATCAACATTTTTTAAATCATATACATCAACAATACCTAATTCAAATTTTGCATCCGCTACTTTATCAATAGCATTTATTGTGGCATTGAGTTTTAATAATGAAATGATTTGTTCAAATACTTTTGCATCGCCAACTAAAAGCGGTTTACAAATGTTGTGAATTTTTGTTTCTAATAATGCTTTGATGGCAATCTCGGGGCCGATGCTTGCAGGGTCGCCCATGGTGATTGCTATAATTGGCAGAGTGTTCATATTTTTAAAGTTTTATCCAACCGCCGATGGGGTTGTATTATAGCGGTGGCATTACCACTGCTTCGCATATTTTTTTTTCTTTCATTAATATTTTTAAAGCCACTAAACTTTCGCCTAAAGTTTTTCCGCTTTGGTATAAGTTGCCATATTCGTCACTCAGCTTTTGCATTGCATAAGCTTCCTCATGATTATTTTCTTTTACCGCTTTCAACATGGCAGCATAAATTTCAGGATATAAATTTCCGGTGCTGGGTATTAAGCCATCGCTTCCGCCAATTAATGCATCAGCAGATTTTGCAGCCCAACCCAAAAAATGGCCGAAGTCGCTCCTATCTTTCCAAAGCGACAATGATTGCTGCAATCTTTCTTCGCTGCGTTCAGAATCTTTTGTTGCCACAATATTTGGATGATAGCTTAATTCATCAATCAACGTCAGCGGAATGCTCATGTGCGTTGTTGCCGGAATATTATAAATAATCAATGGCAGTGAAATCGCATTGGCCAATTGTTCAAAATATTTTTTCATCTGCATTTCATTCAATGCATAATAAGAAGGTAAGGTTGCAGCAACAGCATCTACATTATTGTCGGCACATTGTTCTGCAAATGCTACAGATTCTGCAAATACATTAGAAGAAATACCAGCGTATAAAACTGAACCTTCTTTTTTGTTTTTGGCTGCCGCTTTTAAATACGCAGCTTTTATTTCACTAGATAAAGATGCTGATTCGCCTGTTGTACCTAATATAAATGGCGAAATATTGTGTTGGTAAAAATTAGCAAATATTTTTTCTACTGCGCCTTCATCTAATTGATAAGATGTTGTAAGCGGCGTTAGTGCCGGAACGATGATACCTGTATATTTTTTGTTACTCATTAATAAGCTGCTTTATAAATTGCAATAGCATCTTTCTCTGCAATTTCTCTTGGATTATTTTTTAACAAGCGTTGTATTTTCATGGCATCAACCGCCATTTGTGGAATGGCTGATTCCGGCACATTCACTTGTTTTAATGTAGCAGGGATACCACAAGATTGAATTAATTCTCTTATTTTTTGCACACCTGCATAGGCTGTCGCCATTGTGTTTGTTTGTCTTTCGCAACCTAATGCCACGGCAACATCTGCATAGCGGTTTGCTGCCGCAGGAATATTGAATTGCATTACATAAGGCAGTAACAATGCATTGGATAACCCATGCGCCAAATGGAACATGCTGCCTAATGGATAAGACAATGCATGAACTCCGGCGGTGTTTACCGGTCCTAAACAAAAGCCGCCGAGCAAACTACCCATCGCTACTTTTTCCCTTGCTTCAATATTACTGCCGTCATTTACAGCAGTTACAATATTTGCTGCAATCAACCGCATGCCTTCGTAAGCATACATATCAATAAAAGGCTGTGCAAATTTGTTGGTGTAGGCTTCCAGGCAATGTGTCAATGCATCCAAACCTGTTGCAGCAGTAATTGCAGGTGGAACAGAAACCGTTAATAACGGATCGACATACACGATATCTGGAACAAGGTGTGGGCTGATGATCCCTTTCTTCTGGTTATCTGCATCATCCACTAAAATGGCATTGGGCGATGCTTCGCTTCCTGTACCAGAAGTTGCCGGCACGCAAATTAATTTTTTCTTTCTTCCGCTTAACAAACCAATACCTACATAATCTTTTAAAGTTTGTTCATTATCTAATTGTGCAGCTACCAATTTTGCAATATCCAACACGCTGCCGCCACCAATACCAATTACTACATCAGGATTAAACGGCGTAACAGTTTGCATTAGTTTTTCAAAATGGGCGAAGCTGGGTTCCTGCACAATAGAAGTGTCAATCAATATTTCTACGCCATTATTTTTTAATGCCGTTGTAAATTGTTCGATTGATTTCTGCAATGGAACGATGGTAGCAATAAAAACTTTTGTTGGTTTTAACTGCAGCACTTCATCAGCTAATTGCGATAAACTGCCGTTACCAAAAACTAATTTGCCAGGGAATATTATTTGCAATCGTTGGTTCATTTTAATTTTTTGTTTCCCACAGAGTCACGAAGGGCACAAAGGTTATTTACTAAATATCAATTCTATAATTCAAAATTAAATCGCAGCATCCAATGGATATTTCGGCAGCATCAGCTGTTCTACATCTACGGGTTTAATATTTAAGCGCTGGCACCAGGTTTTAAAACTTTCATGAATATCATCTAATGTTTTCTTTTGCTCTGGTGTTAATTCCAACGCAGTGGCACGGCTGATGGTACGCACAGGTAAACCACGTTTACGTAAAAAATATTTTGCGCTCATCGGGTAAGCAATATGTATCAATGGGTCAACACGGCTTATTTCTCCCTGCAGCCATTTCACTTCTTCCTGCATTGCAGGATTAGCAGCATTGTTCACCATCCACACTAAAATTTCGGGATAAAAATTTCCGCTGATGGAAGACATTCCCTTTGCGCCCATCTGCACACTGTACATGGCATTAGGTGAATGTGCATCGTAAAATTCCAAATTGCTTTTTGTTTCTTTTACAATATCCAGTTTAGCTTTTACTTTCTCTAAATCAATAGATGTGTCTTTATGATACACCAACCTGTTTGCTGATAACAAAGTTTTAAAAACATCTGCGCCAAGAATTCTTTTGTAAGGCGCAGGGCATTCATACATTCCCAAAGGAATATTGCCGGTGAGCTTGAACATGCGGTCAAAATTTTTCAACAATACATCATCACTGTCTTCTACATTGGCGTAATGGCCGGTAATCAATATCACCGCATCAATGCCTGTATCATAGATCTTCTTTGTAAATTCTGCTTTATCGTTTATGGTTAATCCGAATGAACCAGTTGCTACAACCGGCACACGGCCATTTACATATTTTACAATATGCTGTGTTAATTCCAGGCGTTCATCTTCGGTAATACTGTACATTTCGCTGCTGAGGCAGTTGGCAAAAAAGCCTTTTACACCAGCCGCCAAATAAAAATCGACGAGGTTGCTCACCACATCAAGGTCAACTTTTGCTTTAAGGTTGAACGGTGTTATCATCACCGGAACAAATTTTTTATCGTCCATATAGTGGCATTATTTTTAACTACTAAATTTCAATAATTCGGGAAGGATATTAATGTATTATACTACTATTATACAGTAAGATTTTACTGTTTTTCCCCTGTAACCAGTGTTTTCTTCTCTTTAAACTTGGTAAACAATATTCCAGTTAAAAATATAGTCAAAGTTCCTACCACAATAATCATATTGCTGTTCAAACTGTTTCTTACAAAAGAATATTCATCACTAATATTTTCGCTGAATGTCATCCACAAAATTACGAACACACCAATTATTGTTGCGGTAACAGCCGCAGCATTTTTCGTTTGTTTGCTTATCAAGCCTAATAAAAATAAACCTAACATTCCGCCTGCAAAAATACCTGACAATTTCCACCAGGTGTCCAGCAAACTTTTTGCGCCAATCATGGCGATACCTGCACTTAATCCAATCAAACCAAAAATTACTGTAGCTAAATGCAGTGAAAATAATTGTTGCTTATCAGTGATATTGGGCTTAAAATATTTTTTATAAATATCCATTGTAAACACGGTTGCACTTGCATTCATATTGCTGCTGATGGTGCTCATGGCAGCAGATAAAATTGCAGCCACCAATAAACCTAACAAACCTGTCGGCACTTTTGTTACCATAAAATAAGGCAATACTTTATCGGCATAGTCTGCTGGTTTAAATGTTGCTGCCAAATGTTGTATTTGTTCTGGCGTAGCCAATGCACCTAATTTTTCTGCTGCCAGTTTTATTTTTACAGGGTCAATCAAATTGGGTTGCAATTGATAAAAAGAATACAAAGCTGTGCCGATAATTACAAACAATAAAGAAACCGGCACATACATCGCTACACAAAGCCAAACAGATTTTGCTGCCTGCTTTTCGGAAGTTGCCGTATGATAACGTTGAATATAATTTTGGTCCATACCAAAATTATTAAGGTTGATAAAAAACCCATAGAGCAGCACTACCCAAAAAGTGGGCTGCGTAAAATTTATTGCTGCACTTCCCAAACTAAATTTATTATCTGCTTTTGCAATGGCAATTACTTTTGTAAAACCACCAGGTATTTGTTTTATTACCAAATACAAAATTAACAATGCTCCTAAAGTCTTTATTACACCTTGCACAACTTCTGTCCAAATCACTGCTTCCATTCCACCGAGTACGGTGTAAATGATAATGCACAATCCCATTACAATCATAATGCTTTGCATAGAAAAACCCGTGAGTGCCTGCAAGCTCAATGCCATACCAAAAAATATCGTCCCCATTCTTGCAAATTGCGTAAGCAAAAAACAAACCACGGCATAGGTTCTTGCCCAAGGGCCAAAACGTTTTTCTAAATTGGTGTATGCAGAAACCTCACCCGTTTTTCTATAAAAGGGCACAAAATATTTTGTGGCTACCCATGCGGCAAATGGCATGGAGATACTAAAAACAAATACACTCCAGTTGCCACCAAATGCTTTGCCTGGATTGCCTAAAAAAGTATTGCTGCTTAAAAATGTTGCATAAATAGAAAGCCCGATTGCCCAGCCAGGAATTTTGCCAGATGCTTTGGTGAATTGGTCGCTATTTTTATTTCGTTTAGAAAAATAAAAGCCAATTGCAAGCATAGCAAGCAAGTAGAAAATAATTATTGCAAAATCGATTATAGGCAAGTTGTTCATCGTTTTTTACCTCACCTATCCTCTCCTTTAGGAGAGGGAAATGGAGAAGATTATGTTTTATTTTTTTGCTCGTCCTGATTCTTTCTGGGAGCCCAGCAGAAATTCTTTGTTCATCTTCATTGGCAACGCTCCGTTCAACGATATCACTCTATTGAGCATTAATTGTGTTTTATTGATTGTGTTCTATTTTGAAAATGCCACCTCTACAAGGCTTTGAAAACGCAACACTTTTTAATGCTACCAAAATGCCGCCCCTCTGGGGCTTTTATAAAACACAATCTTCGCTTAGTTCTTCTCCATTTCCTCCTTTAGGGGATAGGGGCATTGGCTTTAATCATCAGTAGTCTTCCCTCCCACATTCACCACACCAGGCCATCGTCCATTTTTTATCTCCTTCAATTTTAATTTAGAAGGATCGATTTTTACATATTTTATCTTTTCTCTCCTCCACGTGTACACGATATGTACCATACCATCTTTGGATTGAATTACCGAAGGATAAGAATATTGGCTGATAGGCGAATCTTCCAATATCACGGCGGCGTACCATTTTTTTCCGTCCTTCGATATAGCCACATTCAATGGAGTGCGTGGACCTTTTCCTTTCACCCAATTTGAATCGGGTATGGCATGATTATACACCAGCAATTGCCGCCCATCTTTTAATGTTACCGCATCAGTACCAGAATTATTATTAGGCAATGCAGAAGCTTTCATTGCACTCCATGTTTTGCCGCCATCAGTGCTCCAGCTTTCATTAAGCGTAGTATTGCGGCTGCGGCAAAGTATTTGCAAACTGCCATCTTTGTATCTTAAAATACTTGGCTGAATAGCTTCGATAATTTTACTGTCGTTTATATCTACGCTTTTGCTCCATGTTTTTCCGTAATCAGTAGTATATTCAATATGTGCTTTCCATCCATTTTTTTCGGTACTGGATGGACAAAGCAATACGCCATTAATCATTACAGGTTTATTTTTTATTGGGCCTAAAAACCCATCAGGCAATGCTTCTCTTTTGCTCCATGTTTTTCCGTTGTCTTTGCTACGCATCATCCAGCCTGTCCATCCTGCAACATTAGGGCCGATTTTATAAAACAATAATAATTCTTTATTGTCAGCATAATATAAAACCGGATTGTAGCAGGCATACCTTGTAGTATCATTGATAATTCCTTCTGCAACTTTTTCTGGTGCTGTCCATTTATCATTTATCAATTTACTTGTCCAGATGCAAACATCTTTGTTGCCTTCTTTTGTACCGCCAAACCATGCGGCAATCAATCCGCCAGGTGTTTCAGCAATAGTACTGGCGTGGCTTTGAGGGAAGGATGCATTTTCAAAAATAAATTCATCTACCAAAACACCCTGCTTCCATTTATTTTGTGCAGCAACATTTGCATTACAAAAAATGCAGGCCAACAGTGCAAATCCTACTATTTTTTTCATCATAAAAATTTTATTGTTTTTCTTTTGCCGCTTTCTTCTCAGCATTTACTTTATCTACATAAGCTTTAAATAACTGGCGCCAGTTGCGACCATTATTATTTAAATACTGTTCGCATTTGGTTTTATATATTTCAAAGATGGCAGAAATCTCTTTGATGCTTTTATAATCTATTGCCTGCTCCCTTGCCTGTTTCAAATTTTTGAGTATTTCTGTTTCTTCTTTTGGTGTAATGTCGGGCACTATCGACCTGTAGCCATTTAATGTAAAAGCAACTTTGCCTACAGTATATTTATCCAATACCATTTCCACTTGTGCAGAATCCAATTCAGCTTTTAAAGCTGCCATTAAATTTTCATGCACTGATTTTGGTTTGGCAGAACAAATAATTACCTCCCTGTCTAATTCAGAAAGATTATTGCCTGTAGCTGGATTAATACCTGCAGGCACCAAGGTAAAAGGATTGTTATTGTGCCAATCTCTTACCGCCGTAAGATGGGTTAAAATAGCATCGTGAACTTTTTGTGCTTTAGCATTATCGCTTAGTTGCAACGCTGCTGTCCAATCGGTTGCTTTTTTTTCAAGCGCTGTATCAATTTGCGCAATCGAAGATTTTGCAATTAGTATCGCAAATACTATTGAAAGAAGTTTTTTAAAAAGTTTCATTTTATTTCATGGTTGATGTAAATGTATAATTACCACTGCCCACTTGTATCACTGCTACACCTTTATCCCATTTTGTTATCTGTACGTCTTCCATTCCTTTTACTGCCTTGCCAGTTTCCATTATATCATCCACAGATTTTGCAGGCAAATAAATTGTTGCTGAAGTATTTGCAGGGATGGTAATATTCCATTCAAAAACATCATGGCTTTTTTTCCAGTTGCATTTAATTTCTCCATACACACTTTTATATGTTGCATTTACAAATGCCAGACCATCGGGCAAGGATGGCTTCATGATTATTTTTTTAAAGCCAACATCTGTTTTATCCGTTCTTATTCCTGCTAAATTTTCATAGTACCAGGTTAATAAATCGCCCAATAACATCACATGGTTTTGGCTGTTCATATTCGGGTCGGCAGTATTGCCATTCCACAATTCCCAAATGGTGGTTGCGCCATTCGCTACCATATAACCCCAACTTGGGTAGGTAGTGTTTGATGCTAATGAAAAGGCTAAATTTTTGTTGCCATATTCGCTCAGCCCACGCATTAAATATTGTGTACCGATTAATCCTGTACTGATGTGGTCATTATTATCAACATGAATTTTATTATAAATTCTTTCAACAATAATGTCTTTCAATGAATCCGGGCAAATACCAAAATACAAAGGCAACAAATTTGCCGTTACGGTATTATTGGAATAATATTTTTGTTGAGGATTATAAAATTCTTTTTGGAATGCCATTCTTATTTTATCACTCAATGCTGCATACTCTTTTACATCATCATTGTTATTGGTCAATTTTGCGAAGCGCTGCATAATGGAAAGCAGTTTATAATAATATGCAGTTGCAATTAATTTGCCATCTGTTAACCGAGAAGAATCTTTTGCATGAATCAATTGTAAACTTTCTGGTGGCACACACCAATCGCCGTATTTATCTTTTGTCATGATATCATTTACCAAATATTTATTCTTCATGTACCACATCCATTTTTTCATGGAGGCATAATGTTTTAGAACAGGCTTTATATCCCCGAACTGGTTATATAAATTATTGGTGATGGTGATGTAAGTAGCTGGCCAGGTAATATTATCAGAATAATAATTCCAAAATGCCGGAGCTACATCAGGAATTGAACCTTCTGCTGTTTGTGATTGCTCTATATCATCCATCCATTTTGCGTATAGCTTTGCATTATCAAAAACAAAACTCTCTCCTTGTTCGCCTACTGCCCTGTCGCCCAACCATGGCTGGCGTTCATTGCGCTGCGGACAATCGATGGGCATGCCTTTATAATCAGATGCAATACCCCACCACGCATTTTTATAAATAGCATTGATGGTTGCATTAGAAGTTTCAAAAGAACCCGTCGTTTCTAAATCATCATATACTAATGTGCCTTCAAAATTATTTATAGTTGGCACTGTTGAAAAACCACTTGCCTCTACATAACGAAAACCATGATAAACAAAAGTGGGATGCCAACTCTCATTTCCATTTCCTTTTAAAGTATATACATCTGTAACTTTTGCATCCCTTAAATTAGCTGTAAACAATTCGCCATTTGCTTTTAAGCTTTCTGCAAACTTCAATGTTATTTGCTCTCCTCTTTTGCCATTAATATTTTTCAGCTTTATCCAGCCCGAAAAATTTTGCCCCATATCTAAAATATATTTTCCATCGCCAATATTTTTTATTGATAGAGGATTTATGGTTTTCATTTCTTTCATTGGCTCAGCAGGTTGTGCTGCAATTTTTCCTGCTGGTGCATTCCCCATTTCAGGTTTCATCCATTTGCTGTCATCAAAGTCAATATTATTCCAACCTGCAAATTCTTTTGTGGCATCGTATTCTTCTCCGTCATATTCATTGTTGGTTCTAATCGGGCCGTTTACATTTAATTTCCAGCTTCCGTCGCTTACAACTATTTTTTTTGTTCCATCAGCATACTCAATTTCTAATTGCAATAATAACTTGGGAAAACCAAATGTATTAATCTTGTAGGTTTTATAGTTTTGCCGCATAGTGAAAAAACGGCCGTTGCCTAATACGGTTGCAATAGCATTATCGCCATTCTTAATAATAGTGGTTACATCATGTGCATTGTAAAAAAAAGATTTGCGGTAATCAGTTGGATTAGGCGCTAAAACCTGGTCGCCAATTTTTTTTCCGTTGATATATAACTCATACATGCCAAGCCCAGTAATATAAACAGTAGCTCTTTTTATTGGCGCTGTAGTTTTAAATTCCTTTCTTAAATAGCGTGCAGATAACCTGGACCATGTTGTAACACTATCCCAAGCAGATGCTTTATCATACCCAATCCATTTTGCTTTCCAATCAACAGCATTTAATAATCCTGTAGAAAAAAATACAGTTTCGTTCGCTATTGCTTCGCCTTTATTCGTTAATACTTTTACTTTCCAAAAGTATTTTGTGGCAGATTGCAATGCTTTGCCACTATAATTAATTAGTAAAGATTTATTGTCGTTTATTGTTCCGGAATTCCAAACATCCCCATTATCAGCTTTCAATTTTTGTTCGGTGCTGCTTACAATAATTTGATACGATGTTTGCGTTACATTTCTTTCATTGCTTTGCAACTGCCAGCTAAACCTTGGTTGCGGTGCATCAATCCCTAAAGGGTTGTTGAGCATTTCGCAACGCAGGTTTTTAATAGTCACTTGTGCAGAAGAAATGAATCCTGCAATTAGAAAAACTATTGTAAGAAATTTTACTTTCATCTTTTAAATTTATCCCACAAAGGCACAAAAAGCACAAAGACAACTCACTAATTGCACGCTTTATTATTTATTAAAATTAAAATACAATACCATCTTCAAAGCCCTTGCCGGTTCCTTTTCATAATCGTAAAAAATATTTTTCATTCCCATTGGGCCTGTAGTTTCATTGCGTTGCGTTTTGGTGCCGATGGCGCTGATGCCCTGCATAAATGAAATATCGCCGGATGGAAAAAGCAGTTCGTAATTATGCCATTGGTCGGTTTTCCATGCAGGCGTAAATAAACGCAAAAACATATCTTCTGTTTCTGTAACTACAGTAAAACTATTATTTTTTGTTACAAAATTGCCGCTATAAAAATTGGAATAATACCCTTTAAACTCCGGATAAACCCATGGAGCTTCTCCTGTCTCAGTATTATTGTATGTTTTGTTCCATACACCAAACTGCCCGCCTTTCATCCTATTTTTCCAAACACGGTAAGGGCCATTGCCCATGTAGTTGACAGATTTAATTTCATTCTCAGGAAAAGAAAAATTAACGCCAACAAAATTGGTGAAGTACGCAGCAGGGAAATAATGCACTTCCATTTTTATCCAGCCTGAAGGATAGATTGTCCACTGCAAAGTATTGTAACTTTCTTTCCTATCAAATGTAGATTCAATGATATAATTATCGCCCTGCCAATATTTTTTGATGCCTTTAAAATTATTTACGCCTTCTTGTAAAACTGGTCCGTTATTAAAAGGTAATTCCCCATTTTTATTTTTCACTGAAACCAACATTCCATTAAATTCATTAAAGGCTAACGATACATTATTTACATCAACAAGAATCAATGTAGTATCAACTTGCGGCGTTTTAATTTTTGTATTCCCTTCTTTCACAATTGTTCTAGCAACAATTTTTTTCGGGCTGCTAATAGGAAAACTCCAGGTAAAAATTTCTTTTTGAAATTGGTCTTTTGCAGTAACATATAGCACATCATAATTTTTCCAATCGTCAGGCAAATTAATTTGCAATATGCCTTTTGCTGACGGTACTATATTGGGTGCAATTGTAGTTCCTGTTTTTTCTTTTTGATTATTCAATTCTTTTAACTTCCAGATAAAACTGCAAGTATTAATATTCGTAAAGAAAAATCTATTTTCAATATTCAACTTTCCATCAAACGCATCCGTAATTTCTTTCTTCTCAAAATAAACTGGGCTCCATATTTCTTTTATTGCAAAGTAGCTGCCTTCTTTTTCTAAATGCGGCCCCATAATACCATCTGCACCACGAAATTTATCTGTATCAAGAGAATCGTTTTTATCTTTTCGCATAACGCCTTCATCTGCAAAGTCCCACAAAAAGCCGCCTGCTGCTAACGGATTGTGCCACATTTTTTCCCAGTAATCTTCCAGGCCTGCGCCATGGCCACCATCAAATTGCCCATGCAAAAATTCTGTGGGCATTACAATCTCTCTGCCATTTTCATAAGTACCAATACCATAATTGTATTCACGGTAATGTTGTGTTTCTATTCCGCCGAAAAAATTCCATGGATGAATGACAGTGCGTTTTTGAATATCAAATTGTTTAAACAAAGTATCCAGTTCTAAATTATGGCCGCCTTCATTTCCATTGTCCCAAATAATTATGGAAGGATGATTCACATCATGTGCAATCATTTCCTGTAGCAACTTAGTCCCAATTTTTGTATCGTAATGCCCATGCCATCCAGCCAACTCATCCAATACAAATAAACCCAACGAATCACATACATCTAAAAAATGCCCATCAGGTGGATAATGGCTCATACGAACCGCATTCATGTTCATGTCCTTCATCAGCGATACATCTTCAAAACTAATTTGTTTGCTTAATGCCCTTCCTGTTTCGGGGCGAAATGAATGACGGTTAACACCTTTCAGTTTTACTTTTATACCATTTACATAAATACCATCTCTTGGTTTTACTTCGATAGTTCTAAATCCAAATTTTTGTGAAACGGTATGAATAACTTTCCCTTCTTTACTATAGATTGAAAAAACAGCCTTGTATAAATTAGGAGACTCCGTATTCCATAATTTCGGAGCAGAAAATTTATTTGAAACTCCGTATGTATTTGTATTTTTTTCAACCAGGTTCACTTCCGCATTACCAAACAATTTTCCGGCAGCATCATATATTTGTACAATTGTTTTTGCAACATCGCCTGTTACATGAAAAGATGCCTCAAAATCCCCATCGGCTTTTGCATTTATTGCAATATTTTCAATATGTGTTTGCGGTAATACCTCCAAAAACACTGGGCGAAATATCCCACCAAAAATCCAAAAATCCGCTTTGCGTTCTGCTTCATTCACCGATTGATTGGCAGATTGTTTTGCTACAGTTATCTCCAGTAAATTTTTGCTATCATAATTTAATAACTTACTGATATCATATTTAAAAGAATAAAAAGCCCCTTGATGAATTTCACCAGCCAGTTTTCCATTTACTTTCACTTCAGCATCCGTCATCACGCCTTCAAAAACAATATTCACCTGTTTGTTTTTCCAGGATGGTGAAACAGTGAATTCATATTTATACAAACCATTTTCTTTTCCCCTTGTGCTGTCTTTTGCAAAACCATAATCATATTTTCCAAAACCCTGCAACTCCCAGCAACTCGGTACTGCAATCGTTGTCCATTTATTGGCATTCATTCCGCCAGTACAAAAAAATTGCCACTGCACAGTTTTATCGCTGCCAGTACCAGACAAATATTTTATTTCTGTTGATTGGCTTACTGCCAACAATGGAAATAAAAATCCAATGAAAAATAATATTTTATTCAAGCTATATTTCACTGCAGGTAATTATTTAAATTTTTCTTCTAATGGATTATCGGTTCTAAAAGGAAATGCTGGTAATCCTTCTTTATTATATAAGTTGGCATGGTCAGCTTCACTCCAGCCAAACCTTACAGCAACCGGATGTTGAATAGATGCAGCAGAAACTTCTACTACATTATTTTTTATTACAGCAGTTGCAGGAACAAATTTTCCATCTGCGCCAGCAATAGTAAAATCATTTAAAGGTTGGCCATCTTTATTTATTAACCCACTGCCTGTGTATTTAAAACTAATGCTTGCTACATTGCCTTTTATTTTCATGGTTTGAAATAAAGGCCCCATTGGCAAAACATCTTTTTTATCATACTGATTCGCCAACGCTGCAAGTGCCAACCGTTTTCCAATTTCCCATTTATAATGTGGGTGTAAATTATCTAAATCAAAATTTAGATCTGTTGTAGCAATCATTGCTGTGTTCGGAATTTTTAAAGCCATGGCTTGTGCTTCCCAAAATTCCGGCAGGCTTTCTTCGGTATAAGGCACATTGCCTTTTTGTTTTGAATAGGCAAACGGCGCAATTTGTACATAATAAAAAGGCATTGCCTTATCGTTCCAAATTTTTCTCCATTGATTGATAAGCGCCTGCATTTTGGAAGTGTATTGCAAACGCTCTCCTAAAAAACAATTCGATTCGCCCTGGTACCATAAAAAACCTTTGATGGCAAACGGTGCCAATGGCGCAATCATGGTCTCGTAAAACTTACCTGGCTCACCGTCTATTTTATGTGTAGTATCCGATTGGTTTTGAAAAAAAGGCAATGCGGTAAAAGCTTCTCTCGGCATCCATGGCTCAATGCGGCTACCTGGAATGGCGGATGAAATAACACCGATGGGTACATTTAAATCGCTGTATAGTTTCTTCGCAAAAAAATATCCGACAGCAGAGAAAGAACGCAACGCAGAGTCCTCAGCAACATCCCAACCAGCATGTGTTGGATCGGGCTTCATTTTTTTTCTATCAGTTAAAAAGATGCGGATGTTTTTATTGTGCGCTGTTTGCAATTCATCTACGGGCCAATCTTTAACTCCTTCTGGTATAGTAACCTTGCTGTTTTTGCGCATGCTGTACTCCATATTTGATTGACCGGAACACAACCATACTTCGCCAACTAAAATATTATCTAAAACAATTCTTTCATTCGCTGTTGCAATAATTAATTTTTGTGGCGTTGCAGATGCAGGCATAGCATCCAACATTATTTTCCAGTTCCCGGTATTATCTGCTGTAGTTTTTTTCTCTTGTTTATTAAACGAAATTGTAACTTCTTCACCAATCTTTGCATAACCCCAAATAGGTACTTGCTGATTGCGCTGCAATACCATGTTGTTGGCAATTATTTTTGGCAAACTCAATTGCGCCATTGCATTAAAACATAACAACAACAAAGGTAACAAGAATATTTTTTTAAGTAAATGCATTTTATATTTTTCCTGTAATTTTTTCCAACTTGGTTGATGATGCAATTTTCTTTCCGTCTGCCCACACACTTAATCCCTTTCCTTTTTTATATTTCGTTCCGGTTTTATCCCAAACAATAGTGATGATTTTATTATGGTACAAAATATTATCCAAACAAAACCAATCCCATTTTCCATTAGGCAATAATGGATTTACTTCTACAACATTATCTTCCCTTGGGCGCAAACCAACCAAGCCGGTAATAATTAAATCATTAAAAGTAGAATGATTGTAATAACGGCTGCGTTCTTCTCCTTTCAACCATACGCCTGTTTTTTCATCAAGATATTCTCCGATGTATGGCTTGCCATTTACATATTGCGTTTTAACCAACGTTTCAAGCAAGTTGAAATAATCTTTTGATGATACATAATCTTGATTGTAATTATTCAGAAAATTAGCCATTGCAGTTAATGTTTGCGAAGTAGCGAAGGGCCATACCGCACCATCCCATTCGCATTTACAGCAGCCGTGTGTCCTGAATAATGGATGGCTTCTATCAGCAGTAGTGATGCCATAAGGCGCACAAAATGTTTTTACATCTGTCAAACTTTTCCAAGCAACATTATATTTGATATCAGGCATATTGAAATACCACGGTAAAAAACCTATCTCTTCTTTTACATTTGATAAGGTATCGCCTTGCTCTTTTTTTACTTCAAAAAATTGCTGATCATTGTTCCATAAATTATTTTGAACAGCCAGGCGGATAGAATCAGCTTTCTTGAGATATTTTCCTGATACCGTTGGCTTGCCTGCAGCATTCTCTATAAACACCATTGCCCAGGCATTGCCAAACATATAACTGTTGATAGATGGTCGTGGATTTTTTTCTTTTCTTCCTCCGCTGATGGTTTCTTCCATTGCATCTCTTACATCATATTGCCAATACAAACCGTTGGATAATTTTTTCTCTTGCTCCCATCCTGCATAATCCGCTTCTAAATCCGGCAGTAAATCCGTGATGAAATTTTTATCACCATTTACCAGGTAACGATTATAAATAGCATCTTCATTCCAGCCGCTATAGAAACGTAATTTTTTCAATGCTTTGCCATCGTTACCTCTAAACCAAATCAACAAATTATCATCCATGTATTTTTTATCATGCAGCCATCTTGATTCGTAAATATGATGCCCCAATGCGCTGGAGATAAGGTTGTATTTATCGGCATAAGTGCGTGGCACTAAAAATTCGGTGAAGGCAAAACCTTGCTGCGTTTTTTCTATGTGCTTGCGCAATGTCCACCAGCGATAATAAAATATTTCTTCAAAGTTTTTTTGTGGGCATTCAAATAAAGGAATGTTTTGCTGCATCCAACTCCATGCACTGTCATTAGGAATAGCTTGCTTTACATTTTCATCTTCCATTGTGTTAAAATGGTCAACATAATGTTTGTAATTGGCTTGCTTTAAAAGAAAAGGTTTTTGTGCCTGCAAAGCAGTTGCAAAACTAAAAGTCAATAATATGGTTAGATAATTTTTCAATTTTTATAGTTTATAGTTTTTTGCCAGCCTTCGTAACCATTATTTTCTATATTATTTTCATTGATAGGCGAATGGTATTTTTTTTCTGTATTTAATGTTTTTAAACTTTCGAAGCTTGCATATACACCCGATTGCAAGCCCGCAAGATACGCCGCACCCAATGCAGATACATAAGGCGTTGCAATGGTAGTTACGTTTTTCTGTAACAAGTTCGATAAAAACTGCATCACAAATTCATTATTAGTAATACCGCCATCTGCCATTAGTGCTTTTAATGTAAGCGCTGCATCTCTTTCCATGGCAACAATTACATCTTTAATTTGATAAGGGATAGATTCCAATGCTGCACGTACCAAATGATTTTTTGTAGTACTGAAACTTATTCCCGTTAAAGATGCTTTGCGTTCCATATCCCAATGCGGTGACCCCAAGCCACTGAATGCCGGAATCAAATATACGCCACCATTATCTGCAACAGCATTTGCCATTGCAGCAGTTTCATTGCTGTTGGCAAATAAATTCAATTCGTTTTTCAGCCATTCCATTGTAGCACCGCAGGAAACAATAACACCTTCCAAAGCGTAGTCAATCCTTCCTTTAATGCTCCAACAAATTGTTGTTACCATTCCATTTTTTGATTGTACAGGTTTATCACCGATGTTCATCAAAATGCTACAACCAGTTCCCATTGTGGCTTTGGCAGTACCTTGTTCAAAACAACCTTCGCCAAATGCGGCGGCGTGTGAGTCGCCAATCATTGCAGCGATTGTAACGGGTTTTTCAAAAAGCCCATTGCAATTGGTTGCTCCAAATTCGTCTGCTGAAAATTTTATTTGAGGCAATTGAATACCTGTTAATCCAAATTCACTGATTAATGCTTCATCCCATTGCAAAGTTTGCAAGTTGAAAAATAATGTTCGTGAGGCATTGGTATAATCTGTTAAATATTTTTTTCCGTTGGTTAATTTATATAAAAGCCAGGTATCAATGGTCCCGAAAAAAGCATTGCCGTTTTGTATCGCTTCTCTAACAGCAACATTATTTTTAAATAACCAAATTAGTTTGGTTGCAGAAAAATAAGGATCGATAACTAGCCCTGTTTTTTGGTTAATTGTCGCTGAAAGATTTTTTTGCTTTAATTCTTCACAAATATTAACTGAACGTTTGCATTGCCATACAACGGCATTGTGCAAAGGTTTGCCGTTTTTATCCCACACCACAAATGTTTCTCTTTGGTTTGAAATACCAATTGAAACGATATTATTTTTATCAAAACCGTTATCTGCAAAATTCAGCAAACATTTTTTTATAGATGCCAATACATCTTGAAATATACCTTCAGCATCTTGCTCTACAAAACCATTATCGAAATAGTTGGTATGCAATTCTTCAATGCCTTTAGCTATTGCATTACCTGCTTCATCAAAAATTAATGATTTGGTGGAACTGGTGCCCTGGTCGATTGCTAATATGAATTTTTGAGTTGACATTTGTTTACCTCATCTATCCTCTCCTTGAGGAGAGGGAAATGGAGAAGATTTTAGCGATGATTGAAATAATTAATAAAACATTATTAGTAAACATAATTAAAGCTCAATAAAGAGATGCTGTACAAGAGTGCGACGCCAATGAAGTTGAACATAGCTTCTTAGCTCGGCTCAAAAAAACGTTATTCATTCTTTGTATTCATCTTATCAATAATTACCGCCAACAATATTACGCCGCCTTTTACCACTTGTTGCCAAAATGGTGATACATCCAGCAACACCAAACCGTTGTTAAGTACACCAATGATAATGGCGCCGAGTACAGTCCCCCAAATACTACCACGTCCACCACTAAGCGAAGTTCCGCCGATAACTACGGCTGCAATGGCATCCAATTCATAACTGGTGCCGGCATTGGGCTGTGCTGAATCTAAACGTGCCGTAACAATGATACCCCCAATAGCAGCCAATGCACCAGCAATGGTGTACACAATAATTTTTACCCGATTGATATTGATACCGGATAATTTTGCAGCACTTTCATTGCCGCCAATTGCAAAAATATATCTGCCCAATTTTATTTTTTTGGTAACGATGATGGCTGTAACAACAATAAAAGCAGCAATCCAAACGGGAACGGGTAGCCCCAAAAACCAACCTCCTCCAATAAAAGTAAATGAATTGCCAAATGAACTTATGGGAAAACCATTGGTGTACAACATGGTAAGCCCACGGGCAATGGTAAGCATGGCAAGCGTAGCGACAAACGGCGGCACTTTAAATTTTGTAATAACAAGCCCATTGAAAAAACCAAGCAGCGCACCAATGATTATTCCGGCAAGTATAGCACCTAAAATAGTAAAGCCAATAAATAAATTAAGGGATTGAAATGACAAACCATTTTTTAATAAGCCAGCCGTTATTGCGCCGCACAATGCCAATACAGAACCTACTGATAAATCAATACCTGCGGTGAGAATAATTAACGTCATGCCAACAGCAATACAAATGTTTACAGAAATTTGGCGCATCACATTTAACCCATTGGAAACGGTAAAAAACTTATCTGACAGCAATGCAAATACAATACAAAGAATGAACAATGCAATTAGTGATTGCAACTTGCCGAAATTATTTTTGTATTGCTTAAGATTCATTTTAGTAAGTTGAAATGGCTGCTTTTAAAATATTATCTTCCGTTGCTTCATTAATAGGGATTTCGGCGGTTATCTTTCCTTCTGCCATTACCAACACCCTGTTGCTTACTGCTAAAATTTCGGTAAGCTCAGATGAAACCATGATAATGCCTATTCCTTTATTTGCCAATTCCTGCATCAGTTTATACATTTCGTTTTTTGCATTTACATCAATGCCTCTTGTAGGTTCATCCAGCAGTAAAATTTTCGGATTACATTCCAGCCATTTTGCCAATACAATTTTTTGTTGGTTACCCCCACTGAGGTTTTTTGTCAATTGTTTTTCAGAAGATCTTTTGATACTTAATTGCTGAATGTATTTTTTTGCAAGCGCAGTTTCTTTTTTATCATTGAGAAAACCTGCGGTTTCAATTTCTTCTAATACAGGCAAACTAATATTTTTCTTTACTTCCATGCCCAAAATCAATCCATCTTTCTTTCTATCTTCTGGTAACAACACAATACCTGCTTTTACTGCATCAGCAGGCTTATTGATGCAAACGTTTTTATTATTGATAAATATTTTACCTGATGAAACAGTTGAATGCAAACCAAAAACTGTTTCTAAAAACTCAGTTCTACCTGCTCCCATCAAACCAAAAATGCCAACTATCTCTCGTGCATTTACTTTAAAAGAAATATTATGCAGTTTATTCGTTTTATTTTTTTGCTGCATGCAAATATTTTCGAAACGTATCAGCTCGCTCTTATCACCATTTGCATTTTCCCTTTGCATCAAATTAATTTGCCTGCCCACCATTTTATTTATCAATTCATCGTGGGTGATGTTTTGCATATTGCCCGATTCAATGGTTTTACCATCACGCAATACAATATAAGTATCAGCTATTTTAAACAGTTCATTTAATTTATGGGAGATGTAAACGATAGCTTTATTTTTTGCCCTTAGCTGATCAATAACAGTGAATAATGTTGCCACTTCCGATTCGGTGATGGCAGAGGTTGGTTCATCCATAATAATTAAATCTGCATCAAGCAATAATGCTTTGGCAATTTCCACCATTTGCTGCTGCCCTACTTTTAAATCTGCTACAATAGTTGTTGGCTCAACCGTAACATGAAGTGTTTGCAATAATTCTTTTGCTTTAGCATGCATGGCTTTTTTATCCAGCAATCCAAAAGCATTGGTTATTTCTTTTCCTAAAAAAATATTTTCTGTAATGCTTAAATATGGAATTAGGTTTAGCTCTTGATGAATAATGGCAATGCCAGCGTTTTGCGCCGCCGCAGTTCCATTAAATTGCACCAGCTTTTCTTTAAAGAATATTTGCCCTTCATAATCGGTGTACACACCAGACAAAATTTTCATCAACGTAGATTTGCCTGCGCCATTTTCTCCAATGATGGCGGTAACTTTTCCTGCATCAAGCTGCAGGTTAACGTTTTCCAAAGCTATTACGCCAGGAAATTTTTTTGTTATGTTTTTAGTTACCAACAAATTATTTGACAATTATTTTAACAGGCAATACCTGCATATTATCTGTATTGATTTGTTCCTGATTAATTTCAACACAACCTACAAATTGAATTGCAGCACCTTTTACCGCTTTTATTTTGAATGGCGTTACAATTTGTGTGTGCACTATTTTATTCAATTCCGAAGAAACCGTATTAAAGTCCATCGTGTTGCTAAAATCACCCATACTTATTTTCCCAGTAACATCCCTAACGGCATTGCCAAAATAAATTCCTGTATTTAGTTTTATCGTTGTAACATCGTTGTTAGATTTTGCAGCAACAGTTACATCATCGTCACTTATATTAGTAATTACACCATCGCCTTTTACCAAAAAGAAAGACGTGTTGCCAATACCTTGTGACTGGGAATATTTTTCAAAAGTTTGCTTTGGGTTTTCTTTCAGCATTTTTAAGAAACCATTTATTTCAACAGCGCTATCTAAATATGAATGAAATTGTTTGGTCCAAAATTTTTGCGCTATTTCAACCGGGCTCAAATTTGTTTCTGCAGTTTGCTCCATTGTCTTTGCATCCAGTTTTTTAAAATACACACTGTTGTAACCGAACAACCCGATTACAATAAGCAGCACCAAATATTTCACCAATCTTTTTGCCATTGTTTATTTTTTTCCAAAGCCCATATAAGCATCTACATTTTTTACAGTAACCAATTCTACTGCCACAGGAATTTTTTCAGGAAAATCCCTTTTGCCTTTGTAATATTCATCAGCAAACTCTGCCGCCTTCTCTGCCATTATTTTTGGAAACTGCATTCCCGTTGCTACCAGTTTATTTTCTTTAATTGATTTTATAGCATCATCAGCGCCATCAAAACCAAACACTTTTACCATTTTATCTTTTCCTGCACCAACCAATGCCTGGTACGCTCCCATTGCCATTGCATCATTGCCGCAAAACACACCAGTGATATCAGGATGCGCCTGCAACATCGATTCCATTACTTCCATTCCTTTGCTTCTGTCAAAGTCTGCACTTTGCTGTGCCACCATTTTTAATTCAGGATAATTATCAACTACACTATGAAAACCGGTTGATCTTGCTCTTGTATTATTATCGCCAGTAATCCCCAGCAACTCTACATAAGTTCCCTTTTTATTTAGTTGCTCCACAAAATATTTTGCAATTTCCACACTACCCGAATAGCCATCAGACAGAATCTGTGAAGTAGCCAATCCCTTTGCATTAATTTCTCTATCTATACAAAAAACCGGTACGCCAGCTTCTTTTGCTTTTTTCACATTGGCAATTGAACCGTTTGCATCTGTAGGATTAAAAAGGATAGCGCAATAATCTGACACTAAAATATTTTCGAAATTATTTGTTTCTGTTGCTGTATTATTTTGCGAATCAAATATTTTTGTTTCGTAACCCAATGATTTTGCTTTTGCAGCAGCAGTTTCAGCTAAAAAAACAAACCATGGATTATTCAATGTAGAAACTACAATCGCCATTTTTTTTGCTTTCTTTTTTTCTGCATTATTATTACAGGCAGAAAAAATAAAAACAGGCAACAATAATATGAGAGAAAGTCTTTTAATTCTTTTCATATAGCAGTGTGTTATTTTAAAAGTTTAAGTACTGTTTCTGCAATCCCATCTTTCGAAATTCCATAATGATTCAATATTTCCGTTTGCGACCCCGTAACGGTATATTCATCAGGAATACCAATTATCTTAAATTTATTATGAAAATTATTTTGAATTAAAAAAGCTGCGCAAGCTTCTCCCAAACCACCGTAAACACTATGCTCTTCAACTGTTATAATTACCTTGCATTTTTTTGCAACCGCTACTAACAACTCCGTATCCAAAGGCTTTATAGTATGCATGCTGATTACAGTTGCGGCAACATTTTGGGCTTTCAATTTATTCGCCGCTTCCAATGCAGTATAAACTGCTTCGCCTGTTGCAATAATTGCTACATCATCGCCTTCGCAAATAACCCTTCCCTTACCAAATGCAAATACATCATCATTATTTTCCTTTAATGGCGGCATTGGTTTTTTTCCAAAACGTAAATAGATGGGCACATTAGTTTTTGCTGCCAGTTTAATCGCTTGTTCAGTTTCAAAATTGTCTGCCGGTGCCACAACCATAATATTATTGATGGCTCTTAACGCTGCAAAATCATGCAAGCTATGATGCGTACTGCCTAATGCACCATAACTAACGCCAGCGCTTATACCAATTACCTTTACAGGATTATTGCTGTACGCTACATCGTTTTTAATTTGTTCCAATGCACGTGCCGTTAAAAAACATGCCGGCGAAACTGCAAATACTTTTTTACCGCAACTTGCCAAACCTGCTGCCACGCCTACTAAATTTTGTTCTGCAATACCTACTTCTATAATTTGGGCAGGAAACTGTTGCCCAAACGGCACCAGCTTTCCAGAGCCTCGGCTATCACTCGTAACTGCAATAATATCTTTATCATCCGCAGCCAGGCGTTGCAATGTTGCAGCAAATATTTCCTGGTTAGGTTTGTAACTATTTGTATTTATTTGTTCAGCCATTTTTAAATTGTTGTTAGTGCATTATCCAGTTCCGCCATTGCAATCGCATATTCTTCTTTATTCGGTACGCCATGGTGCCACTTGATATTATTCTCCATAAAACTTACACCTTTGCCTTTTACTGTGTTTGCAATTATTACACTCGGCTTTCCTTTTTCAAACGGAATACTTTTCAACGTACTTACCAGCGCATCAAAATCGTGCCCATCAATTGTTTTTACTGCCCAGCCAAAACTTTCAAATTTTTTATCCAGTGGATCGGTGTTGCAAACATCTTTTGTAGCAGCAGTTATTTGCAAACTATTTTTATCGACTATCGCACATAAATTATCCAGTTTGTATTGAGCTGCACTTAATGCCGCTTCCCAATTACTCCCTTCGGGTATTTCGCCATCTCCCAGTAAGGTGTACACGTTATAATTTTTGTTATCCATTTTTCCTGCCAATGCCGTTCCTACACTTATAGGTAACCCATGTCCTAATGCGCCGGTGTTTTGTTCTACGCCTTTTACTTTTTTTGTAGGGTGCCCGATGTAATGCGATTTATATTGACATAATGTATTCAAATCTTCCTCTGCAAAAAAACCTTTATCTGCCAACACTACAAACAATGCTTCCACACAATGTCCCTTGCTTTGAATGTACCTGTCTCTATCCGGCGAGGTAAAATTTTCGGGGCTCACATTTAATATTTTATTGTACAACACATTCAAAATATCTACGCAAGACAAACTGCCGCCGGTATGTCCTGCATTTGCTTTAGTTATGTATTGCAGAATTTTTTTTCTGTATACAATTGATTTTTTTTCTAATTCTTTTGTTGTCATGTCAAAATCTCCTTCGGAGAATTTTTATTTTTTTGTTCCGACCATTTTTTATTTGTTCATCTTCATTGGCGTCGCACTCTTCATCAAAATATCTTTATTGAGCTTTTATCTAAGCGTAATAAAAATTGAACTGTCAGGCTGAGCTTGTCGAAGCCGGTTTTAAAAATAGAAAGTCATTTTAAATTTATAGTGGGGCATTCTTCAACTTAAAAACTCTTTTTTATGGCAACCCGTCTTCGACAAGCTCGGGCTGACATCTTCTAAGTTTAGTGTTGATATGTCTCCCAACCCAAATAATTTTCAAAAGCTTCTTTCAATATCCCTGCCGTCTTACTTGCATTCATCACCACATGATGTTCAAATCCATTACGGCAAACGTAATTCATCAAGCCTTGCAAATTATTGATTTGCGCCACTGCCCTGTTGCCAAAAGTATTCAACGCATCATTCGTCAACTCGCCTTCGCCAACATAAGCCTTAATAACACCTTTACAATCATCCGTACTAATGCGTCCGTAAGTCAATGCTGATGCAGGCGTTCTTCCATCCAATGCGCCGTAGGTATTTTCCGTACCAACAGAAGTACCCAATATCGGTGCCGTGCTAATTTGAATATCTGGTAAAAATGATTTTGCCCAGTTACCGCAATGGAACAATACACACTTGCTGTCATCATCTGCATAATTATTATTCCAGTCAACTAACGCACTTGGTGAGCCGCTTGCCAATTGCATCGCATACATACTCAATGTACCCGTAACATCCACTTCACAAGCACTTGGCAACATATTCTCACTCATCATGCTCATGCTGGTACATACATTGCAGCCGTAATTTTTTTGCAAAGATGTCCAGCATTGAATGGCTGTAGCATCCAAATAATTTTCTTCCATAAAATCAGCCAGCACTACATCCAGTTTTGCAATCTGCACTAATTTATCGCTGGGTGTTTTTCCAACCGAAGTATAAGCATGAATTTTTTCTAATTTTTCTTTTACCGATTTATCATCGGCAGTTAATTTATTGGCATTACCCAAAATTTCAGAAAGGTCAACTGTAGTAACGGAAATACCATTGCGCTGCAAGATCTTTTCGCTGTAGCGAACTGTATTGAATGCACCAGGTCTTGCACCGACCGCACCAATACGAACCTTACGCAATCCTTTCACCACTTTGCATACTGCTGTAAATTTTTCCAAATCACTGATGAATGTTGCATCATTAACGGCAGTTACATGTTTTGTAGTGAGCGTATATTTTATACCAAATTGATACAGGTTATTGCACACCGAAATTTTTCCACACCAGGCATCCCTTCTGTTCACCACATCCATCTTATTCAAATCATCAGGATAACCTTGTATTAAAACAGGCACATTTAAATTTGCTAATTTTATGGTTTCAGCAACGCCTTTTTCATCGCCAAAGTTGGGCAGCACAACAAGTATTCCTTCAATTGCATCTGCATGTTGTTTAAATAATGCCGCACATTTTTGTGCTTCGGCAAATGTTTCTACACCGCCTAATTTGGTATCGGCATCACCTAATAATATTGGCGTGATGTTTAATTTTTTAAACAACTCAATAATTTCTCCTCTTGCTTCGCCAACCAGTTTATCAGGAAAAAAATCCCTGTTACCAATGATTACCCCGAGTGTACTATTTCTTTTTGTTGCCATAATATTTTACAATGTTTTCGTTTTTAAATAATGAATTAAATACACCGCTTCTTTATCTTTTGCATCGGCATTCGGTAAATCATACGATTGGTCAGTTGGTGTATCCGAATCAGGAAAGCGGCGAACAGTACCAGTTCTAAAAGTTATTCTTTCTACACTTTCTACCGGTGCAAAACATAAATTGCTCGAAGGCTTGTTGCCATTTATAGTTACCGTATAAAATCTTGTTGCAGTATTCAATTCAATTTTGATATTTAATTTTTCTCCAGCAGTATATTTTCCCAGCGATTTATTTCTGTAACCTTGTTTAGATAAAACAGTTCCCGTTGAATCCAGCATCAAACGCAAACATGGTGTTCCTTTTGCATTTACCAATTCAATTTCCAAATCGCCATAAGTATTTTGCTGTGGTGTTAATGCAAATTCTACCGCTACTTTTTTTGCAACCGGAAAAATTCTTTCAGCTTTTGCATAATCGAAAGGATCGCTATCATGCAACGCCAACACTTTTGTGTTTTCCTTTTTCTCTATTACCGCCTTACACCACATCGGGCTGAACAAATTCCAATCTTTCAATTCTTCATTATCTTTCTTATCATTAAAAACATCATTCACATTTTCAGTTACTTTATCTTTTATGGGTACTGGGATTTCACTAATCCAAATATCTTCCTTGTTCATACTATACACCACCCACATATTACCGCCTGGTACCGTGCCATCCATTTCCTGTATACCACGAACATATTGTGGTCCATAACTTTTATAAACTCCGCCATAGCGCAATGAAGTTATTTCTCCATTCACCAGCAACAAGTTTTTATAGTTCAACCCATCGTCGCTCACACTTAATGCAAGCGGCCATCTAAATTCTGATGGATTATAAACAGTAGCATATTTTTTATCCGAAGTTTTTTGCCCCCAAATTTTTGCGTTGGCATTTACAAATCCCGGTGCTCTTAACGGGCCGTATTGCCAGGACTTGCCTTCATTTTTTGTAATACTGGTTAATGCGTATTTCCATAATCCCACTACATTGCCATTGGGCAGATGATAGTAATTAAATGCTTTAAAATCTTTTTGCAATGGGATCAACGGATCACTCCTATCTGCTTCTTCTACCATTTGCTGCATCAATAAAGGCGTTGCTAAGATTTCTTCGCATGCAGTTATTACATCTTTATCTTTTGTAGATTTATAAAAAGGATACAATGTATTGGTTTCGCTAAACCCATGATTGTATCTTAAAAAATAAATTGGGCCGTAGGTACCATCCGTTTTTATTTCTCTTATAACTCTTCCAATACCATTGCCATCATTAGGATCATCATGTTCGCCCAACACGATTCCATAATAACCTAATGCAAATAATTTTTTATTTTTAGAAGTATAAAAACCAATGCGCTGGTGCATTACTGCAAAAGTATTTTTAGCAGAATCTTTTTTGCCATCTTTTACGGTACCGTCTGTTAATTTATAAGGCGGAAATATTACAACAGGCCTTCTCCAATTATAACCATCTTTTGATGTTTGCAACACTGTTCTCCCTGGTGGCACATGTTCGCCAACTGGTGTAGATAAAAATTCTAAATAAAAAGTATTGTTCCAATAAGCCAGCATGGGCTGGTGATTATATGTCCAGCTTACTGTTCCCGTGTCTGCTCTATTGGCTCGAAAGGTTTGTGTATTATGAACGCCTATCGCAGGTGATAACTGTCCATGGTGATAATCTACATTGGATAATGTGTTGCCAATGTAGCGAACAGTATCTTGTGCAATTAAAAATGTACAATGAATAATGAATAATATGGTAAGCCTTAATTTCATTTACTGCTTTGTGTTTTAGTAATCAATTGCCGCAAAACTCTTTTATCTACTTTTAATATCGTTCCGTGTTTATGCCCTTCTGGCACACTTATCAAACTATCCGCATTTACAAATGTTTTAAAATCTTTTGTAAAGCTTGCACTGTATTTTTTCTTTTGATACGTATCATAATAAATCAACCAACCATTTTTTACTTTAGCAACCGAAGGGCCTTCAGTAAACTTTTCCGTAAATGGTTTCGATACATTTTCATAAGGCCCCAATGCATCACTTGCAAATGCCACTTTAATATCTCTTTCCGGCCTGGTATTATCTTTTAACACTAACACATAATCTGCATCCTTTCTTTTTACAATCTCCGCATCAATGCAACTGAATTTAGGATCAAAGAAAAGTTTGGTATCGCTATAGCTTTTAAAATCTTTTGTAGTTGTATAATACAAACGATGATTATTATTTTCTTCTTCAATCCCTTTTTCAAAACGATTGGGAATACAGGAAGCAAAAACAATAATGTATTCCTCTCTAACATTGTCATAAAATAATTCAGGCGCCCACACATTTTTTACTGTCGGTTCATTTTGCATCACAGGCACATACTGTTGTTTGCTCCAATGTTTTAAGTCTTTGCTGTTTGCATATCCAAAGCCATCGCCATCTTTCCATTCTGTTGTCCATACCAAATGAAAAATACCATCCGGCCCTTGCAACATCGACGGATCTCTCATTATTTTATCTTTACCAATCAATGGCTTTAAATAAATTGAATCTACCGCTTTCCAATGATACCCGTCTTTGCTATATAACATTCGCAAGCCTTCATTGGCTGGTTCGTGAAAAGAAGTAAACAAATAGGCTTTATTTGAACAGGAAGCAAATGCCGTTGCAATAATCAATATCGTTACAATTCTTATGCGCATTATTTTTCCAGTATCAATACCCAATCATTGCCGTTCTTTTTCTCGCCGGGTGGATCAAAAGTATTGGTGGTGCTTTTATATCCTTTTATAACAATTACCTGGCTATCTACAGGATTAAACCATGTAGCTTTCTTTGGTAGAAAATTCAATTTGGTTGTTGCAATTGTAAATAGCCTGGCATTGTACACATAAAACATAGCATACCCTTTTCCTTGTGTCGCCATTATCCTGTTATATTTTTCGCCATTATCAACTACTAATGATTGGTCTGGCATCCTGTCAAAATAACTTTTGCTCAACATTAGCTCTTTTAAATATTTCATTTGCCCTGCACCTGGTGTATTCAATTCATCATCCCAATTTTTATTGGCACCAAAACTCATATCCTTATGCCCTTTTCTATAAAATTGCATTACGGAATTATTGCCGTACGTAAAACCTGCACCGCCAGCAAATACTTCCCAGTAAGCATAACGCCTTACATCATCTGCTGTCCATCTTTTTTCTGCTGAGTCGTGCAAGCCGTGCGGAATATTCTCATACGATGGCTCTCCGTCAAATGTTGGCTTGATCGGCGTTAATTTATAATCTTCGTTTACATAGCGCCAGTTATCTTCTCCATAATGCAAGGTTTCATTGCTTGCTGTATCTTGCTCGTAACTTTTATGGCCACTTTGAAACATATTAAAATCCAACCATGCTTCATTATGAAACCATGCCGAAGAAGAATTTCTTCCCCGTGGATGAAAGCCTATCAAATGGTTTTTATCAATCGAACGAATGGTATTGCCAATCATATTCCATTTATCTAAAGCATCTCCGCCTTTGATGTCGCCACCATTTAACCAAATGATATTGCTTTTCTTTTTATATCGCTCTGCTAAAAATGCGGCATAAATTTTTGTTTGCTCTACCGAAACACTTTTTATATTGCCGCCCCAAATTGGCACCAGTGCCATATAAATGTTACGCTTAGATGCTTCTTCAATTACAAAATCAACATTATCCCAAAAATTGTATTTGCCTTTAAGGTTTGGCGTGGCTATATTTTTATTTAATAATGCAGAATCGCCATAAGCATCAGTTATATTCAATTCATGCAGCAACATTACCTGTATTACATTAAAGCCCTTTGCTTTTCTGTCATCCAAATATTTTATTGCTTCTTCTTTGGTGCATTTTTTAAACAACAACCAGCCCGTATCCCCCAACCAAAAAAATGGTTTGCCATCTTTGGTTGCAAAATATCTTTTATTAACGGAAACTTTTAAGGGCTGCAATTGTGCATTAGAAAAAAGCGTTGCAAATAATAAAGCTATCGTAAAATATTTTTTCATTTACATTTTTTTATCCCGCAAAGCTGCCAAGGTTTTAAAGGCGCAAAGTTTATTTTCGTTTCTTATGTGTCTTTTCTTCTTAACACCTTGGCGTTAAAATCTTGGCTATCGTCTCTCAAACTTCCTCGTCTCGCTGTTATACACAATACTATTCTTCCCATCACTCAACACATATTCATTTTTATTAGCCGAAGCAACAGGCTTCATCCCTACTGCAGCTTTCAATAATGATGCATCAATTTCATTTGATAAAACAGGTAAGCTTCCTCCAGCCATAAATACCGCAATGCCAAATTCAGGATAACTATCGCCAGAATAACTCACTGCTTTTGTCGGATATTTCTCACGGTATTCTTTTACTGCACGGTATACTTGCTCAAAAGAAGTTTTCTTTGGCTTTAATAATCTTGCATGCTGGCGTGGTGCTAAATTCTGTCCACCTTTTGGTTCGTAGGCTGTGCCATCTGCCTGGTAATGCCAATAACGAATGTCAATCAAATCAATTACCGATGCATAAGCTGGATTGCTTAAAATAGAATCCTGCACATCTTTGGTAACACACAATCCAATGATTTCTTTTTTGCCAGTTTCCTTTTCCCAATCTTTAATTACATCCAGCCAAAATTTTACAAAATGCAATGGCCCAGTAAATTCTTCACCAATAAATTGTATAACCCCATTATTATCTTTAAAATTATTTAAACACTGGCGAATGAATTTTTTATGCAGCTCCCTTCTAACCGGATTAGAAATATCATAAAACTGCTCTGCCATAAAAATCCTTTTATCTCCTGCAAAAGGTGGCGGCTCAGGAAAACCGGTATTGTTGATATTGTTAGCAGTACGCCATGGAAAATCTACATAATGTGCACCAGCTTCAATAATATTATGCTGAAAATAATTTTGATGCACCAATATCAAACCTTTCTGGTCTGCCAGGTCTGCGTACTGTTTTAATCTTCCCCAATAAAATGCATTATATTTTGTCAAATCATATTTGCTCAATCCATCCCAACCAGTTTCTTTACCGCTTCTTGCAAAAGGCAATTCATAAAATGGCGGCCATACTTCGCCATCCATTTCCCTTACTCTTTCATGGTCGTCTCTTCTTCTATCATACCACAAACCATAATTTTGTTCCATGCCAATAGTATTGCTGGCTTTCATGGTATTCGTCAGTTCATTCAAATCATCAGTTAAGCCTTTGCCGGTGCGGCCAGGTACAAATCGTGTAATGGCTGGCAATGCCACATCAATATCTTTTCCTTGTACGCCGCCTGTCCACCAGGGTACGCTTTGCCGTTTGCCAGACAAAATCACATCACCACGAACCAACCACCCATTTTTAATTTGCATGGCAGGCGCAAATGATGGTGGAGTTATTTTTTTTATGCCAACCTGGTCAATTGTTTTTATATTAGTTACAGTTGTTGTGACAGCATTTCTTTGATATGCCAGCGTAATAAATTCACTCAATTGCATTCTTGCTTTTACAGATTCCTTTATTAATTGAGCAGCAACTTCAACTGAAGGGCTACTGGACGCTTCGCCAGGATTGTATAATATTTGAGCTTGCTTTTCTACATTTTTATTTAACCGTTGAGATAATTGTGCGTAAAACAAACTCCTTGGATTAATGCTGTTATTTGATTCTGTCCAATAGCCATCACCCGAAAACTGGCTCCAGCTTGCAAAGGACCAGTTTTGTGCAGTAGGTGGTTTATAACAATCAATCCTCGCTGCACTGCAATTCCACAATAAACTATTTGCCGCAGCCCATCCGGCACCATTAGCATCCTGGCCACGGTTACCAAAACGCAACGCATTGCCATCAACATTTACAACATCCAATAAAATACCCGATGCCCAGCTATCGATAGCACCGCTAAAACTATAAGGCAAATGCGATTCGCATTGTACAAAAGCATTGGGGCCTGGCGCACAATAACCAACCGCAAAATCGTGGTAGCCATATTCTGAATAGCAGCGTTGAAATAAAGTTTGCTGGCCGGTAGTTAAAAAAGTATAGCGACGTTGCCCACCAATTTCCGAAATTGGATTTAGAGAACGGCAATCTTCAACTGTAATTCTTTTGGAAGTTTCCAATACACTTACTGCAGAGCCTGCAAAATTTTCAAAATTTATTTGGCGCACCCATGCATCTTCTGCATTTTCTACATTAATGGCATTCCATCGGTGGTCTTCATCTTTCAAATTATTTTTATCATAGGTAGAAATGCAACGCAAATTTTCAACACCACAATTATTTATTCTGTTATCATTATAAAAATAAATAGACCCACCGCCATAAGTTGAATCGAGCGCTGTTGTAAGTGGTGCATCAATGGTTATTGTATTGCCTTCTTCTTTTATAATGGTTCGGTCGAAAAAAATATCCCTGTCACCAGGTTTCCATCCTAATGCGGATACACCACCACCAAATTCTGATGTGCCTAATGTTACAATCCATTCTTTAGTAGAAGGGCGGCGAATAATAATTTTATTAGAATGTTCTTTGGTTAAGATGGCATTATCAACAGAAAATTTTACAGCATTAACGGGTACATATGCATCAGTTATTTTTAAACCATTATTTGCTAATGAATGTGTTTCTAAAGGAGCTTTGCCAATAATTTTTATCAATGCCAATCTTCCCGAACCTGCGCCAATCAAGGTCGTCCCTCCTTCATTCATACCACTTCCACGCAACACCACACCCGATGCATTAACTTGCAATTGCCCCAAAATTTCATACTCACCCTTTTGCAATAATACCGCACCACGATATCCATTAGCGTCAACAGGCAATGAAGCCACATAATCCAATGCAGATTGAATACGTAATGTTGCATCGCCTTTTACAACAGGCACTACAATTTTAATTGCTACATCAGGAATAGTTTGTTCAGATGCTTTGTATCCGCAATAAGAAAAATCAGGAATGCGGTTACCCAATGAATCGGGCGTGTACAATAATTTTCCTTTATCGGTATATAAAGGAGCAGGCCTTAAAGGTTTTTGCGCCAATAAAGCCTGCTGTGTACTAAAAACTACTGCTGATATGAGAAAGAGTTGTCGGTATGTTTTTTTTATGTTCACGTTCTTGTGTTTTGTAGGAACACGCCACAGGCGTGTTCCTACGGTGTTATATTTTTTATATTCACAACGCTGTTTAAATATACTTCAATATTACTATAACCGCTCTTGGTAATTTTTACCGCATCACTTGCATCATTAGGGTTCAATTTATTCTTTAATTCCCATGAATCGGGTATACCATCGTTGTCACTGTCTTTATAAGGTGTGCCTTTATATTCGGGATAACCGCCTACCTGGCTGATATCTGAAATAATACCTTCTTTATAAGAATCTGCAGGCAAGCGACGTTTAATAAATTTTGGAATATAAGGCTGTGCATTTTTATCGTAAGTTATTTTACCGGTACGCACATCTTCTACAATGCGTTTATCAACTGCATCTCTTACAGGCAAAGTTGCACCTGCATTATCCAGAACATAACTGTAAGATTCTTTTGCTGTCATAAAAGGAAAGCTTGCAATAGGAAAAGGTTTATCTACACGAATAGCAGCTGTATATTTTCCTGCATCCGGCAAATCCTGTATTTGTACGCCACCAGCCCAGTTATCTTCTGTAACTGTTTCATTGCCTTCCATAATATTACCATTTACATAGGCTTTGCCAAAGTATAAACTGTCTTTGTGGGCACGGCCGCTTTCTGGTTTTAAAATACGATAACCAATGGGTTTATCTTTTGGTGTAATAGGTCCGGGCTTATAATAGTTATTGATAAAATTAAAAAAGGATTTATCATCACCTCCATCGGCACTTCTGTTCCACCAGTTAAATACTACATTGTTTACAAAACCAAAATCTCCATCCATACCTACTGAAGGGTTGCGGGCCACATTGTTGGCCCATAGGTTACGCATAAACGTACTGTTTCTTCCACCAATGGTGCTGCCAAAAGCATGATTATAAGTATCCAGCCCTTCTGCAAAAATTGAATTTTGTATAGTAACGTTTACGGTTGGCAGCTTTTCGCCTTTGCCGTCATTCTTTCTATCATACACATGGCGGTAAATAGACATTACTTCATCTAAACCCCAGCTACCACTTACATGGTCCAGGATAATGTTGCCTACAGGGTTTCCGCCTAGTGCATCATCACGGCGTGTAACTGCAGTTTGCCCACGGCGAAAACGCATAAAGCGAATGATTACATCATGTGTATCAATTAACACTGATTCCCCTGCAATACACACACCGTCGCCTGGCGCCGTTTGCCCTTCGATAGTAATGTATGGGGCTCTAATATTGATCGGGCTTTTTAACTTGATAATTCCTGCAACATTAAAAACAATGATTCTTGCACCACCTTCTTCGCAAGCAGCTCTTAATGTATTTGGGCCACGGTCTTCTAAACTGGTTACTACAAATACTCTTCCACCACGGCCGCCGGTTGTATAAGCGCCGCCGCCTTGTGCCCCGGGAAAAGACACAATCTTTGCCTGCGGCAAATCACTTGATTTACCAGCATCTAGAATAAAAGGCTTGCCCTTTTTTTGGTCTGCCTGTATTATAGGCCATGCTTTTGCAAATGCTGCATCTGATAATGTCTGGAACTTTTTCATTTCCACATTTTCAGAATCTTCCAACGCGGGTGGAATTGTGGGATATTGTGCGCTTGCTTTTTTGCTATGCAAGACAGCTGCTAAAAGGCACAATGAAACGATATATTTTTTCACAGTTGGCTTATTTTTTAATTGCAGCAGGTGTAACATTTTTTACATCTACCACGCTGTTTAAATACACTTCTATATTGCTGTAACCACTCTTGGTAATTTTTGCTGCATCACTTGCATCATTCGGATTTAAACCGTGTGAGCTTTCCCATGCATCAGGAATACCGTCATTGTCGCTATCCTTGTAAGGATTTCCTTTGTAGTCGGGATAACCGCCAACTTGTGATATGTCAGTGATGATGCCAATTTTATAAGAATCTAATGGCAAGCGGCGAATTTTAAATTGTGTTGTTGGTGCAACAACTTTATCTGATACTACAATCTTACCTGTCTTAACCTGTTCAACAATTCTTTTATCAACAGCATCTCTCACAGGTAATGTTGCACCTGCATTTGCCAGTACAAATTCTTTAGCTTGCAAAGTTGGTATAATAGATATCTCAGGCATTGGCAATGGATTATTCCATTTCATTTTATCCATGTATTTCCCTGCATTGGGTTCTTCTTCTACCTGTACACCTCCGTTCCAATTATCCTTTGTAACTGCATCATTACCTTCTACTATATTGCCATTTACATAAGCCCTCCCAAAAACCAGGTGGCCTAATTTACTACGGCCGCTTTCTGGTTTCAATATGCGGTGCGAAATTGGATGAGATTGATCAGGCGTAGCCGGGCCAGGTTTGTAATAATTATTAATGATGTTATACATTGCCGTGTAGTCGCCACCGTCAGTAGATCGGTGCACCCAGTTAAAAACAACATTATTGGCAAAATTAAAAATGCCATTCCAGCCAATAGATGGATTACGGCCTGCATTATCCGCCCAAAGGTTTCTTATAAAAGCACAATTTTCTCCGCCCAATGTACTACCAAACGCATGGTTCCAGGTATCCAGTGATTCAGAAAAAATAGAATTTTGTATAGTGATATTTACCGTACCTAATTTTTCTTCTGCTTTTAAGTTTGGAGTGCTGTCATTATACATATGACGGTACATGCTCATGTTTTCATCTAAGCCCCAACTTGCAGATACATGATCTACCATAATATTGCCAACCGGGTTTCCGCCAATAGCATCATCCCTTCTGCCTACCCAGGTTTCACCACGGCGAAAACGCATGAAACGGATAATAACATCATGTGTATTTACCCAAAAAGATTCGCCTGCAACACAGATACCATCACCAGGGGCAGTTTGCCCTTCGATAGTAATATAAGGTGCCCTAACAATAATGGGTGTACTAATACGGATAATTCCAGAAACATTGAACACAACAATTCTTGCGCCTCCCTGTTCACATGCCCAGCGCAAGCTTCCTACGCCCTGGTCATTTAAATTGGTAACCACAATTGTTTTTCCACCACGTCCGCCAAAACTATATTTCCCGCCACCTTCTGCACCAGGAAAAGCGGGTATGCTTGCCTGTGGCAAGTCTACTGGCCTTGCGGCCCAAGGCACATAAGGCCTTTGAAATTTTGCAGCTTCATCTTCTACAATTGGATAAGCAATTGCCCAAGCAGAGTCTGAATGTTTACGTGCAGCGTTCAATAAAGAGTCTGCAACTTTTTGTACCGCAGGCGTAATGTCAGGATATTGTGCTTGTATTTTTTCTGCAGCCATAAAAATAAATGCAGATAAAAAAAGTCTTTTAAAATATTTGTTCATGATACTGTTTGTTTGAATACTATTAGACGACAAAGCGTAAAAAAACGGTTGTTTATTTTTTAATTTATTTTATTTTTTTGATTAAAAAAAGAGAAAGGGTTGCTTTCTCTTATCCTTAATAAAATTCAATGAACACCATGTTATTATTTCACCTTCACCATACTGGCTAAAAAATAATTTTATTGGTATTGATTTTAAAAGCCCAATACATACTACACACAAATATTGTGTGTATTGGGCACAATTTATTTACCCTTTATTCAGTAGCGTTAAAAGTACCTGCAACCCCACTGTAATCATTCCAGCCAGTATTTTGTAGTAACCATGGATTACTACTTAATGGAGAAGCAGCAAGACCCGATAAATAATAGTTAGGGCGGAAGAGCATTCCTCCCAAAGCCGATAAGTCAGTTGTGTTCACCTTATCCCAACCTTGGTCTAGCTTTGTCATTACAAATTTATTTTTATAAATCGTTTTTAAATTTGCTATTTGGGTTGCAAAGGTTGCAGCTGCTGCATCCGGGTCAACTAAAAGGCTTCTATCCGTTGCCGTTAAAGGATCTGCTCCATAAGTTAAAGATTGCCAATAATAGCCATTACGTACTGTGCCATTCAATGCTTTAACGCCAAGTTTTGTTACCGAATTGCCGCTGGCGGGAACATTATCGTACAACATCCAACGTTGCACATCCCAAAAACGTTTTCCTTCATAAGCCAATTCAACGCGACGTTCGTATAAACAGGCTTCGATAGCTGCATATTTACTTGCCAAGGTACCTATACCGTAATTATTAGCAGAGGGAATACCTACTCTTGCACGTATTTTACTAAGGTAAGTAGTTGCGTTGGCAACGTCTCCTTTAGCTGCATAACATTCTGCTATATTCAATAAAAGTTCTGCATATCTATATTCAAAAATACTGGTGTTGGAATATGCATACCCTACTGCACTATCAGCATTTGGATTAGACATTTTAGAAACTATAGCAGGGCTATTGGTTTGGTTATTACCATAGTAAGTAACAGTGCCTGTGGCGCTTGCTCTCCACCTGTACAACCATGTAGATTTGTTAGCGTTTGATTTAATAGCCCATTTAGAACCAGAAAATGCAAAAGTGCGATAGAAACGAGGATCTCTGTTTTCAAAGAAAAAAGTATCAACATACCCATTTGCTGTAGTAGGGCGAACGCCACTTGCAAGTGGAAATAAATCCAACATCTCCTTGGTTGCAGAAATACCGCCTGTACCTTTATAATCTGCCGGCCTTAGTGAATTTTCCCAGGTATTATTAAAGCCCGCCGATGTAGTAGAAGTAACGTTAAAATAGAATGCCATTAAGGCTTCTTTATTAAAATTGCTATTACCTGACACGTAGGTCATCGCAGCCCAATCTTTAGCGCTAGAGCCATACAAGCCATACCCTGCAGCAGTCAATTTTGTTTCAGCGTCTAACCCTGCCTGTAAAGCTGCTTGCCACTTGGCACTGCCTGAATTATCCCAATCGGTATTATATAACGGGCTTGCAGCAGTAAGTAATACACGGCTTTTCATAGCCAATGCTGCCGCAGCAGTCATTCTGCCATTATTAATACTAGGATTATCCCAAATCATTGGAAGTAAAGCTGCAGCCGAATCCAAATCTCTTACAATTTGTATAAAACAATCTGAAGCTTTAGCACGTGGTATTTGAATGGTTGCATCGGTAGTACTTGCATTTTGTACTGTTGTAACAATGGGCACACCACCATAAACCCTTACCAAGTCAAAGTATTGCAAAGCTCTTAACATATACATTTGTCCTTTTGCAGTTTGCCTAAATGAAGCTGATAAATTACTTGCTATTGGTTGATCCATTTTTGCAATTACATCATTAGCAAAGCGAATACGTGTATATGGGTAGTTTTGTACGCTAGACGCAGTAGTGCCGTAATAAGTATCCGCATCGGTAGCTAATTGTAACGTTTTGGTAGGATCAAGATAAGGGATAATAGTACCTCCGCCAATTTCTTCAGTCATGGACGACCTGTTGGCATTGTATAACCCAACCACCTGTTTCAAAGGGCTGTTATAGGTTACAAAATAGTAGTTGTATAACCTATCAATGTATTGGCCTGCCAGCGTTTCGTTGGAGTAAACCTTATCTTCACCATATTGGTTATAAGGTTGCATATCCTCCAGAAATTGTTTACTGCATCCAACTGTAGCAAGCAGTGTTATAGAAGCGATGAGATATAATATTTTATTTTTCATATTTTTATTTTATTATTCTAAGAAATTCCTATTGTTCATTTTAACTATTCTAAAGCGAAAATGAAATTTTAAAATCCTATACTAAGCCCAAATGCCCATGTTCGCATTGTTGGATAAGCCGCTTTTGGATCATCATACATATTGCGGTATTTTTTGGGATATGGATTATATAAATCCCAAAGATTGTTTCCTGAAACATAAAATCTTGCGCTTTCAAATCTTGCCTTTTTAACCCATGCTGTAGGCAATGTATACCCTATACTTAAGCTGCGAACAACCATTCTGAATGTTGGTAAAAGGAAAAAGTCTGAATTTGTACCTCCAAAATTATCATAATAGGCCAGGTTAGGATACTTGCCATTAGGATTGGTAGCCGAATCGTACATATCAGTTAAATAAATAGGTTGGGACCAGGTAGCACTTGTACTTGAGGTAGCTTGTTTTACATAATCTAAATAATTAGATCCTCCCCATGATGTTGAAATTTGTGCAATCATCGAAACACCTTTCCATCCAAAGCTTAAATTGGTTGCAAAACCGTAGGTTCTGTTTGATTTTTTTAGTTTCACATAATCTTCACTTGCTGCAATCCTACCGTTAGGCCCGGCAATTGTTTTAGTGTTAGCATTTAAATCTCCAGCTGCATCTTCATACACTAGCATACCTTTTTTCAGGCCCGATTTTGTAGTAACACCTAAGAAATTGGGAGCTGCACCAGCTATACCAGAATTGGTGGCATTCTGTGTTAAATAATTCCAGTAGTTATCAATATCTGCATCTGTACGCAACATACCGTCTCCTCCTGAAGTTTGCTTCCAGGTTCTGAAACCCCATACTGGCGCAAGAAAAGTATTGCCCAATTGCCTCCTGGTTGTAGTAGTTGAAGGATAGGCAAACGGAAGATCAAAATAGGTTGTTGTTTTATAATTACTAATCGAAGTATTGATACCAATAGAATAGTTGAAATTTTTACCAATCTTATCTCTCCAGGTAGCAGAAATTTCTGTACCCCATTCCCTTGCGGCTGAATAGTTTTGTTCAGCAAATGCTCCACCTACGCTTATTGGCGAAAGCAAGGCAGTAGACATATCGGTCAATATATTGGTATGTGAATTTATATACTGATCAATTGAAACAGAAAGACGGTTTCTTAAGAAAGATACATCAACCCCAAAATTACGTTGCAGGTCATTATCCCACTCAGCATTACGGTTAGGTGTAACCCCAGGAGTAAGGCCTGTAACATAAAGGCCGCCATTACCTCCAAAACCAAAGCCTTTATCTGTTGCTGCGGTGTACAATTGTAACCATTTCCAGGCACTTATATTATTATTACCAGTTTTACCAACGTTAGCCCTTACTTTCAAAAAATTAATCCAGGGAACTTTAAAGAAACTTTCATCTGATATTATCCAACCAGCAGAAACAGCTGGGAAATAGCCCCAATAATTTTCGGGAGCAAATACAGTGGACGCATCTGTACGGAAAACAAATTGCATCAGGTACCTGTTCTTATAACTATAGTTCACCCTACCTAAATAAGATAAAGACCCTCCGCCATAACGGTAAGTGATAGTATTACCTGCATTTAATGTTCCAGCAGACACTGAAGTACCATTATAAATATCAGCTGAAACCGGATTGTCATAAATTTGATACCTGTCTTCCAGCATATTGGTAGCTTTTTCCACTGAAGCCATTGCGGATATACTGTGATCACCAAATTTGCGATCGTAAGTAATAAAAAAGTTCATTTGGTCATTCTTTGATGTTGTGTTATCGTAGGTGACCCTTGTATTTGATTTGTTTAAAGTTGAAGTCCAATCAGCAGCAGCAGTTTCGCTATATAAATGTTTACCGATAGCAGTAATCTTAGTTGGCTGATATAATAATTGAGGGAACATATCCGCTTCTGTATTGGTTGCAGCCTGCGATAAGCCATAATTAAATTTAAATGACAACCCCGACACATACGGTACATCGTATTGCAATGTAAAGTTTACATTGTAATTGAAGTTTTTGTTGGTAGAGAGGGATCCATTATTTAATAATGCATAGTAATTGTAATTGCTTAAAGAGTTATTGCCAGATACTGACCCTAATCTATTTGAGCCTAATACTGGCGATACATACCTATCTACACCAGCAATATTATATATCCATGGAATATATTTAGGCATATGCAATAAAACGCTATAGTCATTTTGTTCGCCACCTACAGCATAACCATCGCTAAAATTAATTTTAGTAAATGACTTTGCAACATTTGTATTAGATGCAGCAATTGTAGCCGCAAAACGCAGGCCGCTTAGTACTTTTACATCTGTTCCGGCTCTATACGTCCAACGTTTAAAATTTTGAGTACCTAAATTTGCACCTTGTGTATAAAAAGAAGCACCTGTAAAATAAGTTGCCCTGTCAGATCCACCACTTACATCTAACGAGTGTTGCATCACATTAGCACCTCTCCAGTCATTTCCCAACCAATCATAATTTAAAGAATCCATGCTTGCCAGTTCTGTAGGAGAATACTGGTAATCTGGACTAGCACCCAAAGCCCTTTGGAATGCATTTGAAAAATCTCCATATTGCCTTGCATTCATTACTTTGCCGTGACTTACTGCGTTATTGGTTTCAAATTTAGCATTGTAGGAAATACGAGGAGCGCCTATTTTCCCTCTTTTGGTTTTTACTATTATGGCTCCCTGCGAACCTCTGGCACCATAAATAGCGGCAGCACCATCTTTTATAACTGTAATGCTTTCAACCTCAGATAAGTCTAACTGATTAAACCTATCCATTGATGACCAACCTGTTTGAGGATCAACCTGAATTATATCGTCTATAACAATCAGCGGTATTTGATTACCATTATCTTTACCCCAGTTAAACTGTTGTCTTATATTTGCTGTTGCCATTATTCCAGGCCTTGTAGCTCCTCCAGATATATTTAATCCAGGCACTTGGCCTCTTAACATTTCTGTCAATGAAGCAACCGGCATATTCTCAATTTTCTTTGTGTCTATTGTAGACATAGCCGATGTAACATTCCTTGCTCTTTGTGAGCCATAACCAATCACCACCACATCATCCAACTGCTTGGTATCTTTTTGCATCGTTATAGAAAGTGTAGTTTTTGTTCCAACTACTAGTTCCTGGTACGATAAACCTGCACTTGAAAATTTAAGTACAGTTTCATTTGCAGGAACAACAATAGAAAACGAACCGTTTGCATCAGTTGTTGTGCTAACGGTACTTCCTTTAATACTAACGGTAACGCCTGCAACAGGTTTCCCATCAGCATCGGTTACTTTACCAGTAACGGTTTTTTGCTGTGCAAATAATATGCAGCTGAGCAGTAAGAAAAACTGAAGGAGTAGTGCCTTCTTTAATAAGTGCTTTATCATATAGCTTTGGTTTTGAAAAAATAAAAATGTTTATATATTAGTTCTGGTTTTGTTTTGCATCTTTTGCTGCCTGAATTCTTTTGGCCCATTCTTCACCTTCTTTTTTCATATCGTATCCCTGCGCCGATAAATAATTATTGATCCTTCCTTTATACTTTCCAAACACCGCATGTTTTTTATCGCTCGACCCCTCATCCATAGCCAGTTCCCTTGCTTCAACCAGCCAGGCATACATTTTATCTTTTTGTTCTTGTGTAAGTTTAGGAATTTCATCGAGGTAAGCTATCCATGTTACTTGCAGTATGTTATAAGTCATACCGTCTTTTACTTTGTCTATTTGGTTTTCCGTTAATGTAGTTTTTAATTGAGCAATAAAATCGCTGTGCAATTGTTTTAATGCAATTGCTTTTTTTTCATCTTCTTGTTTTACAGCCAAGTCTGTTTCTTCTTTTGATAAAGCCTTTGCTTTTATTGCTGTTACAGTTGCTTTATTATCGTCTTGTATTTTATTCAACTTCAAATACTGGTCAGTTAATTGTTGTTGTACTTTTTTGTACAATACTGCATCAGTAATATTTAGTGAGTTTACAATTTTTGCAGTACGGTCGGCCAATACTTTTTGATACCCGGTATCAGCAGTATTTTGTTGTGCCTGTATATTACTGCTGCATAATAATATAACAGCTACTATAAAAAGTTTGGTAACAGATAATAAAAAAGAAACCCGTTTGCCTGCAATACTATTGATCTCAGGTTCCTGAGAGGCAGATTGTATAGCATTATGTACAAGCAGAAACCTTTTCATTAGCGCAATTTTTATCGTTATAGAATAAGCTTTAAGAGAGCTTATTTATTAAGCTAAAGGTACTGGTACACCTAAGGCACAACAATGTAAGGTTTTGCTAAAATGATGTAAGATTTTACTATTTGAGAAAATATTTACGATGTGCTTAATCCCTTATTTTCAACGCAATCGTTGCCGACTGTAATCCAGCTGCTTTAACGGTTAATGTACTATTTCCCTTTTTTGTAAATGATCTTATTATAGCAAGGGCAAGCCCTTTCCATGCCCTTCTTTTAGGGCTGGCAAAAGAAGCAGTATCTGCTTCATATCCATTATCGGTAGCGGCAATGCTTGCGTTGCCTGTAATTGAAAATTCCAACAGGTTATTTGCATCAGGAACAAGGTTGCCATCCTTATCTACAATTTTTGCGGTAACAAAAGACAAATCATTGACATCGGCTTTTATATTTTTTCTATCTGCAGCCAGTTCTATTTTAAAAGGTGCACCGGCAGTTTTAATTTGTTCAGTTAAAACTGTTTTGCCATTTTTTCGGGAGATGACTTTTAATGTACCAGCTTCAAAAGGTACCCGCCACACTACGTGCAAATCATCATTTCTTTTTTTTCTGGTTCCTAAAGATTTTCCGTTTAAAAATAATTCCACTTCATCTGCATTATTATAGTAAGCCCATACATCTACAATTTTTCCAGGTTCCCAGTTCCAGTGAGGTAAAATATGCAACACCGGTTTTGTTGTCCATTCGCTTTGATACATATAATACACATCTTTTGGAAAGCCTGCCAAATCAACAATTCCGAAATAACTGCTACGTGCCGGCCATGGAAAAGGAGTTGGTTCACCCAAATAATCAAAACCTGTCCAAACAAATAAGCCTGAAAGAAAATCATATTTTTTGATGATCTTCCAGGTGGCTTCATGCGTACTTCCCCAGTTGGATCTTACATTATCATAAGCACTAACCGACCAGTCACCGTTTAAATTCTCCATTTCTTTTTTTTCTTTTGGCGGCCAGGTTCTTACAGTATCAGTAATATCATATTGCCCCCGTGTTTCAAGCGCTGAAGTAGTTTCAGCGGCAATAAATATTTTACCGGGATAATTCTTTAACGCATCAGGGTATTTTTGTTCGTTATAATTCCAGCCGTACACATCTAAAGCATCGGCCTGGTAGATATAATTTTTCAGGGTATCCGTTTCAGTTAATGCAGATGTTACCGGCCTTGTTGGATCTAATCTCTTTACAATATCAACTAACTCCTTTGTAATGCCAATTCCTGTTGAATCAAATTGTTCTCTTATCTCGTTTCCAATGCTCCACATAAAAACGGAGGGATGGTTTCTATCTCTCAATATCATATCTTCTAAATCCTGCTTATGCCACTGCTTAAAATCTGCTGCATAATCGAATTTGTTTTTTTTCTTTTGCCACATGTCAAATGCTTCGTCCATTACTAAAAAGCCCATCTTATCGCACAAGTCTAAAAACTCAGGCGCAGGTGGGTTGTGAGAAGTGCGAATGGCGTTGCAACCCATTTCTTTTAAAATTTGCAACTGCCTTTCGGCTGCACGGTAATTGAAAGCGGTGCCCAATGCACCTAAATCGTGGTGTAAGCAAACACCTTTTATTTTTAATGGTTGGTTATTGAGGAAAAAGCCTTTTTCTCTATCAAAATAGAAAGAGCGGATGCCGAAGGTTGTTGTACTGGAATCTATAACCACATTATCTACTTTGAATATCATTACCAATTTATATAATGCAGGGTCTTGTACTGACCATAAATGGGAATTATTAATGCTAATTGATTCATCATAATCCGGAGTTGTTCTATTTAATATCGTTGAAGATTTATTAGTGGCTGGAAAAATTTTATTCCCTTTGTTATCATAAATAGTTACTCCAAAGCCCACTTTTTTAAATGATTTGTTGATTGCATTAAATTCTATGCCGAATTTAATATTTACAGTCGCTTTCGAATGGTCTGCAACTACTGCATTAACAAAAGGATGCATCGGCTTCATCAACAACATATTAAAAAGCACTAACCTTACATTTCTATAAATACCACTCCCGCTATACCATCTCGAATTTGGTTGTTGCGAATTATCTACCTTAACCGCAATCACATTTTTTTCAGCACCAAATTTTAAATATGGTGTTAAGTCGTAACTAAAAGAAATATAACCATTGGGGCGCTTGCCTAAATAATTTCCGTTTATCCATACTTCACTATTTCTATATACACCATCAAATTCAATACTTATATTTTTATTATGGGAAGAAGATGGAACGGTAAATGTTTTTCTATACCAGCCAATACCGCCTGGCAATGCCCCACCTTGTGTTGTTGCAGGATTGTCTTTTGAAAAGTTGCCTTCTATGCTCCAATCGTGTGGAAGGTTTAATGTGCGCCACGATGCATCGTTGTAATTTTTATTGCTGGCAGCGCTGTCGTTACCGAGATGAAATTTCCAATCTTTATTAAAATTAATAGTTTGGCGTTGTGCCTGTAAAATATTGCACAACAAAATACCAATTATAAAAAAATATTTTCTTTTCTTCATTTATTTTAGAGTTTCCATAACCGCCGACGGCGGCTTTAAGCCCCGTCGGCGGTTAGTTGAAGAGTAGCCAAAATTAACTACGGCCCCTTTTAATTTTGGCCAACCGCTAACGGGGTTTGTAACCGCCGTCAGGGTTTAGCGATATTACTTTTACCACAACTGATGCACCGATGGCTTAATATAATTTTCATAAACTTCTTGCACTGCTTGTAATTGGCTTGAAGTAAGATTAGGAACATCAATTGCAGAAATATTAGAATCGACCTGACTCACATTTGATGCACCCGGAATAATACAACTCACTGCATCAAATTGTAAAATCCATTTTAATGCAATTGGCGCTAAGTTGGTTTGATCGGGAAATATTTTTTTCAATGCTTCAACTGCTGCAATACCTTTTTCATAATCAATACCAGAAAAAGTTTCGCCTTTATCAAATTCCTCGCCATTGCGGTTGAATTGACGATGGTCGCCTGCAGCAAAATCTGTTAAAGCAGTAAATTTTCCAGTGAGCAATCCGCTGGCTAAAGGCACTCTTACAATAATGCCAATATTTTTTTTCTTTGCCTCGCTGAAAAATAATTGTGCCGGCCGTTGCCTGAATATATTGAAGATGATTTGAACTGTAGTTACATTATCATATTCTATTGCTTTCAATGCTTCTTCCACTTTCTCCACACTCACGCCCAGATGTTGAATTTTTCCTTCCTGTTTTAGTTTATCAAACAGTTCAAAAATTTCGGGGCGGTAATAAACATTTGTTGGCGGGCAATGCAGTTGTATTAAATCAATAGTTTCCAATTTCATGTTGGTTAAACTATTTTCTACAAATTTTCTCAGTAAATCAACCGTGTAGCCTCTATCAACATGCGGTTGAATTTGGCGGCCGCATTTTGTAGCAACATAAATTTTTTCTTTTCGGCTGCGTAATAACCTGCCCACTGCTTTCTCACTTTCGCCATCGCCATACACATCGGCTGTATCAATAAAGTTGATGCCGCTATCAATAGCTGTGTTTAAGATTTCATCTGCATTGGCATCGCTGAAGCTTGCGCCCCATTTGCCGCCTACTTGCCATGTGCCTAAACTGATTTCAGAAACTTTAATACCTGTTTTACCTAATTTTCTAAATTCCATTTTTCTATTTTTTTTATTGCACATCTAAACCAGAAATACCTACACCAATTGCATCATCAGCAATAATCCTTACCTGATAATTCCCTGCATTAACCATAGAATTAGTATTGGTGCTAATATAATTCCACTTGCCTTTATTGCTGGGTGTAAAAGTAATTTTTTCATTCTTTATAACTGCCCCGTCTGACATAATTATTTGCAATGTGCCAGATAAATTTTTATCTGAAGGATTAGCGTAACGAATATTTAAAGAATAAATATCTGCTGCACCAATATTAATATTCCATTCTACCGAAGTTTGGTTTTTATTAAATGTAACCGTTTCTTTTTCATTGATTGTTGATTTTGCCAATCCTTCTCCATTTAATTTTGCGGCAGCAGGGCGATAAGAAATGGTAGGTTTTAAATCGTAAGCTGGTTGCATGTTGTTAACAGGTTGCATGCAAACGATGATATTGGAATTGATATTAATTGTCATAGTATCATCTTTCGCAAATCTTTTTTTGTAAACATTATATTTTGTGCCATCATCTTCGTCAGTTACAATTTGGGTATTGGTATTTTCAAATCCTTTTAATAACACTTCTTCATTAGAATTATTTTTTACAGCTATAGATAAGTCGGATAATTCATAAGCATGAAAGCCGAATTTCTTTACATCCCTTTCTGAATATAGTTGAACCCAATCTGCCCCAAATAAATTGGAAGGCAAGTAGTTGAATTGAACATTTTCATTGGCAAATACTTTATCCCCAATATCCAGCCAATGGCTTTTTGAATTAGTTGTACTTCTTCTTGTTGAAAGTCGCATCTTTTCAATCCTTTTATTCTTTGCAATTGCAATTGCTGATATAACAGCCTGTCCCACTTTAATTTCAGGAAACGATATTGTCATTTTATTTCCAACTACCTTAACTGTCACTGATTTCTTAAGTAACGTATTAGTTCCTGCTTCGTTCCAAATATCCAAATCATTCAATACTATTTTATTATTTACAGCAACATCAAATAAACGCATACCTTTTGCATTAATGCCGCCGCCGACTCCCAGCCATGGTTCAATGAAATATAATTCTACCAGGTATTCGCCTGGTTCTACATCAAATTCAAATTTCAGCTTATTTTTTCCATAGCGAAAAGTTTGAAACAATTTCCAGTCTTTTGTATTTTTTATTGGAGCAAAAGTTCTTCTCTGGCTGGCGAAAAAAGGAGGCATTCCGGAAAAATTATTTGTCCATGAAGTGGAGCCATAGCCAGTAATTTCTGGGTTATACATTCTATCTGCACTCCAGGTATCTCCATTTGCATCTTTATATTCTGGGCCGCCACAATTTACCCGGTATATATAATTATATCCTGGATTAGATGCAGTTATTGATTTTTTTTGTGTATACAGTTTATCAAAATTCGGCGCCTGTGGCAAATGAAACAACGTTATCGTATCTCTTGCTACAACCTTCCCATCTACATACCCAACCGCATACAACACATTGTATTGAATATTCGCTTTGTCCCATTGAAAATGTGTACCAATACCATTTCTTTTTTTCTTGCCCAGAGAAGCATTATCAATATCATTAAACAATTCTACTTCATCGCAATTGGAATATACAATGATGCTATCTTTTATTCCGGGCTTCATCCACCTGTTAGGCCAAGTGTGCGATACAATGTACACCATTGGCTCTTTTATTGCAGCAACATAATTGCTGCGGAACATATAAAATGCATCGGTAGGCTCTTCCCATGGAGTGAGCAACCCTTTGTAATTTACCGGCCCTACCCTATCCAATTCTCTCAAACCTTCGCCGCCTTGTACACGTCCGGGGTTATCATGCGAAGTAAGCAGCCAAAAAAATTGCCCAGCACAACTATCTTTAACGGATTCGGCTAAACGAATTTTTTGTTCCATCAATTGTGTCATTCTATCTTCGCTTAAAACGCCGCTTTGTGTAAAGCCGCCTTCGTTATGTAAATCCAAAGTGCGCCATGCGCCGTATTCTCCAACTAAAATTTGTTTTTTTATGTCTTGCGCATAAGTAGCTGGATTGCCGCCGTAAGTACCAGTCCAGTTTTGCGGCACATCCCAATCTGTCCCTTCGCCGCCATTGCAGGTAGTTACCAATCTTTGCGAAGATGCTGTTGGGTCGAGTGAACGAATAATGGCGGTACATTCTTCGGCAAAATCTTTAGGCAGCTTGCTTTCATTTTGCAAACCCCATAAAATTACCGCAGGGTCGTTGCGTCTTTCAACCACCCATTCTCTTAATAATGTTTTAAAATTATCTCTAAATGCCTTGGTGTCGTACCAAATATGGGCTGAGAATTGTGTCCACCATAAAATGCCTTTTTCATCACACAATTTTCCATACAACAAATTATGTGGTTGGTGTGCATCTCTAAATGCATTAAAGCCTGCAGCCTGCACCCATTTCATTCTTGCAATAATTTCTTCATTGCTGAATGCATGGCTGCCTCCCAATAAATGTTCATACTCCGCAATGCCGTTTATAAAAACAGGTTTATCATTCAATAAGAATTGATGTGATGCAGATTTCCAATTGATGGTTCTAAATCCAAATGCTGTTTCAGTTTTATCAATAATAATATTATTTTCTTTGATGTAAGAAATAATTTTATACAGATAGGGATTTTCTACACTCCATAAATTAGGATTGGAAACGCTGATATTATTTTGTAAAATTGTAACAGAATCTTTTATTTTTAAGGTTTGTTGTGTTGCAATTTCTTTTAACATTTTCCCTGCAGCATTTATCAATTGATTTACTATCGTTACATTTCTATTTTGCAGCGAATAATTTTTGAAAGTAGTATTAATAGATAATGTTGCATTATTATTTTCAATTGATGCCCATGCATGAATACCGAATGGTTCTATTCGCACATCATTGGTAACAATTAAATGTACAGGGCGAAAAATACCCATTGGTTGTGAGCCTTCGGAAAAACCTCTTTCATCACTGCAGCCGCCGCAAACCCAGGGTAAATCCTTTATATTGGCAGGATGTCTAACTTCTACCAAAACTTCATTTTCAAAACCGTTGGCTTTTAATTTCCCTGTTACATCAATTGTAAATGTTGTTCTTCCGCCAGCGTGTTCGCCTACCAATTCCCCATTTACATATACTTTTGCATAAGAACCAACACCTTCAAAAAATAAAAAATTTCTCCGGCCCTTTTGAGGTTGCATTAAGGTTACTATTCTTTTGTACCAGACATTGCCATGCAAATTACCATGTATCAGCCTTCTGTATCCGCCGTATTCATCTCTGTTATCAGGAATATTTACTTTGTCCCAAAAAACTTCATATGCATTAAGTGGTGTTTTTTTTACAGAGGTAGTTGAGCCTGTAAATACCCAATCGTTATTAAGCAAAATATCTTCGCGAATATTTTTTTGCGCCGATGCATTTAACCACAAAGACAGAAAGGCAAAAAGAAACACTAAGGGTTTACTTGCTGAGCAATGAACAAAAATTTGAACGGAGCGTCGCCAATGTCGCCCCATAGTAGTACAAAAGCTTGTCTCAAAAAAAAGATTATAGTTTATTAAGCGATGCATCAAATTTGTAAACGCCGTTTTTTATTGTTGTAATATTTTTTATGATTCCATTATAACGCAACAACAAAGGCATTCCTGCTTTTGATGTTACGATAAACTCTAGCAATTTCCCTTCGCTCCATTTCATATCAATAACAAATCCTCCTCTTGCGCAAAGCCCTTTCACTTCGCCCTTGGGCAACGCATCGGGTAAAGCAGGAAGGATATCGATATATTTTGTATGACTCTGCAATAACATTTCGCCAATGCCTGCCGCAGCGCCAAAGTTGCCGTCAATTTGAAATGGTGGGTGTGCATCAAATAAATTAGGGTAACTACCAGCATCATTTTTTGTTGGGCTCAGCAACATCTGTATCATTTTATAAACATGGTTGCCATCCTTAAACCTTGCCCAGCAATTTAACTTCCATGCCAAACTCCAACCTGTTGCTGCATCGCCGCGATACAATAATGATTGCTTTGCTGCATTCATCAATTCCGGAGTTTCATCCCAATTAATTTCGCTGCCAGGATACATGCCCCACAAATGTGAAATGTGGCGATGTTTATTTGAAGTATCGTCAACATCCTGCATCCATTCCTGCAACTGTCCATACTTGCCAATTTTATTCGGTGCTATCTGTTTGTATTTTTCCTTTAATATTTTTCGCAAGTCAGCATCAACATTTAATATTTCACTTGCGGTAATTACATTTTTAAAAAGCGTTCTTATAATTTCATGGTCCATTGTCGGCCCTGCCACCAAACCGCCTTGCTCCGGAGAATTAGATGGAGCACTAATTAAAAATCCTGTTGCTGGATCTTTTACTAAAAAAGTATTAAAGAATAAAGCTGCTTGCTTCATTACAGGATACGCCCTTTCTTTTAAAAATAATTTATCCTGCGTAAATGCATAATGCTCCCACAAATGCTGGCACAACCATGCGCTGCCACTAACCCAAATACCATGGTTAGACGCATTTATTGGTGACGTACCTCTCCACAAATCGGTATTATGATGCAGCACCCAACCGGGTGCATTGTAATAATCTTTTGCTGTTGCTGCGCCGCTATGCGCCAACTCATCAATCATGTTAAATAACGGCTGGTGCATAGGAGAAAGATTCAATAATTCCGCCGGCCAATAATTCATTTCCAAATTAATATTGGTGGTGTATTTACTTCCCCATGGCGGTGTTAGTAAATCATTCCAGATGCCCTGCAAATTGGCTGGCCTTGTACCAGGGCGGGATGATGATATCAACAAGTATCTTCCATACTGTTGATATAATGCAACAAATGACGGGTCATTTGATGAAGCAAAATTGTTGAGGCGTTCATCCGTTGGCAACGATTCATTATCGCTTTTTCCGAAATCAATGCTATAAGTATTCAAATATTGTTGATACTCTTTTGTATGTGCTGACTTTATTTGTTCATAAGTTTTTCCTGCAACAGATTTTAACGCATTAACACATGTTGCAGCAGCATCTGCCGATACATCTTTATAATTTTTATAGTTGGTCCCGGCAGCTAAATAAATTGTTGCTTCATCTGCATCAGCAATTACAATTTTATTATCAACAATGCTTACTGTACCTCCTGCTGTTTTTATTTGCAGATAACTATCGCCATGCAAAGCGCCGTTCTTTACCTGAACATGCAATGCAATGGTATTCGCATCTATTTTCTTTACAATAAAATTTTTATGCGGACTGGTTAAAGATGCTTCAAAACTGATATGCTCTTTTTGCGAAGCAGTCAAATTAATTACCGCTGCCTGATTAGGTTGGCTAACAAAATATTCTCTTTTAAAATTGATGCCGTTTATTGAATACGAAGTTGCAGCTACTGCATTTGAAATATCCAATTCCCTTTTATAATTAGTTGCTTCTCCTTTATTTTTAAAATTCAAATACAAATCACCAAAGGGTTGATAGCTGGCCTGATACACTCCCACCGCAGGTGCATCATCGCTTTGAATAAAATATTTCCATAGCCCGTTCAATGAAATTTTATTTTGTTCTTCACCAACAGGATATACACCAATTTTTTTTGTTGTGTCTTTGTAACCAGCAATGCCACCTTTATCAAAATAGTTAATCACCTGTATTGCTATTACATTTTTCCCTGCATGCAAAACATTTGCAGGTATCACATATTTTCTTGGGTCACCATTATTTTGTGTGCCGATTAATTTGCCGTTTACATAGGTCAAATCATAATCTCTAATTCTATTCACATCTAATGCTACATTTTTTCCATTCCATCTTGCAGGCATTTCAAAACTGGTGCGTAACCACACTGCACCATCCAATGCTTCAAAGCCAACCGCTTCCCATCCATCATACGATGGCACTTTCATCGTTTGCCATTTGCTGTCTTCAAAATTTTCCAATGCAGGGTTTCCATTCATTCCCTTCAACGCCAGCATGTTTTTTGTCCATTGCTCCTTAGCTCCTTCATTACTTTTAGTACCCATGAATTCCTGCTCAGCCAATACTTCTGCTTCTTTTTGTTTGCCTGCAAATAATAATTTACGAATGGAATCTAAATATTTGTAAGCGCCTGCTTTATTATAATTTCTTGGCTCACCTGTCCATAATGTTTCTTCATTAAATTGAATATGGTCTTGTGCTACGCCGCCAAATACCATGGCACCAATTCTGCCATTGCCGAGAGGCAACGCTTCCGTCCATTTAATAGCAGGTTGTTTGTACCACAATTTTAAATCTTGTGCATTTGTAATTTTTACACACAGTAAAAATAAAATTGCTATGCAATATTTTTTTTTGTTAGCCATCATTTGTAATTCTATGGGGTGACATTGGCGTCCGCCACTGGCGGATCAAGTTCAGTAATTCTATTGAGCTTTTTTTACGCAAAGGCGTAAAGATTTTAAGGCGCAAAAAATAATTTGCCTTTGCGGCCTTCCTTCTTTGTAGCTTTGCGTGAAAATTTTTTACCGTTTCACCTCCTCACCATACACCACCGTCGCTTCACCCAATTCATTATTAGTCAATTTTACATTTTTTGTATCTGCACCATTTATAGTTGCAAATATTTTTGTGCCGGCAAAGGGCCAACAATTATGCAATAATACATCTTGCACACTATTCAATTTTATTAATGCAACATCTGCTAAGGGTTTTGAAGATGTTAGCCCATCAACATCTAAACGCTGTGTTTTTTCTACCTGCAAAGCACTTCCCGATTTTGTATTTACTCGTACATTATGCAATTCAATATCTTTTGCATTTTTAATAACGATACCAGTTTCAGCTTCAAATACCACATCATTTAAACTTACTTCCTGCACCGGCATTTCATCAAGGCCATTGATGTACATTGCCTGTTTCGTATAAGCTGTAATGTTACTAAGCCTTATATTTCTAAATTGCGGTGTACGTTCGCTCAAAGGTTCAGGCGGCATTTTTGAATATTGCATATCCAATACAATGGCTTGTTCCTTTATATTCTTCATTACAATATTATCCACCCTTATATCTTCTACAATTCCGCCGCGACCTCGGGTCGTTTTAATTCTTATGCCTCTATCTGTTCCATCAAATACACAATTGGTAATAACAATTTTTTTGACACCGCCGCTCATTTCGCTTCCTATTACTACGCCACCGTGCCCGTTTAGCATGGTGCAATTGGTAATGGTATAATTTTCTGCCGGCGTATTTTTTAAACGGCCCGGCAAATCTTTCCCCGATTTAATAGTAATGCAATCATCGCCTACACTAATATGGCAATTGGAAACATGCACATATTTGCAAGACTCTGCATTAATGCCATCTGTATTGGGAGATTTTGGATTATCAATTGTGACACCATTTACCGTGATGTTTTCACAAAATTCAGGATTGATTGTCCAGAATGGAGAATTAGTAATCGTAATGCCGTCTATCAAAATATTTTTACAATACATAGGCTGTATAAATGGCGGCCTTAAAAACCCTCTCACCATTTGGCTGGAATCGTCAGTAAGCAAAGTGTATTTATTGGCCGCATCAAAAGCCAGCTGCCATTTATTTCTTGGTTGGTTTTTTGGGAAATTCAATACATAATCCCACCATTTTTTTCCGTGCCCATTTATTTTGCCTCTTCCCCTGATGGTAATATTTTCTACTTTATTAGCATAAAATAACGGAGAAAAACTGTATACATCAACGCCTTCATAACGGGTTTCTACCATTGGTAAATAATCATCAAAATCATCGCTAAAATGCAATTCTGCACCAGCATCAATAAAAATAGTGATATTGCTTTTTAAATGTATCGGCCCCGTTAAATATTTTCCCGCAGGAAAATACACGGTGCCGCCGCCAGCTTTTGAAGCAGCTTCTATTGCTTTTGCAATTGCAGAAGTTGCTTTGGCGCTGCTGTCTTTTTTAGCACCGTATTTTGTTACGTCGTAAAATTGTTGCGCAGTCGCAGAATAGCTCAATACAATCAACGATAAAATAATTGCGATTTTTTTCATAATATTTTGTTTTGTAGGAAGATGCCTGTGGCATGTTCCTACTCGAATAACCAATCAATTTCTTTTTTTATTCCACCTTCTGTCAAACCTGCATCATAAACAGGAATAGTCTGCTGGCCATCAACAAATCCCAGGATAACGCAAACTCCTTTAGCTAGTTTCAATACATTTTTACCGGTAGGAAAGCTATAGCTATGTACATTCACTGGCGGCATTCCTTTTATTACAATTGCATTTGCAATTTTTATTTCGGCTTGTCCATAATCATTGGCGCTGGCATTGGTTTCTAATTCAGGCTCTTTTAAAAAAGTACTGTCTTTTGAAAAGATATCTTTTTGTTGTTTGAAAAAACCAACCAATATTTTTACAGGTTTATCTGTGGTAAAATTTATTTCTGTGCCACTTGCAATCTGATTATGATAATTTAATTGCAGCCCTTTCAAGTTTTTTATTTCTGTTGCAAAATTATCGATGCGTAAAGATGTGTCAGCAAATACCAAAGCTGTTGTATCAACATGATAATGTTTTATCCCTGCATCCATAACAACATCTGCATTGTATAAAAAATTAATCCGCTTTGCTGATGCTTTTTCCTGGTTAAAAACACCCAGCGAATCTACAACAAATTTAAACCTTGCCAACTCCTTTTCAAAAGGCACCAATACTTCTGCCCATGTTTTAAAAGTACCATTGCTGCCACGAATAGGGATTTTACGTTGCTGCGTTTGCATGCTATTAGCATACAAATAAGTGCCTTTGGTAAGCGCAACCAATTCCTTATAACTTGCAACACTTTTTTCCAAAAGAGGCAAAGCCTTTTTCAAATCAGTTATATCGTCGGAATATTTGTAGCGCAATACATCCAACGCCGCTTGGGCTTTTTCTGCATAATGAAAAGCCAATGCTTTGTAGCAAAGCATATCGTTTTTCAATCTTGCAAATTCTTCTTTGCTTTTAGTGATACTTCTTTGAGCTTCATTAATGGCATTCATTGCTTTGGCGCCATGTTCTTCTACTTCATTAATAATTTGTACCGGCGTTTCTCCAATATGCTTTTCACCCTTCCATTCTTTTTCCGCATACTGTGTCAGCATTTCTCCTTCGGGGCTTTCGCTATCGTACAATAAAGTAAATAGACCGTAGCGATAAGGATTGATAAGCTGTGTCATCAGCATACCTAACGTTAACGTTTGCCTGTTGCCGTCAGTAATACCAAAGCGGCGCAATAATTTTGGCGCTATCTCTCCAGATTCATTATATGCTTCCAATATTTTTTTCCCGGCAGCAATGCCGCAACCATATTTAGTTGCCAATAAACTGCTCCAGTAATTCATTTCATCTTCCTTATCTCTATTGGCTTTCCATGCATAACGGCTCCAGGCTTTATACCAAATCCAATCTCTTTCAATTTGCAATAAACGCTTTCCCTTTACACTATCAGCACTATAAGGCCAATCCCAGTAAGAAGCTTGCGGATATAAATGCAAACCATTGCCACCCATAACTTCATGCATGCCAATTACAGATTGTTGAATAAAATCTGTTGCACCATAACGAAAGGGTTCAAGGTTTGCCATGATGTGTACATTCTCAATTTGCACACTTCCCAAATGGCTTAAAGTTTGGTGCAGCTTTGCCCATTCGCCTCTTGGCCTTGGGTCTGTTAATGCTTCGCCGTTAAATTTTGCTTCGGTATATAAATTTTTGTAAAGCGGTAATGCGGCAGCCATTACCGATGGAGCATCGGTATCGTGTGCACGCAAAACAATGGGCGGCTCTTCAGTTTTACCTAATGCTTTCAACCCATCTTTTACACCGGGGATGATTGTTTTTGTAAACCATTCAATATCATCATTGCCCGTTCCTTCCATTGCTTCACCCAAACAAACCATTAAACCGACATTCGGATATTTTTCTACAAAAGCAGCAATAGATTTTCTTGTATAATCTGCAATCAGTGGAATGATATGCCGTTCTCTATCTTGTGTTTTAATATGGTTATATTCTGCAAATGGTTTTGATACAATGATATTGTAAAACATTTGTATCACCCAAATACCTCGTTTATCTGCCTCTGTAGTTAAGAAGCGATACATCTCTTCATTCTTTTTAAAAGTACTGTCATCTACTTCAACAGCATAAGGATAATCTTTCAGTTTCACCAATGAAGCAAAAGGATGGCCGTTCCATAAATACAAAGAATTCATCCGGTTCTCCACCATCGAATCCAAATATTGTATCCATAATTTTTTATCGTAAAACCAGGGAAATGTTTTGGGAGTATAAGGATATTCGTAAACGCCTCGTCCGGGCAAGTAAGTTGATTTTTGCATGCCGATGCAGGTACCACGTAAAACCATTTCGGGAGCATCACTTATATTTAAATTTGTAGGATAAGCTTTTAGTTTTTCCAGTTGAGCAGCAAATTCTAAACAACCATACATCAAACCACTTTCATCGCTGCCTTTGATATAGGTGTTATTTTTTTTTGTTGTTATAGTATATCCTTCTTTTTTGCCAACCTGGTAATCAAAATAAATAGCATGACTCTGTCTTCGCAAACCTATTTTTTTTTCAACAGCACTAATTTTATCCATACCGAAAGCTACCCGTGGCGGCGTTACCATATCTCCAAAACCAATTTGCGCAACTACAACTTGATTAAGAAAAAGAAATACTATGAAAAACAATTTATTCATAATCAATTTTATGTGTGTGGGCCTTTATTGTTGATTATTGGTATGCCGTACAGGTGAGTGACACTACGATGATGCCATGAAAAACAAAAGCTCGTCCCAAAAAAATTATTTAACCACCGCCATTTCATTCAAATATTTTTCCAACATCGTATATCCATCTGCACCAATTTTATTTCTATCGCTTGCATCGTTAGGGTTTAAACCGTTTTTCTTTTCCCATTCATCGGGCATGCCATCTTCGTCGGTATCTTTTGGTGCTGTTCCATTTTTAAATTCACCCCAGCCACCTACAGCAACAGGCGAGTCGATGATCCCGGGTTTTCCAAACACGCCCATACCGGTAGCAGTTCCTGTTTTTGTTTCATTGATTACTCTTGTATCTACCATATCTCTTTTGGGTAAAACGGCGCCAGCATATTTCAATACTTCTTCGTAAGCTGTTTTTGCATTTTGCTCTGGTATAGTCGACATAATTTTAAATGCTGACTTTGCTTTTGAGATTGGTGCTACGCCTGATTCTTCAAGATCTAATCCATCAAAATTATTTTTAGTGAGGTTCTTATCGCCTTCCATAATATTGCCATTCAAATACCATTCGGCTGTGCCCTTGGTTTTATCGGCTTCAAATAAAGCATGTACAAATTTTAATGTGGATGGTGTTGCCGGTCCGGGCTTGTAATAATTATTCACCATATTTATTTGCGAAACGCCACCTGCAATATTTACTTCGCCACCGTAGCAAGCATTTACATTTCCCCAATTATAAATCACGTTATTACGGTAATCAATAACTGCCATTGTATCATGCGCCCTTGCGCCATCAAAACGACAGGCACGGCTATTTTGATGAGCAATTAAATTATGATGGTAAGTGGCATACTGTCCTCCCCAAACACCACCATAAGAGCGGTGGCCTTTTGCATGGCCGGCATCATACAAGCCTTCGCTTACGATGCACCATTGCACGGTAGTATTTTTTGTATCGTACATCGCTGCACATTCTTCGTTGGCCCAGCTAAAACTGCAATGGTCAACAATTACATCGTGGCAGTTTTCCATATCGTAACCATACAAACCTGTTTTTAATGTACCCCCAGGGCGAGAGCGAATAAACCTAATGATGATATTTCCATCGTTTCCTTTTGAAGAAGCTCCATTCAAAATCAAAGATTGATTCTTTAAACAAATGCCATCACCAGGGGCAGTTTGTCCAGCAATGGTTAGGTTGGAACGCTTTACCTGAATTTT
>Ga0265327_10000246_pt1 | contig 107698 bp, 92 predicted proteins | sample 41621metaG_FD_202089 | JGI IMG/M metagenome (GOLD analysis project Ga0265327, IMG submission 202089) | Rhizosphere microbial communities from Carex aquatilis grown in University of Washington, Seatle, WA, United States - 4-16-21 metaG | ecosystem: Host-associated > Plants > Roots > Rhizosphere...
GTGAATCTGTGTCGCGCTACTTCGAAGTAGCACGCGTGGTTTACCAGCGTGTCGCGCAGTCACAGTTCGTTTCCTGAAACGCGGCGTCGCGGCCGCACCACGCAGCATTTGAGCAGCAGTGAAAGGTTGGCATTGTCATGAGCACAAGCCTTGATGTCGCGGTGAATGGAACCAGTTCACCGGATTTCGACAACGTCCGGCGCGCATTCGCGTTGAACTTTCTGGAGAACGACGAGTTGGGCGCGGCTGTAGCGATTTGGGTCGATGGGGAGCTCGTCGTGAACCTCTGGGCCGGTTGGGCCGATGAGGCGCGCACCCGTCCGTGGACAGAAGACACCCTGGCGCCGGTGTATTCGGGGACCAAGGGACTGATGAGCACCTGCGTCCATATGCTCATCGAGCGCGGCGTGCTTGACCTGCATGCACCGGTCGCGCGGTACTGGCCCGAATTCGGCCAGGCCGGTAAGGAATCCATCACACTGGCGATGGTGCTCGGGCACCGCTCGGGCGTGATCGGGCCGCGTACCCGGTTGACACCGGAGCAGGCGGCCAACTGGGACGAGGTGTGCGAGCACATCGCGCGGGCGACCCCGTGGTGGGAGCCCGGAACCGCTCAGGGTTACCACATGGCGACGTTCGGATTCATTCTCGGCGAGGTCGTCCGCCGGACTACGGGTAAGACGCTCGGGCAGTTCCTGCGCACCGAGGTCGCCGAACCGTACGGACTGGACGTGCATGTCGGGTTGCCGCACAGCGAGCATCACCGGTGCGCCGAGCTGGTCAACAAGCCGTACCTGCGCGACGTATTCCGCGGTGCTCCTGGAGAATTCGACTGCATGAGTGACCATCCACTGGCGGGTCCGCTCATCTCGGGCGACTTCATCCCCGACGACGAGATAGCCCGTAGGGACATTGCGCTGTGGCGGGCCTTGGAGTTCCCCGGAACCAACGCGCATGTTTCGGCGCTGGGCATGGCCACCTTCTACAACGCCATGGCGCTCGGCAAGCTGCTCAGCCACGACCACATGGATGTGGTGCGGGTGTCGCAGGGCGGGTTCGATCCCGACGTCGTGCTGGGCCCCCGGGTGGCCAACCACGGATGGGGTCTGGGCTACATGCTCAACCAGCGCTGCTACGCCGGACCCAACCAGAAGACATTCGGGCACGGCGGATCTGGCGGCTCATACGCGTTCGTCGACCTGGAGCACCGCATCGGCTACTCGTATGTGATGAACCAATTCGACGTGACCAAGGCGGATGCCGATCCCCGGAGTGTGCGGCTGATCAACGAGCTCTACACCACGTTGGGGGTGTCGCCGGCGGGAGAGTCGCTGTGACGGCCACGATCCCGGAGACTCGGGCCAGCGTGTCCGCCGCACCGTCGCCGATCGCTCATCTGGACTTCGTCGATCAGGCGTCCTTCCTCGGGTTGCGTGCCACCGAGATGTCCACGCTGAGCCAGATGGTGTGGGTCTACGAGCGTGATATCGATGCCGACCGTTTGCGCAGGTTCCACACCAATCTCGGCCAGGGACTCTTCGGGCGGCGAATCCAACGTTCCCGCTTGCCCTTTGGCCGGCATCGCTGGGTACTCGATCCGGCGTGTCATCCGATCGACGTTGAGCTCGCGCCGCTGCCGCGGGCCGAATTGCAGAACTGGGTGCACGGCCACTCCCAGCTGCCGATCGATCCTGAACACGGTCCGTCCTGGAGACTTGGCGTCACCCGGTTCACCGATGGTGCCACCGCGGTCAGCCTGGTGGTTTCGCACAGCGTCGCCGACGGTGTGGGTCTGTGCCGGGGCATCGCCGATGCCGTCAACGATGCCGCACTGCCGCTGGGCTACGCCAGGCCACAGGCGCGTAAGCGTTTCCGGGGCATGCGGGAGGATTTGCGGCGTACCAGGCGTGACCTGCCCGATACCGCGCGGGCCTTTCGCAAAGCCACCAAACTGCTGAGCTCCCGGCGCCAGGACATCAAACACGCCGGCCGGCCCGCGACCGAAGTGCACGTCAACCAGGTCCCTGCGGTCACCGTGTACCTCGACGAAAACCATTGGGACACACACGCGCATGGTCGTGGTGGTACCAGCAATTCACTGGTCGGCGCGTTCGCGGCTCAGCTGGCCGCCAAGGTTGGCCGGCTCGGTCCGAGCGGCAAGGTGACGCTGTCCATGCCGGTCAACGAACGCACGGAGGGCGACAACCGTGCCAACGCCATGACCTCGGTGATGTTCGCGATCGATCCGGCGGGCCTGACCACCGACCTGCGTGGAATCCGGAGTGCCACCAAGCAGGTGCTCTCCGGACTACGGGATGCACCCGACGAGAAGTGGGCGCTGCTACCGCTGACGCCATTCATCCCGAGGGCAGCCGCGCGCCGACTCGCCGATGTTGCGTTGGAATACAACGATTATCCCGTCGGATGCTCGAATGTAGGACCGTTGGACCCGGCGGTGAACCGTCCCGACGGGACGGACGCCGACTACATCTTCTGTAAATTGGCCGAGCAAAGGGTGCGGCCCGACAAGGTGCTGAGCACCTACGGCCAGCTTTTCCTCGCATCCGGGAGGGTCAACCACAAGGTCTTCCTGGCTGTCGTCGCATACCAACCGGGCGTGATCGAGTCGCGCGCCGACCTGACCAACCTGCTGATCGAGACGCTCGACGATTTCGGCCTACACGCTGTGATCGAATAGACATGGCGGAGAACGCAGGTGGTATCTACGGACTGATCGCACGGATCGTCCGGAGAGCCCCTGTCGTCATCATCGGGGTGTGGATCGGTCTGGCCGCGATCTTGGCCATGACGGCGCCCTCGCTGCAGAAGGCCATCGAGGACCACCCTGTCGATCTCCTGCCCAAGGACGCTCCTGTCATGGAGACCACCCGGCAGATGGTCGAATCGTTCCAAGAGTCGGGCGCGCAGAACATTCTGCTGATCGTCCTCACCAACGAGAACGGGCTTACTCCGGCGGACGAACAGACCTACCGGATTCTCGCGGCACGCATGCGCGAGGACACCCGCGACGTGAGCATGGTGCAGGACTTCATCACCAAACCGATGCTGCGCGAGATGATGTCGAGCACCGACGGCAAGGCGTGGTACCTGCCGGTGGGACTGCAGGGCGAACTGGCCACTCCCGAATCCGGTAAGGCCTATGTGGGGGCCCTCAAGATCATCAAGGACGCCACCGCGGGGACCACCCTGAAAGCCTTTACGACGGGGCCGACTGCCACCGTCGGGGACCTGACGGTGGTCGGTGAGCGCGATCTACACAAGGTCGAAATCACGACGGCTGCTTTGGTTCTGCTCATCCTGCTGATCGTCTATCGCAATCCGGTGACGATGATGCTGCCACTCATCGTGGTGGGCGTCTCGCTGGGTATCGCGCAAGCCGCTGTCGGGGGATTGGCGCAGCTGGGGCTGAGTATTTCCAATCAGACGCTGACGTTCATGACCGCGATGATGATGGGCGCGGGGGTGGACTATGCGGTCTTCCTCATTAGCCGATATCACGAATACCTCAAGCAGGGCATGGATTCAGACAGTGCGGTGGCCGCCGCACTGGAATCCATCGGCAAGGTGGTCGCGGCTTCGGCGGCGACGGTGGCGGTGACCTTTCTCGGCATGGGATTCACCAAGCTGGGCATTCTGTCCACAGTTGGTCCGGCGCTGAGCGTGTCCATCCTGATCGCGTTCGTGGCATCGGTGACCTTCCTGCCCGCGGTGCTGGTCCTGGTGGGACGCCGAGGCTGGGTGAAGCCGCGAAAGGCCTACGCCAACAAGATCTGGCACCGCTCGGGCATCAACATCGTCAGGCGGCCCGGTGCGCACCTGGCGGTCAGCCTGGTCATCCTGATCATCCTGGCCACCTGCGGTGCCATGGTGAAATTCGGATACGACGACCGCAAGAACCTGCCGCCATGGGCCGACAGTAACCAGGGCTATGCCGCGATCGAAAAGCACTTCCCGGTCAACTCGACACTGCCGCAGTACCTCTACATCAAGTCGCCTCATGACCTGCGTACTCCACGGGGACTGGCCGATCTTGAACAGATGGCCGCCCGGGTGAGTCAGGTACCCGGTGTCGACAAGGTGCGTGGCATCACGCGCCCCACAGGCGAACCGCTTGAGGAAGCCAAGCTGTCGTACCAGGCCGGTGAGGTCGGCGGGAAACTGGGCGATGCCTCGAATCTGATCGACGCCAGGGCCGCGGACTTGAACAAACTCGCGGCGGGCGGACACACCTTGGCGGACAAGCTCGGTCAGGTCCGTGATTCGGTGAAGAACTCATTGGGTACCGCGCGTGCACTGGTCGAGGTACTGGCCCAGCTGCGTGGCAGCGGTAGGACGGGTACCCTGGCCGACCTCGACTCCGTGGACAAGCTGGTCACCAGCATGCATTCCCTCGGAGATGCGATCGAGGCCAACGCCCAGAGCGCCAGTGAGGTGTACGGCTGGATCGAGCCCGTCGCACGCGTGCTGGTGGGCAACCCGGCGTGCGAGATAGACCCCGGGTGCCGCTCCTCGCGAGACGAGATGAACAAGTTCCTGGAGACCAAACAAGATGGCACCCGGGACAAGATCGTCGAACTCGGCCGTGAGCTGAAGTCGGTCGACAACGACAAACAGATCAGCTCGACCATCTCCCGGCTGCGAACCGCCCTGAATTCCATCGACACGAATCTGCGCCGGTTGGGCCTGTCCGACTCCTACGGCATCCAGCAGAAGTTCGCCGAGGTTCTCACCGGAGTCAATTCGTTGGCCGACGGCAGCGCCCAGCTGGCCGAGGGCGTACAGATGCTGGTGGATCAGACCAAACAGATGGGCGGCCAGCTGGGCGATGCCTCGACGCTGCTGGTGGCTGCCAAGCGCGACGCGGCACCCGGATCTATGTCGGGCTTCTACATTCCGCAGCAGGTGCTCACCCAGGATTCCTTCAAAACCGCTGCCGCGGCCTTCGTTTCGGCCGACGGGCACGCGGTGCGCTACCTGGTGCAGAGCAACCTGAATCCGTTCAGTCCCGAGGCGATGGATCAGGTGCGTGCCATTCAGGACGCTGCCCGTAGCGCGCAACCCAACACCACGCTCTCGGATGCGTCCATCTCGATGGCCGGACTATCGGCGATGTACAACGACATCCGGAACTACTACAACCACGATCTGCGATTCATCATCGTGCTGACGGTGATCGTGGTGCTGCTCATTCTGGTCGCGCTGCTGCGGGCCATCGTGGCGCCGCTGTATCTCATTGGTTCGGTGATCATTTCGTACGCCTCGGCGGTGGGTATCGGGGTGATCGCCTTTCAATTCATCGGTGGCCAGCCGTTGAGCTGGAGTGTGCCCGGAATGGCCTTCATCGTGCTGGTCGCGGTGGGTGCCGACTACAACCTGCTGTTCATCTCGCGCATCCGCGACGAGTCGCCGGATGGCATTCGCTCGGGCGTCATCAAGACGGTCAAGTCCACCGGTGGCGTGATCACCTCTGCCGGAGTCATTTTCGCCGCGTCGATGTTCGGCCTGTTGATCGGCAATCTGCAGTCGATGGTCGAGGCGGGCTTCATCATCGGTATGGGTCTGTTGCTGGATACTTTTCTGGTGCGCACCATCACCATTCCCGCCCTGGTGGTGCTGTGCGGGCAGGCCAACTGGTGGCCCGCCCAGATCGTGGAACCCTGGTTCCGTCAACGATTCTCGCGTTCGAAGACCGATGTCAGCCAGGAGTCAGCGCCCGGCGAGGCGGATGAAGCTAGCTGCGAGGAGCCGTCGCTCGAGGAGCAGCCGACGGACGCTTCCCGCGAAGCCGAGCTCGTAGGCCGTCGATGATCACCTGCAAGCCGTCCTCGAAGTCGGCATCGAAGTCCGGATCGTAGAGTTCGGCGAACGCCTCGGTAATTGTCGGGTATTTGTGCAGGTCGATCTTGGCGAGCAGATTCTCCTCGGTGTACGGGTTGGGTCCGGGATACTCCGAGCCGTCGCGGGCCTGCTGCTCGATGGTGAAAGCGATTGTGTAGTGATAAATCACGGGCGATAGCCGGGCGGCCTCACGTACGGTGAACCCGGCCGCGGTCATGGTGTCCAGGAGAGGTTCGAGCACGTCCCCGCCGTTGGTCACGAACGTGCCCGCCAGGATCCGGGCACCCTGGTGATATCGCAGCATCGCCTGCCGTATGGCGCGGGCTCCGTTGGTCAGGAAGACATCCCATGGTGTGGAGGTCTGGTCGAAGGCTTCGTGGGCATCGCGCATGATCTCCTCGCCCATGAGGTCGATGAGCTCGCGCCGGTTCTTCACGTGCCAGTAGAGAGCCGGGGCCTGCACGCCGAGCGAGGCGGCGAGCGCGCGCATGGTGAGGCCGTCACTGCCCTTCTGGTCCAACAGGGCCAGGCCGGCGCGTGCGATCGTCTCTCGATTCAAAATCACGTTGACACCTTAACAATGTTAAAGCCATTATGTAGTCAATATCGATAACGGTGTTAAGGAGTGTTATGACCGAGCATGCAGTTGTTATCGCGGGCGGAGGCCCGACCGGGCTCATGTTGGCCGGTGAGCTGGCGCTGGCCGGTATCGACGTCGCGGTCCTGGAGCGGCGCGGCAGTCACGAGGAAGTGGGATCTCGTGCGGCGGGGATGCACTCGCGCACCATCGAAGTCTTTGATCAGCGCGGGATCGCCGAGAGGTTCCTTGCGCAGGGGCAGACCATGCAGGGCACCCACTTCTCGGGCATTTTCATGAGCATCGAGGACTTCCCGACGCGTCACCCGTATGCGCTGGGCCTGCTCCAGCACTACACCGAGAAGACGTTGGCCGCCTGGATCGACGAACTCGGTGTCCCCATCTATTACAACGAAGAGGTCGTTGGCTTCAGCCAGAATGACGGCGGCGTGGATATCGAGCGTGCCCGCGGGCGCGTCATGCGCGGCCAGTACCTCGTCGGATGCGATGGCGGGCGCAGCACCATCCGTAAGACGGCGGGGATCGGCTTTCCCGGCCACGACCCGTCCTGCTCGGCGCTGCTGATCGACGCCGAAATCACCGAGCAGCCACTCGAGTTCGGCCTGCTACGCAAACCTGGCCAGGCATTCCTCGCCATATTGCCCTTCGAGGAGGGATGGTGCCGCCTGGTCTTCAGCACCGACCTGGATCGGCTCGGTACCGAACCCACCTTGGACGAGGCGAAGGAAGCGCTCATCGCCATCGCGGGAACAGATTTCGGGCTGCACAGTCCACGCTGGATGTCGCGCTTCTCTGATATGACGCGCCAGGCCGACAGGTATCGCGATCGGCGGGTGTTCCTGGCCGGGGATTCCGCGCATATTCACTTCCCGTTCGGTGGCCAGGGACTGAACACCGGCGTCCAGGACGCGGTGAACCTGGGTTGGAAGCTTGCCGCGGTCATCAAGGGGGAGGCCCCGGACTCGCTGCTGGATACCTATCAGATGGAGCGTCATCCGGTGGCGGCGCGGGTACTGCACAACACCATGGCCCAAACGCCGTTGTCCGACGCTGGTCCACGGATAGACGCGCTGCGTGACGTCATGGCCGACCTGCTGGCCATGGACGGGCCGCGCAAGCGCATCGCCGGCATGATGAGCGCCCTGGACATCCATTACGAACTGGGTGTCGGGCATCCCTTGCTGGGACGCCGGATGCCCGACCTCGATGTGGTGACGGCGAACGGGCCGGTGCGGATCTACGAACATCTCCATGCCGCCCGCCCCGTGCTGTTCGACTTCGGGGATTCGCGGAGCCTGAACGTCGACGGATGGACGGATCGGGTACACCTCGTCGACGCCAAATATTCAGGCACGTGGGAGCTTCCGGTATTGGGCGAGGTACCGGCACCAGATGCGGTGCTGGTGCGGCCCGATGGATATGTGGCCTGGGTGGGCGAGGGCTCCGATGAGGGGCTGCGTGACGCACTGACCCGATGGATGGGATCACCCGCTCCGGCGTAATGTGGCCCAGGTGGCCGAGACACTGGAGTTCGGAGTCTTTATCCCGCAGGGCTGGCGCCTTGATTTGGTCGGCATCGCACCCGAGCGTCAATGGGAGGTGATGCGCGATCTCGTGCACCACGCGGAGAGTGGTCCCTGGGACTCGGTGTGGGTCTACGACCATTTTCACACGGTGCCCGTGCCGACCGATGAAGCGACCCATGAGGCGTGGACGCTGATGTCGGCCTTCGCCGCCGTGACCTCACGGATCAAACTGGGGCAGATGTGTACGGCGATGGGATATCGGAACCCGGTGTACCTGGCCAAGATTGCCGCCACCGTGGACATCATTTCCGGCGGACGTACCCAGATGGGCATCGGCGGCGGTTGGTATGAGCACGAGTGGCGCGCGTACGGCTATGGGTTCCCCGGCGCGGCGGAACGTCTGGGCAGGCTGCGTGAGGGTGTGCGCATCATGCGTGACGCCTGGCGGGACGGTCGCGTGAGCCTGGACGGCACCTATTATCAGGTGGACGATGCCATCGTGGCGCCCAAGCCGTTGCAGTCCAAGGGAATTCCGCTGTGGATCGCCGGTGGCGGAGAGAAGGTGACCTTGCGGATCGCGGCACGTTACGCGCAGTACACCAACTTCGGGCAGACTGCCGAGGAATTCGAGCACAAGTCGAAAGTGCTTGCGGCTCACTGTAAGGACATCGGCACAGATTTCGATGCGATTGTCCGCAGCGCCAACATCAATGTTGTGATCGGGGCCGACGATGCCGAGGTCGCCGATCGGCTGGCGGCCATCAAGGCGCGGCTGGTCCCGGTCATCGGCGAGGACGTCGCCGCGGCCACGGTGGGGAATCTGGCGACGAGCGCCGGAACCCCAGAGCAGATTGCCGAGCGCCTGGCCGAGTTCGGCAAGCTGGGACTGGGCTATGCGATATGCAACTTCCCGGAGGCGGCCTACGACCGTTCCGGTATCGACTTGTTCGCGCGCGAAGTCATCGGGGTCTAGCCCCATTGTTTACGGCCTAACCGATACCGTAAGTTACGGGAATGCCTTCGCTTGACGCAGTCGATGAAGCCTTTCTGACCAGCGCTCCCGTGCGGGCGAGTCACACCATCTCCGTGCCGGTGTCCGCCGACACGGTATGGCGTGAACTGACCGACGACACCACGCTGCGGTGGTTGGCGCCGGGTATCAGAGTCGTGTGGGGTAGCCCCCGCACCGGGGTCGGCGCGGTCCGCAAGATCGGGCCCGCGGTGGGCCCCAAGGTGAATGAGCACTACTTCCTCTGGGAAGAAGGCAGGCGGAAGGCGTTCTACGTCACCAGCGTGCCGGTGCCGGTGCCGGGCCTGCGAGCCTTCGCCGAGGATTACGTGGTGACACCGACCGATCGTGGCGCCGACTTCACCTGGGTGTGGGCGATCGACGGTACGGGCCCCATTCGCAATGCCACCCCGGTGGTCAGTGCGATCGTCGGTTTCTCGATGAAGCGCACCCAGGCTTACTTCGACAAGATCGCCGCGGCGGGCGCGTAGCCCGAGCGCCCGTACAGTGGGGCTGTGCGCGGTACGGCCCTTCTGCTGTCGTTGATTGTGCTGGCGGCTGGTTGTGCTCCGGCCCGCCAGGCGATAGACGCCGCCTCGACCAATCCGTGTGATGTGGGCCAGTACTGGACGCGTTACTACAACAACACCGATCATTCCGGCACCGCGGTGCTGGCCCGGTGCGAGTACTCGGTCGGAGGAAACTTCGCGGGGTCTCCCGCGCCGGGCGTGAAGACCGACGGATTCTCGATAGACTCCGTCGGCTCATTGCGGTTCCCGGTGACGGGCCAGTACAACATCGCCTCGATGAGCGGTGGTGTCGTGACGCGGGTATGGCTCGATGACGAGCAGATGTTCGATCACGCGGATACCCGCGACTGGGGCACCGACCTCGCCACCCGCACGGTCGAGGCCGGCGTACACACAGTGCGAGTCAGCTACTCCAGCACGAGCGGTCCTGCGGTAGAAGAGTTCTCGGTGTCCCAGGCCGCGCCCGGCCCGCCGTCGACCAACGGCAACTTCTTCGCGGCCAACTCATTCCTGAACCAGCCCGTCGGGCCCAACCCGGCGGTTGACCCGCGCTCGCCGAATTGGATTGCCGCGCTGCAACATCACCCTGATGTCAAGGGAATCGACGTCAACGAGGACATCTGGACCTCGGCCGTGTACCACGCTCCCGCGGGCACGCCCACCCGAACCGTCGCCATTCGTAACAGTGGAAAGTCGATCGACGTCCCGTACCTGCCGCACTACCTGCCCACCCAGGACTCCGACGCTCATATCGCGATCATTGACGACACCAACGGATGCGAGTACGAGTTCCAGTCCTTCAAACCCGAATCCATGTCGGCGATCGCCCAGGCCACCTATCGGGTGGACACCGGATCAGGAGGGCACGTCAGCGGGCCCGCGCATGCGGGTGGCGAGCTGTCCTATCTGGCCGGGTTGATCACACCGGAGGATGTGCAGGCGGGTGTGATCAACCATGCGCTACGTTTCGCCATCCCGATCAATTCGCCCACCTATGTGTACCCCGGAACCCGCTCGGACGGCACGGTCCCCGGCGGGGTGCCGGAGGGCATCCGGATTCAGCTCGACCCCTCGCTCGATCTGCGTACGCTCACGCTGAGCCCGTTTCAGCAGATGGTCGCGGCGGCGTTACAGAAGTACGGGGCGTTTGACGCCGACGTCGCCAAGACCTTCACGCTGACGGCGCGCAGCGTGATCGACGGCACCCGGTACTCGACTCACATCGACGATCTGCCGCGGGAACTGATCGGGCACCTGCGGTTCCTGACGCCGACGATCAGTTCTACCGATGTGCAGCTGGACACCGCCGCGGAAGGCGTCTGCAGGCAGCAGCACCGCTAGGGCGCTAACCGATCGTCGGTCCCAGCAGATCGTCCGCGTCGGTGATCCGGTAGCCATAGCCCTGTTCGGCCAGGAACCGCTGCCGGTGTGCGGCGTACTCGGCGTCTAGGGTGTCGCGGGAAACCACCGAATAGAAGTAGGCCTGCCCGCCGTCGGCCTTGGGGCGTAGCAGCCGCCCAAGGCGTTGCGCTTCCTCTTGGCGTGAGCCAAATGTTCCCGAAACCTGCACGGCCACTGATGCTTCCGGCAGATCAATGGAGAAGTTAGCTACCTTGGACACCACCAGTGTGCCGATCTCGCCTTTGCGGAACGCGTCGAAAAGAGCCTCGCGTTCGGCGTTCTTGGTGGAGCCCTGGATCACCGGGGCGTCCAGCTGGGCTCCCAGTTCATCCAGCTGATCCAGGTATGCGCCGATCACCAACGTCGGCGCCCCGGGATGACGGGCCAAGATCGACTTCACCACGTTGATCTTCGTGTGGGCCGTGGAGCAGAGCTTGTAGCGCTCGTCGGCCTCTGCGGTCGCGTAGATCATCCGCTCGTTGTCGGTGAGGGTGACACGCACCTCGATGCATTCGGCGGGCGCGATCCAGCCTTGTGCCTCAATGTCTTTCCATGGTGCGTCATAGCGCTTGGGGCCGATGAGGCTGAACACGTCGCCCTCACGGCCGTCCTCCCGGATGAGGGTGGCGGTAAGGCCGAGGCGGCGCCGTGACTGCAGGTCCGCGGTCATCCGGAATACCGGGGCGGGCAGCAGGTGCACCTCGTCGTAGACGATCAGGCCCCAGTCCCGGCTGTCGAACAGCTCCAGGTGGCGGTACTCGCCCTTGGTGCGCCGGGTAATCACCTGGTAGGTGGCGATGGTGACCGGGCGAATCTCCTTGCGCTCGCCCGAATATTCGCCGATCTCCTCCTCCGTCAACGAGGTTCGCGCGATGAGCTCACGTTTCCATTGCCGCCCGGCGACGGTGTTGGTGACCAGGATGAGGGTGGTCGCCTGCGCCTTGGCCATCGCCGCGGCGCCCACCAGCGTCTTGCCGGCGCCGCAGGGCAGCACCACCACGCCGGAGCCGCCCGCCCAGAAGGAGTCGGCTGCCATCTGCTGGTAATCGCGCAGCTCCCAGCCGTCCTGGGCCAGGGTGATCGGGTGGGCCTCGCCGTCCACGTATCCCGCGAGATCCTCGGCGGGCCAGCCGATTTTGAGCAGCATCTGCTTGATGCGGCCGCGCTCGCTGGGGTGCACCTGGATGGTGTCGTCGTCGATGCGGGCACCGAACATGGGGGCGATCTTCTTGTGCCGCAACACCTCTTCGAGCACCGCGCGGTCCAGGCTCACCAGCATGAGGCCGTGCGCCGGGTGCTTGATCAGCTGCAGGCGCCCGTAGCGGGCCATCGTGTCCACGATGTCCACCAGCAGCGGCTGCGGCACCGCGTAGCGGGAGAAGGTGACGAGTGCGTCGACCACTTGCTCGGCATCGTGCCCGGCGGCGCGGGCGTTCCACAGCGCCAGCGGGGTGATGCGGTAGGTATGCACATGTTCGGGTGCGCGTTCTAGCTCGGCGAAGGGGGCAATAGCCTGGCGCGCCGCGTCTGCCTGGTCGTGGTCGACCTCCAGCAGCACGGTCTTATCGGACTGGACGATCAGCGGTCCATCGGTCATTCGATCCAGGATAGTGACCCCCGGCGACATGGGCGGGTATCGAGTGTCCTTGCTAGATTGCTGCGGTGACGACACCACAAGATCGCAGCACCCTGGCGGAAATATGGCAGCGGCGGTTCGCGTTTTACGACCAGTACGCGGCGGCGCTGACGAAAGAAGAGGCGAACGCGATCTTCCGGGCCGGGTCGTTCTGGACCCGCATCCGGTTGACCAGTAATTTCCTGGCTTTCTTCTTTGGCCCGATCTACTTCTTCGTGAAGGGCATGTGGCGTAAGGGCATGTCACTGCTGGGACTCAGCCTCGGTGTTGGCGTCGTGCTGGGAGTCGTGGGAGCTTCCGACGGCGTGTCGCGTGCGGTCTCCTTCGGCTTTGCTGCGCTGTTTATGGGCATCGCCAACCAGGCCTATTACCTGCACTGGGTTCGTAAGAGCGAGTCATGGAACCCATTCGAAGGTGTCCGCTGACGGGCTAACCGGCCCGTTTGCTCACTGGATCAGCCCGGGGGTGAGACGGCGGTGATGCGGTGAATCGCGAAGTCCCGGATGCGCCCGGCAGCGGTGTCGAAGGCCGACAGCTGTCCGCCGCGCACGCTGATCGGATTGACCACTCGCGAGGATGCCACCCCGGCAGGGTCCACGTATCCGATCAACACGCTGGTCTGCGCCTTGGCGGACTGCTGCAGCAGCGCCACGGCGTGTGAGGGCTCGATGCGAATCCCATCGTGATCTCCCGCCGCGCGCAATGCCTTGACGACCGCCGCGGCAGCGGGCTCGCTGAGCACCGGTGGCGTCCAACCCATCCGATGCGGCTGCGGAGTCACCCGCGCCCGGTGTGCCCGCAGCTCCACGATCGTGCCGGTGGCATCCTCGGCGGCGGGCGCGAAGCCCGCCGAACGCAGCCCGGCCACCAGCTCGGCCAACGGGGCCAGCGAGACCGCCACGGTAGGGGCCAGTAGCCGCAGACTCAGATCCTCGGCCAGCGCCGACGCCATCACCTGCGCCAGCAGGGCCACGTCGTCACAGCGCAGGAACGAGGTCGCCACCCCGGCCCGAAGCTGCCCATGCCGGCGCGCGACGTCGTCGATGAGATACGTCAAAGACTGGGGGACAGGAGTTTTCGACCTGGATCCGAAAAAGCTGTGCAGGCCGGTTGCGGTGCGCCCGGAGTCCAGGGCCCGCCGGATGCTGGCCTCGCTGACCCGAAAGACACTGGCAGCCCCCGCCGATTCGAGTTCGGCGACCGCGGCCAGATCCAGTTCCACCTCACGCGTGAGCGGCCCGGGCGCGACGACGGTGAGATCGGCCTGCACCAGGAAATGGTCGATGGGAGCGGGCAGCGCCTTCTCCATCGCGGCCAGCGTCTCGGCCTCATTGCCTGTGCTGTCCAGGAAGGTGCGGATAGGCGTCGTCAGTGCACCACGTCCGATCACCCCCAGCGTGGTCGCCTCGAACAGCAATGCCGTCACCGGTTCGGTTCCCAGCCGGGCGCCCCAACGCGGACGACGCCAGCGCATCATTCGGGACGCCTCCGCGGGCCGCAATCCCTGCCCGGGCTGCAGCGCATCGAGGATTTCCAGAAGCAGCTTGCGATCGTGCGGAGCCGCCGTCGAACGCAGTGAATCCGAAAGGGCCGCAATCGGTTTGTCATCGCTGGTGCGCTTGCCGATGAGATCGGGGCGAGCCGCGAGCATCAGCCATGCCGACATCAACCGGAGCCAGCGGGCAGCGGTCGGCACCTCGGCGAACCGGTCGGCCTGCACGGTCGGTGCCCAATGCCAGCCTTCGGCGTCGGTCTCGATATCGGGGTCACCGACGGCGATCAGCTCCGCGGCGGCCAGCACCTCCAGCAGCAGACCTATCCGGGTGTCATCGATGCCCGTCGCCTTCGCCAGCCGCTTGACCTCGCGCACGCCCAGGCCACCGCTGCGTAACTGCGGCGCGGGGTTGACGCTCAGCTCCTCGAGCAGCAGGCCCACCTCGCGCAGCAGGTCCAGGGCCGCGCCGGCGGCGGCCGCGTCGGCCTCGGCCTGAGTGGCCGACGTCGTCTCCACGGCCGGAGGCTGCAGTCGATCTGGCTCCTCGCCACGGAGAAGCTGCGCCACAAAGCGCGGCAGCAGCACCGTCTCGTCATCGATGCGCTGCAGCAGTCCGGCTGTCAGCAGCCGCTGCACCGGACGGTCCGGTGGGGCGTCCGGAGCGGCGTCCCGGGTGCGGCCGATGGGAGACCCGGTCAGGAGAGCCCCCAGCAGCTCCATGCCGCGTTCGTCGGTCGCTTCCAACGCTGCGCGCGCCGCATCGTAGGAATCGGGTGTCTGCTCGCTGATGACCTGCCCGACCACCCACGGGAGGCCGAACCGGGTCTCGCCCGCCAGATGCAGCTCACCGTCCCCCCACACCAGCGCCAGCTCGCGCAGCCGGTCCAGGGTGGCGCGCACCTGCAGCTCGGTGGCACGGCCGTCGACCTGAGCGAGCACATTCGCCAGGGACGTGCCGGTGACATCCGCACGCGCCACCAACAGCGCATCTAGCACCGCCAGGGCCAAAAAGTCCAGGTTGTCGGTGGCCGCGCGCACCGACTGGCGGGACAGCGCCCGGCCCGCCAGAGCCGCCAGCGAACCCGGAGGCGGCGAGGCCAAATCGGGCCGCAGCCGGACTAGCTGTACCAACTGTTCATCTGGCAGCTGGCGCAGCCAGGTAGCCAACGCCGCATCGTCACTCATCGATCACCAGCGTAGAGGCGGGTTGGGTTCGCCGTCGGCCTCTCGGCCTGCCACAATGGCTGCGTGGCTGACAAAGAGCAATATGTCGACAACGGCTGGCCCGCGCACGTGGACGGCGAGCACGCCGTCTCCGAACTGGCGGCCGACCGCACCGGAGCGCTTTCACCCTTCGGCGACCTCGAGTTCCCCGTGGCGTCCGTGCCCTACGTTCACCCCGTCACCGTTATCAACAAGTAGAGCGGTGCCCGAGAGTCTTCGCGCAAGCGGCTCATCCGAGCCCGACGGTCTCTCGCATATCGACGAGCGCGGGTCTGCGCACATGGTCGACGTGTCGGCCAAACAGGCCACCGCGCGCGAGGCCGTCGCGGCGGGACGCTTCATTACCACCCCGGACGTGATCGGACTTTTGACCGGCACATCCGCGGGCACCCTGCCCAAGGGTGAGGCCCTTGCCACCGCCCGGCTGGCCGCCATCATGGCCGCCAAACGCACCAGCGAACTCATCCCGCTGTGCCATCAGGTACCGCTCACCGGCATCGACGTCGATTTCGATATCGCCGACAGTCACATTGATATCACCGCCGTCGCCCGCACCAATGACCGCACCGGGGTCGAGATGGAGGCGCTGACCGCGGTGACGGTCGCCGGGCTGACATTGCATGACATGGTCAAGGCCGTCGATCCTGCCTCGCGCATCGACGATGTCAGAGTGCTGCGCAAAGAGGGCGGCAAGACCGGAACATGGATCCGGCCCTGAGGTCTGCGCGGGTGATCGTGGCGTCCACTCGGGCGGCCACCGGTCAGTACCCCGATAAGACCGGGCCCGTCATCGCCGAATGGCTTGGTAAACAAGGCTTTCGGGTGGAAGAACCGACTGTCGTACCCGACGGTGACGCGGTGGGAGCCGCGATACGTTCCGCGCTCGGGGTGTCGCTCGTCATCACTACCGGCGGCACCGGGCTCTCGCCCACCGATGCCACCCCCGAACAGACCGCCGAGCTACTGGACTATCAGATCCCCGGCCTGGCCGATGCCATCAGACGCTCCGGGCTGCCTGCCGTACCCACTAGCATCCTGTCCCGCGGCGTCTGCGGGGTCGCCGGAGGCACCCTGGTGGTCAACCTGCCCGGCTCCACCGGCGGGGTGCGCGACGGGCTCGCGGTGCTCGGCGGTGTGCTCGACCACGCCCTGGACCAGATAGGCGGGGGTGATCACTGATGAGCGCCAGCGTCACTCGTGCGCTGCTGACTGCGGAACCCATCTCACTGATCGAGCACGAGCGGCTCGTCGATCACGAATCTGCGGGGGCCACAGTCGGATTCGTGGGCAATGTGCGCGACCACGACGGCGGCAAGACGGTGCTGCGGCTGGAATATTCGGCGCATCCGTCCGCCGCGCAGGTGCTTGCTGATGTAGTGGAAGGCATCGCGGCGCAGGCAGAGGGTGTACGGACCGTCGCGGTGAGTCATCGCATCGGCGAGTTGGCGGTCGGGGAGGCGGCCTTCGTGGTGGCGGTGAGTGCCGACCATCGTCGGCAGGCATTCACCACCTGTCAGCGCCTCGTCGACGACGTGAAGGCTGCGCTGCCGGTGTGGAAGCACCAGTTCTTCGCCAACGGCAGCGACGAGTGGGTGGGCTCGGCCTGAAAAATCCGGGCTCCGGTTGGGGTCTGATACCTAAAAACCCAGATCAGCGGATTGTCGCCGCGGTGGGTGCATTAGCTTCGATAGTTCATGAGCATTCCTGTGCGCCGCCACGATGCAGCGCCCGCGCCGCGGACCTTCGCACACCCGGGCACGCGCCCGGCGCGCCCGAGCGATGACCCCTTCCATATTCCGCCGGACGGCTTCGAGGACACGGCGCCCGGAACGGCCCTGCATGCCCGTCCCGTGGACATCGGATTCCTGGGGCGCTTGCGCCAGCGGGTGACGGCGTGGCAGCTGCTGTACCGAACCACCGATCCGGATGGTGCCCCTGAAGTCTCGACCACCACCGTGTTGGTGCCGGCCGACCATGAGCCCCGGTCTCCTCGCCTGTTGGCATACCAGTGTGCGATCAACTCCAGTGAGCGATCTTGTTTTCCGTCGTACTGCTTGCTGCAGGGCGCGCGTGGCCCGTTCAGCAACCCGCAGATCGAGTTGCTATTGATGGCGGCCGCGTTGCGTCAGGGATGGATCGTGAATGTTGCCGACCATGGAGGGCAGCCTGGGCGTTATGTCGTGGCGCGCCAACCTGGTTATCACGTACTCGACAGTCTGCGGGCTACCCTGCGATTTGGAGAACTACGACTACCGGACGATACGCCCATCGGGCTGTGGGGCTATTCCGCTGGCGGGCTTGCCAGTTCGTGGACGGCGGAGATGGCGCCGAGCTATGCCCCCGAACTCAACATCGTCGCGGCGGCACTGGGCTCGCCAGCCTCGGACCCCAGCAAGATCTTGGAAAGGGCCGACGGGGGACTGTTCGCCGGACTGGGTATTGCCGCGATCTCTGCCCTGCGCGGAAGCTATCCCGCGTTGGATTCGGTTCTCACGGCACACCTTACGCCGCAGGGCGAAAAGATCATGACCACCGTGCGTGGGCTATCGACGGGGCAGGCTGTCGGAAGATACGCGATGCGCAGTCTCGATCGCTATGTGGACCGGCCCATCGCCGAACTCATGGCGCTGCCCGGCCTCACCGCCATGAGTGAGGACCTGCGGTTGGGCAAGGCGGCGCCAACCTGCCCGGTGTACGTCTATACCGCGGTGCGCGACCAGCTCGTCGGCATCGACGAGGTGGATCGCCAGGTGAGCTTCTACGCAATGCATGGCACCGATGTCACATACCGGCGCGACCAGCTCAGTGAGCATCTCTCGCTGGTGGTGTTGGGTGCACCCGCGGCCCTGCGCTGGCTGGCGCAGCGCTTGGAAGGCATGGAACCCGAATCCGGTACGTGCACTGTGAGATCCATGCTGGCGTCCACTCCCGCGCTATGGACCATCGCGGTGATGTCGGGGGCGGCGGCCCGCGTGCTCTCTGGCCGCCTGCTCTAACCCGCTACGCCCGTTCGGCAATCACCGTGTACACCGGGATGTGCAACAGCGGATCGTTGACATCGCGCTCCAGCCGGTCCAGCAGGGCGGGGTCTCCGCGGTAGGAGCCGCGAATCGTGTTGAGGAATTCGGTCTTCGGTGCGTTCATAGTGGTCAGATTTATCTGCCGCACTGACCACCCGTTGGTGTGTAGCGCCCGCTCGATCTCTTCGGCCCGCATCCCGTTCTGGAACGGTGTAGGCACGCCATGAACCCCGCCCTGCGCGAAACACCAGATGTACCAACGTGCTCCGGGCCGGGTGGCACGGTGCAGGGCGCTCGCGTACTTCGCGTGGCCCTCATCGTCGAAGCAGTGGTAGACACCACTGTCGATCACGGTGTCGAACTTTCCGTCCCAGCCATCGAGCTTGGTCGCATCGGCAACATGGAAGTCGACGGCAACACCGGCCGCGGCCGCCCGGCCCTTGGCCTGTTCGATCGCCGAAGGGGCAAAATCCAATCCTGTGACGTTAAATCCTTGCTGGGCAAGGTAGATGGCATTGTCGCCGAGGCCACAGCCGATATCCAGGACGTCACCGCGGACCGCGCCGAGCAGGGCCAGCTCCTTGATGCGGGGTTTGGCGTCCTTGGAGTCCCATGGAACAGTGGGGCCGCCCTCATGGACGCTCTCCCGATAGAGATCTTCGAAGGTGTTTTGTGTAGGTGCGCTCATGGCGTCTAGCCCCTTTCTGCGACGATGTTGAAGAACGGCATGTGGATCATGTCGTCGTCGAGCTGCTGAAGACGCTCGAAGGTCTGCTGTGCTTGTGCGGCCATCCCTGGCTGCGCAAAGCGTTCGCGCATGTCGGCGGGCATCTGCTCGGGGTCGATACCGGCTAGCGCGGCGCCGACAAACGCTGCTCTGGAGCCGAGATATGTTGTCCTGCCGAAGTATTGGATGTTCCAGTGAGCCTCGGCCAGTACGCCCCTGATCTCCTCGGGATCTTGTACGCCGAACGGCATCGTGATGCCGTTCACCGAGCCATTGCCGAAGCAGGCGATGAACCACCGCGCTCCCGGTCGGGTGGCGCGGTGCAGGGCGCTCGCGTACTGCTGATGCCCCTCGTGGTCAAAACAGTGATACACCGCGCTGTCGACCACGGTATCGAACTTTCCCTCCCAGCCGTTGAGCTTGGTGGCGTCGGCAACTTGAAGGTTCACGCTGACGCCCGCCGCGGCGGCGCGCTGCTTCGCCTGTTGGATGGCCGAGGGGGAGAAGTCCAGCCCGGTAACTGACAGGCCTTGTTGAGCGAGATAGATCGAGTTTTCGCCGAGGCCGCAGCCGATATCCAAGATCTCGCCGTGCAACGCGCCGTAGGCGACGAGCTCCTTGATGCGTGGTTGCGCGTCCTTGATATCCCATGGGACACCCGCGGTGGGTGCGCCCTCGAACATGGGTTTGCCGTTGTAGACCGCTTCGAATGTTTCTTGGCTTGGTACCTCTGGAGGCGTGGCCGATGCCGTCATGGTCACCAAGGTACGCCTCGAATCTCGGACGTCAACGCCCTTGACAAAGGCCCAGTCAGGCCACCGAAAGCATTACCCCACAATGACAATCGCCCCGGCCATGAGGGCCGGGGCGATTGACGAGATGCGTGTGTTAGCGCTGCGCCAGAGCGAGGATCGCGTCGCTGGCCTTGACATCCTGTGTCTGCATCGCGAAGACGATGTCCTTGAGGTAGGACACTCCCCGGCTGTCGCCGGGCGCCACGTCGGTGGTGCCGGGAGGCAGGTTGTTCGGGTCGGGCAGGTGCCGGACGACGCCCGCGATTGCCTCGGGGCTCGTCGGGATGCCGTTAGAGGCAACCGGACCGGCGTCGAATGCTGCCTTGCCGGCGGCGAACCCGATGTCTGCCGTGTCCGGCACACCCGCGGGAAGCGGGATGTCGGCCGCAGCAGGCGCAGGCGCCGGGGCAGGCTCGGGGGCCGGTGCGGGCTCGGCGGGGGCCGGGCCGGACTGGAACTCGTACGGCAGCACCTGGTCGTCGGCGGCGGGGGCTTCAGGAGCCGGAGCCGCGTCGGGTGCTGGCGCCTCGTCGACGACGGGAGCCTCCGGTGCGGGAGCGGCGATCAGCTCGGGCGCGGGAGCCTCATCCGCCGGGGCGGGCTCGGGCGCCGGTGCGGGGCCGGACTGGAAGTCGACGTCCTGGGCCTCGGGGGCCGGCGCTTCCGTGGGGGCGGGCGCTTCGTCGATGGCCGGAGCCTCCGGGGCCTCGGCGACGATCTGCTCATCGCCCTCGGCGGCGGGCTCAGGAGCCGGGGCGGGCGCGGCGGCCTGCTCTTCGTGGTGCGAGGCCTGGGTGATGTTGGCAGCGGGAGCGGTGCGGGGGGTGGAACCGGACAGGCCACGGCCGCAGACCGGCCAGGCGCCACGGCCCTGCCCTGCGAGCACCTTTTCGGCGACCGCGATCTGCTGGTCCTTGGTGGCCAGGTGAGCGGACGGGGCGTACTGACCGCCACCGCTGTTGATCCAGGTGCTGGGCGAGAACTGCAGTCCGCCCTGGTACCCGTTACCGGTGTTGATGGCCCAGTTGCCGCCCGACTCGCAGCGTGCGACCTGATCCCATTCACCGTCGGTGGCTGCTGCAGCCGTCGCGGCCATCATCAGGCCTCCGCCGACAAGACCTGCGCCTGCTACCGCGACCTTGGCCGCCTTGGCGCCAGCCTTGCTGGGCTTACTGTGCCGTCCACTCATATATCCGTCGTTTTCCTCTCTGTGACGCACCTGCGAGGTCAGCTGTCGGGTTCGAACGAGAGGTCGCTCGGCCCGGTTGCCCGGGCTTCACCCCAAGAACCATCAAGGTTCGTGCTGGAGATCGGGTAGATCTCCGGCGGATGGGTCCCCCGCCTCCGTCCCTTGGTTTACCGACGAGGTGCCATACCCGAGGGACGGAGCTCGGTGCGCGGGTATGGACTTCGGATGACGGTACGTGCCGATGTGCGTCCCGTCATGTTGGACATTTCACGGTGTTTCGTCCACGGCTGGGTGGGTCTGTTCCCGTCACGGGTGGGGTCTGTGCAGGTTATTGCGTGGCTCCACCGTCCCGTGTCCACGCCGTGACCTTGCTGTGACCTTTCGAGATGTGTTGTAGATCACGAAATTATTCGAGGATACCTATATGCAACTCTCAGAGAAGCCTTAGAGCTTCCTTAGGAAACGAATAGGCCAGCGGACTTTTATCCACCAGCGAACGGAGGAAGAACGTCCACGACAGAGCCGGATTCGGGCTGGCTGGAGCGGTCGCGGACGGCCACGCCGTCATAGAGAAAGGAACAACGCGCCAATACGCGTTCCAGTTCCGGCCCCTTCGCCGCCAAATGGCGAGTCAAATCGTCGAATGATGCCCCTGGGGGGAGTTCGATGGACTCCTCCTGAAGCCCGGCCGCGGCCGCGGCGGCGGCGAAGTACCGGATACGGATACTCACCTACCCGCCGATCGCGCTCATGGGGCGGTCCGGTTGCAGGAAAGACGGGTCGTTGATCCCGTGCCCCGGCTTCTTGCCCCGCATGGCCGCCTGCCATGCCGATGCCACGGTGGCGTCGTCGGCCCCCGAGCGCAGCAGACCCCGCAGATCGGTCTCGGTGGTGGCGAACAGACAATTGCGCACCTGCCCGTCGGCCGTCAGCCGGGTGCGGTCGCAATCCCCACAGAACGGCCGGGACACCGACGCGATGATTCCGACCGTCGCGGGACCGCCGTTCACCAGCCAGCGTTGCGCTGGGGCGCTGCCACGGGGTGCGGGGTCTTCGCTCAGCGAGAACTCCCGGCTGAGTGCCGCGTGGATCTCGTCGGCGGTCACCATGCGGTCCCTGTTCCAGTTGTGCCCGGCGTCCAACGGCATCTGCTCGATGATGCGCAGCTCGTACCCGTGGTCCAGGCTGAAATGAAGCAGCGCGACGGCATCCTCTTTGTATTGCTCGGGTGTGAGCACCGCGTTGATCTTTATGGGTGACAGTCCGGCGGAACGTGCGGCATCCAGGCCCCTGAGAACATCCGAGAGCCGATCCCGGCGAGTTATCGCGGCGAAGCGATTCGCGTCCAACGTATCCAGTGACACGTTGATGCGGTCCAGCCCGGCGTCGCGCAGCGCGGCGGCCTTGCGGTCCAGGCCGATGCCGTTGGTGGTGAGCGCGATGTCTGGCCGCGGTGACAGGGTCGCGACCTGGGCGACGAGCCACTCCAAGTCCTTGAAAATCAGGGGCTCCCCGCCGGTAAACCGGACGCTGTCGATCCCCAGCGCGGTCACCGCGATACCGATGAGCCGGATGTATTCATCGGTGGTGAGCAGCGTCTCGCTGCGCAACCAGTCCAGTCCCTCCGCGGGCATGCAGTACGTGCAGCGCAGATTGCACCGGTCGGTCAAAGACACCCGTAAGTCGGTCGCGATGCGGCCGAATGAATCGATCAACGGGGTCATAAGTCCAGCGTAGCGACCACTTGCGTGAGCCGAGTAGGATGACCAAACACCGCGTCCTATTTGGGGCGCGTTAATCATGTGAGGTGAGTGCAGTGCCAACCGGCAAGGTCAAGTGGTACGACGCCGAGAAGGGCTTCGGCTTCCTGTCGCAGGAGGACGGCGAGGACGTGTACGTCCGGTCCTCGGCGCTGCCTGCCGGCGTTGAGGGGCTCAAGGCCGGACAGAAGGTCGAGTTCGGCATGGCCGCCGGTCGTCGTGGGCCGCAGGCGCTGAGCGTCAAGCTGATCGACGCGCCTCCGTCGGTGCAGAAGACGCGCCGCGAGAGCAGCGGGCCGGTCAATCACAAGCACACCACTGACGAATTGCACGGAATGATCGAGGACATGATCACTCTGCTGGAGGGCACGGTGCAGACCGAGCTGCGCAAGGGGCGCTACCCCGACCGCAAGATCGCCCGCAAGGTGTCCGAGGTTGTGCGCGCCGTTGCCAGCGAGTTGGACGCCTGACCTGACATCCGTCCGCGCCGAGGATGTGATGGCGGCGCTCGACGCCGCCGGCGATTCGGATCGTGCCGAGAAGTCGGCTCGGTTCTTCAAGACCGGGCCCGGTGAATACGGCGAAGACGACGTCTTTGTGGGCGTATCCGTACCCGATCAACGCACGCTCGCGCGGCAGTTCCGTGGCATCGGACGTGACAAGGTGGCGCGGCTGTTCGCCAGCGAGGTGCATGAGCACCGATTGACTGCGCTCGTCTTGGCGGTCTGGGAGTTCGCACACGCCACCGGCGTCGAGCGACGCCTGGGTGGGCATGTATCTGGAGCAGGTTCGTGCCGGCCGAGTGAACAACTGGGACCTGGTCGATTCCTCGGCGGAACAAATTGTCGGCGAGTGGCTTGTCGGCCAAAGCTATTCGCCGCTACTGGAGCTGGCAGCCGACGATGACCTGTGGCGCCGGCGGGTGGGCATCGTCGGTACGTTCGCGTTCATCAGACGCGGAGATGCGGAGCCGCTACTCGCCGTGGCCCCGTTGGTGATCGAGGACCGTCGTGACCTCATTCAGAAGGCTTGCGGCTGGATGCTCCGCGAGGCCGGAAAGCGTTGTGGCACCGAGGTTCTTCTCGGCTACCTGGACGGGCATGCAGCGGCCATGGGTCGCACCGCACTCAGCTACGCCACCGAACATCTGGACGCCGAGGTGCGCGCGAAGTATCGCGCGCGGCGTTAGTCCTTCCAGACGGTCGCGACCGACCAGACGGCGTGGGTGACCTCCAACAGGTCGCCCGTCTCGGTCTGAACCACCGTGGGGAGCTTGATCTCCAGCCCCAGTAGTCGCCGTCCGTCGCCGTCGACCGTGGGGATCGTCACGGCAGTCCGGTGGTCCCGGTACACGCTCGACTCGGCCCGCTTGTGGTCGGCATCGCCCGCCGGCGCGTAGATCCGGGACAGCATCCACGGCGCCTTGGCGATCCGCCCATCAACCGAAAGCTGTACGGGCTCATGAGCATTGACGGCTAGTTCGACGGTATGCCCGAGCGGGTCGCACTGATCCAACTTGTTCTTGTCGCAGTACTGATAGGGCGCGGCGTGGATCGCGGTGCCGTGGGTGAAAGCGCTGATCTCGGGTCGTTCCGCAGGGCCTTCCCTGTGCTCGCGCAGCTGCCAGGCGATGAACCCGACCATGGCGGCAGCGGTCAGCACCAGGACAACGGCGAGCGCCGTCAGTTTCGCTTTCACGCGTGTACCTTGCCACCTTCTTGTTCGGCCATCACCGGGCGGTTGCCGCCCAGACCTGGAATCAAGGAGGCGCCGCGGAAGCTGGCCAGCGTCTGCGCCAGACCGAGGATGAGTACCGCCGAGATCACCGTGAACCCGACCCACAGATCGGTGTAGATCATCACGCCGACCGCACCGCCGAGTACCCAGGACAGCTGCAGCAGCGCCTCGGACCGCCCGAACGCCGATGCGCGGGATTCTTCGGGCAGGTCGTCCTGCAACGACGCGTCCAGGGATGCCTTCGCGATTGCGCTGACTCCCGATGTCACGAGTGTCGCGAACACCACCACCGCCAGGACCCCGGCGATGGCCGCTGCCAGCGCCACCACTGTCACCGCGCTGGCGCAGCGCACCACGAGCAGCGCGGGACGGCCGAGTTTGAGCCTGGCACTGGTGGCATTGCCGGCGAAGTTCCCGATACCCGCGGCGGCGCCGATCATGCCCAGCATCGCGAGCTGTTGGAAGCCGTGTGCGTCATGGGATTTGGCGACGAACGCCGGGTACAGGGTGAGGAACCCGACCATCACCTTGATGGTGCCGTTGCCCCACAGTGCGGTGATGATGTTGCGGCCCAGCGGCTGGCGGACCTTGTCCTGCTGCTTGTGGGAGCGCCGCAGCAGCACGGTGGGATGTTCGCCGTCGTCGCCGTGATAGCCAAAGGTGGTGGGCACCTCACCGGCGGTTACCTCGACCCACTTCGGGATGCGCATGGATGCCCAGGCGCCGACGGCCGCGGCCGCCATCACGACGAAAAGCGCTCCGGGTAAATGGAACAGCCGAGTGAATGCGAGTTCGAAGGCTCCGGCGATCGCGCCGCCCACGATGGTGCCGCCGACCAAGCCGAAGGTGGTGAGCCGCGAATTGACTCGAACCAGGTCGATAGTGGGTGGCAACACACGCGGCGTGACAGCGCTGCGTAACACGCCAAAGGACTTGGACAGCACCAGCATTGACAGCGCGCACGGATACAGCACCCAGGGTGGAAAGCCGCCGCTGGCGCCGTCGTAGTTGGCGATCATGATGACGGCGAGCGCGATGCGCAGCCCGAACGAGGCCGCCAGCGCGGCCCGGCGCCCGTGTTGCAGGCGATCCAGTGCGGGGCCGATCAGTGGGGCGATGACGGCGAATGGCGCGATCGTGATCAGCAAATACAGCGCCACCTTGCTCTTGGATTCGGCGGTGGCAGCGGCGAAGAAGAGTGTGTTGGCCAGGGCCACCGCCATCGCGGCGTCCACCGCGAAGTTGGCCATGACCGGATAGGTGAGGGCGGTCAGGCCCGACTTGTCGGCCCCGTCGGCCGTCGCGGCCTTGTGGAACAGCCCGTACATCCGGGAGCCCATCTCGCGGCTGCGCATTGCGGCGACCCGGGTGACCGTCAGCTTCTGAGGGTTGTCCTGCTCGGGCGGGGGTTGTCGGCGTACCCGCTCACGACGTTCGTCGCCGAGCGGCGGCAGATAGCGGTTCGATGAGCCCGTCGGATAGTTGGCCATACCGGGGTGGGAATTGGCATCGCGCGAATCCTGGTTAGGGCGTCGAGATGGGGAGTCGCTACTGCCGTGGCGGTTCCCGAACCGCGCGTAGTCGTCCCGCACGCATCGATTGTCCCTCACGGTGAGATGATGGTCAGCGATGGACATCACTATCTCCGGCCGCGACGCCCTGTACACCTGTATCGAGCAGGCACGTACGGCCATTGTCGAGTTCAGTGGGGAGACCGTGGGCAAGTACCTCGGAGCCTCCTCCGAGTACAGCGATCTGCATGCGTTGACCCACCGTTTCGAAGCCGAGCTGCCTGGGTATCGCGGTTGGCACTGGGAAGTGGTGATGGCCGCGCCACCCGGCGCCACCGTCGCGACCGTCAGCGAAGTCGTGCTCGTTCCGGGCACCGAGGCGCTGCGTGCCCCGAGTTGGATCCCGTGGGACGAGCGAATCCGCCCGGGCGATTTGAGCCCCGGCGATCTGCTCGCGCCGCCGCCCAATGACCCCCGGCTGGTGCCTGGGTACACCGACTGCGGAGATGCGCAGGTCACCGAGACTGCTGGTGAGATCGGGCTGGGGCGTAAGCAGGTGCTGAGCCGGGCCGGGCGCGTCGATGCCGCACAGCGGTGGTTTGACGGTGACTGGGGGCCCGATACGGAAATGGCGCGTGCCACCCGCCGGGTGTGTCGTTCCTGCGGTTTCTACCTGCCGCTGGCCGGATCACTGGGTGTCGCCTTCGGTGTGTGCGCCAACTCGATGTCGGCCGACGGCCATGTCGTGCACATCGAGTACGGCTGCGGCGCTCATTCCGATACGCCACAGCCGGTCAACTCGGCCATGCCGTTGTATGAGCCCTTCGACGATGGCGTGCTGGATCTGGCTGACTGATCGCCATCGAGTGCGAGCCGCACGCGGAAATCGGCGATGAAATCCGCGTCACGCTCGCACTCGGCGTAAGGCTCAGACGCCTTCTGCGGCGGCCTTGATCTTTGACAGTGAGGTCCGCATGCCTTCGAGCAGCACCTCGTCGAACACCTCGGTGCCGCCGAACATCAGGTTCTGCAGGTTGGTGGAGATGGCCGACCGCTTCTCGCCCAGCACACGGCGCTCGGTCACCCGGGTGCCGCCGGCGGCGGTGGGCTCAAGGTCGTAGCTCCACTCGCTCAGGTTGTCCTTGACGTGCCAGGCCAGGCGCCTGTTGGGCTCGACGGCGGTCAGCACGGCGCGGGTGGGCCATACCTTCCAGCCCTTGCGGTTGTAGTTGATGACGTTGGTGCCTGCCTGCACGGGGCCACGCACGAACATCTTGCGGGTCTGCGGGCTCCATCGCGGCATGTTCTCGAGGTCGGAGATCAAACCCCACACCGTGTCCACGGGCGCATTGATCTCGACGGCAGTTTCCAGCAATGACGCGTTGGGCATGGGATGGCTCCTCTTTTTCCAGGGTGTTGTTGCGGGTTTCGGCTACAGGCCGGTTTGCGCACCGCGTGAACCGCGCCGCGCCGCCCGTACCTGCAACAGGACGATGGTGGTGCCCAGCGCGCCGGTACCGAGTCCGGCGAGCGTGACGGGACGCCAGCTTTCGAACGCGGGAATGGTGAAGGCAAGAACGTTGGCAATCAGCCACAGCACGGTGCCTGCGACGACGACCGGCCACGGATTGAGCAATGCGGCCGGTAGCGGGGGAGGTTGGGGCGCGGGGGTGTCCACTAGATGCGGAGCATACGCGGGCGACGACACCGGGCGGGGGCTTAGTCGGCTCAGTCGCTGTGAAAGCCCTGGACGTGCCGTAAGGTTTGGGCCGTGATCGACCCTGACGCCCGGTTGGCCAGCGATCTGTCGCTTGTTGTGATCAGACTGGCCCGGCATCTGCGGTTTCGCCGTGCGGACTCCCCGGTCTCGTTGACGCAGCTGTCCGCGTTGGCCACATTGCTGAACGAGGGTGCGATGACCCCGGGCGCATTGGCCGCACGCGAGCGCGTGCAACCGCCGTCGATGACACGGGTGATTGCTTCGTTGGCCGAGCTCGGGCTGGTGGAGCGCTCGGCACATCCGACCGACGGACGCCAGGTGGTCGTCTCGCTGTCGGAGGCCGGAGCGGACATTGTGCAGGCCGATCGCAGCGCCCGCGAGGAATGGCTGCGCGAGCATCTGACGGATTTCACCCCGGATCAACGAGCGATCCTGCGGCAGGCAACCGACCTGTTGTCGGCACTGGTCAATGAAAACGGTTAGCTGACAACCTCGTTAGTCTCTAAACTAAACTCCCGTGGCTGACCGCGGCGGGATATTCGTATCGCTGCGCACACGTAACTATCGACTGTGGATCAGTGGCCAGATGGTGTCGCTCGTCGGCACCTGGATGCAGCGGGTGGCGCAGGACTGGCTGGTGCTGGACCTCTCTCATGGCAATGCTTTCCTGCTCGGTGTGGTGATGGCCCTGCAATTCGGGCCGACGCTGCTGCTATCGGTCTGGGGCGGGATGCTGGCCGACCGTTACGACAAGCGGCGGATGCTCATGGTTACCCAGGCGCTAATGGCGCTGTTCGCGTTGACCGTGGGCTTGCTGCAGGTCACCGGACTGGTCCGGATCTGGCATGTGATGGCGGTGGCCTTCGCGATGGGATGTGCCGCGGCGATCGAAGCACCCACCCGCCAGTCCTTCACCATCGAGATGGTGGGTCCGGAACACCTGCCCAACGCCGTCGGACTCAATTCGATGGTGTTCAACCTCGCCGGCATCATCGGGCCGGCGATCTCCGGCGTGCTGATAGGTCTGGTCGGCACCGGCTGGGTCTTCCTGCTGAACTTCGTCAGCTTCATCGGTGTGGGAATCGCGCTATGGCGCATGCGGCCCGACGAGCTGCACCAGAGTGATCCCGTTCCCGCGGCGAAGGGTCAACTACGCCAGGGCTTCTCCTATGTGTGGCATCGGCGCGACCTGTTCATGATCATGCTGACGGTGTGCCTGGTCTCGACCTTTGGGCTGAACTTTTCACTGACACTTGCGGTACTGGCCCGGGAGACCTTCGTCCGGGGCGCGGAGTCGTATGGGCTGCTATCGACGGCCCTTGCCACCGGCACGCTGCTCGGTGCCACCCTCGCGGCCCGCCGCACCAAGAAGGTACGCATGACGTTGTTCTACGGTGCGGCAATGGCTTTTGGAGTTTCCGAGGCAATTGTCAGTGTGATGCCCACCTATCTGTCGGTGGCGCTCGCCCTTGTCCCGGCGGGCCTGCTGGCGCTGACGTTCACCACGTCGGCGATGAATATCATTCAGTTGTCCGTGGATTCGCAGCTGCGGGGAAGGGTGATGGGCATCTATATGGTGGCGTTCCTGGGCGGCACTCCGCTGGGCAGCCCGTTGGTGGGTTGGTTGGCAGATCTTCACGGCGGCCGCATGCCGCTGTTGGTCGGTGGGCTGGTGTCGTTGGCCGCGGGTTTGGCGTGTGCGGTGTATCTGCGTCGGCATCCGTGTCCGGTTGTCGCCGAAGAGGTTCCGGAAGGCGGCGGTGTTGTCCCACCCGCTCCCGCCGCAACCCCGGTATGCGAACCCACCCCGTTGGGAAGGCGGGCCTAGATGTTGGTCATCGACGTAGACAATGCCGCCGATCCGCGTTTGGATAGTTTCCGCGATCTCAACAGCGCCGACCGCCGGCCCGATCTGCCCAGCGGCAAGGGCCTGGTGATCGCCGAGGGTGTGTTGGTAGTGCAGCGCATGCTGGCCTCACGCTTCACGCCGTTCGCGTTGTTGGGTACGGATCGTCGATTGACCGAACTGTCAGGTGATCTCGAGTCGGTCGAGGTGCCGTACTACCGGGCCAGCGCCGAGGTGATGGCGGAAGTCGTCGGCTTTCATCTCAATCGTGGAGTGCTCGCGGCGTCGCGTCGCCCCGAGGAGCTGTCGGCGGCCGAACTGATGCAGAGCGCTCGCACCGTGGCGGTGCTCGAGGGCGTCAACGATCACGAGAATCTGGGTTCGATCTTCCGTAACGCTGCCGGAATGGGGGTCGATGTGGTGCTTTTCGGCAGCGGCTGTGCCGACCCGCTCTATCGCAGGGCGGTGCGGGTGTCCATGGGGCATGCGCTGCTGGTGCCCTTCGCGCGTCTTCCGGAATGGCCGAAGTCGTTGTACAGGCTGCGGGACAACGGATTCCGGTTGCTGGCCATGACTCCAGCCGGCGACTCGCAGGCCCTGGCCGATGCGATCCCGTCATTGCGGGACGAGAAGGTGGCGCTGATGGTGGGCGCCGAGGGGCCGGGACTAACCGATGTCGCGTTGCGTGCCAGCGACGTGCGCGTGCGCATCCCCATGGCCAATGGCACCGACTCGTTGAACGTCGCCACCGCCGCGGCGTTGGCGTTCTATGAGCGCGCTAGGCTCGCGCCATGACCGACTCCGACACCCCGTGGATAGAGGGCATCGTCTCGTCGATGTGTGTGGCCGTCGTGGTCGCGGTGGGTGTGGTGGTGCTGAGCCTTGGCCTGGTCCATGTGCATCCGCTGTGGGCGATTCTGCTCAACATCGTTGCGGTGGGCGGTCTTTCGCCAACATTATGGAGCTGGCGGGAGCGCCCGGTGTTGCGATGGTTTGTGTTGGGCATCGCGATCGGCGTTGCCGGCGGGTGGGTGGCCGCGGTGGTCACCGCGCTGATCACCTAGGCCGGGGCGCTGCTAGTTCTGACCGCTGGAACGAACGCCCAGCAGTACGTCTTCCCACGTGGGTACCGCCGGCTTGCTCCGCCGTGTGCGGCGCGGCGCGGGAGCCGGCGGGTTGTCGGTATTTTCCTCGACCACTACCGGCTCCGGCTCGGGCAGCGGCGCGGGGCGTTCGGTGGACAACTCGGGCTCGGGGAGTAGTGGAGCGACCGCCGCGACGGGGCGCAGGCTGCGGGTGAACGTCGGATCGATCAGCTCTCGTGCGGAATCGTCGAGTGCCGTTACCGTGCCGCCATGGGCCCCGGGAGTAAACCGGAAGTGCGCCTTGTTGTCTGACCGGCCCGCACGCCATTGCAGCTGAACCGTCCAGCGGCCGTCCTCGACCTTCCAGGCGTCCCATTCGATGGCATCGGGGTCAAGCCCGCGTCCGAACATTGCACCGGCGACGGTATCGGCCAGGCTGCTGACAGCGGGGCCGTCGTTGCGGACGGGGTGTGCCGCCGAGGCCATCTCGGCCGCGCGCTGGCGCTCCAGCAACACGGGATGGGCGAAACGTTCGATTCGCGAGACATCGGCTCCGGCGGCGGCAGCGACTTGTTGGACGGTGGCGCCGGCGCGGATGCGGGCCTGAATTTCCCGGGGTCGCAACGAGCTCTCCATTTCGATCTGAATCTGCCCCAGACGAGACAGATCGCCCCGCGCCGCTGCGCGGAGTTTGTCGTCGGCGTCGATCGCGAATCTGTCGGTGCCGTTGGCTTCCTGGCAGATCACCCGCTTGCCGTCGGCTGACAGGCCGATGACTTTCAGTTCGCGCATGTTGACCTCCTCGCCCTGGACTGGATGACCCAGTTCTTCGCGACCTTAGTGCAGGTAGAGGGCCGTTCCTTGGTGACACGCGGGGGTGGGTCCTACTTGCTTTTACGGGCAGTTCGCGCTATGTGACGTATGTGGCAGATGTTGTTTGCCGTCAGGACGGGCGACGTGGCTCTGGCAACACGAATCGAGTGCGAGCCTGGCGCGGGTTTGTGGCGTGATTTCCGCGTGAGGCTCGCGCTCGATAGCGCGCTAGATCGGAATTGCGTGGCCTTAGGGGCAGGTGACCTCGATTTCGAATGGCTTGTTGGAAGGCTGCGTCGGGTTGGCCATGTCCACAGCGATGGCGGTGCCTTCAATGTGGTACGTCTTGCCGTCCTTGGTTGCCTTCGCGCTGGCGCCGGGAGTGCCCGCGGAGAATGCCAGGGACTGCCCGTTGAGGCTGCCCAGGCCCGCAGACTTCACCGTCGGAGAATCGCCGTCCGTCACCACCGCGCCAAAGCCCTGGGCGCCACTGCCGATGACGATGTTGACATTGCCGTTGGAGGCCTGGCAGACAACCGCGCCCTCGATCTTCTGTTCCTTGCCGTCGATGACGACCTTCGCGGTGCTGTTGGTTGCTACCGCGCCGGCGCCGTTGCTCACGGTGGTGCCCTTGGTCTCGGACTTATCCTTATCGCTCGAACAGCCGACCAGACCTGCGGCGATAATCGCCGCGCCGCCAATGGCGACCACAAGCCCACGCTTCATAGCGTTCTCCTTATCTGTGATGGGGGTGGAGCCGAACAGGACAAAGTATGGGGCGGCACAGGGGTGCGGTACGCGGAACGCGGGTATACCTACGTACCCAGATTGGAGATATCGATGCCCGCCCACAGCAGGGCAATCAGCGTCACCGCCGCGGTGGTCAGTGCGATGGGCTTGCTGCCGCGGCGCCACTGTCCGCGCTCGAGTGAAAAGTGACGCACTGTGCTGATCACGACGATGCCGAGCACTATGGCGGTCGCGATCAACGACGCTCCCATGGCCTGTGTGTTGATGAGGGTGTGCGTCATGAACACGGCAGCAGTTCCCGCGGCAGTCAATCCGGTGCGTCGCCAGGCCAGCGCGGTGCGTTCGACGGCATGGGTCGCGCTGGCAGCATTCATCGATAGAAGACCGCAACGGAGGCAAGGATGGCGATCAGGCCGACACTGACGGCGAGCAGTGGTACCAGCAGCGTGCCTGTCAGCGGTTCGGCGCGGTCCATCCTGTCCTTGACATCACGCCAGCGCACATAGGCGCCGATCGAGACCGCTACCGCGAGAGCCAAGCACGAGGCCGCGAGCGCATGCCGGACACCGGCGTGATGGAACGGCTGCACCAGAGTCTGTACCGCTACGCCGCCGGCGAGCAGGCCCAGTGCCGTGCGGATCCATGACAGGAAGGTGCGCTCGTTGGCGAGCGTGAATCGGTAGTCGATCTCCTGATCCTCAGGCGGTTCCGTCACTCCGCCCAACTTACCGAGCGCGGCGCGGGCGCTGGGGCCGTTCGAGATCCTCATATCTATCAAAATAAATACGACAGTTTAAGATTCAATAGATATGATGGCCGCATGGAGATTTTGGCTTTAGGCGGCGCGGGTGCCATGGGCGCGGTAGCCGTACGCACTGCGCTCGGCATACCGGGCGTTGAGAAGATTGTTGTCGCCGACTGTGACCTCGGTGCTGCCCAGGATCTGGTGCGCAGGCTGAGCGGGGGACGCGTCCCACTCTGTGCGCTCGAGGTCGACGTCACGGACGAGGCGGCGTTGCGAGCGGCGCTGGAGCCGGTTGATCTCGTACTGAATACCGTTGGGCCGTATTTCCGTTTCGGATTGACGGTGCTGCGCGCCGCGATCGAGACCGATACGCACTATCTCGATATCTGCGATGACTGGGAACCAACGTTGCAGATGCTCCAACTCGATGAGGAGGCGCGCGGGCGCGAGGTATGTGCGGTGATCGGTATGGGCGCCAGCCCGGGCATCAGTAACCTGCTTGCCGCTGTCGCCGCGTCGGAACTCGATGCGGTCCACGACGTCTACACGGCATGGCCGGTGGATGTGGGCGGCAGCGGTGAGGACACCGAAGGGAAGTCCCAAATGCTGGGCCCTGACGGCCGGCCCACCGCCGCGGCGGTGCATTGGATGGAGCAGGCCAGTGGCACGATCACCGGCGTGGGCGGCGGACGGCTCGTCGAGAAGCGCCCGCTGAGTCCGGTGTCGTTGGAATTGCCTGCAGGGCACCGGGGCACCGCCTACTCGATAGGTCATCCGGAGCCGATCACCTTGCAGCGCACCATGAAACCGAGCGGTAGTGCGTTGAATCTGATGGTCATAAAACCCTGGACGGTGGCATATCTCGACACGTTGCGTCGTGATATGGATGCAGGCCTGCTCACCAGGGAAGAGGCGGCGCGGGCGTTCGCCGTGCCCCGATTGCGGCGCACGGTGCGCTCGGGGTGTAAGGCGCTTCGTCTGCGGGGGCCGGGTTCGCTTCCACCGTTCTTCGCTGCGGTCACGGGCGAGCGGCACGGAGATCGGCGTACCGTGCTCGCACGGATGAATCTGGATGGGCTGCAGTCACACCCAATCAGAAATGCGCTACGCGACATGGCTTGCATCACCGGCGTGCCGCTAGCGCTGGGGATGGCACAGGTGATTGATGGGTCGGCGCGCCGCCCGGGAGTGCATCCCCCCGAGGCGGTCATCGAGCCCGGGCGCTTCTTCGCCGACCTCGGGGTGGCACTGGGGTGTGCCGACGGGGTCTCGCCGTACCTGGTTGAGCAGGAACGGCTGCCATGATTCGACCGCTGCGGTACCGAACGTAGGATGATTGAACACAATTCGCATGGTGACTGCTTCGTGAGGTGAATGTTTTGGACATCCAACACATCCTGAACTCCGACGTCTCCACCCGGACCGTGGTCGAAAGCATGATTCGTGAAGACGCGACGATTGCGGCCGGTGAGCTCTACGACGTCGCCAACGTCCTTGGTATGAGCGACCAACAGGTCCGGCTGTGCGTCAAACGCCTTGTCGCGGAGGGGCGTTTCACCCAAGAAGGCCGGGGTCGCAAGGCAATCCTGCATGCCACCGGGGCGACGAGGAGCACCCTCGAACCGGATCTGGAATTCGTGCGCTACATGTACGAACAGGATCGCGGACTTGTCCCATGGGATGACCGGTGGCACCTTGTCGCGTTCGCCGTACCCGAATCCGCTCGCTCGGCCCGCGACGCGATGCGTGAAGCGATCGTGCGGTTGGGCGGCGCGTCAATCCAGGGTGGTCTCTACGTGTGCGCCAACCCCTGGGAGTCCCGGATCGGCGTGGCCGCGCACCAGTTCGGCGTGAGCGAACATGTAACGACGTTCACCACGACCGACCTCGTGCTCGGCGGCCAGTCCGGGGCGCGTGAACTGGCCCAGCGGCTGTGGCCGATCGATACGATCGCCGAGCGCCACCGCAGGCTGCTGGCGGTGGCCGACGGGATCCTTCGTGCGCTACGCGGCGCATCACCGACCGGACTACTGACCCTGGCCATCGCGCTGGCGGCGGAGTTCACGCAGGCGGTCGAGTTCGACCCGCTGCTGCCACCGCAGTTGCTCCCACAGCCGTGGGTGGGTACAGCCGCCCGGGCTGCGGTCGCGGCAGGCTGGGCTGAGCTTGCCAAAACTGAAGCCGACCAACCCATTCGGCTGTTCCGCTGGTACAGCGATGCCATTCGGCAGATCATCTGAACGGATCGGTACGCAGTATCCGCGCCAGTGTCGCGCTGCCCAGCAAGGCGCCCAAAATTGTCAGCGCGAACCAGAACCATCCCCATGACGGTGGCAGCGGAAAGAGTACAAACAGCGCCAACACGTATGCCCCGATGGTGAGGCGAAGGCGCAGAACGTCGTTGAGGCTCGCGAGCGTCACTGCGGCGCCGATACGGCGCGCGGTCAATAGGTTGGCGGCGAGCATGGCGAGCAGAAACATCAGGCCGAGTAACTGCGCCCACAGCGGCGGGGCGCCCGCCCAAGGAGTGGAGAAGGGCGCCGTCGCCGCCGCGAGAGTGACCGCACCAGCTGCTTCGTAGAACGCCAGTCGCTGTGTCATGCGCCGTTTGCCCATCGTGTTCAGCGCACTGGTTGTCCCGCAACGTAGTTTCGCAAGTTGTCCAAATATCCGGGGGCATAGAGAGAATGCGGGCTGAACACCGCGATCAGTGTCGAGCGCCACGTCTGGTCGTTGTCGAGATCTGCCTTCACGATGCTGTGCGATGCGTTCGGGTACCGCTGCACCGTCAACTGCGGCGGCGCCAGTATCCGGCGGTAGACCCGCTCGGTCTCGTTGACGTCGACGTTGAGATCTTCATCGCCCAGCGCCAGCAGGACCGGCACCTTGACCTGAGGTAGGGCGTCGGTGACGTCCGACAGGTAGTTCTTGCGGACGAAGTTCCAGCGATCCGCAGACATGGGATCCGAATCCTTTTGGGCTGCAAGATACTGATCGTAGGTCCCGTTGTCGCGCAGCGGTTTCAACGTCGCATTGTGATGGTCCAGGGCCACGGCGATCTCGGATTGCGAGGCGCCTCGGTGCCGCATCTCGGCCAGCATGTTGAATTCGCTCTGCCGCAGCCAATTCACCGCCGCACCGACGAGGATGACGAATTGCAGATCGGGCCGATGCGCCGCGACGTCGGGCACCACCCATCCTCCTTGGCTGATACCCCACATCCCGATGCGGCGAGGGTCGATATCGGTACGGGTACGAGCCCAGTCGATTGCGGCCTCGGCTTCGGCGGCACGGTCGTGCATGCTTTGATCCAGCCAATTGCCCGCAGCATCTTCGATTCCGGGCTTGTTCCACGACAATGAGGCGTATCCGGCCTTCGCGAACGACTCCCAGATCGGTTTGTAGAAGTCGTCTCTCGTTGCATTGGCGGGTCCGTCCCCGTGCACGAACACCACCAGACCGAAGGGGCCGTTGCCGTGTTTGGGCAGCGCCAGGGTGGCCTGGAGCGGTTGCACCGAGCCGGGGATCGTCAACCGTTCTTCTCTGATCGCGAAGTCATTGGCGTAGATGACCCAGCCACCGGTGCCGAGGACCAGTGCGATCACACAGGCGGCGGCGATGAGCATGGGCCGCTCGCTCCACCGTGGATAGAAACTATTGAACACAAGACGATCGTATCAGTAGTGATAGATACTGGCGGGTGCTGGGATTGCCGATTCTCGGGCGAGATCTGTGCTGGGCGGAAGGCCGCGTCAATCGCCGCCGCAAGGTGCGCGCTCTACCTCGGGATAACCGTTCACAGGAAACTCGCAGCGGCAACCCAGTGACAACAGAGTCGAAACAAGCATTGTGAGTGTCGTGACCAGTGTGATGCAGCCGATCGACACAGCGACGGCACCGACCGCAATCCGCGCGACGACCCTCGACATCGTGATCCCCGTGTACAACGAGGAGAACGACCTCGAGCCATGTGTGCGCCGGCTACACGCATTCCTGGCCAGCGAGGTTCCGTACTCCTCGCGGATCACCATCGCCGACAACGCCAGCATCGACGGCACGCTGCAGATTGCGCATCGGCTGTCCGAGGAGCTCGACGGGGTCGAGGTGCTGCACCTGGAGGAGAAGGGCCGGGGACGGGCCTTGGCCGCGGCCTGGCTCTCCTCGGATGCGGAGGTGGTCGCCTACTGCGACGTGGATCTGTCCACCGACCTCAATGCGCTCATGCCGCTTGTCGCGCCGCTGATCTCCGGCCATTCGGATGTCGCGTACGGCTCACGGCTCAATCGCAACTCCCGTGTGGTCCGCGGCCCCAAGCGCGAGTTCATCTCACGCACCTACAACCTGATCTTGCACGCCTCGCTGCAGGTCCGGTTCTCCGACGCTCAATGTGGGTTCAAGGCAATCCGCACCGACGTGGCGCGCCAACTGCTGCCATTGGTCGAAGACAAGGAATGGTTCTTCGACACCGAGCTGCTGGTGCTCGCCGAACGGGTAGGCCTGCGTATCCACGAGGTGCCCGTCGATTGGGTCGATGACCCGGACAGCCGGGTCGACATCGTCGACACCGTCCGCAAGGATCTGCTCGGGATCTGGCGGTTGGGCCGCGCCCTCATGTTGGGCACCCTGCCGTTGGAGGAGCTCCGGCACAGCCTGGGCCGCGAACCGCTCGTGGAGGGCGTGCCGCCCGGTATGGTCGGCCAGCTGGTGCGGTTCGGGATTATCGGTGTGGCAAGCACATTGGCCTATGCGATCTTGTTCTTGGTGCTGCACGGCATGGTCGGTGACCAGGTGGCCAACTTCCTGGCGTTGCTCATCACCGCGGTGCTGAACACCTCCGCCAATCGCATCTTCACCTTCGGGGTGCGTGGGCGGCGCAATGTCGCCAAGCATCAGTTCCAGGGGCTTGTCATCTTCGGGATAGGGCTCGCGCTGACCAGCGGGTCCCTCGTCGCGATGCATCACCTGGTCCCGGACGCCTCCAAGCACGTGTTGCTGATCGTGCTGACGATCGCCAACCTCGTTGCCACACTGGTCCGATTCGTCGGGCTGCGTTGGGTATTCCGAAGCTCGCATAGCCGATGACTGTTTCGATGACGGCTCGCGGGTTCGCCCGCGAGCCGCTTTCGGTGACTCTGCTGTTGGTGGGCACGGCCGTCGCATACCTGATCAATCTCAGCTCCAACGGCTGGGCCAACTCGTTCTATTCGGCTGCGGTCCAGGCAGGTTCGGTCTCGTGGAAGGCCGGATTCTTCGGATCCTCGGACGCCGCGAACTCGATCACCGTCGATAAGCCACCGGCCTCGCTGTGGCTCATGGAACTGTCGGTGCGTGTCTTCGGGTTGAGCAGCTGGAGCATCTTGGTGCCGCAGGTGCTGCTCGGTGTGGCATCCGTCGGCCTGCTCTACGTGATCATTCGCCGATACTTCGGGCATGGTGCCGGTTTGCTGGCCGGACTGGTACTCGCGGTGACGCCGGTGGCCGTGTTGATGTTCCGATTCAACAACCCGGATGCCCTGTTGGTGTTCCTGATGATCGCCGCCGTGTGGGCGATGATGCGTGCCATCGACGATGGACGCACCCGGTGGCTGCTGCTCATTGGTGTCTTCGTCGGATTGGGGTTCTTGACCAAGCAGCTACAGGTCTTGCTGGTGATCCCGCCCGTCGCGCTGACCTACCTGATCGCCGGCCCGGTGGGCGTTGGCAAGCGGTTGGCGCAGCTCGCCGGATCGGCGGCCGCAGCGGTGGTTTCGGCGGGATGGTGGATCGCCGCGGTCGAGCTGTGGCCACCGGGCTCGCGCCCGTGGATCGGCGGATCGCCTGACAATTCGATTCTCGAGCTCACCCTGGGCTACAACGGACTGGGCCGCATCAACGGCAATGAGACGGGCAGCGCCTCGGGCCCACGCGAGGGAATGTACGGTTTCGGCGGCCACTTCGGCAGCGAGCCCGGAATCGGCAGGCTGTTCCAGCCCGCGCTCGGCGGCCAGATCGCCTGGCTGCTGCCCACCGCGCTATTTCTCGCAGTTCTAGGAATAGTGCTGTTACGCAAAAACTCTCGCACCGATGCGCGGCGTGCGGTGCTCACCGTCTTCGGGTTGTGGGTGCTCACCACGGGGGGCGTGTTCAGCTACATGCAGGGCATCTTCCACCCCTATTACTCAATGGCGTTGACGCCCGCCGTCGCCGCACTCGTCGGCGCTGGGTCGGCACTGGCCTGGAGTGAACGTGAAAAACCGTGGGTGCGAGCCTGCGTCGCGGCCGCTCTGGTGCTCACCGCGGCGATGGCGTGGCTGCTGCTGGGGCGGTCGCCGGAGTTCCTTCCGTGGCTGCGCTGGTTGATCGTGGCCCTGGGTGTACTCGCGCTCATCGGCCTGGTGCTCAAGAGGCACCCCACTGCTGTTGTTGCCGCCGCGCTGATCGTGGCACTGGCGGGACCGGTCGCATACTCCGTACAGACCATTGCCAGCCCGCACAGCGGGGCGCTTCCCTCTGCCGGACCCGAGGTGAAGGGCGGCGGCTTCCCGGAGTTCCCGGATATGCCCGAGCGCAAGCATCGGCCCGAATTCGAACCCGGGTCCAAGCGCGGTGGCAGTCTGCTGGACGGGAGTGACCCTGGTCCGAATATCGTTGCCGCCCTGCAGGACAACGCTGATCGCTACACCTGGGTCGCTGCGGCGATCGGCTCGAACCAAGCGTCGGGATATCAGCTGTCCACCGGTCGGCCGGTGATGCCCATCGGTGGGTTCAACGGAACCGACCCGTCACCGACACTGGCGCAATTCCAGCAGTACGTAGCGGACGGACAGATCCATTACTTCCTAGACGGCAACCACGCCGGCGAGGGGTTCGGTGCCCCCGGTAGCGAGACCTCGAAGTCCATTCAGGAGTGGGTGGAGCGCACCTTCATCAAGCAGACCGTCGACGATGTCGATGTCTACGACCTGACGGTACGGTAGCTCCCGTCGACTGGGAACCTGGCGCGACTTTTGTGCTTTTTCCGCGCGAGGTTCCCACTCGAGGCAAGGAGCATTGAGTCAGAGGCGCTCGACGACCCAGTCGACGCACTGCGTCAGCTTGGAGATGTCCTCGGGGTCGACGGCCGCGAACATGGCCACCCGCAGCTGGTTGCGGCCCAGCTTGCGGTACGGCTCGGTATCGACAACACCATTGGCGCGCAATACCTTCGCGACAGCGGCGGCGTCCACGTCGTCGTTGAAGTCGATGGTGCCCACCACCTGCGAGCGCTGCGCCGGGTCCGCCACGAAGGGCGTCGTGTACGAGGTCGCTTCGGCCCAGGAGTACAGCCGCGATGCCGAGTCGGCGGTCCGCTTGGTGGCCCAGTCCAGGCCGCCGTTGCTCAGCAGCCAGTCGATCTGATCGGCCAGCAGCAGCAACGTTCCGATGGCGGGGGTGTTGTACGTCTGGTTCTTGAGGCTGTTCTCCACCGCGATGGGCAGCGACAGAATGTCGGGCACCCAGCGTCCGCTGCCGCCGATCTCCGCCACCCGCTCCAGGGCTGCGGGGCTCATCACGGACAGCCACAGTCCGCCGTCGCCGGCGAAGTTCTTCTGCGGCGCGAAGTAGTACGCGTCCACCTCGGACAGATCCACCGGCAGGCCGCCCGCACCGGAGGTCGCGTCGATCAGCACCAGCGCGTTCTCTGAACCGGCGGGACGCTGCACCGGCACCATGACACCGGTCGACGTCTCGTTGTGGGCCCACGCGATCACATCGGCGGACGGGTCCGACACGGGGGCGGGGGCGCTACCCGGATCTGCGACCACCTTGACGGGGTCACCGACGAACGGGTTCTTGGCCACGCAGGAGGCGAACTTGGCGCTGAATTCGCCGAAGGTCAGGTGCAGCGACTTCTCGCGGATCAGGCCGAACGCGGCCGCATCCCAGAACAGGGTCGAGCCGCCGTTGCCAAGGATTACCTCGTAGCCGTCGGGAGCGGAGAACAGCTCCTTGAGGCCCTCGCGGACGCGACCCACGAGGTTCTTGACCGGCGCTTGCCGGTGCGAGGTGCCGAAGAGGGAAGCGCCGGCGGAGACGAGTGATTGCAGCTGTTCGGGCCGCACTTTGGAGGGGCCACAGCCGAAACGTCCGTCGGCGGGGAGCAGGTCAGCGGGGATGGTCAATTCAGCCACGACTACCAGCCTAAACGGTGACCCAATGAGACCTGCCTCACATAAAACAAAGCCCGCAGGTAACGTCACATGGGACGTTTCGTCCCAAACCTAGATAGGGCCTTCTCGCCCTGTTTACACTCGCCCAGAGCTTGTAGACTTCCAAGTAGCCCCAGAACGTAAAAGTTTGCAGGTCTGTTACCTAATCAAAGGAGATTGGCATGTCGCTCCGCGAGAAGTTGCGCGCAAAGAAGGAAGTGCGTGGCGATGCCAAGTACGTCCAGGTGCTGGAGACCCTGTCGCACGGATCGACGAACCGGAACTTCGACCCGTTCATCGATATCGACTGGGACGCGCCTGAATACGCCGTCGTCCCCAATGACCCGCGCTGGGTGCTTCCGCACCGGACCGATCCCTTCGGCCGGCACCCCTGGTACCAGGCGCAGTCGCTGGAGAAGCAGATCGAGATCGGCATGTGGCGCCAGGCCAACGTCGCCAAGGTGGGCCTGCACTTCGAGAGCATCCTGATCCGTGGCCTGATCCAGTACGCCTTCAGCGTGCCCAACGGATCCCCGGAGTTCCGTTACCTGAACCACGAATCCATCGAAGAGTGCAACCACACCCTGATGTTCCAGGAGATGGTGAACCGCCTCGGTGTCGACGTGCCCGGAATGCCGCGCCTGCTGCGTTGGCTGTCGCCGTTCATCCCGCTGGCCGCCACCCCCTTCCCGGAGATGTTCTTCGTGGGCGTCCTCGCTGGCGAGGAGCCGATCGATCACACCCAGAAGAATGTGCTGCGCGAGGGTGACAACCTGCACCCCATCATGAAGCGCGTCATGGAGATCCACGTGGCCGAGGAAGCCCGGCACATCTCCTTCGCGCACGAGTACCTGCGCAAGCGCGTCCCGAGCATGCACTGGCTCAACCGCTTCGTGCTGTCCATCTCCACCCCCATCACCATGCGGGTGCTGATGGGCGCGATCATGACGCCGCCGCGCAGCTTCGCCAAGAAGTTCGACATCCCGCAGGACGTGATGAAGGAGATCTTCTGGAAGAGTCCGGCCTCGCGCCAGACCATGAGCGAGGTCTTCTCCGACGTTCGGATGCTGTGCCGTGAGGTTGGCATGATGAACCCGGTCGCCAAGCTGGTGTGGCGACTGCTGCACATCGATGGCCGTGCAGCCCGCTACCGCAGCGAGCCGCAGCGCGGTCCGCTGGTGAACTACTCGGCCCCCGAGGCCGCTGTGTCTGATTCACACAGCGCTGTTCCCGCCTGATGCCACACGTCGTTACCCAGGCGTGCTGTAACGAGGGGTCGTGCGTTTACGCGTGCCCGGTCAACTGCATTCACCCCACGCCTGACGAACCCGATTTCCTCAAGGCGGAGATGCTGCACATCGACGCCTCCTCGTGCGTCGACTGTGGTGCTTGCGTCGCTGCCTGTCCGGTCGATGCCATCAAGCCGGACTCGGTCCTCAAGGAAGAGCAGCTGCCCTTCCTGCGGATCAACTCCGAGTTTTATCCGCGCGAAATCCCTCGCGCCAGTCTGGCTCCGGTCATTCAGGCGCCGCCGGTGCGTGAGACCGGCCGGGCACTGAAGGTGGCGATCGTGGGCTCCGGTCCGGCGGCCATGTATGCCGCCGACGAGCTGCTGACCCAGCCGAACGTGAAGGTCAACATGTTCGAAAGACTGCCCGCCCCATACGGTTTGGTGCGTGCCGGGGTGGCCCCCGACCACCAGCAGACCAAGAGGGTGACCAAGCTCTTCGACACGATGGCCGCACAGCCCCACTTCGAGTTCTACTTGAACGTCCAGGTGGGTAAGGACGTCAGTCACGAGGAACTACTGGCGCATCACCATGCGGTGATCTACGCCGTCGGCGCCTCCTCGGATCGTCGCCTGGACATCCCTGGGATCGAACTGCCGGGCAATGCCACCGCCACCCAGGTGGTCGCGTGGATCAACGCGCACCCCGACTACAGCGATTTCCGGGTCGACCTCGACCACGAACGCGCTGTCGTCATCGGCAACGGAAACGTGGCGCTCGACGTTGCGCGGGTACTCACCGGAAACACCGATCGTCTTGCGCGCACCGATATTTCGGACACCGCGCTGACTGCGCTGCGCAACAGCAAGCTGCGCGAGGTGGTCATCGTCGGCCGCCGCGGCCCTGAGCACTCGGCGTTCACCCTGCCCGAGCTCCTCGGGCTCGTCGGACTGCCCGACATGACGGTCGTCATCGACCAAGAGACGGCAGACCTCGTTGATCAAGCGCTGCAGACGCATCTGGAACCGCTCACCCGGCAGAAGCTGGAGGTGCTCAGCACCTGCCCGCGTGAGGCGCGGGAGCCGGGCGGCAAGACCATCCGCTTCGCCTACAACCGCGCCCCGGCCAAGGTGCTGGGCGAGGGCCGCGTGGAAGGTATCGAGTTCGAACACGGCGATGCGTCCGACACCATCAAGGCGGGTCTGTTCCTCACCTCGATCGGCTATCGCGGTGTCCCGATGCCCGACGTGCCGTTCGACAATCAGCGCGGAACCATCCCGAATGAGCAAGGACGCGTGACAGATTCATCCACCGGTAGGGCGTATCCCGGCACCTACGTGGCTGGGTGGATCAAGCGCGGTCCGACCGGATTCATCGGAACCAACAAGTCGTGCTCGCAGCAGACCGTGACCTCGCTGGTTGAGGATTACAACAACGGGCTGCTCGCCGATCCGGCGCAACGACTGTCGGGCCTGGCCAAGCTGATCCAGCGACGTCAGCCGACGATCATCGATCACGAGGGCTGGCTGGCCATCGACCGCGCGGAAATCGCGCGCGGCAAGGGTGAGGGCCGTCCTCGTGACAAGTTTGTCTCGGTGCCCGAGATGCTGCGCGTCGCCGCGAATGCCCCGCAACCACCGTTGTGGCGCAAGGCGATTCGCGGGTCGGTGCTGGAAGACCTGCTCCGGTAGGTCTTACTCGCCGCCGCTGGCCACGTACTTCTTGAGCTCTTCGGGGTCGACCACCTTCACGGGCTGACCCAAGGACCACTGGTGGCCGAACGGGTCCTTGATGACGCCGAAGCGGTCGCCCCAGAACTGGTCCTCGAGCGGCATCTCGATGCTCGCTCCGGCGTCGACCGCGCGCTGGAACCAGTCATCGACATTGGGCACCGTCAGGTGGATGGTGACGGGGGTGCCGCCGAGCGCGGTGGGAGTGCTGGACTTGCCGTCGTTGTACTCGGGGAAGTCGTCGTTCATCATGATCGTCGTGCCGTTGATCTTGACGGCGGCGTGTATCACCTTGCCGTCGGGAGTCTCCAGCAGGCCGAGTTCCTCGGCGCCAAAGGCGTTCTTGTAGAACTCGATGGCCGCGCGTGAGTCCTCGACGATGATGTACGGGGAAACGGAGGCTGCTACGGGAGGTACTTCGGAGGTCATATGACCCACCCAACCACCTCACACAGAGTGACGCCAGGCGTTCGGGTACTTACGCCCCGACGCGAGCGTGCAGCAGACCGTATCCGTCGACGGATGCGATGGAGCGCGGTCCCGGGCCGACATACAGCGCAGCCGGACGCACCAGCTTGCCGAGACGTTTCTGTTCCATGATGTGTGCGCTCCACCCCGCGGTGCGGGCGCAGGTGAACATCGCCGGCATCATCCGGGTCGGTACCTGGGCGAAGTCGAGGATGACGGCGGCCCAGAACTCGACATTGGTCTCGATGATGCGGTCGGGACGGCGTTCTCGCAGCTCGGCAAGGGCAGCCTGCTCGAGGGCGGCCGCTACCTCGTAGCGGGCGGCCCCGAGGCGTTTGGCGGTGCTGCGCAGCACGCGCGCACGTGGGTCCTCGGCGCGGTACACCCGGTGTCCGAAGCCCATGAGCTTCTCGCGGCGGTCCAGAATGCCCTTGATGACACCTCGGGGGTCACCGGTCTTCTCGGCCTGCTCGATCATCGGCAGCACGCGGGCGGGTGCGCCGCCATGCAGTGGACCGCTCATCGCGCCGACCGCGCCGGAGAGTGCGGCGGCCGCGTCGGCACCGGTGGACGCGATGACGCGGGCGGTGAACGTCGAGGCGTTCATGCCATGCTCGGCGGCCGAAACCCAGTACGCGTCAATGGCTTCGACATGCTTGGGATCGGGATCACCCTGCCAGCGGGTCATGAAACGCGATGTGACGGTTGAACATTCGTCGATAATCTGCTGCGGAACGGCGGGCTGGGAGTTGCCCCGCGCCGACTGCGCGACGTAGGACAGCGCCATGACCGAGGCGCGCGCGAGCTGATGGCGCGCGGTGGAGTCCTCGGTGTCCAGCAGCGACTCAAAGCCCCAGATGGGTGCCAGCATGGCGAGCCCGGCCTGTACATCCACGCGGACGTCCCCGGTGTGTACCGGGATGGGGAAGGGCTCGGCCGGCGGGAGTCCCTGGCCGAACTTGCCATCGACCAACAGTGCCCACACATCGCCGAAGGTCACCCGCTGGGCGACCAGGTCCTCGATGTCGACACCGCGGTAACGCAGTGAACCGCCGTCCTTGTCGGGCTCGGCGATCTCGGTGGCGAAGGCGGTCACGCCTTCCAGCCCAGGTGCGAAATCCGCTGGTAGCGGCGCTGCAACCGTCATGATTCTCGACTCCCTACCTGTGGGTAACAACTCGGTAAAGGCGATTCTTGCACTCGCAAATAAGGCCAGTTCTTAGTCAGGTCGGTGTCTCTTAGATGTCCCGATGGGGCGCGCCTGTAGCGTGATTTTCGTGACCGAATGGCTGCGCTCTGACTACCGTCCCGGAGAGAAGGACGGCAGTGGTGATCTGGACGCCGACTGGCTCGCCGATGGCTGGCTTCCCTTGTTGCACAAGTGGTTTGACCTCGCGGTGGCCTCCGGAATCCCTGAACCGAATGCGATGGTGCTCGCCACCGTCGACAACGGCAGGCCGGTAACACGCACAGTGCTGTGCAAGGGGTTCGACCCGGCGGGTGTGACGTTCTTCTCAAACTACGACTCCGCGAAGGGGCGTCAGCTAGACGAGGCGCCGTACGCCAGCGTCACCTTCCCCTGGTACGCGCTGGGGCGTCAGGTGCATGTGCGCGGCCGGGTGACGAAAGTCGATCCGGCGCAGACTGCCGATTACTGGTCCAAGCGGCCGCGCGGCTCACAGCTGGGGGCGTGGGCCTCGCAGCAGTCCGCGCCCATCGAGTCCCGAGCGGCGCTGTTGGCCCAGCTCGATGACATCACCCAACGGTTCGCCGATCTGGATCAGATCCCTGTGCCGCCGCAATGGGGCGGATACGTGATCGCCCCCGAGAACGTCGAGTTCTGGCAGGGCCGGGAGAACCGTGTGCACAACCGGATCGTCGTCACCGTGGAGCGAGGCTTGACCGAGCGACCCGACGGCACGGTCCGGATCCAGCGCCTGCAGCCCTGACACCCATGTGGATCACACTGCTCGTGATGGCCATCGCCGTCAGCTTCGAACCCTTCCGTCTGGGTATGACGGTGCTGATGTTGAATCGTCCGCGCCCCCTGCTGCAGCTGTTCGCGTTCCTGTCCGGTGGGTTCGTGATGGGAATGGCCGTGGGTCTGGTGGTGCTGTTCGCCTTTCGGAACGTATCGACCGGGTCGGCACATTTCACGTTGCCGCGGGTGCAGGTCGGCATCGGGGTCGCGGCGCTTCTGGTCGCCGCGTTGTTGGCCTCCCGGCTGCGGGGTCCGGCCCCCAACGCACAGCTGGATAAGGTCTCCGCACGCATTCAGGCGATCGCGACGGGTGGCTCGCTCTGGGTGGCAGCCGTCGCGGGACTGGGGATCGCGCTGCCGTCGGTGGACTTCCTGGCTGCGCTGGCAGTGATAGTGGCCTCGGGTTCCCCGGCGGCCACGCAGGTCACCGCGCTGCTGATGTTCAACGTCATCGCTTTTGCGCTGGTGGAGATTCCCTTCCTCGCGCACGCCGTGGCGCCGGAGCGGACGGGCGAGGCGATGGAGAGGCTCAACAGCTGGATACAGTCCAACCGTCGCCGCAACATCGCGCTGGTGCTGGCCGTGGTCGGATGCGTGTTGCTCGCGGTCGGCCTTGCCGGAATCTGACGGCGTTGAACAGGGACGTCGGGGTCAGAAGACTCCGACGCTAGTGCCCGCGTCCAACCGGGTGAATTGATCCTGCAGGTACTGCTCAACGCAGGCGGCACGCCGGATCTTGCCGCTGGTCGTGGTGGGCAGTGCCCCCGGTGGCACGAGAACGATATCCCCGGCATTCACCCCGTGGGCGTTCGATATCGCCGAGGTAATCTCGCTCTTGATGGCCTCGATATCGGAATCGCTGCGCTTCTTGAGTTCGATGACGGTGACCAGCTTTTCGGTGCTGTCGAACGGCACCGATATCGCGGCGACGCGGCCGCGGCTGATCTCTTGAACCGTTGCCTCAATGTCTTCGGGGTAGTAATTGCGCCCGCGGATGATCAGCAGATCCTTGATGCGGCCGACGATGAATAGCTCACCCTCGGAGACGAAGCCGAGATCACCGGTCCTCAGCCAGGGGCCGTCCGGAGTGCCGGACGACGGATCGACGATCTTCGCCCCGAAGCAGCGCTGTTCTTCGGGGGACTTGCGCCAGTAGCCGGAGGCGACGTTTTCACCGTGCACCCAGATTTCGCCCACCACGTCCGGCAGGCACTCCCGGTGTGTGTCGCTGTCGATGATCCGCAGGATGGGGGATCGCGGGGCATGGTATTTGATCAGCGCCGTGCCGGCCCCGGCCGCGCAACGCTGCACGCGGCCCGCGGAGAGCTCCTCGACGTCGAAGTGGATTGCGGGCTCCGATTCGCTCCAGGTGCCGGAGGCCACGAACACCGTGGCCTCCGCCAGCCCGTAGGAGGGGCGCATCATGGTGTCCCGGAAATTGAAGTGGGCGAACCGATCGACGAAGCGTTGCAAGGTGGCCTGCTCGACCCGCTCGGCGCCGCTGATGATGCCGAGGACTCCGCCAAGGTCAAGCCCCGCCAGGTCGGCGTCTGTTGTCTTGCGGGCCGCCATATCGAAGGCAAAGTTGGGCGCCGACGACCACGCGTGCTGATTCGTGGCCAGCGCCCGCACCCAGCGGGACGGGTTTTCCAGGAAGGCCAGCGGACTGGTCAAGTCGGCCCGATAGCCACCCAGGATGGGGGCGCAGACACCCAGTACTAATCCCATGTCGTGGTAGAAGGGCAGCCAGGACACGATGGTGGCGGTCGACGGGATCATCGAGCCGTTGTCCACGAAGAAGCTGCGCATCAGCTGCTCGAAGTTCACCTGAAGGTTGCGATGCGAGAGCATGACGCCGGTGGGTGTGCGGGTGGAACCCGAGCTGTACTGCAGGTACGCGATGTTGGGCATATCGCCCGGTGCGATGCTGGGTCCGGCGTCGACGTCGAGGCGCAGGGCGTCGATTTCGAGGATCTTCGGGGCGATGTCGAGGCGCGACTGGTCGACGTAGTCGCCGACGTCTTCGGCGACTGCCGATGTTGTGAGAACCACGGACGGGGACGTGTCATCGAAGACGGCACTGACCCGGTCAAAGCTCGAGCCGCGGTGCGGCAGAGGCAGCGGCACCGCGATCAGCCCGGCCTGCATGGAGCCGAGGAACGCCAGGATGTATTCGAGGCTTTGTGGAGCCAGGATCAGCGCCCTGTCGCCGGGCGACGCATGCTGGCTGAGCTCGCGGGCCACGTTGAAGGTGCGGCGCGACAGCTGCGACCAGGTCAGGCTCTCGGCGACACCAGCCGGGTTGTTGGTGTAGTCGGTGAAGGTGAATGCGATGTCGTCCGGGCGCAGGCTGGCGCGTCCGTGCAGCATCGACAGGATGGATGACTGGGTTGAAGGTGTCATATTTTTGTCCAAGTCATGCGGTGCTTAATTGGGAGGGGTCGTGCGGGTGCCGTTGCCCAGAACGGCCAGAGCGCCGCTGGTGATCTGTGAAATCGGATCGGATCCGCCACCGAATGTCGCCTGCGAGGCGGGCGCCGTGACTTTCGCGGGGTCGAAGCCTTGCGTCGGGTCCACCGTGATCGGCGCCGTTGCCGGATCGTCGTTGCGCGAATAGCCGGCGTCCACGCGGGGCTGCAGGATCGCGTCGAGCCGATTCAGTGTTTCCTCGGGCACCCCGAGATACTTGAAGCCCAGCACCAGGGGAAGATGCTGCTCGGGGATGAAATAGGTCGTCGTCGACCCTCCCCGGGAGTTGAACTCTGTCCTAATGTTCCGCGCCGGAACCATTTTCGGGTTGGTGAAGGCAATCGCGGTGTGACCGGTGGCCAGACCCGCGATGGCGTTGGCGACCGCGAACAGGTTGTCCGGCCGGTCCGGCCAGTCGGCGATGCTGTCGTAGGCGGAGATGAACTGGTCGGTGTGGTACTGACTATCCACCCGGGCCGGCACGGGATAGTCCATGAACGGCACCACGGAGCCGGGAGCGAAGTTCTGGGTCAAGAAGCTCTCGCTGAAGGGACTCTTCGCGATCGGGTCACCGAACGTCGCGAACGTCAGTGAATCCGGAGCCGGTGCGGTGGGATCTGTCGCCAGCGCATTCTTGACCGCGTTGAGCACCAGCGCTCCCTCGGACAATCCCATCGCGGTGCCAGGACCGCCGGTACGCACGGCGTTTTCGAGATTGGGTTCGCCGATGTCGATCGACTCCCCGATGCTGGGACCGTCCAGACCCAAGCCGGGCAGGATTTTCTCACCGATCGGACCGATGCCGGGGAAGAAACGTTCCAGGGTGTGGCCCTGAACCTGTCCCGCGGGGTACCAGATATTGGCCCGCTTCATATTGGGGAACCAGTCCTTGCCGGTCATCCGGATGTACTCGTCATACGGGATGCCGAGCACGTGTGCGCCGCCCAGGGCGTACGCGGTCCGGTCCGGCGACGAGGGTGCGGCCAAAACCGTCCCGTCCGGTGTGACCATGGGGATGGGCGGGCCGGGAACCTGCTGGTCGTCGGCCATCGCGGACGGGATGCCAAGACATCCTGTTACGCAGGCAACTACCAGTACTGCGGCGCCTGCGAGGAGGTCTTTCATCCGTGCTCCTGACTCAACTTCGTTTTCAGTCTCACATACATAACGGGTGCTTGCTAAACCGTCGGCGTGGCGGCCGAGGGTTTAGCCGACGTTGTCCGGCGTGCGCTGACCTGCGACGGCCACCAGTTGGCCTTGCCCACCAGTGCCGCGATGGCGGGCACCGTGATGGTCCGGACCACGAAGGTGTCCAGCAGAATTCCCACACCGATCACGAAGCCGCCCTGGACCACGATTCCAATGCTAGAGAAGAGCAGGCCGCCCACCGACGCAGCGAAGATCAGTCCGGCCGCCGTGATGACGCCGCCTGTCGAATTCAGGGCGCGGATGATGCCGTAGCGCACACTGCTCGCCGACTCGTCCCGCATCCGCGACACGAACAGCATGTTGTAGTCGGCGCCCACCGCGACCAGCACCACGAAGGCCAAGGGCGGCACGGTCCAATGCAATGGCTCGCCGAGCAGGAACTGGAATGTCAGCACCCCGATACCGATGGCCGCGAAGTACGACAGCACCACAGAACCGACGAGATACAGCGGAGCGACGATCGCGCGCAGCAACACCATCAATGTCAGCAGAACGACAATGAGCGTCGCCGCGATGATGAATTGGATGTCGTGCTGGTAATAGTCGCGCGTGTCCCGCAGCGCGGTGGGGAACCCGCCCATCGATATCGTGGCGTCGGCCAGTGTGGTGTTGGGCTGGGCGCCCTTGGCCACGTCACTGATCACGTTGACCTGGTCCATCGCCTCGGGGCTGAACGGGTTGAGCTTCGTCTGGACCAGGTATCGGACGGAGTGGCCGTCCGGTGAGATGAACGCGTGGGCTGCCCGCTGGAAGTCCGGATTGTTCAGCACCTCGGCGGGAATGTTGAAGCCCGCCTGTGAGGGGTCTGCGGCGTTGGTCTTCATCGTCAACAGGAAGTTCGACGCTTGGTTGAGGCCGTTGACGATCACCTTGATCTGCCCGACCAGCTGATCCACGCCGCCGGCCACCTGCTGGCTGCCACCGGCCAGGCGATCGGCGCCCTGCCGCAACTGGTTGAGTCCTGCCTGTGGGCCACCCGGTTTGTCCAGGCCCATGGCATGAAGGCCATTGACCACACTCAGCAGCGAGGCGTTCAGTTTGGTCACCGTCGTGGAGAGGGTCGCCTTGTTGCCCGAGGAGTTCCCGAGCTGACGCGCGAGCCGCTCGATCTCGTCGAGGCGACCGCTGTTGCGCTCACCGACGAGACGTTCGAACTGGCCACGGGTGTTGCTGCACGAGGTGTCGGCATCGCAGACCGGATTGCCCTGCAGCGCCGCCAGCACCGGGTTGATCCAGCCGAACATGTCCTTCGCGGCGGAGAAGTTCCAACCCATGTCATTAGCCAGTGCGTTGATCTCGTCGACGAGTTTGGCGGCGTTGTCCACGTTCCGCACCAGCTCGTCGCCGCCGGACTTGGTCTTCAGCGAGTTCGACGCCTCGAGCAGACTTTGTAGACCGGGGGTGATCTTGTTGAGCTGATTGCGCAGATCGGTAAGGCTGCCGGCCAGGGTGTTCGCGCCGGACGTGAGTCGATTGAGGTCACTGCTGCGCTGGTTGATCTGGTTGGAGCCGTCGGCCAGCCGGGTGCCGACAAGTCCGGCCTGATACGTGGCCCGGAACTCGGGCGGTACCTCGCCGAGCGGGCGAGTGACCCCGCTGACCAGGCCCACGTCGGGCAGCTGCGCGATGCGCGAGGCCATCTGTTCCAGGTCGGCGAGGGCCTGCGGGGTGCGCAGGTCGCGCGGCGACTGAATGAGGATGTATTCCGGGATCGATTGGCTGAGGGGGAAGTGGCGTTCCAGCGCGGCGTATCCGACCGAGCTCGGCGCCGACGGCGAGACGGCCTTGCGGTCGTCGTAGTTGTAGCGCGCGAGCAGCGCGCAGCTGCCCAGCAGAGCCAACACCAGCACGCTGGCCACCAGATGCGGAATGGGCCGACGGACGATGCGGATACCCGACCGCCGCCAGAACTGGGCAGTCAGTTCGCGCCGCGGCTTGACCCAGCCGCGGGGTCCGGCGAGCACGAGGATTGCGGGCAGCAGAGTCAGGCCGGACAGGTATGCGACGCCAATGCCGATCGCCGACGAGATCCCGACGGTCTGGAAGACGCCCATCTTGGCGAAGCTCAAGAGTAGGAAGGTGATACCGACCGTGGTGGCGGATGCGGTGATCACCTTTCCGATCGACATCATCGCGGCCCTGACCGCCTGGTCATAGGTCTTACCCGACCGCAGATAGTCGTGATACCGACTGATGAGGAAGACCGCGTAGTCCGTGCCGGCGCCGGCCAAGATCGCGCTCAGGAACACGATGGATTGGTTCGAGACGCCCGCGCCCGTCAGCTGCGAGTATGCCGCCACCACTGACTGCGCGATGACCAGCGAGGAGCCGATGGTCACCAGCGGAAGCATCATCGTCAGGGCGCTGCGATAGACCAGTAGCAGCACCGCGAGCACCAGGACGGCGATCGCGAGCTCGATCGGTAGGCGATCCTGTTGGCCGGCCACGGTGAGGTCGGCGACGGTGGCCGCGGGACCGGTGATGTGCACGGTGGTCGGACTGCCGTCGATGCTGTGCTGAATGAGGCTCGTTACCCGGTTGTACGAGTCGAAGGCCTTGGGTGTGCCCAACTCGCCCGCGAGGCCGACCGGCAGAACCCAGGTCTTGTTGTCCTGACTTGTCAGGAACTTTCGTAGCTCGGGCGTGCCGATGAAGTCCTGTACTGACACGACGCTGGTCAGGTCGTGCCGCAGCGCGTCGACCACCTTGCGGTAGGCCGCGGAGTCGTCGGGCCCCAGGCCGTTCTCGTTGATGAATACGACCAGCAGCAGGTCGTCGTTGCTCGATTCGTGGAACGCCTCGGTCATCTTCTTGGCCGTGACACTCGATGGTGCGTCGGCAGGCAAGATGGCCAGCGGATGCTTCTCCGCCATGTCGGTCAGTGAGGGGAAGGTCAGGGGCAGGGCTATCGCGAGCGCAACCCAAGCGCCTATCACCGCCCATGGCCATCGCACCACGAGATCGGCTAGCCGCCGCATATGTTCCTCACCATCACTCTGATGTCGCCAAGCTACGCGACGCGTCCCCAGTGGCCGGTGTCAGCGACGCGCACGCACACCGACTTCATTGCCTCCATGTAGCGCAGGGCTGACTTTTCGGCGATCGGATTGTCGGGATGCATGATCGCCATCGCCGTGCCCTCGCCGTACCGGAATATGTAGATGGTCAGCTGGTAGGAGAATCGGCCGTCCGGGTAGATGCCGATGTTGTTGGCCAGGCCCAGCTCGCCCGCCGCGAGGATCGCGTTGAGCGGCGCGGCGCCACCGTGGAAGAAGTTCGACACCGGAAAGTTCGGCTGCGGCCACTTCAACCACGGCGCTAGTTCCAGCACCCGGTAGTACGGCACCCGGGCCATGTCCAGGCTCGAATCGAAAGCGGTCTGCGCCGCGTAGGCGGCGTCGTTAAATGATGTTGCCGCGATCGGAACGGTGATCGGGATGAGCCCGGTAAACCAGCCTTGCGTCATGAAGTTGTCGCTAGCTGTGCGGGAGTCTCGCGGGGTCAGCCCGTAATACGTGAGCGCCCCGGTGAATTCGTGCTCGACCAGACCCAGGCAGGCGAACAGCCCGCCGACAAATCGTGCGCCGGCCGCCGAGCAGGCGGAGTCGTAGCGATCCGTCTGCTCCGGGTTCAGCAGGAGCAACGAGGTCATGGTGCTGTTGGTGGACTCCGACGGGTTACCCAGCGGAAGCGGGAACTCGGGGAAGGTTCCGTTGTTGTTCTCGGCAAAGTCGACCCACGCCTGTACGCCCGGTGAGTCCAGGGTCAACGCCGATGTGAATTCTCTTTCGCGAGTACAGAAGTCATCGAAGCTGCCGGCGTCGGGAAGCGTGAGGGGCTGGCCGCCTCCGCTCAACGCGGAGTACATCCCGTTGGCTTCCATCATGGTGGTGCCGATCAACGTCGCGTCGCCATGCACGTGATCCATGGCGGCGAAGAACGTGAAGTGGTTCTCGCTCTGGACGATTCCAAAGGTGAAGCACCCCCATTCCAGTGGACTCGGTATATCGATGACATGACTACGTATCTCATCGACAGACATATGCCCTTGCGTTACAGGCGCGAATTCGATCTCGCTGGGATCGCTGATGGAGTGTCTGATGAACTCTCCATCGTCGGTGCGCTCGAACCAGCTGCGGAAGGTGTCGTGCCGGCGCAGGTAGGTGTTCAGGGCATGGTCCATGGCGGCGATGTCACAACTCCCAGGAACATCACAGCTGGCGATGATCTGGCGGGAAAAGTTCTGTCCCGCGGTGTTGCGTTCGTAGTAATTACGGAGATGCTGGGTCTGCATGTAGCTGACTGGCACCGAACTCACAGGGGCCTGCCGGGCTTTCTCGGCGGCTATCGGGGTGGGGTGCCAGGAGGTGACCGAGCCCGGACTCAACGTCCATTCGTCAAGTGCCCCAACCGTTATCGTGCCAATGCGCAAAACGCCGTCCCTCTCGCTCGGCCGGCCCCGCTCCGGCATCTCTCATCGCTGGCCCAACATACCCTCGGTTTGGCTGTGTGGTCGCCGGTCAACCGAAGCCCGGAAACCCCATGCGCCACATGGCCTACCGCTAATACCTAGAACTACCTGTCCTAGGAACAGTGAAATTTGGGAACAACAGTGCGCACGATACTTGTTCGGCTAGAGTCGCGTTCGCACCCGTCGATGTCCCGAGTCACATACTCGCCCGAAGACGTCGAGGACCACTCTCTCACCCGCCGACGCAAGGAGGCCACAGCATGCAATCCGCTGACACACCGATCGAGTCAACCCCACGCTTTGCCATCATCGGTTATGCGGCACGCTTTCCCGGGGCTGCGGACGCGGAAGAATTTTGGGATGTGTTGCGAGAGGGTCGGGACGCGATATCCGAAGTGCCCGCCGACCGGTGGGATGCCGACGAATTCTTCGATCCGGAACCTGGTGCTCCCGGCAAGGTCGTCACCCGGCGCGCCGGGTTCGTCGACGACGTAACGGGATTTGACGCGCCGTTCTTCGGTATGTCGACGCGTGAGGTCAGGCTGATGGATCCGCAGCACCGGCTTTTGCTGGAGACTGCATGGCGCGCGGTAGAGCATTCCGGAATCGCCCCAACGGATTTGGCTGAGACTAATAGCGGTGTATTCGTCGGCCTAGCTACTCACGACTACCTTGGGATGGCGTCCGACGAGCTGACGTATCCCGAGATCGAGGCCTATATGGCCATCGGTACATCGAATGCCGCGGCGGCCGGCCGGATCAGCTACCGGCTGGGGTTGCAGGGTCCGTCGGTTGCCGTCGATACGGCGTGCAGCTCGTCGCTGGTAGCAATTCATCAAGCGTGCCAAGCACTTCAGCTCGGCGAGTGCGATCTCGCGCTGGCGGGTGGGGCGAATGTCCTGCTGACACCGGCAACGATGATCACCTTCTCGCACGCGCACATGCTCGCGCCCGACGGCAAGTGCAAGACCTTCGACGCGGCAGCCGATGGCTACGTGCGTGGTGAGGGTTGCGGCGTCATCGTCATCAAGCGACTTGAGGATGCCATCCGTGACGGCGATCGGATTCGTGCCGTCATCCGGGGCAGTGCGATCAACCAAGACGGCGCATCGGGCGGGTTGACGGTGCCCAATGGCATTGCTCAGCAGCGTGTCATTGCCGATGCACTCAAGCGCGCCGGCGTGGCACCCAGTGATGTTGGATATCTGGAGGCGCACGGCACGGGGACATCGCTGGGTGACCCGATCGAAGCCCAGGCCGCCGGCGCTGCATACGGCATCGGCCGCGAGGCGAACGATCCGCTGTTGATCGGTTCGGCGAAGACGAACATCGGACATCTGGAGGCGGCCGCGGGTATCGCGGGTGTCATCAAGGTCATCCTGTCGCTCGAGAACGAGCTGCTGCCGCAACACCGCAACTTCGAGAACCCGTCGCCGCACATCCCGTGGGACCGGCTGCCGGTGGAGATCGTCAAGGAGGCCACCCCCTGGGAACGTGACGGGCGGCCACGTATCGCGGGCGTCAGCTCGTTCGGGTTCGCCGGAACCAACGCGCACGTCATCCTGGAGGAAGCTCCGGTTACGACTCCGGAATCTGTCGATGCGCCCGCAGATACCGGCGGTCGGAAGTACAGTATTTTGCCGCTTTCGGCACGTACACCCGCGGCGTTGGTGCAGATCGCTGATCGATACCGCAGCTGGTTGAGCGAGCATCCCGCGGCCACGTTGGCTGATCTGTGCCTCACCGCCGGAGTAGGACGAGCGCACTTGGAGCACCGCGCCGCGTTGGTGGTGAATTCGCGCGAAGCCGCCGTCGAGCTGCTCGGCGCCGTCGCAGACGACCGCCCCGCGCCCGGGTTGGGGCGTGGAGAATCGCATGACACGCCGAAGACGGCCTGGTTGTTCACCGGTCAGGGCAGCCAGTACCCCGGCATGGCCCGAGAGTTGTACGACACCGAGCCCGTATTCGCTGAAACTGTGGATCGGTGCGCCGCAGCCGTGGCAGATGTTCTCGAAAAGCCTTTGCTGGATGTTATTTTCAATACGGATGGTCCCCAGGCCGAAGAGACGTTGCGGCAGACGTCGTACGCCCAGCCTGCCTTGTTCGCGGTGGAGATGGGTCTGGCCCGGCTCTGGCAGTCGTGGGGATTCGAGCCCGACGTGGTGCTGGGGCACAGCGTCGGCCAGTATTCGGCGGCCTGTGTTGCGGACGTGTTCAGTCTCGAGGACGGCGTGCGGCTGATCGCCGAGCGTGGCCGACTGTTCGGCAGCCTGCCTGCAGGTGGCCGGATGGCCGCGGTGTTCACCGACGCCGTACGTGTCGAGAGCCTGACCGATGAGTTCCCCAGTCTGTCGGTTGCCGCCTACAACGGTGCTAACACCGTATTATCAGGTCCCGCACAGGATTTGGAGAAAGCGGTGGCGCGCCTGGTGGCCGACGGTATCCGCTGCGATTTCTTGGAGACCAGTCACGCGTTCCACTCGGCACTGCTGGACCCGATACTGGACGAGTTCGAGTCCTACGCGAGTCAGTTCAATTACAAGACCCCGCAACGGATTCTGATCGACAATCGGACCGGTACCGGGCTGGGTAGAAGCGTGAAACTCGATGGCGCCTACTGGCGTCGTCACGCGCGTCAGCCGGTGGAATTTGCCAAGAGTGTGCGCACGCTGGCCGACATGAATTGCAAGGTGCTGCTCGAGATCGGCCCGCAGCCGGTGCTCACCGCCGCAGCCCTGCGCGCATGGCCGGACCCGGCCACTGCTCCGCGGGCGATCGCGTCCCTGCGCCGGAACACCGCGGACCACCGGCAGATCACCGAGGCTGCCGCCGACGCGTACGTGTTGGGACACTTGCCCAAATTCGGCGCCTTCCAGCAGGGGCGCGCACAAAAGCTCGACCTACCCACCTATCCGTTCGAGCATCGCCAGTACTGGTATCGGGATAATCGGGATAGCCCCAATCAGCAACAGAACGCCAGCGGTCCGCGCACCCAAGCCGTCCGACTGCTCGAGGACGGAAAGATCGAGGAACTCGCGAACCTACTCGGTGGTGCCGGTGGCGACCAGCAGACCCTGACTGTGCTGACAAAGCTTGCAGCACAACACAACCAGCAGCGAAACACCCAGTCCATCACGGACGACCGCTACCAATTCCGTTGGGAGAAGTCACCGACACCGCTTTCCGGTTCGGAGGCAGCCGGCAGTGTCACCTGGCTCTTGGTAGGCGATGCGGCGGGCGCGGCTCAGCCGTTGGCCGAGGTGCTGACCGCGCGCGGACAGCAGCATCAGACCCTCGCATTGCCGGTATCGGACGCCGACGAGGCGCAGCTGGTGGAGGCGCTGCGCACGGCGGCATCAGGTGCCTCGGAGCAGGGGCAGACGCTACGCATCGTGCACGTCGCGGCCCTGGATGGGGGCAAGGGAAGTTCTTCGACGCAGTCGTTGCTGCGGATCCAGCACCAGATTCTGAACGGAACACGGCGGCTCTTCCGCGCCGCGGCCGTCGCCGAACTGCGCGCGCCCATCTGGGTGGTTACCCGGGGTGCGCAGCGTACCACCGACACGGACACCGTGGCGCCGGAGCAGAGTGCGCTGTGGGGATTCGGCCGCGCTGCGGCGCTGGAACTTCCGCAGGTATGGGGCGGACTCGCCGACCTGTCCGATGCCAGTGCCGACGAATGGTCGCAGTTCATCAGCCGGGTCTCCGTATCGGGCGACGCGGCCGCCAGGGAAGACCAGATCGCGCTGCGCGGTCAAGCGGTCTACGTTCCCCGACTGGTTAGGCGGGAGGAACCGCCAAGCGGCCAGCCGCTGGAAGTGCGCAGTGACGCAACATATTTGGTTACCGGCGGGCTGGGCTCTATCGGACTTGAGATTGCCGGGTACCTGGCCGGTCGTGGTGCCAAGCATCTGGTGCTGACGAGCCGGCGCGAGCCCAGCGAGTCCGCGCAGCAGCGCATCGACGCCCTGGGCGCGCAGCACGGCTGCGATGTCCGGGTCGTCACCGCCGATGTCGCCGACGCGCACGATGTCGCCCGCCTGTTGGCGGGTGTGCAGGCAGAGCTGCCGCCATTGGCGGGCATCGTCCATGCCGCGGGCGAGATCGGCACCACCCCGCTGAGTGACCTCGATGACGCCGAACTGGATCGCGTCTTCGCCGGTAAGGTTTGGGGCGCTTGGCATTTGAGCGAAGCAGCGGCTGGCCTGAAGCTTGACTTCTTCATCAACACCTCCTCCATCGCCTCGGTGTGGGGTGGCTACGGTCAGACCGCCTACAGTGCGGCGAATGCCTTCCTCGACGGGCTGGCCTGGCGACTGCGCGAGCAGGGTATCGCGGGAACCAGCGTCAACTTCGGTCCCTGGTCGGCGGGCATGGCCGACGCGGAATCCCGTGCGCGACTGGAGCAGCGCGGGATCAAGACCTTGTCGCCTGCCGATGCACTGGCCGGTCTGGCCGACGTCGTCGCGGCTTCTTCATCGAACGGTGGGGCGCAGGGTGTCGTCGCGCGTATCGACTGGGCCCGCTTCCTGCCGCTCTACCAGCAGGCGGGCAGGCGAGCATTCCTGGCTGAGCTGGAGCGCGAGGTACCGTCGCATCTCGCTGCGTCGGCGACGGCTACACAGTCGGGCACGACGCAGTTGGTCGAGCGGCTCACGAACGCTCCCGTTCAGCAACGCAAGAAGCTGCTCACCGACTACTTGCGCGACTCGGTCGCCGAGGTGACTCGCGTGGACGTGTCCGAGATCCGCGAGGACGCGGGATTCTTCGACCTGGGCATGGATTCGCTGATGGCCGTCGAATTGCGGCGTCGCATGGAACAAGGTGTGGGCAAGGAGATTCCGGTCACCCTGGTGATGGATCATCCCCGCATCTCTGATGTTGCCGACTATCTGCTCGGCGACGTGCTCGGCCTCAATGAGCAGGCCAAGTCGGCGCCGCAACGGACGGCAGCGACAACACGCACCGACGAGCCGATCGCGATTGTCGCGGTCTCTTGCCGGTTCCCTGGTGCACCCGATCCGGAGGCCTTCTGGGAGGTGCTGTCCGGCGGCGTCGATGTGATCCGGGAAGTCCCCGAGGACCGCTTCGATATCGACGAGTTCTACGACCCGGATCCGGAGGTCGCCGGTAAGACGTACACGCGTTTCGGCGGATTCCTCGACGGCATCGACGGATTCGATCCCGAGTTCTTCGGCATCTCCCCGCGTGAAGCCGTATGGATCGAGCCGCAGCAGCGACTGATGCTCGAAACCGTATGGGAGGGCCTGGAAAGAGCCGGATACGCGCCGTCCGCGTTGCGCGGCAGCCGAACCGGCATCTTCGCTGGGGTGGGCGCCAACGAGTACGCCCACTTGCTCTCGTCGGAGTCGATCGACAAGATCGAGCCCTACTTCATCACCGGCAATGCGCTCAACGCGATCTCCGGGCGAGTTGCCTTCGCGATGGGATTCGAGGGACCGGCGGTCGCGGTCGATACCGCATGCAGCTCGGCGTTGGTGGCCGTGCATCAGGCCGTTCAGGCCCTGCATTCCGGTGATTGCGATTTGGCGCTGGCCGGCGGTGTGAACGTGCTGCTGAGCCCGGTGACGACCATCGCCGCTTCACGCGCCAGGATGTTGTCGCCCGTTGGGCGCTGCAAGACCTTCGACTCCTCCGCCGACGGCTACGTGCGTAGCGAAGGCTGCGGAATTCTGGTGCTCAAGCGGTTGAGCGATGCCGAGCGCGATGGCGACCGGGTCCTCGCGGTGATTCCTGGCAGCGCGGTGAATCAGGACGGCGCCTCCAGCGGGCTCACCGTTCCCAATGGTGGTGCGCAGCAACGGCTCATCGGTACCGTGCTGGCGCGCGCCGGTCTGGTTGGAGGCGATGTCGACTACCTCGAGGCGCATGGAACAGGCACCCCGCTGGGTGATCCGATCGAGGTGCAGGCGGCCGCGGCAGCCTATGCCGGTTCGCGTGATGCGGACCGGCCGCTGCTGATGGGATCGGTGAAATCCAATATCGGTCACACCGAATCGGCCTCCGGCGCAGCGGGTCTCATCAAGGTGGTGCTGTCGCTACAGAACGGGGTGCTGCCGCAGAGCCTGCACTTCGATAACCCGTCGCCGCACATCCCGTGGGAGTCTCTGCCCGTGCGGGTGGTGGACAAGGCGATTCCGTGGGAAGCGACCGGCAGGCCGCGGCGCGCCGGGGTGAGTTCCTTCGGATTCACCGGCACCAACGCGCACGTGCTCATCGAGGAGGCGCCGCAGCCGCAGGCAGCGCTGCCCGAGGGTGACGCCGACGCCACGGACAGGCCGGAATCTCAGGCCGCCCAGGTGGGCGTGCTCCCGCTGTCCGCACGGTCACCGGAGGCACTCCTGGCGGTGGCGCAGCGTTACGAGTCCTGGCTGACGGCCAATCCCGATGTCGACCTGGCCGATGTCTGCCTCACCGCCGGGCGCGGTCGGTCGCACTTCGAACATCGCGCCGCGCTGGTCGTGGATTCGGTGCAGGCCGCGCGTGAGGGGCTGGCCGAGCTGGTCCAGAACCGCCTGCGCCCGGGTGTCGTGCGTGGTGAGCACACGAACCACCCGACAACCGCGTGGTTGTTCACCGGGCAAGGCAGCCAGTACCCCGGCATGGCGCGTGAGTTGTTCCACGCAGAACCGGTTTTCGCCGATACCGTGACGCGGTGTGCGGAAGCAGTCAAGGACATCGTGGAGCGTCCGCTGCTCGAGGTCATGTTCGCCACCGATCGCGAGACCGGCGGCGAAGCGGGGAAGGTGTTGCGGCACACGTCGTTCGCGCAGCCCGCGATCTTCGCCGTCGAGATGGGTCTGGCCCGGCTGTGGCAGTCATGGGGCATTGAGCCCGATGTGGTGCTGGGGCACAGCGTCGGCCAGTACGCGGCTGCATGCGTGGCCGGAGTGTTCAGCCTCGAGGACGGCGCGCGATTGATGGCAGAGCGCGGCCGGTTGTTCGGCAGTCTGCCCGCGGGTGGGCGCATGGTGGCGGTGTTCAGCGACGCCAAGCACGTCGAGCAGGTCGCCGGCGAGTTCCCGCACGTGTCGGTCGGTGCCTACAACGGACCGAACACGGTGCTCTCGGGCCCGGGCGAGGACCTGGAGCAGGCGGTCGCCCGATTCCAGGAAGAGGGGATCCGCTGCACGTGGCTGGAGACCAGCCACGCCTTCCACTCGGAGTTGTTGGACCCGGTCCTCGACGAATTCGAGTCGTACGCGGGGCAGGTGCAGTTCGCCACTCCGACCCTGCCGCTGGTGTGCAACCGCACGGGTGCGGTGCTGACGGCGCAGACCCCGATCGACGCTCAATACTGGCGTCGGCATTCGCGCCAGCCGGTGCAGTTCGCCGAAAGCGTGCGCACCGTCGCCGCGCTGGGATGCTCGGTGTTGATGGAGATCGGCCCGCAGCCGGTGCTGACCGGCGCCGCGGTGCAGGTCTGGCCGGAGCACCTGGCCGCGCCGCGGGCAATTGTCTCGCTGCGCAAGGGTGTTGACGACCGCCGTCAGATCGCCGAAGCGCTTGGGTCGGCATATGTCGGCGGCCATCGGCCCAATTTTGCCGCGCTGCAACATCGGCCTCGCCGCACGCTGGAATTGCCGACCTATCCATTCCAGCGCCGTCGCTTCTGGCCGAAGTCGTCCGGTGCCGCCATCGAAGGCGGGGGCGGGGCATCTTCCGGCATCCTCGGCAGAGGCGAAGACCTCGCCTCCGGCGATTCCGTGTACATCAGCCGGTTGTCGGTCAGGTCGCAGCCGTGGCTGTCCGACCACGTCATCTACGGCACCGTCGTCGTCCCCGGCGCGACGTACGCCGCGATGGCCCTGGCGGCCGTCGGCACTCCGGCACGGGCCAAGGATGTGTTCTTCTACGAGCCGATCATTCTGCCGGAGAAGAGCTCTCGCGAGGTGCAGCTGACGCTGCATCCGCTGGAGGATGGCAGCGGGTCCAAATTCCAAGTGCACAGCCGTCCGTACGGTGAACGCGACGTCGACTGGTCGTTGAACGCCGAAGGCACCGTCGTCACGGGGATCGGCGAAGACGCAGAGCCGACGTCCGAGGCTGCTGAGCCCATTGATGCGGCCGTCGAGCGGATGGAACGCATGCGTCCGATGGAGCTCTTCGAGATCTTTGCCGACCTGGAATTGGCATGGGGACCAACCTGGTCCGGTTCTCTGAAGTCACTGTGGCTCGGTGAGGGCGAGGCGATCGGCGATGTCCTTGTCGGCGAGGAGCTCGCCGAGCAGTTGGGTACCGAGCCGATGCACCCGGTCCTGATGGACCTGTGCACCGGTGTCGCGTTCCCGGCGTTCCCCGCCCTGCTTGCCGCCGAGCAGGGAGTCAACGATCTGTTCCTGCCGCTGCGGTACGGACAGGTGACGTTGAAGGAGAAGATGCCTCGGCGCTTCTACTGCCGAGCACGCTGGCACGAGAGCCCACTGGACAGCGAGACACAGGTCTTCGATCTCGATTACCTGGACCGGGATGGCCGTCACCTCGGTGGGATTCGCGAGTTCACCGTGAAGCGTGCGCCGCGTGAGGCGCTGCTGCGCGGGCTCGGTGGCGATGCCACCCGTCTGCTGTACACCCTTGGCTGGCATGAGGTTCCGGTTCCGCCCTCGGAGGAGCAAGCCGCAGAGACAAGCGGCACCTGGCTGATCGCCGGGTTCGACGAGCTTGCCGCCAAGGTGCCGGGCTGCATCCCGTTTGACCGCATGACCGATTCGGAACTGCTCGGGCGGGTGCTGGAACAGGCCAAGGAGCGCGGTGTGCCGTTCTCCGGTGTCGTCTGGCGCGCTGCCGGACCGAGTGCACAGGAGTCGACGGCCGATGCCGCCGCGCGCCTCGAAACGGAGATTGCCAACCTGCTCAGTGCCGTGCATACGGTGCAGAACGGTTCCCGAAACGGCGTGAAGCTCCCGGGCGGTCTCTGGATCGTCACCGAGCGGGCCGTGGCCACCGAGTCCGGCGAGCCGGTCGATCCGGTGCAGGCGTCGCTGTGGGGATTCGGGCGCACCACGATCAACGAGGAACCGGCGCTACGCGCCAGGCTCGTCGATGGTGACGGCTCGCCCGAGGCCGTGCAGGCGCTGGTGAATCTGTTGGTCACCCCGGGGCACGAGCCGGCGGAGCCGGAAATCGCTGTGCGGCAGGGCAAGCTGCTGGCTTCCCGATTGCTGCCGTGGTCGCGCACCGGGCATCTGACGGTGCCGCGCGGTAGCGATTACGTGCTGGCGCCTACCGAACGCGGTGCCATCGACAACCTGCGGATCACCGAAAAGGAAGTCCCGGCGCCGGACGAGGGCTACGTGCAGGTGCGGGTAGAGGCTGCGGGCCTCAACTTCCGTGACGTGCTCAACGTGCTGGGTCTGTACCCGGGTGACCCCGGACCGATCGGCGGTGACTTCGCCGGTATCGTCACGCAATTGGGCGAGGGTGTCACCGGAGTCGAAGTGGGCCAGCGGGTCTACGGCTCCATGCAGGGTGCCTTTGGCAGCCGGTTCAACGTGCCGGCCCAGTTCCTGGCACCGATTCCGGACGGGATCAGTGGGGTCGAGGCCGCCACGATTCCCGCCGCCGCGCTGACGGTACGGCTGTCATTCGACTGGGCGCAGCTCAAGCCGGGTGACAAGGTGCTGATCCACGCTGCCAGCGGTGGCGTCGGGCTGGCGGCCATCCAGATGGCCCAACAGTTCGGGGCCGAGGTGTTCGCCACGGCTAGCACCTTCAAGCGGGCGACCCTGCGCAAGCTCGGTGTCAAGTATGTCTATGACTCGCGCACAACCGATTTCGCCGATCAGATCCTGGCGGACACCGACGGTGCCGGTGTGGACGTGGTGCTCAACAGCCTGACCAGTGAGGGCTTCATCGAGGCGACGCTGCGAGCCACCGGCAAGAACGGCCGGTTCGCCGAGATCGCCAAGCGCGATATCTGGACTGCGGAGCAGATGGCGCAGGCCCGACCCGATATCGCCTACGAGATCGTCGCGTTGGACACGGTGATGTTCCAAGAGCCCGACCGCATCCGCACCTTGCTCACCGAGGTGTCGGAGGGCCTGGCCAAGGGGGAGTGGACACCACTGCCCGCCGAGATCTACCCACTGACGGAGGCCAGAGCGGCGTTCCGGCGCATGCAGCAGGCCCGGCATATCGGCAAGATCGTCTGCCAGATGCCGAATCCGCTTGCACCGCGGCCGGATCGGACCTATCTGATCACCGGTGGTCTTGGTGCGATCGGTCTGCACACGGCGGGCTATCTGGCTCAGCTCGGTGCCGGTGACATCGTGTTGACCAGCAGGCGCGCGCCAGATACCGACGCGCAGCGGGTGATCGAGGAGATCACCGAGCGTTCCAAGACCCGCATCCACGTCTTCACCGCCGATGTCGGCGAGGAGTCCGAGGTTGCCAAGCTCTTGGAGCGGATCCACGCCGAGCTGCCACCGCTGGCCGGTGTGGCGCATTTGGCCGGTGTGCTCGACGATGCGCTGCTCGGTCAGCAGAGTGTGGAGCGGTTCCGGACGACGTTGGCGCCCAAGGCCTTCGGTGCCGAGTATCTGGACCGGTTGACCAAGGACGACGATCTGGACTTCTTTATCGTCTCCTCGTCGGTGTCCAGTCTGTTCGGTTCACCCGGTCAGTCCAACTACGCGACCGCCAATGCGCTGCTCGACGGCCTCATCGCGCAGCGACGGGCGCAAGGTCTGCCGGCCACGGGTATCAACTTCGGTCCCTGGGGTCAGGGCGGCATGGCGTCCTCGGAGGCGGCGACCGCGAACATCAGTGCGCAGGGTCTGATTCCGTTGGATCCCTCGGCGGCGCTCGCGGCACTTGCCGAGGTGATCGCCAACGGAACCGGTCAGGCCACCATCCTCAAGGCGAACTGGCAGCGGGCCGCCAAGGTGCTGGGCAGCTCTCGTCCGCCGATCCTGGACCTGGTGTTGCCGAGTGCCGTCGGAGAGGTGACCGGCGACAGCGAGCTGCTCAAGCAGCTGATGGAGATCCCAGTGCCGCAGCGGGCCGGTTTCGTGACCGAGTTCCTTCAGCGTGAGGTGCAGAACTTCCTGCGCCTGGCGCAGCCGCCGGCCGCGACGAGTCGGTTCCTGGATCTGGGCACGGACTCGCTGATGGCGATCGAACTGCGCAACCGTTTGCACAGCCAGTTCGGCGGCAAGTTCACCATCAACGCGACGGCGGTGTTCGACTACCCGACCATCGGAGGGCTCGCCGAGTACCTCGTGGGTCAGCTGCCCGACGCGGAATCCGAGGCGGCGCCGCAGGAGGCACAACCCGCTGCGGAGTCTGCCGAGGCTGAGTCCGACGAGGCTGCGTCAGATGCCGCACCCGCGCCATCTGACGCAGTATCCGAGGCGAAGGAGTGAAGCGGCGGCAGCCCGGGTAGGTTAGCTAGCTGGGGCACCGCGGTGTCTGACAAGCCGGTAACGAGTGGAGCGGGTGCGGTCTGAGACGTTTTTTCGCAGACATCACGCCTCTTCGGAATGCTGATTTCCGGCGTCTCTGGCTGGCCGGAGTGGTCACGGTTATCGGTGCGGGGCTGACCCTGTTCGCGGTGCCCGTGCAGATCTACGCGCTCACCCAGAGCTCGGCATACGTCGGACTGACGGGTGTTTTCGGGCTGGTGCCGTTGGTGATCTTCGGCCTATGGGGCGGCGCGCTTGCCGACCGGATGGATCGGCGGACCCTGCTGATCATCACTGCGACCGGGCTGGGCGTCTCCTCGGTGCTGCTGTGGCTGCAGGCTGCGCTGTCGGTCAACAACGTGTGGGTGGTGTTGTGCCTGCTGTCGGTGCAGCAGGGGTTTTTCGCGGTCAACTCGCCGACCCGCGCCGCGGCGATTCCGCGCATGCTTCCGCTCGATCAACTGCCGGCGGCGAATGCGCTCAACATGACCGTGCAGCAGTTCGGATTCATCGCCGGGCCGCTGTTGGCGGGGGTGCTGCTCAAGTGGGTGGACCTGTCCACGCTGTACCTGATTGACGCGATCGCCTGCGTTGCGCCGATCTGGGCGACGATACGGCTGCACAAGATGCCGCCGACGGGTGCGTCAAAGGATCTGCGCGCCAACGCCTCCGGCCTTCAGGATGTGCTCGAGGGCTTCCGGTATCTAGCCGGGCACAAGATCGTGCTCATGTCGTTTGTAGTGGATCTCATCGCCATGATCTTCGGGATGCCGCGCATCCTGTTCCCGCAGATCGCGCACGAGGGATTCGGCGATCCCCCAGACGGGGGCACCGTGATCGCGTTGTTGTCGGCGGCGATATCGGTGGGTGCGGTGATCGGCGGGGTGTTCTCCGGCTGGTTCCACCGGATCGATCGTCAGGGCTTCGCGGTGGTGATCAGCATCGTGGTGTGGGGGCTGGCGATGGTGGGTTTCGGTCTCACCGCGCACGCGCCGCTGCTGTGGCTGTCGTTGCTTTTCCTGGTGATCGGCGGCATCGCGGACATGGTCTCGGCGGCCTTCCGCACGACGATCCTGCAATCGGTAGCGACCGATGATGTGCGGGGCAGGCTTCAGGGTGTGTTCACGGTGGTGGTGGCCGGGGGACCGCGGGTCGCGGACTTCGCGCACGGCGCGGCCGCCGCTGCCGTGGGGACGACCACGGCCGCTGCCGGTGGTGGCGCCCTCGTAGTGGTCGGGGTGATCATGGCGGCGCTGCTGGTGCCGGTGTTCGTATGTTTCCGGGTGTCCGATGAGATCACCCGGGGCGATTCGAATCCGATGCCAGCGCATTAGCGATACCGTTTCTGTGACGCGAGTGATCGATTCCGTTTCTGTGACGCGAGTGATCGATTCCGTTTTTTGGGGGATGTATCTGTATGAAGTTGTTTCTAGATCCGGACGATTTGAACTGGTCAGCTGACCGGATTGATCACACAGCCGCTGTCCTGGGCGACGAACATGCAGTTCAACATCAGAAAATGTCGGATGCCAAGTCCGGATGGGTCGGGGTTTCCGGTCAGGCCCTCGTGACTTTGACTGAGCAGTGGGATCTGGAGACGCGAGTCCATCACCGCGTGCTGCACAAGCGTGCGCAAACGTACCGGGACACCGCTCTCAGTTTTTCAGACTTCGATGATCATGCTGGTGGCCAACTGAACCCATGGAAAAGTGGGGGATAGACGGGAACGGGGGGTTGGGGATGGGGTTATCGCTCTATGATTTGCTGCGGTGGGACCCGCATGCTGTTGGGGCTGTATCGCAGGCAGCGTTGGGCCGAGCGGAAAGCCACCGCAATGCCTCTACGGAGCTAAAAACGCTGCCGCCCTTTGATCAATCCGGTGGGGTTACCGCGGAAGTCTCGAAGGAAGTTCTGGGAACGGATCGCCATGCTCTAGATGAGTCCGGGGATTCGGCACAGCGGGTCGCGCAGCATGTCGGCCTTGACTCAACCGAGGTACGGGGGATTAACGAGGCTGCCAAGGCAATCATGCTGGTAGCCAGTGAGCGTCCGGTGGTGGATGTAGCGACTCATGAGAGCAAGGTTTTGCCGCCGCAGTCGACGGCTGGAATGAGCAACCAGGAGGTCACTGCCCTCAATCGGAAGATTGCCGCGCTGCAGGAGTCGATTAATGCTCTGGTGGCGCGAGGCGAAGCCCTTGACGCGCGGCTGGCTCAATGCCTGAAAGTCGCGATCGAGGCTGCCGCGAACAATCCGCATATGAACTAGTACCTAGTGTTGTACTGAGCCGTCGCCAGTAGGTTCATCCCATGGAAGCTCTGATGGCCGAGGACCTTCGGCGGACTGCGCGAGAGGACCAGCTCGCGCTCGGCCGTGGCCTGCGAGATCAGATGCCACGTCGCAGACTCGCGGAACTTCCGGACGGGCCGCAGCGAGATCCGATCGCGGTGCTCGCCGCCCAGAACCGATCCAGGATCGCCTCCCTGGTTCCGGTACGCCGGCAACGCATGTCCGAGTCGCCGTTCGCGTTCTATCGCGGGGCCGCCGCGGTGATGGCGGCCGATCTGGCGTACACGGCGACCACCGGCATCCACATCCAGATCTGCGGTGATGCACACGTGTCCAACTTCGGGCTCTTCGCCGCACGTGACCGCTTGCTGTTGTTCGACGTGAACGACTTCGACGAGACGGCTGTCGGTCCGTGGGAGTGGGACGTCAAACGTCTGGTGACCAGTGTCGCGATCCTCGGCGACGACCTCGGCATGCCGCAGGACGTGGTGCGTTCGGCGGCCCTCAAGACCGCGACGGCTTACCGCAATCGCATGAATGAGCTGGCGCAGATGTCGACCCTCGAGCGCTTCTACCTCAAGACGACCGCCGACGAGGTGATGGAGCTGGCCGCGCGATTGTCCAAGAGCGCGTCGCGTCTGGCTGCCGAGACGGTGTCGAAGGCCACCAAGAACACATCGCGACGGGCGCTGAAGAAGCTGACCTTCGCCACCGTCGATGGCAGCTACCGGATCGTCGAGCAGGAGGACATCGCGGTGCACGTCCCGGAGGTGGGCCTGTCGGAGGCCGCCGCCATGGTCGGCGATTACTTCGGCTCGGTCCCCGAGGACGTGGTGTCGGTGCTGGCCTGCCATCAGTTCGAGGACGCCGTGGTGCGGGTGGTCGGCGTGGGAAGCGTAGGAACCCGTTGTTATCTGGCATTGCTCACCGATGCCGACGGCAGTCCGCTGTTTTTGCAGCTCAAGGAGGCGTCTGCCTCGGTGGTCGAGGCGTACTTCCCGCAGGAACTGAAGTTGGAGCCCGGGCGGCGCGTGGTTGCCGGTCAGCGCATCATGCAGGCCAGCGGTGACCCGTTCTTGGGCTACGTGTCCTCGCAGACGCGCGGCAGTTTCTACGTCAGACAGTTCCGTGACATGAAGGGCTCGGTGGATATCGGCAGCCTGACCGACCCCGACGACCTTCTGCTCTATGGGTCGTTGTGCGCGATCGCGCTGGCGCGCGCACACGCCCAATCGGGTGTGCCGGGAGTGGTGGCCGGATACCTCGGCGCGGGATCGGATCCCAATGCTGCGGATACGGCGTTCGCCGATTTCGCCGAGGCCTACGCGCGGCGCAACCGCGCCGATCACCAGCGACTGCTCGCGGCCACCGATGAGGAGTGGCTGCCGAAATCCTGATGTCCTAATTTGTGGGATCCCCGACCTGGACGCCATTACCCAGCTGGCGAACACTGAGAGGTGTGACGCGCTCGGTGGTGATCCTGGGATTTCCGGGAGTGCAGGCCCTCGATCTGGTGGGGCCCTATGAGGTGTTCGCGCACGCGTCGGATTACGTGACCGGGAAGCCCGGTTACGAGATATCCCTGGTCTCGTCCGGAGGCACACCGGTCTGCACCGGCTCAGGCCTCGGATTGGTCACCGGTCCACTGCCGGATGCCCCTGCAGGATGCGACACATTGCTGCTACCCGGCGGCGGCGGGGTCCCGGCCGCGCAGCGAGACGCTGCGCTCGTGGCGTGGATTCGCGCCACCGCACGGTCCGCGCGGCGGGTGGTGAGCGTATGTAACGGCGCGTTCTTGGCCGCCCAGGCGGGCTTGCTGGATGGATGCCGGGCGACCACGCATTGGGCGATGGCCGAGACGCTTGCGGCCGAGTTCCCAAGCATCACTGTGGATCCCGACCCGATTTTCCTGCGCAGCTCGGAGAAGGTGTGGACGGCGGCGGGCGTCACCGCGGGTATCGACCTGGCGCTGGCATTGGTCGAGGACGACTACGGCGCGGAGGTGGCGCAGGCCGTGGCGCGCATGCTCGTCCTGTATCTGCGCCGCCCAGGTGGACAGTCGCAATTCGCGGCACCGGTGTGGATGCCGCGGGCCAAGCGGATGCCGATCCGGGACGTGCAGGAGGCCATCGAGGCGGCGCCCGGTGGATCGCACCGAGTGCCCGAGCTGGCCCGGCTGGCCGCGATGAGCCCGCGGCATTTCACCCGGGTTTTCACCGCGGAGGTTGGCGAGGCGCCATCGGCCTATGTGGAGCGCATCCGGTCCGAGGCCGCGCGCCGCCAGCTCGAGGAAACCGACGACACCATGGTGGTGATCGCGGACCGCTGCGGATTTGGATCGGCGGAATCCTTGCGCCGCAACTTCGTTCGACGCATGGGCGTATCGCCCGACCAGTATCGCAAGACCTTCCAACGAACCGAGAGAGCTTTCTTATGACCCAGATCAAGACACAGATCGCGATCGTGCTGTACCCGGATTTCACCGCACTGGATTTCATTGGCCCGTATGAGGTCTTGCACTTCATGCCCGGTGCCGAGATCCGGTTCGTGTGGCACAAGCCGGGACCCGTCACCGCCGATTCGGGCGTGCTCGTCATCGGTGCCACGCATTCGTTCGACGAGACTCCGGCACCCGACGTCGTCCTGGTGCCTGGAGGGCCGGGAACGACGATGGCCGCGCGCGATAAAGAACTGCTGGAGTGGTTGTGCCGGGTGCATTCCACGGCGACCTGGACCACGTCGGTGTGCAGCGGTTCGCTGGTGCTGGCGGCGGCGGGTCTGCTCGAGGGGCAACGGGCCACCTCGCACTGGTCGACATTGCCAGCGCTCAAGGCGTTCGGCGCCACTCCGGTCGGCGACGAGCGCATCGTGCGCACCGGTCATGCGGGCGTGGTCACCGCGGCCGGGGTGTCCGCGGGTATCGATCTGGGCCTGTGGCTCGCCGGGCAGATCGCGGGGGAGGAAGAAGCCAAAGCGATTCAGCTGAGTATCGAGTACGACCCGCAGCCGCCATTCGACTCGGGGCACATGTCCAAAGCGAGTGCGGTGACCAAGGCCAGGGCGACAGCTTCCCTGGCCAAAGACACGTTCCGGCCGACGGTGATGGCCTCCGCGGCGCTGCTGGCCTGGGACCGTGCGCTCGACGCTGTGCGCACTAGGGGTGAGGGCCGGCGGCTGTTCGGTCTGCGATCTCGACCCTGACCAGGCGCCGCATAGAGGGAGCGACTACCTTCTCTATGAACGTTCTCATGGAGCCGCTGAACCTCAGAAGGGATGCCTGTGGCCGACAACAACGATTTCGCTACTCTCCAGTACCCCGGAGGCGAAACCACGCTGGACATCGTCCGCGCGACAGAAGGCTCTGATGGCTTCGCGCTGGGCAAGCTGCTGGCTGATACCGGTTACACCACATTCGATGCGGGCTTCGTCAATACCGCCTCGACGAAGAGCGCCATCACCTACATCGACGGCGACGCCGGCATCCTGCGCTATCGCGGTTACCCGATCGAGCAGCTGGCCGACAAGTCCACCTTCATCGAGGTGAGCTACCTGCTCATCTACGGCGAGCTGCCCACACCGCAGCAGCTGGAGGACTTCACCACCAAGATCCAGCGCCACACGTTGCTGCACGAGGACCTGAAGCGATTCTTCGACGGTTTTCCGCGCAACGCGCACCCCATGCCGGTGCTGTCCAGTGCTGCGAACGCGCTCAGCGCCTACTACCAGGACTCGCTGGACCCGCATGACGACGCACAGGTCGAGCTGTCCACGATCCGCTTGCTGGCGAAGCTGCCGACAATTGCGGCCTACGCCTACAAGAAGTCGGTGGGGCAGCCGTTCCTGTACCCGGACAACACGCTGACGCTTGTCGAGAACTTCTTGCGGATGACCTTTGGTCTGCCCGCCGAGCCGTACGAGGTGGACCCGGAGATCGTGCGGGCCCTCGACATGCTGCTGATCCTGCACGCCGATCACGAGCAGAACTGCTCCACCTCGACGGTGCGGTTGGTCGGTTCCTCCGACGCCAACCTGTTCACCTCCGTTTCCGGAGGTATCAACGCACTGTGGGGCCCGCTGCACGGCGGTGCCAACCAGGCGGTGCTGGAGATGCTGGAGCGCATCCGCTCCGAGGGTGGCGACACCCACGACTTCGTTCGGCGGGTCAAGAACCGCGAAGACGGTGTCAAGCTCATGGGCTTCGGGCACCGCGTCTACAAGAACTACGACCCGCGCGCCCGGATCTGTAAGGAACAGGCCGATAAGATCCTCGGCAAGCTGGGCGGCGACGACCAGCTGCTCGAGATCGCCAAGGCGCTCGAGGAAGCGGCGCTCACCGACGATTACTTCGTCGAGCGCAAGCTGTACCCGAACGTCGACTTCTACACCGGTCTGATCTACCGGGCCATCGGCTTCCCGACACGCATGTTCACCGTGCTGTTCGCGTTGGGCCGCCTGCCCGGCTGGATCGCGCACTGGCGTGAAATGCATTCGGAGCCCGGCAAGATCGGCCGCCCGCGGCAGATCTACACCGGTTACGGCGAGCGTCAGTACCCCTGATCCCCCCTTGATCTCTGCCGGCCGCATGTCGGCTGACATCTGACAGTGTGATGTAAATCAGTTTGCATCGCTAACAGTTGTAGTTTCACAATGGTTGTGTGGAAGCGGCCGTCGGTGCATTGAGCGAGCGCCGCAAGATCGTGATCTTGGGGTCTTGCTGCCTGAGTCTGCTCATCGTGTCGATGGACTCCACCATCGTGAACGTGGCGCTGCCGACCATTCGCTCCGATTTCGGTGCCACCACTTCTCAGCTGCAATGGGTCATCGACATCTACACCCTGGGCCTGGCCTCGCTGCTGATGCTCTCGGGCGCCGCGGGGGATCGGCTCGGGCGCCGGAAGGTATTCCACATCGGTCTTTCGATCTTCGCGATCGGCTCGCTGCTCTGCAGCCTGGCCCCCACTGTCGGGTTGCTCATCGCCGCGCGCCTGCTGCAGGCGGTTGGCGGCTCGATGCTGAACCCGGTTGCGCTATCGATCATTTCGCAGGTGTTTACCGGCCGCGTGGAACGTGCCAGGGCGCTTGGGTTTTGGGGTGCCGTCGTCGGGATATCGATGGCGTTGGGCCCGATAGTCGGTGGGCTGCTGATCGAATGGGTGGGCTGGCGCGCCGTCTTCTGGATCAATCTGCCGGTGTGTGTGCTCGCCTTCACGCTGACGGCGATCTTTGTGCCGGAGAGCAAGTCGGCCACCATGCGTGACATCGACCCGGTGGGACAGGCGCTGGCGGTGCTCTTCCTGTTCGGCATCGTGTTCGCCCTCATCGAGGGACCGTCGCTGGGATGGGCGACGCCCCGCCTGCTCGCCGTCTTGGTTGTCGCACTGTCGGCGTTCGCGGTGTTCCTCAGATACGAATCCCGGCGGCGACACCCCTTCATCGACCTGCGCTTCTTCCGGAGCATCCCGTTCGCTTCGGCCACTCTCACGGCGATATGCGCCTGCATGGCGTGGAGTGCTTTCCTGTTCACGATGTCGCTGTACCTGCAGGGGCAGCGGCACTTCTCCGCGATGCACACGGGATTGGTCTATCTCCCGATCGCCGTTGGGGCACTGGTGTTCTCACCCATCTCGGGCCGCCTGGTGGGCCGGTTCGGTGCGAGGCCCTCACTGTTGGTGGCGGGTACCTTGTTCTTCACCGCGTCGATGCTCCTGACCCGAGTCTCGGTGACCACGCCCATCTGGGAGCTCCTGCTGACGTTCGCTATTTTCGGCGCCGGGTTCGCCATGGTGAATGCGCCGATCACCAATGCCGCCGTCAGCGGTATGCCGCTGGACCGTGCGGGCGCGGCCTCGGCGGTCACTTCCACGAGCCGCCAGATCGGGGTGAGTATCGGTGTGGCGCTCTGCGGTTCGATCGGTGCACCTGCGCTGTGGTTCATGTGCGCCGGGCTGGGGCTGCTCATCGCTACCCTGGGTATGGTGTCCACTTCGCCCGCCGCGGTACGGTCCGCCCAACGCCTCGCGCCGCTCATCGAGGGCACCGCAACGCGGGAGGTTTCTCGTGTCGGATAGACCGCTCGCGGACGAGGTGTGGCGCGCCATGGCCAGCCTGGTGCTCGACAATCGTGACAGCTGGCGACGGACGGTGGTCGAGGAGACCGGACTTCCCTTCAGCAGGGTGCGCATTCTGAGAAGGCTTGTCCGGCAGTCGATGACGATGAAGGGGATTGCCGAGGCCACATCGCTGGACGCCCCGGCGGCCACGGTGGCGGTGAGTGATCTGGAACAGCGCGGGTTGGTGGTGCGCCGCGTCGACCCGGACAACCGCCGGTGCAAGCGGGTGTCGTTGACCGACGAGGGCCGGCAGCTCCTGGCTGTCATCGCCGACCTCGACGATCCGGCGCCGGCCGCACTGGCCACGCTCGACGAGACGGAGCTGCGGTCTCTGCACGTCATCCTGCAGAAGGCGACCGGTGCGCGTCCCTGAAGGGCGGCTAGCGTGCCTCCAGCACCGCCATGGCGGCATGCAGGCCGCCCAGCCCGGATACCCCGCCGCCTCGGCGAGAACCGGCTCCGCACAGCAGAATTCGATCGTGTGCGGTGGCCACACCCCAGCGTTGCGCGGCAGTCTCCAACGGTTCGTCATCCTCGGCGAACGGCCATTGCAGGCCGCCGTGGAAGATATTGCCTGCGGTCATCCCGAGGGCATTTTCCAGGTCGATAGTGGTCTTGGTCTCTATACACGGCCGACCGTGCCCGTCGGCGGCCACCACGTCGGTGATCGGCTCGGCCAGCACGGAATTCAGCGATGCGAGCACCGCATCCTGGAGCTGTTCGCCGGTGGCATCGAGCCCGTGCGGCGTGTGCAAGCCGAAGACCGTCAACGTCTGAGCCCCGGAGGCGCGCAGCTGCGGCGATAGGATGCTCGGGTCTGCCAAGGAATGGCAGTAGATCTCGCAGGGCAGCGGATCAGGGATCTGCCCACTGGATGCTTGCCGGTAGGCATTTTCCAGCTGGGTGTAGGTCTCGTTGATGTGGAAGGTACCGCCGAAAGCCTGTTCGGGCCTGACATTTTCATCACGCAGCCGGGGCAGCCGCTTCAGCAGAAGGTTCACCTTGACCTGTGCGCCCGGCTGTCCTGCGGGTGGGGTTTCCCCAAGTAGGTTGGCCAACACGGTGGGGCTGACACCGCTGAGAACGCGGTCTCCCGCCACCGTGTGCTCCTCACCGCCGGTGCCATACCGCACCTCGCCGTCGGGGGAGATCGATAAAACCTCTGCCCCGGTGCGCAATTCGGCGCCGTGGCGTCGTGCGGACGCTTCTAGCGAGCCGGTCACGGCGCCCATGCCGCCGATCGGGACATCCCAGGGATTCATCTGGTGATACAGGAAGCAGATGTTCTGTTGCAGCGACGGGTCGTCGGCGCTCGCGAAGGTTCCGATGAGCGCGTCGGTGAGCAGCACCCCGCGCTGCAGATCATCGGGAGTGGCGCCGCGGATCACCTCGCCGATCGGCGCTTCAACCAGCTGCTCCCAGGCGCCGGCGCGGATATCGCTGCGCCGCTGCAGCGGTTTCAGCATCGAATCCCACATCGGTCGGGTGACCGAATCGCACAGGGCCCCGAACTCGGCGAAATCATGTGTGCTGGCCAGAAATCCGCTCCGTCCGCCGTCGGCGGGATCCGGTGTGTAAGACGCGTACTTACGCCGTGCCAGCCGAATGTCCAGGCCCAGGTCGTCGATGATCTGCCGGGGCATCAGGCTTACCAGATACGAGTACCTGGATAGTCGCGCGTCGACGCCCTCGAAGGCGGGCGCCGAGATCGCCGCACCGCCCAGCACGTCGAGCCGCTCCAACAACAGCACGCGTTGGCCGGCGCGGGCCAGGTAGGCGGCGGCGGTCAGCGCGTTGTGACCGCCGCCGACGATCACCGTGTCAAACCGATCAGATTGCGTGACGCCCATGGAAGGACTGTACGTCTTGCGCGTGATCAGTCGGTGCCTTTCAGGACGTCGTCGAGCTCGGTGCAGAACCAGTCCACGTCCGACCTTGAGAACACCAGCGGGGGACGGACTTTCAGTACATTTCCATCCTGTCCGCAGACCGATATCAGCACCCGCCGGTTCCGCAGCTCGTTCACGATATGCAGCGCACCGGCACGATCGGGGGTGCGGGCGGCCGGGTCGGCGACGACCTCGACCCCGGTATACAGGCCGGTACCCCGGACATCGCCCAGCCTGACATGGCGCGAGGCCAGGGACCGCAACTCGGTGCGCAGCAGCGCGCCGACCTCCGCGGCATGCAGCTGCAGCTTCTCATCCTCGATCACATCCATGACGGCGGAGGCTGCGGCCATGGAGACGGGATTTCCTCCGAAGGTGTTGAAATACGGCACATCCTGCGAGAATGCGGTGAGGACCTCGGAGGTGGCCGCCAGCGCCGACACTGGAATGCCGTTGGCCATCGGCTTACCCAAGGTGACCATGTCGGGCACCACGCCGTGGCGCAGGAATCCCCACATGGCATCACCGGTGCGGCCAAATCCGGGCTGCACCTCGTCGGCGATCAGTACCCCGCCCGCCTTGCGCACCACCTCGGCTGTCGGCTCCAGCACCGAAGCGTCGGGATAGATTCCGTCCGAGGAGAAGATCGTGTCGACCACTAGGCAGCTGAACCCGTAGCCCGCGGAGCACAGTTCATCGATGGCCCGCGATACCTCGGCGGCGAAGCGGTCCGCCAGCTGGCCCGGCGCAGTCCGATAACTATCGGGGGCAGGCACGGTACGCACGTGTGGCCCCAGCGAGTTCCCGCCGAGCGAGGGGGAGATGGCGGTGACCGCGGCGGTGTTTCCGTGGTAGGCATCGCTGGTCACGATGATTCCCGTTTGCCCCGTGTACATCTGGGCCACGCGTAGTGCAAGGTCGTTGGCCTCGGAACCGGTGCATGCGTACATCACCTGGTCGATGGAGTCGGGCATGGTGGCAAGGAGACGTTCCGAGTAGCCGATAATGCCCTCGTGTAGGTACCGGGTGTGCGTGTTGAGCGTGGACATCTGCCGGGTGACCGCGTCGACGACGTGGGGATGGCAGTGGCCCACGCTCGCCACGTTGTTGTAGGCGTCCAGATAACGATTGCCTTCGGCATCGAACAGGTAACTGCCCTGCCCGCGCACCAGATGTACGGGCCGCTCGTAGAACAGCCGGTAGGAGGGGCCGAGTACCCGTTCCCGCGCTGTGATCAGTGTTTCGGTGGTCGGGTCATCGTGATCTCCCGTGTAGCTGTTCGAATCCATGATGTTGGAGAAGCTCATCGTTCGTGTGCCTCCTCGAGCACGGTTCTGCCTAGGTCGTTGTAGCGATCGGGTGCGGTGTACTTGAGCGCGAGCGCCAGGGCGATACCCCCGATTCCGGCGGCGCCGACCACCCAGGGAATGGAGGAGAAGATCCAGTCACTGGCTGCGGTACCGGCCGCGAACGAGGCGTGCTTGGCCAGTAGGTAGACGACGTAGACCATGCCCAGTCCGCCCAGTAGCGGTGCCACCAGGGTGCGGAACCAGTGTGCGGTTTCGGGGTGATTGCGCCGCACGTGGAAATAGGAGATCACCGCGAAAGCGGTGAGCGCCTGGACGATCAGGATCGCGGTCGTGCCCAGCAGCGCCATCAGACCGTACAGCCCGGTGTACGGATCGCGGTGGGTCAGCGCGAAGAAGAGCACAACCACTGTGGCGAATGCGGTTTGGACGAACCCTGCTACATGTGGTGAGCCATGGGACGAATGGGTGGCTCCGATGGTCCGGCGCATCCCGGGGATCACGTTTTCGCGCCCGATGGCGTACAGGTAGCGCGCGGCGCAGTTGTGGAAGGCCATGCCGCAGGCGAACGATCCCGTCATCAGGAGCACCTTGAACAGGTTGACTGCCCATATCCCGAGGTGGCTCCGGACCGGACCGAAGAAGATGTCACCGGCAGTCGACGAATCTTGTGCCAGCGCCACGGCATTGTCGGGTCCGGTACCCACGATGGCGAGCCAGGAGACAAGGACGTAGAAGAGGCCCACGCCGACAACCGAGGTCACGATCGCGATGGGGATGATCTTCTTGGGGTTCTTGGACTCCTCGGCGTACATGGCGCTGGATTCGAATCCGACCCAGGACCAGAATGCAAAGAAGAGTCCCACGCCGGCCGAACCAGCGACTGCGAGGGGACCGGCGGGGCCGTGCACTACTCCGCTGAGATCGTGAAAGCCGTTGAGCGGGTTCAGCGATCCCCAGGACCAACCCTGCGGTCCGCCCCCGGTGAACAGCACCGAGAGCGCCAGTAGTGACAGCATCAGAATTTCGGTTACCAGGAAGACACCCAGTACCCGCGCCGCCAGGTTGAGATCGAAGTAGGTGAGCACCGCGTTGGTGGCCAGCATGGCCAACGCGAAGACGATCCAAGGAACGTCCTGGTGGAAGAAGGTGTGGAAGAGATCGTTCGCGAAGAACGAGAAGATTCCCACCAGGGAAGCCTCGAAAACCATGTAGGCCAAGGTGATCAGGAATCCTGAGCCAAGACCGACGATGCGGCCCAGGCCGTGCGATATGTATCCGTAGAACGCGCCGGTGGCGACGATGTGTCTGGACATCGCCGCGTAGCCGATGGCGAAGAGTGTCAGCACGATCGTGGCCACCAGATACCCGGCGGGGGCGTACGCGCCGTTGCCAAAACCCACCGCCATCGGCACATTGCCGACCATCGCGGTGATCGGTGCGGCGGTGGCGACCGCCATGAACAACACTCCGATCAGGCCGACGGCATTGGGTTTGAGCCGCTGCATGCTGCCGGGTTCGGCGGTGGTGATGGGTGGGTCGATGGTGTCGCTCACGGAAGATCCCTTCTCCGTATTTGGTCTGTTTTTGTCTGGTTTTCCGCGACCGACGAAGCCTGGCGATCAGGTCGACGGTGCTGTTTTGGTGCGACGCGGTCATTTATACCTGGCCATGTGCCCTGGTTGAAAGGGAATCAGGGAAATCGCCCGGATTGGTTTCGGTGATGTTTCGTTCTGGGTCGATTGCGGTTCGTTGGCATTAAATGGTCCGATTTGGTCCGCTTGACGGCTCGTTGTGGTGCACACTCGACCCATGCCGGGATTACCGTCGAACCACAGCGCGTTCGCGCAAGCCGCCCTCGCGAGTTATGGCCGCGATCCGGATACGTCGCTGCGGCTGTTGAGTCTTTCCGAGAACGCCACCTACCTGGTGGACGACCAGCGGCCCATGGTGCTGCGGGTGCACCGGCCCGGGTACCACTCGCTGCCCGCCATCCGCTCCGAGCTGGCGTGGATGCACGCGCTACGCACCGAGACTCCGGTCGTCACGCCGGAACTCGTGCGGGCGCGGGACGGGTCGGATGTGATCGCCGTCGGCGTCGATGGGGCCACGTTGCATGTCGATGCCATGGGCTATGTCCCGGGTTGTACCGCCGAGGAAACATCCGGCGTGGTCGGATACGGGAATCTCGGCCAACTGACCGCGCACATGCACGACCATGCCCAGCGCTGGCGTGTGCCGGCAGAGTTCACCCGGTTTCGTTGGGACCTGGACTCGATGTTCGGCCCGCAGGCACGGTGGGGTGACTGGCGGCAGGCCCCCGGCATGACCGACCGCGACCTCACGGCGGTCGACGCCGCGGTGGGGGACATCAGCCGACGGCTTGACGAATACGGTTACACCCCAGATCGATTCGGGCTGATACACGCCGATATGCGACTGTCCAACCTGATGGTCGACCCGGGCTGCCCGGGATCGGACATCACGGTCATCGACTTCGACGACTGCGGGTGGTCCTGGTTTATGGCCGATCTCGGCGCCGTGGTGTCGTGGGTGGAAGACGCCCCGGAGGCTGAAGCCGCCGTCGCGGATTGGCTCGAGGGTTATCAACGAGTGCGCCGGCTGTCCGACGACCATCTCGGCATGATCCCGGTTTTTGTGATGTTGCGCCGCGTCATGCTCACCGCCTGGATTGCCTCGCATGCCGATGCCGATGCGGCGATGAGGGTCAGCGACGGGTTCGGCGCGCGCACCGCCCGTCTGGCGCAGCGGTATCTCGGCGACCAAACATGGTTGCGGGAAGCAATTTTCGGACGTCGAGTCGGCTGAGCCGGCAGGAGAGGGAGTGTGATGTTTGATCTGTCCACCAGGTCTGTGTTGGTGACCGGCGGTAGCAAGGGAATTGGCCGCGGTATCGCCACGGTGTTCGCGCGGGCCGGGGCAAATGTGGCGGTTTCCGCCCGATCCTCCGATGAGACCAGCTCAGTGGCAGCGGAATTGGATCAGCTCGGCAGCGGCAACGTCATTGGTGTTCGGTTGGACGTGTCCGACCCGGGCTCGTGTGCGGATGCCGTGCGGACTGTCGTCGACGCGTTCGGCGGCCTGGATGTGTTGTGTGCCAATGCGGGAATCTTCCCGGAGGCGCGGTTGGACTCGATGACGCCCGAGCAGCTCTCCGAGGTGCTCGACATCAATGTCAAGGGCACTGTGTACTCGGTGCAGGCCTGCCTGGATGCGTTGACGGCCTCTGGTAGGGGTCGCGTCGTGCTCACCTCGTCCATCACCGGACCCGTCACGGGTTATCCGGGTTGGTCGCACTATGGCGCATCGAAGGCCGCGCAGTTGGGTTTCATGCGGACTGCCGCTATCGAACTGGCGCCGCGGCGGGTGACGGTGAATGCGATCCTGCCCGGCAACATTCTCACCGAGGGGCTGGTGGATATGGGCGAGGAATACATCGCCGGGATGGCGCGCTCGATTCCGCTGGGCATGCTGGGCAGCCCCATCGATATCGGGCACCTGGCGGCGTTCCTGGCCAGCGATGAGGCCGCATACATCACCGGACAGGCCATCGTGGTCGACGGCGGGCAGGTATTGCCCGAATCGCCGGAGGCGGTTAACCCGTAGGTGCGCTTGCGGCGATACTGAGCAGATGGAGGAGTCGGAGGGCGGCCCGGTAGCCGAGGACGTGCGGCGTCGAATCCTGTCGATGCTTGCCCAGGGCACGCTGCACCCGGGCTCGCGGTTGGGGTCCGAGCGCGAGATGGCCGAGCGATTCGCGGTATCGCGTGCGACGGTGCGCAGTGCTTTGGTGCCGTTGAGTCGGGCCGGCATCCTGGAGCGTCAAACCGGCCGTGGCGGGGGCACCTTCGTGCGGGCCGATGTGGTGCAGCGCAATGTCGCCGAGCTGGTGGGCCTGCCGACCAGGCTGCACATCGGTGGCCACACCAGCGACACTCGGGTGCTCGGCACATCCCGGCGAGCTGCCACCGCGGCCGAGCGGTCCGCTCTTGAAATCGGCGATGAGGCAGAAGTTTTCGATGTGCGGAGGCTTCGTTATGCCGACGGAGTGCCGCTCTCGGTCGATACCGCGTGTTTTGCCGCCGAGCTGGTACCCGACTTGCTGGAGCAACCGCTCGGCGGATCCCTGTACGAGCTGTGCCAGGTGCGCTACGGATTGACGGCGGACTCCTCGACCGAGACGATCGAAGTGGTGAGTGCCAATCCACGCGAGGCCGAATGGCTTGACGTGCCTCATCGCAGGCCCCTATTGGCGATCACCCGGGTAACCCGCAACACCGACGGCAGGCCTTTCGAATACAGCTATGACCTGTTCCGGGCTGATCGGGTACGCCTGACTGCCACCATGACATCGGCCGTGGCGCAGGAAACCCGTGGTGTGGATGGCAAGGTCGAACGTGTGGTGAGCAGGCTGGCGGCTCACCGGCGGCCGGACGATACGCTGCTGGCATGACGAAACCAGAGATCGATTTCCAGCCCGGTCCAGCGCCCACCGAACTGGTCATCAAGGACATCACCGTCGGCGACGGCGCCGAGGCCACACCCGGATCGGTCGTCGACGTGCATTACGTCGGTGTCGAATTCGAGAGCGGCGAGGAGTTCGACAGCTCGTGGAACCGCGGTGAGTCCATCGAGTTCCCGCTCCAGGCGCTCATCCAGGGCTGGCAGGACGGTATCCCCGGCATGAAGGTCGGCGGACGTCGTCAGCTCACAGTACCGCCGGCGCAGGCCTACGGCGAGGCTGGTGCCGGACACCAGCTGTCGGGCAAGACGCTGGTGTTCGTGATCGACCTGCTGGGCGCTCGCTAGGACTAATGCCCGGGGAGGCGCAGCACCAGTCTTGCGCCTCCCAGCGGGCTGGACTCCAAAGCGGCTGTGCCACCGTGGAGTTCGGCCTGCTGTGCTACTAGCGCCAGGCCCAGGCCGGAGCCGGAGTGCGAGGCGGTGGAGCCGCGTGAGAAGCGCTCGAACACCTGGACACGCTCGGCCTCGGGGATGCCGCTGCCGTCGTCGTCGACCGCGATTTCCACCCCGTGCACGGTGCTGGTGGCGGAGAGCTGAATCTTGTTCGCGCCACCGTGTTTCACCGCATTCTTGATCGCGTTGTCGATCACCAGCCGTAGCCCGGCGGGCAACCCGAGCATCAGGATCGTGGATGACGGCACCAGGGAAATCTCAAGATTCGGGTAGCTGCGATCCGCGTCGTGGGCGGCGCGGTCCAGCAGCTCGGTGATATCGACGGGCACGTGGTCGTCCTCGGTGGTGAGCTGGCCCTGCGCCAGCCGCTCCAGCGCGGAAAGTGTTGCCTCGACCCGGCTTTGGGTGCGGATGGTCTCGTCGAGGATCTCGGTGCGTTGATCGGCGCTGAGATTGAGGGTGGACAGCACTTCGAGGTTGGTCCGCATCGCGGTGAGCGGGGTCCGCAGTTCGTGCGAGGCAACGGCCGCGAAATCACGCGCGGATTCCAGTGCGGCCTTGGTCTTTTCCTGCTCGGTGTTGATGCGTTCGAGCATTCCTTCGACGGCCTCGGAGATCTCGACCGCCTCACGCACACCGCGGACATTCACGTCATCGGGGTTGGATTGCGCGTTGATCAGGCGGGCCTGCTGCGCCAGCAGCCGGAACGGGCTCACCACGATAAGCGAGATCACCCAGCCGACGATCACGGTGCCGACCAGCACGCCGCCGCAGATCGCCAAGATGCGCAGGTGATACCGGTCGATCTGCCGCTGCGTCTCCGCGACGGGGGCGCCGACGGCAACGGGGATGTTGCCCGGGGCGATGAATGACCGGACGCGGTACTCGACGCCGTTGATCATGGTGTTGGCGTAACCGGGTTCCAGGAGCGGAAGCTCGGTATCGGTCGGGATGGATTTGGTGATTCCGGCGACGCGCGCGGTGAGCACCAAACCGTCGGGGCTGTCGAGCTTCTGATCGGAGCTGATCACCGAATTCAGCAGGTTCGAGACGGCGCCGAGGCTGGACACCGAGTCGAGCCGCCGATCCAGCTGGCTGTACTGGTCTTCCTCGACGCCCAGCCACACCCAGGTGCCCAGCGTGACCACAAGCACCATCACGCCCAGCGCGGCGATGGCGACCAGGGTGCGCAGCGAGAAGATCCGCATGGGCTTCTCCAGCAGCCGGTAGGACAGATCGGTGATCCGTTGGCTGCGGTGCTTACTGGGGCGGCCCATGACTGGTTGGTTTTCGCGCACGCTGCTCATCCGTCGTTACTGCGAACGCAGCACGAACCCGACACCGCGGACGGTATGCAGCAGGCGAGGCGCGCCACTGGTCTCCAGCTTGCGGCGCAGATAGCCGATGAACACATCGACGACGTTGGTGTCGGCGGCGAAGTCGTAGCCCCACACCAGCTCGAGCAGCTGGGCGCGCGACAACACCGCGGTCTTGTGTTCGGCGAGCACGGCCAGCAGATCGAACTCGCGCTTGGTGAGATCGACCTCGACACCGTTGATGCGGGCACGCCTGCCGGGAATCTCAACCTCTAGCGGGCCGACAGTGATGGTTTCGGTGGATGAGGTGGCCACCGCGCCGCGGCGGCGCAGCAGCGCCTTCACCCGGGCTACCAGCTCGGCGAGCACGAACGGCTTGGTGAGGTAGTCGTCGGCGCCGGCCTCCAAACCGGCCACGCGATCGTCGACGGAGGTGCGCGCGGACAGCACGCAGACCGGCACGTCGTTGTCCATGGCCCGCAATGCGGTCACCACGCTGACACCGTCGAGTACAGGCATGTTGATATCGAGCACGATCGCGTCCGGACGATGTTCGGTGGCGCAGCGCAGCGCCTCGGCGCCGTCACTGGCGGTGTTCACCTCGAAACCAGAGAGGCGCAAGCCGCGTTCCAGCGAGGCGAGCACGTCGGCGTCGTCGTCCACCACCAGTACGCGCGGGGAGCCTTGGCCATCAACCATGCCTGCCATCTTGCCCGATGAGTGTCCCCAGAGGTGGGATGCCGTCACAGCTTGGTGCGCCAGACGCGACTTCCTTGCGGCGAGGCCACAAAGCCCGTTTCCTCGCCGCCCCCGGCGCCGTAGCTGATGACACTCTTGCAGGCGGTGAGCCCGTCCTGGCCCACCACGCAACTGGTGGTGGTCTGCCTGCCGGTGGTGGTCAACGAGTGCATAGGCGGCAGTATCGGTGCGTTCTTGTTCACGTCAGGCGGCAGAAATCCCCAACGCTTGAAATCGGTGCCGGACACCACGTTGACCCCGGCGGGCACCGCGGGGAGGTTGCCGTAGCACCAGAACGCGGCGGTGCCGGTGGCGTCGGGTTGCATGCGGCACAGCAGACCATTGGGCGTGCGGAATTCGGTGACGGTACCCTGCGTGTACGACGCGGGGGAGTCCGCTTGATAAGTGGACAGGTCTGGAAAATCGGGGGCGTCCGCAACGGCCGTGGGTGCCAGACACAGCGAACCGACAAGGGCCCCGGCCACCGTCGTGAGATATTTGCACATTCTCACAAAATCCCACTTCCGTTGGAGGACAACATAAATCCGTATTGTCGGGCACCATCGTCGCTGCGGTACCTGCAGGCCGTCATGCCTGCGCCGTCGACCGCGCAGGTGATGTTCAGTGCCGTGATGTAATGCATAGGGGGTAGCAACACGCCCGAAAGCTCACGTGAGCTGGCGTACGGCGCGCTGAACTCGACCACCGCATTCTTGGATGATGTCGCGAAGTCCTCGGCGGGGATGGTTGCCGCCAGTACGTGGTCAACTCCTTCGGGTACCGCCGTAAGCGTCCCATGACACCCGAACTGCAACGGGTGGTAGTGCGGCTCGGTGATTTCGCAGTGCAGTCCGTCGGGGGTGTCGAAGACATAGAGACTGCCCACGGTCTGCTGTGCGTAGTCGGGAGCGTTTACCTGGGTATAGCTACCGAGGTCGGGGAAGTCGACGGGCGCCGCGGCAGCCGTTGGTGCCCACGAGGGCAACATTGCTACAAGAATCACGGCGATCCACAAGGCATGACGCTGCACGCGAACTCCTCACGGTTGACCGGCTTGGTCACAAACATTAGCTGCACTGTGCGTGCTGGGCGGTCCGTACAATCAGATCTCATGTGGATGGGCAGAGTTATGGCAGGTTGCGTCGCGATATCGGCCGCGGTCATGGGTGGTCTCGCCGGTGTGACCGTCGCGCACGCCGATCCGGCCTTCCCCGATTTGAGCGGGTTCGCCGTGGTACCGCCTGATGGATTCTTCGTCACCAACGAGAACTCTTCGGTCCGGTCGATCCACTTCTCCACCCCCGACGGAATCGGCTGCATGTTTCGCGCCTCCCCGAACATGACGCCCACCTCGCGTCAACGCCTCAGCTGCGATGGCGCGGTTCCCGGGATTCCCGGGGACGCCCCGAACGCCCCGAACGTGCCCGGTATCGGTGGTGCGAGCGCGAATGTGCCCGGACTGGGCGGCGTGAACATCCCTGGTGTTGGCACGTGTCCGATGGGCACCGTGGCGCAGAAGGGTGACGGCGCCTTCGAGATCAGCAAGGGCGCGTGGTCCTGTGGCACCAAACCCGAGGCACCACAGCTCAACGTCGGGCAGAAGCTCACGTACGGCAACGTCACGTGTGCCGTCGGCGCAGGCAGCGTCACCGCGTGCCAGGTGACGACGGGTGATCAGAAGCACGGCTTCGTGCTGCAGCCCTCGGGAAGCACGTCCTTCTAGGAAGCACGCTCGTCCAGACAGTTCATCAGCTCGACGACGGCGGCACGGGATGCCCGGTTGGCGCCGATGGTGCTTGCCGATGAGCCGTACCCCAGCAGATGGATGGCGGGTTGCCCTGCGACCTGCGTGAGCAGCCGGCCGGTCATGGTGATGCCGCCCCGAGGGTTACGCAGGTGCAGCGGTGCCAGGTGATCCAGCGCGTGCCGAAACCCTGTGCACCACAGGATCACGTCGACATCCATGGAGCTGCCGTCGGGCCAGGCGACCCCGGTCGGGGTGATCCGGCCGAACATGGGGCGCCGGGTCAGCACCCCGCGCTGCGCGGCCGCGGCGATTTCCGGTGTCCACGACAGCCCCGTCGCCGAGACCACCGACCGCTGCGGTTCACCTCGCCGCGATCGCTCATCGACGCCCGCCACCGCCGCCCGCAGCCGATCGACGGTGAGATCTGTGACGAACACCGGCTCGCGCCGAGTGACCCAGGTGGTCGTGACGGACGTGATTCCGGCGATCTCGATGAGCAGCTGCACGGCCGAGACCCCGCCACCCACCACGAGCACGTGCCGGCCGGCGAATTCCTCGGGTCGCTGGTAGTCGTGGGTGTGCAGCTGACGTCCCCGGAAGGTGCCGGCACCGGACACGAACGGCACGAACGGCTTGTCCCAGGTGCCCGTCGCGTTGATCAGTCCGTCGACCGTGAACTCGCCCGCGGACGTGTCGAGGGAGAACCCGCCCGTCGCTGGCCGCACCGCCCGTACATGCACGGGCCGACGGACGTCGAGGGCATAGCGTTGCTCGTACTCGCGGAAGTACCGGGGCATGGCGGTTGAGGCCTTGATGGTGCCCGTCTCGTCGAATGGCAGCCCGGGCAGCTGATAGATGCGGTTGGTGTTGTCGAGGGTCAACGTGGGCCAGCGGAACTGCCATGCCCCGCCCGGGCTGGGGGAATGATCCAGGATGACGAATCCGTGGCCGGGCGTATCGGCGGGGTGCCACGGGCTTAGCGGCTCCAGACCGCGCCGCCGTAGGAAGTATCCCGCCGCGATCCCGGCTTGCCCGCCACCAATCACGGCGACGGTAGTCATGGGCGCCATATTAGGGTGGTCGCCATGATCGGTGTAACTAGCGACGGTCCTGTCACCACCATTGAGCTGCAGCGCCCGGAACGGCGCAACGCGGTGACCTATGAGCTTGCGCTCGCCTTTGCCGAGGAGGTCAGGAAGGCCGCGGAAACCGCACGCGCCATCGTCGTCACCGGGCAGGGCAGTTCGTTCTGCGCCGGTGCCGACCTGTCCAGCGGTGCTCCTGACCCCGACAAGTTCGCAGATGCCTGGCAGCACTCGATCAAGAGCATCGACGCCGCCGACATCCCGGTGATCGCCGCCGTCAACGGTCCCGCGATCGGTGCGGGCGTCATGTTGGCGATGGTCGCCGATTTGCGCGTGGTGTCCGAGACCGCACGCTTCCAATTCCCGGTCGCCAAATACGGCATCGCCCTGGACAACTGGAGCATTCGCCGGCTTTCCTCGTTGGTCGGGTACGGGCGCGCACGTGGCATGCTGCTGGCCGCCGAGCCGCTCGACGCGCAGGCCGCCTTCCAAACCGGCATGGCCAACCGCATCGGAGAACTCGCCGACGCGCAGGCCTGGGCTGCCGAGCTGGCCGGGTTCGCGCCGTTGGCCCTCAAGCATGCCAAGCGCGTGCTCAACGACGACGGTGCGTTCGAGGATCAGCTGCCCGAGCACAAGGTGCTGTTCGACAAGGCGTGGAGCAGCCAAGACATCGTCGAGGCTCAGGTCGCGCGAATCCAGAAGCGTCCCCCGAACTTCCAGGGAGCCTGAGCATGCGGGCGCTCTGGGTCGGTGCCGGTGCGGCGATCGCGTCGACGTGGATCGGGCGCGTCCTGAGTGACGTCCCGCAGACGCTGGGCGCCAGCAAGGAGCGCATCGCCGAGGTCTCCGAGGGATCTCCGCAATACCGGGGCGGCACGTTCCACAATGCCGAACCGTCGCGGCAGTTTTCGCCGGATGCAGAGGCCACCACGGTGGTGTGGGATGTGATCACCCGGCGCGGCGCGGGTACTCCCAAAGGCGAGGTGCCGCTGGCGGTGCCGGAGCTCTCCGGGCCGCCGGCCGAATTGGCGGCCACCTGGTTTGGGCATTCCAGTGTGCTGGTCGAGATTGATGGCTACCGCATACTCACCGATCCGGTGTGGAGCGACAGATGCTCGCCCTCACGGGTGCTGGGCCCGCACCGCCAGCATCCGGTGCCGGTGGAGTTGTCGGCGCTGCCTGCACTGGACGCCGTGGTGATCAGCCACGACCACTACGACCACCTGGACATGGATTCGATCTTCGCGTTGACGCGGAGTCAGAACGCGGTGTTTGTGGTGCCGCTGGGCGTGGGGGCGCACTTACGGGGTTGGGGTGTCTCACCGGCGCGGGTCATCGAGCTCGATTGGGACCAGAGTCATCAGCTCGGAAGGCTGACGCTCACCTGTACCCAGGCCCGTCATTTCTCGGGCAGATCGATTGCGCGTAACACCACGTTGTGGGCGTCCTGGGCCTTCACCGGCCCGAAGCACAAGGTCTTCTTCGGAGGCGACACCGGATACACCAAGGCGTTCAAGGTGATTGGTGACACGTACGGCCCGTTCGATCTCACCTTGCTGCCGGTCGGTGCCTACAACACCTCGTGGGCCGACATCCACATGAATCCGGAAGAGGCGGTCCAGACCCACCTGGATTTGGCGACCACTCAGGCTCCGCTGTTGCCCATCCACTGGGCAACATTCAATCTGGCCCTGCACCCGTGGGCCGAGCCCATCGAGCGGGTGCTCACCGCCGCCGGCGAGCAGGGTGTGACGGTGATGGTGCCCAAGCCGGGGCAGCGGGCCGATGGTCGGCAACCCGCCGCACCCGACGGCTGGTGGCGTCTTTCCTAACGCTTGTGTGCTTGGAGCAGGAACGCGGGCTGCTTGTTGCGGCCCTTCTCGTCCTTGTGGAACGCGGGCATCTCGAAGTTGGCGCCCGGTATCACCTCAGGGATGTTGGAGTGGATGAACGCGGGGCTCAGGTCGTCGATCACCCAGTAGGGCTCGACCGCCGCGCGCAACTCGTCTTCGATGACGGCGTTGGGGCCGATGCCCGGTGGGAAGGCACCGACCGCGAAAACCAACACGTAGTAGGACGCGTCCGGGGCGGCCGCGCGGGAGATCGACTGCAGGTAGGCCTCGCGGGCCTCGACGGGGATCGAGTGGAACAGCGTGCTGTCGACGATGGTGTTGAAGTGCCCGTCGTAGCCGGAGAAGTCGGTGATATCGGCGACCTCGAAGCTGGCGTTGGTCAGTCCGCGCTCGGCTGCCGCGGCGCGGGCGGCCTCGATGGCGGTAGGGGACAGGTCGAGCCCGACGGTGCTGTGCCCCAGCGCCGCCAGCCGCAGCGAGGTTTCGGCATGCCCGCAGCCGACGTCGAGAACTGTGCCATGGAACTTGTCGGCATCGATCAGCGCGGCGAGTTCGGGCTGGGGCTCGCCGATGTTCCAGGGCGGTTCGCCCTGGAAGATCTCGCCTTTGCCTTGATAGGTGGCGTCCCAATCCGGGAGTTCATGCGATGTCATACCAACTGACATTACCCGCGTTCCATGGGAACGCGACGTGACCATCGGGTCAAATAATTGTGCGGTGTTGCCACTCGTTGGCCATGGCCGGTGGTCACCGGTCGCTACTGTGCAGGGGTGGCAACGATGGAGGAAGTGACGTCCGAGGGCCTGACGGCCGCCGAGGTCGCTGAGCGCGTAGCGCAGGGGAAGACCAATGATGTCCCGTCCCGCGCGGCACGCAGCGTGTCGGACATCGTGCGAGCCAACGTGTTCACCCGAATCAACGCGATTCTTGGGGTGCTGCTCATCATCGTGCTGTCCACCGGCTCGATCATCAACGGCGCGTTTGGTCTGTTGATCGTCGCCAACAGTGCCGTCGGCATCATTCAGGAGCTGCGCGCCAAGCAGACACTCGACAAGCTCGCGATTGTCGGTCAGACCCGGCCCCTGGTGCGGCGCGATGGTGTGGCGACGGCACTGGCCCCCAACGATGTGGTCCTCGACGACATCATCGAGCTCGGGCCGGGCGACCAGATTGTGGTGGACGGCGAGGTCATCGAGGAGACCGCCCTCGAGATCGATGAGTCGCTGCTTACCGGTGAGGCCGACGCCATCGACAAGACCGTTGGTTCCCAGGTGCTTTCGGGCAGCTTCGTGGTGGCCGGAAGTGGTGCGTACCGCGCCACCAAGGTGGGCCGGGAGGCCTATGCGGCCAAGCTCGCCGAGGAGGCCTCCAAGTTCACCCTGGTGCACTCGGAGCTGCGCAACGGCATCAACAGGATCCTGCAGTTCATCACGTACCTGCTGCTGCCCGCGGGCGCGCTGATCATCTACACCCAGCTGTTCACTACCGAAGACAGCTGGCAGGAGTCGGTGCTGCGCATGGTGGGCGCCCTGGTCCCGATGGTGCCCGAGGGCCTGGTGCTGATGACGTCAATCGCCTTTGCGGTCGGTGTGATTCGGCTCGGACGGCGCCAATGCCTGGTGCAGGAGCTACCCGCGATCGAGGGGCTGGCCCGGGTCGACACGGTGTGTGCCGACAAGACCGGGACCCTCACCGAGAACGGTATGCGGCTCTCGGACGTGCGTATCGCCGGCGGCGGTGACGATGAGGACGCACTGGCTGTGCTGGCTCAGCTCGCGGCCAATGACCCGCGCCCCAATGCGAGCATCGCCGCCATCGCGGAGACATATGACACCCCGCCGGGCTGGAAAACGACTGCGATCGCCCCGTTTTCGTCGGCCAAGAAGTGGAGCGGCGCCTCGTACGGCGAGCACGGCAACTGGGTGATCGGGGCACCCGATGTGCTTCTGGACCCCGCCGACCCCATCGCCACCACCGCTGAGGAGATCGGGTCCCGGGGCCTGCGGGTACTGCTGCTGGCCGCGGCGGAGCTGCCGGTTGACGACGCCCACGCGCCCGGAGCCGTGACGCCGCGCGCATTGGTGGTGCTGGAGCAGAAGATTCGCCCCGATGCCCGCGAGACGCTGGATTACTTTGCTTCCCAGCATGTCTCGATCAAGGTGATCTCGGGTGACAATGCGGTGTCGGTGAGTGCGGTGGCCCAGACACTGGGGCTATCCGGCGCCGCCGTGGACGCGCGCACCCTGCCCACCGATACCGACAAGCTGGCCGACACCCTGGCCGATGCGACCACCTTTGGCCGGGTGCGTCCCGACCAAAAGCGGGCGATGGTCAAGGCTCTGCAATCGCATGGCCATACCGTCGCGATGACCGGTGATGGCGTCAACGATGTGCTGGCGCTCAAGGACGCCGATATCGGTGTCGCGATGGGTGCAGGCAGTTCGGCCTCACGCGCGGTGGCTCAGATTGTGTTGTTGGACAACAAGTTCGCCACACTGCCCTATGTTGTCGCCGAGGGGCGGCGCGTCATCGGAAATATCGAGCGGGTCTCCAACCTGTTCCTCACCAAGACGGTGTACTCGGTACTGCTGGCGCTGACGGTGGGGCTCGCGGGGCTGGGCTCGAAGATCTTCCACTACGGTGCGGTGCCGTTCCCGTTCCAGCCGATCCACGTCACCATCGCGGCGTGGTTCACCATCGGCATCCCGGCGTTCATCCTGTCGTTGGCGCCGAACAACGAACGTGCGCAGACAGGATTCGTGCGCCGCGTGATGTTGTCGGCGATCCCGTCGGGTCTGACGGTGGGCATCGCGACCTTCCTGTCGTATCTCTTGGCGCGCCAAATCCTGCACGTCACCGGCAACAGCACGCAGGCCTCGACCGCAGCGCTGCTCACCGAGCTGGTGGCGGCGGTGTGGGTGCTCGCGGTGGTGGCCCGTCCGTACCAGTGGTGGCGGGTGGTGTTGGTGGCGCTCTCGGGTCTGGGCTATGCGGTGATCTTCGCGATTCCGTTGGCGCGGAAGGCCTTCATGCTCGACCCGAGCAATCTGGCGGTCACCGGTCCCGCACTGGGCATCGGTATCGCGGCGGCCGCGGTCATCGAGGCGTTGTGGTGGCTGCAGGGCAAGTGGTCTGGTCAGCCCCGCCACTTCTGGGCCACCGGAGACGACTGATTTCTAGAAGCTGAACCGCATGATCCTGCCGATATCGCGCAGGGAGGGGATGTGGGAGATGACCTTCATCTGGATGCGGCCCGACAGTGGCAGGTGTTCCTCGCCTGCCACATCGGTGCTGCGCAGGTCGTTGATACAGCGCAGGCCGGGGTGCAAAGCCTCGATCTGCCCGGGGTCGTCGATACCCCAATGCAAGGTGGCCCCCGCGTTGCGTACCGCCGGCACCAGCTTCTGCAGCTTGATCCCGATGCTGCCGTAGCAGTCGAAGGCCAATTGCCCGCTGGGGAACCGGCCGGTGATGCGCCGGATCAGGGACTGCCCCTCGGTCTCGGTCAGGTACATCGTCAAGCCCTCGAACACCGCCAGCGTGGGACGGTCGGCCGGGATGGTTTCCAGCCATGCCTCCTCGGCGACCGAGCTCGCGATCATCCGATAGTCGCCACCGCGATCGGGGAGCAGCGCGCGCCGCAGAGCAATCACATCGGGGTAGTCGACATCGACCCAGCGCACCGTTTCGGGTGGGTTGATCCGGAAGACGCGGGTGTCCAGTCCGCAGGCCAGGTGCAGCACCGTCGACTCTCGGTGAGCGGCGAGAAAATCCGAGGTCCAGTCGTCGAGTTGGCGGGCACGTAATGCCACACCGATCGCCTGGGCGCCTTTGATCTTGGTTTTGGAGAAGTCGTAGTCGATGCGCGCAACGGCCTTGGCTGCGTAGTGGTCATGAAGAACCGAATTGGGGGATTTGGCGTCCTGCGCCCGGCCGTACAAGGTGGCCAGCATCGTCTCCGGGGCGCCGGTCAGCGTGATTTTCACTGGGTCCGTCACTCGACCCAACATACGCCGCCATCTCGTACTACAGTTGCGCCGTCCCACACGAAGGAGAACAAGCTCATGGCTGATTTCAAGGGCCTCATCGACAAGCTCAAGAGCCTGTTGGCGGGCAACAAAGACAAGGTGAACCAGGCCGTCGACAAGGTCGGCGACGCGATCGACTCCAAGACCGGCGGTAAGTACTCCGCAGTGGTCGACAAGGTTCAGGACGCCGCCAAGGGTGCGATCGACAAAGTCGACGGCGCGGGAGGCTCTGCAGCACCTAAGGACGGCGACGCTCAGTAGCCGACTGGCGCCGCTGCTGGCGGCGCTGGTGTTGGTCACGGCGGGATGTGCGCCGGTTGAGGCGGAAGGTGTTGCACCGCAGCCTCCTTCGCCACCGCCGGGTGAAGTGCTATCCGATGCGCCGCTGTCGTTGGCCCCGGATCTCGACGCGATCGCCGATGGTCATCTCATCCGCTACATGTCGACTTCAGGTGCCACCGGTACGCCCACCGAGGTGACCGGTGTCGTCTTCTCGCCGAAAGGTGAACCACCGCAGAAGGGTTGGCCCATCGTCTCGGTGGGTCATGGCACCACGGGCCTGGACGACGCATGTGCGGTTTCCCGCGCGCCCGATCTGCGAGGATACATCTGGTTGGTGCGCAACCTCACCAAGCGCGGCTGGGTGGTGGCCATCACGGATTATGAGGGGCTGGGTGTTCCGGGCCCACATCCATATCTGGAACCGAGGTCGGAGGGGTTCAACGTCATCGACGCGGCGCGTGCCGCGGTATCGCTGATTCCCGGGGCGTCCACGAAATGGGCGGCCATCGGCGCATCCCAGGGCGGTCAGGCAACCTGGGCTGCTGCCGACCTCGCGGGTGATTACGCCTCCGAACTGGAGTTCGTCGGGGCGGCCAATCTGTCACCGGCTGCCGATCTCACCGATATGGCGACTCACGTCGGTGATGGTCGATATGACTGGAGCCAGCTCTCGATGATGCCCACCCTGCTGACGGGGTTGTCGGTCACCGTCCCGGAGCTGAAACCGGAGAATTTTCTGCACGGTTCCTTCCAGGACAATCCGCACGACAAGGCACTGCTGCTGGGATGTCACAACGGGCTGGACCCCGCGCGCGCTGCGGCGATAGGTAGGTTGCGCGCCAAGGACTTTCATGGCACAGCCCCGGAAGATACCGTCATTTTCGCGGCCGCGTTGAAGCGGATCGCGCTGCCACTGGGCCCGGCCTTCGGACCGATGTTCGTGTACGCAGGTGGGGCCGACAGGCTTATCGACGCACGTTGGATCCATGCGGCGGTGCGACGGGCCTGCGCGTTGGGGGACACGGTTCAAGAGGTGGTGTCGCCGGGTAAGGGGCACGTGGACCCCGAGGGGGAGCGGCTCGGGGTGCAATGGATTGCCGACCGGTTTGCCGGGCTCCCAGCGCCGAGTAACTGCTAGCTATCCGTTCGTATCGCTCCGGTATCGTTTACCCACGTGGCAGCCAAATTGAATTCCTCCATCGATGTGCCCCTCCCTCCCGAGGACGCCTGGAAGCACGCCTCGGATCTGCGGCGTTTTGATGAATGGCTGAGCGTTCACACGGCATGGCGCAGCGCGTTGCCCGAGACCTTGGAAAAGGGCACGGTGATCGACTCGATCGTGTGTGTGAAGGGCATGTACAACCGGGTCAAATGGACGCTGCAGAAGTACGACCCGCCGGCCGGCCTCTTCTTGGATGGACAGGGCAGGGGCGGTGTCAAGGTCAAGCTCAGGGTGACGATCACCCCTAAGGGGGCTGGTTCGGTTGTGGACTTCAGCCTGCACCTGGGCGGGCCCGCGATGTTCGGTCCGATCGGCGCGGTGGTGGCCGCCGCACTGCGCAGCGATATCGATGCCTCACTGTCGAAATTCGTTCAAGTTTTTGCTTCTGTATCGTAGCCTCACTTTTCGCGGTCTACCTGCGAAAATGTAAGCGACGGTTTGTGATTGGCTGAGTATCGAGTTCGTGTCGGTGGTTGGCAGGCTCCCGAATAAGGAGCAATATGGATATATGTCAATCACACGGAAGATCATCGGAACGGTGTTCGCTGCCGGTGCTGGCGCGGCTATTATCGCTGCCTCGCCTGCCACCGTGATGACCACCGGGGTGCCGACAACCACGTCCAATCAGGTCGTTCTTGCCGATCCCGGCGGCTCGGGCGGCGGTGACGCGGGTGGCGGCGGCGGTTGCTACAACGGCGTGTGCGGCGGATGGAATCCAGGCCAGGGCGGCTGGGGTCACGGTTGCTACAACGGAGTCTGCGGCGGCTGGGACGGCCAGCGCGGCTGGGGCAACTGAGCCGCTCAGCGCACGAATTAGTCCGCGAGCGGCGCGAGTGCCTGCGCCAGAGCGTCATAGGCGTCGCGGCGCGCTGATCCGTCGCCGAGCAGGTGGTCCGGCAGGATCACCTCATCGACGCCCTCCTGTGCCCACGGTGCGATCTGCTCCGCGATACGTTCCGCGGTGCCGTACAACACCGGAATCGGCGATGCCGCAGCGGTTTCCGCGGCGCGGGCCTCGGATTGCGGGCCATCGGTGACGATGATGCGGGCCTGGGTGGAACGCCAAATGGTCGCCGGATCGCGGCCGATCTTCTCCGCGGCGGCGTCCAGACGGGCGGCGACTTCGTGGAAGGTGCCGGGCGCGGACCACTGATTCCATTCCTGGGCATACCGGGCGGTCAGGCCCAGCATCCGCGGCTGAGTCGCGCCGATCAGGATCGGCAGCGGCTGCTGCAGCGGCTTGGGTTCGCAAATGCCCTCTGTCAGCTGGTAGTACTCGCCGTCCACTGTGCTGACTTGTTCGTTGAGTAGCCCGGTAATCACCTGCAGCCCTCCGGCAAATCGGTCGACTCGTGGTCCGGGCTTACCGAGTTCGAGCCCGTAGCGCCGGTGCTCGTTTTCCTGCCAGCCTGCGCCCAGCCCGAGCGTGAAGCGCCCCTGACTCACGTGATCGACGGTGGCTGCCCAGTTGGCAAGCACCGCCGGATGCCGGAAGGTCATCGACAGCACCAAGGGAGCCAGCCGGATTCTTGAGGTGGCCGCGGCGAGCGCCGCAAAGATCGCGGTGGCCTCGTGGAAATCGGTGCGCTGCTCGGCGGTGTCGTCATGCGACATGAAGTGGTCGGCGGCGTAGAAGGCGCGCCAGCTCCCGTTGTCGGCGTATTGGGCGATATCGAGCAGATCTGCCCAGGACTGGTTGGTTTGTGCCCATATCGAGAAACGCATGGCTCCGATCCTAGGGTCAGCGCACATATCGCCGTTATGGCGTACTACCCTCGCAGTGGTGGAGGAGCAACCAAGGGGCAGGCGGGCAGAGGTAGTCGCTGCCGCCATTGAAGTGGCGGGCACCATGGGTGTTGGCGGTCTCACCTATCGCTCGGTGGATGCGGCCGCTAACGTACCGAGCGGGACTACCTCGAATCATTTCCGTACTCGTGACGCCCTGCTGCTGGGTGTCATTGTTGAGATCGAGAAGCTCCGCCGGGCCTTTTGGCGGGCACTTGTCACCGAGGTCAACCCGACCACGATCGCCGACCTTGTCGGCATTGGTGCCGCCTACGCCAACGGTGCCGTCGGGGTGATGAGCACCCGGGTGCGGGCGTACATGGCGCTTCTCATGGAAGGTTGGAGCCATCCCGAATTGAGGGAGCCGTTGCAGCGGGGCAGGGATGCGCAGATTCCCCGCACACTGCAGTTGATGCGCAAGGTGAACCCGAAAACTCCCGAGCTACATGCGGAGATTTTCCAGGACTACCTCACCGGCATCATCTACCAGCAGCTCGCCAACCCGGCGCCAGACTTCAATCCGCGCCCGGGGGTCGAGGCGCTGATCACCGCGTTGCTGCTGCCCCTGGAGCCGCGGGTAGCGCAGCAATAGGATTCTCGCGCCAGTCGGTGTCAGTGACAATCCGGCGCGAAATGCGTTCCAGCGCTGCCTGAATCTGTTCCCGATCCGCGCGATCTTCGAAATCTGTTGTACGGGAAAGTCTTTCGATCAAATACTGGTTGATTGCCTCGCTGATCTTGTCGACTTCCTCTCGGCCCGTGTCGGTGAGCCAGATGTGGTCGTTGGTGCGCAGCGCGTGGCCGTTTTCGACGAGTTCGTTGAAGGCGGGGTCGATGACCTCTGCTGGTATGCGGTACCACTGTGCGATTCGGGACACCTCGGCCGAACCTGTGGCTCGTAGAAAACGGTTGGCTTGCACCAGGGCCCACAGCGGGGCGATGGGCATGGCGACACCTGCCTGTTCACGCAGCTTGCGCAGGCCCACGTGCGGGAATCCGCGCATGGCGTTGCCGATCGCGATTTCCAACAGCTTGTCCGGGGAGATGTTGTTGGGCATGCCGAAGCCCTCGCCGAGGTCTGTGGCGAGTGACGAGTCCGTCCCGCGGAGGGGGACCTCCTTGAGGAACAGCGCGAGCACGAACCCGACGACGGCAACCGGAGCGGCACAAAGAAATACCATGTCCAACGAATCGGCATAGGCGTGGATGACGGGCAGTGCTGCCTCATGCGGCAGTGCGCGCAGCGCCTGCGGCGATTGAGTGGCCTCGGGCGAGGTATGTACCGAGCTCAATTCGCGCGCGAGGAAATTGGAGAACAACGAGCCGAATATGGCCGCGCCGAAGGAGCTACCGATGGTGCGGAAGAACGTCACCCCGGATGTCGCGACTCCCAGATCATCGAACCGGGCGGTGTTCTGCACGATGAGGGTGAGTACCTGCATCGAGGCGCCGATGCCCACGCCCAGGATGAGTAGGTAGAGCGACTGCAGGATGAACGCTGTCGAGTCGTCCATCCTGGACAGTAAGACCAGCGCGACAGCCATGATGGCGGTGCCGGCCACCGGGTAGCGCTTGTACTTGCCCGTGCGCCCCACCAGGGTGCCGGTGCCGGTCGAGGTGATGAGCATGCCCGCCACCATGGGCAATGTGCGCATGCCCGAGACGGTGGCCGAGACGCCGTTGACGAACTGCATGAACGTCGGCAGGTAGGTCATCACCCCGAGCATGGCGAAGCCGACGACGAAGCTCAGCACACAGCAGATCGTGAAGACCGGGTCGCGGAACAGTCGCGGCGGCAGAATCGGTTCGGACGCTCGGGATTCCACCCAGACGAACAGGACGATGGCGGCGATCGAGCCGACGAACAGTCCGGTGATCATCGGTGAGGACCACGGATAGGTGGTGCCGCCCCAGCTGGTCGCCAGCGTGAGTGCCGAGGCCCCCAACCCGATGAGGACGATGCCCCAATAGTCGATGACGGGGCGTGCGGCTTTGGCCAGTGCCGGGATGGCTCCGGCCGCCACCGCGATCACCACGACCGAGATGGGCAGATTGATGTAGAAAGCCCAGCGCCAGCCCAGATGGTCGGTGAACAGTCCACCCAGCAGCGGGCCGATCACGGTGGTCACTCCGAAGACCGCACCCAGCATGCCCTGATAGCGGCCGCGTTCGCGCATGGGGATGATCTCGCCGATGAGAGCCGTCGCCGTCACCATGAGCCCGCCGGAACCGAGGCCCTGGATCGCGCGTGCACCGACCAACATCGCCATCGATCCGGCCATACCGCAGAGCAGCGATCCGGCCGCGAAGATCACGGTGCAGGTCATAAAGACGGTTCGCCGTCCGAAGAGGTCACCGAACTTGCCCATCACCGCGGTGGCCACCGTGGAGGCCAGTAGGTAGCTGGTGACCACCCAGGACTGGTGTCCGGCATCGCCGAGGTCGGCGACGACGGTCGGTAAGGCGGTGGCGACAATGGTGCTGTCCAGTGCGGCGAGCAACATTCCCAGCACGACGGCGGCAAAGACGAGATTGCGGCGCTGCAGGCTGATCATGGAGCTCGCAGCTTCCTGATCGACTGTCGTGGGCTCAGGTGACTGCTTCTGGCTTTCGGCTGGCATGACTTACCCATGCTAAAGGTATGTCGATTCGCGCATCGTGAACTTACGTTGCCGGCACCCAAACGGACAGGAACCCGATGACGAGCGAACGCCTTCCCGCGGACCAATTTCCTGGATTTCTGGGGATCGAGTCCGTGTCGTATGCGGACGGCACGGTGACCGCTCAGCTCCCGATCCGTCCGGAGCACTTCGCCCCGAACGGGTTCGTGCACGCCGCCGCCATTGTGGGGCTCGCGGACACGTTGTGCGGCTACGGGTGCTTGGCCTCCTTGCCGGAGGGGGCGACCGGATTCAGCACCGTCGAGCTGAAGACGAACTTCTTGGGCGCCGCGCGCGAAGGCACGCTCACCGGAACCTCGGTCCCGGTCCATCGCGGACGCTCCACGCAGCTGTGGGATGCGACGGTGACGTCCGATGACGGGCGCACTGTAGCGCTGTTCCGGTGCACCCAACTGGTGCTTTGGCCGCAGGGCTGATGGCCGGTGCTCCCACTTCTGAGCTGGGTGTAACGTACGTCACAGGGCTCACATCGATGATCGACAGGAGCAGTAATGACGAAGCACGCGGCACCCGGAACTGAGGGCAGCGCAGTCACTTTCGCGCCCCGGTACGAGAACTTCATCGGCGGGGAATGGGTGGCCCCAGCGGAGGGGCAGTACTTCGACAACACCTCACCGATCGACGGCAAGGTGTTCACGCAGGTCGCTCGCGGCACCGCTCCGGACATCGAGAAGGCCCTGGATGCCGCACACGCCGCAGCCGAGGCATGGGGCAACACCTCACCGGCCGAACGGTCGAACACCCTGCTGAGGATTGCCGACCGGATCGAGCAGAACATCGAGCGGCTCGCGGTCGCCGAAACCTGGGATAACGGTAAGCCGATCCGGGAAAGCCTCAATGCGGATATCCCGCTGGCAATCGATCACTTCCGTTATTTCGCCGGGGTGCTCCGCGCCCAGGAAGGATCGATCTCCGAGATCGACCACGACACCGTCGCCTACCACTTCCACGAGCCGCTCGGCGTTGTGGGACAGATCATCCCGTGGAACTTCCCGCTGCTGATGGCCGTCTGGAAGCTGGCACCGGCGCTGGCGGCGGGCAACTGTGTGGTGCTCAAGCCCGCCGAGCAGACTCCCGCTTCGATCCTGGTGCTGATGGAACTGATCGCCGATCTGCTCCCGCCGGGAATCATCAATGTGGTCAATGGTTTTGGTGTGGAGGCGGGTAGGCCGCTGGCCTCCAGCCCGCGCATCGCCAAGATCGCGTTCACCGGTGAGACCACCACCGGACGCCTCATCATGCAGTACGCGACCGAGAACATCATTCCCGTCACCTTGGAGCTTGGCGGTAAGAGCCCCAACATCTTCATGCCCGACGTGATGGCCGCCGACGACGCCTTCCTGGACAAGGCGCTTGAGGGCTTCACCATGTTCGCGCTCAATCAGGGCGAGGTGTGCACCTGTCCCTCGCGTGCGCTGGTGCACTCGTCCATCTACGACGAGTTCGTCGCCCGTGCGATCACGCGTGTGGAGGCCATCGTGGGCGGCGACCCGCTCGACGAGGGCACCATGATCGGTGCGCAGGCGAGTAACGACCAATACGAAAAGATCCTGTCCTACATCGATATTGGCCGGCAAGAGGGTGCGCAGGTGCTCACCGGCGGAGACGCCCGGAAGGTGGCCGAGTATCCCAACGGTGCCTACATTCAGCCGACGGTGTTCGCGGGCACCAATAACATGCGGATCTTCCAGGAAGAGATCTTCGGCCCGGTGTTGTCCGTGGCGAAGTTCGACTCGTTGGACGAGGCATTGAAGATCGCCAACGACACCCTGTACGGCCTTGGTGCGGGGGTGTGGTCGCGCGATATGACCAATGCCTACCGGCTTGGCCGCGGTATCAAGGCGGGGCGGGTGTGGACCAATTGCTACCACCAGTACCCGGCACACGCGGCGTTCGGCGGCTACAAGAAGTCCGGCATCGGGCGTGAAAACCACAAGATGATGCTCGATCACTACCAACAGACCAAGAACCTCTTGGTGAGTTACTCGCCCAATGCCGCGGGGTTCTTCTGATGCGGCTTCGCTCGAACAAGGCCAGACCCTGATCAATCGCGTGGAACTGACCCCGGCGGCTGCGGAGCTGTTGGCTTCGCTGGTGGGTAAACACGGTCCTGTGATGTTCCACCAGTCCGGCGGCTGCTGTGACGGCAGCGCGCCAATGTGTTACCCGCGCGGGGAATTCCGGGTGGGCGCAGCCGATGTGCTGCTTGGCGAAGTTAGCGGGGACACCCCGTTCTGGATGAGCGGTGATCAGTTCGAGTACTGGTCACATACACATCTCACCGTAGATGTGGTGCCTGGTCGTGGGTCTGGCTTTTCGCTGGAGGCGCCCGAGGGAGTGCGGTTTCTGATCCGGTCGCGGTTGTTCACGGATGACGAGGTGCTGGCTCTGGCAGATCGGCCGGTGCGGACCGGCGCCGACGGCTGAGCCCGCCGCGCGGCTTTCGTGTTGAGCCCGGGCAGGGGAGGTAGTAGTTTGCTCTTGTCGGAGTCGGTCTTGTTGGCCGTGGGGAGTGTTGTTGATGCAGGTCGGTATTCGAGCTACCGCGGTTGCCGCGGTGTGCAGTCTTTGCGTAGGCGTAGGCGTGGACCTGCGATCCGCTTGGCCGATCCTTTCCGTAACACCCACGGCAACAACACGTTCCGTGACGAAGCGGGCGGTCTCTCTCGCTGCGTTCTCTGATCTGCTGGCTGCGGCCACGACACAGAATGATGCTGCACCGCAATCGAATTCGGCGACTAATGGGGTAGCGATCAGCAGTGACCTCATTGGCACTGTCGCCAAGCTCCTCGCGACACCAAATGTCACGCGGTCCAGCGTGGCTCCAGAGATCAACCCTGTCACCGCTGTTGCCGATCCTTCGGTGGATCAGCCCGTAGATCCGCCGGTGGACCAGCCCACAAATCCGCCTGCGGCCGATGATCCGGCGCCACCTACCAATTTCCCGGGGCCGCGTCCGACATTCGGCACTCCGTCGTACTTCGCGCAGTTGGCCTTTGCGGTGTTCCACGTTGTTGCATTGCCGATCACGGTGCCTGTGCAGTTCTTCCTCGGCAGCGCCGAGGGTGTGCCGACGGTGATTGCCGCGGCCATCAATGATCTGTCGGGCCTGTTGGGGCAGATACCAGGCCTGTCGCCGCAGCAACCCGCGGCATCGCAGCTGCAGGAGAAGGCTGCGGCGGCTTCCGTTGAGGTTTCTTCGCCGGTGCAGAAGTTGGCGGCAACGGAGACCGACCCGCCTACCACTCCGGAGCCGGATCCCCTGCCAACCAACTTCCCAGGGCCGCGGCCGGCGTTTGGCACTCCGTCCTACTTCGCGCAGTTGGCGTTCGCGGTACTGCACGTTCTTGCCCTGCCGATCACGGTGCCGGTGCAAGCGATCATCGGTAAGACCGAGGGTGTGCCGTCGGTGATTGTCGCGGCGCTCAACGACTTGTCGAGTCTGCTGGGACAGGTGCCGAAGCCGTCGGTACCCGCGCCCGACACCAAGACAACGCCGGAGGATTCCGCCTCGCAACAGGCCGATAAGGCTGCCACCAAGGTGGATTCCGCATCCGAGAAGTCTGCGGCCGCCAAGCCCGAAGCGGATGCGAAGACCTCGAAGGTCGAGCGCAACGAGCACGAGGGCAAGACGACGGACAAGGCTTCCGATAAGCCCTCCGATACGCCCTCGGATAAGACTGCCGAGACACCCAAGACCGAGCATGAGACCAAGCCCGCCGAGGTGCCCGCCGAAGCGCCGAAGGCGGATCCGACGAAAGTTGTGGAACCGAAGGTAGATCCGACGAAGGCTGTCGAGCCCAAGGTTGATCCGAAGGTAGATCCGACCAAGGTCGCCGAGGCCAAGGTAGATCCGGCGAAGGCTGTCGAGCCCAAGATCACCGAGCCCAAGGCGGATCCGGCGAAGGCCGTCGAGGCCACAAAACCCGAGCCTGCGAAACCCGCCGATGCCAAACCGGAGACGAAACCGCAACCGGCTAAGCCCGAATCCGCGGGGCCGGTGAAGGTCACCCGCGACAGCCTGAAGTCGACGCCCGGTGAGACCGGTACCACCGGAGGCGCCAAGAAGACCGAGGGGTCCAAGGGAGCCGAGACGGACAGCAAGGCCCCCGCGGCATCCACGGACACCAAGGTGCATGAAGGACTGAAGTCCTCCGCGGGCACCAAGACCGACAAGCCGGCGGACAAGCCATCGACAGAGAAGTCGTCGACCGACAAGGGCGCATCCTCATCGGAGGGGAGTTCGCATTCCTCCGAAGGGAAGTCACACACCTCCGAAGGAAAGTCGCACTCCGGCTCTAAGGACTGACGATGATGGTCAGGGTGTCGCCGTCGCGCTCGATATGAAGTCCCTCGCGACGGGCGACAGTGGCCACCGCCCCGGCATCGTTGGGTTCGGCCCGGCTTCCGGCGAGAATACGTGCCAGTTTTCCCTTGTGCGCCTTGTTGAAATGGGTGATTACCGTGCGACGACCATCGGGATGCTCGGTGAGGCAGTCCACGGTGACCGCGTGGGGTAACCGCCCCAATCCGGCATAGGAACCCGATCGCAGGTCGACCACCAGTTCGTCGGCCGCCAGCTCAGCTAGCGCAGGTTCCAGGACCGGCCTCCAGCGCGCGGCCAATGTCGGCTTTCCGGGCAGCTTGGATGATGCCGACAGTCGATAGGCGGGAACCGGGTCGTCGGCGCGCAACAGCCCGAACAGCGCGGAGCCCACGGCGAGGCGCTCGCGCGCACGGGTCGCGGAGGCGCCGCGCAGCGACGTCACATCCAGGGCGTCGTACAGCACGCCCGTGTACCGCTGCAACGCAGGCATGGTGGGGGACACACGCAGCTCGGCGTTGCGCTGGATCTCGGCGTCCTGGGATGCCGAGATGCCCAGCGCCTTCCTGCACACGCCGGGATCGGCGGCGAGGGCGATGAGCTCGTCGACAAGTGCTTCGCGTACCGGGTTCAGCGATGGCGTGGCCAGCTCGTCCAGGCGCAGGGGCGCGCCATCCCCGCCTTCGCGTTTGGTCTCCGAGGGTGGCAGCAGCACGATCACGCCAGAGACCGTAGCGAACTGGCTTCCTGTCTGTCGCGGAGAGGTGGCCAAACCGGGTGCGATGAGTTTTCACGGCGTCGGCGGTCGGTACCCATGAATGTACCTTCCAGTTTCAAGGAGACCTCATGCCCACTCGTGAAGAAACCCCACTCGGAGCTCCTGCGTGGATCGACCTCGCCTCATCGGACCTTGAGAAGTCGAAGGCGTTCTACGGCGCGCTGTTCGGCTGGACCCTGCAGGAGGCCGGCCCCGAGTACGGCGGATATGTCAACGCGCACAAGGATGGTAAGGCCGTCGCGGGAATGATCGCCAACAACCCTGAATGGAATGCCCCCGACGGGTGGACGACCTACTTCGCCACCGCCGACATCAACGTCACCCTGCAAAAGGCTGTGGACAACGGTGGCACCAACTGCCTACCCGCCATGGAAGTTCCGCGGCTCGGATACATGGGACTTTTCGGGGATCCCTCGGGCGCCGTAGGAGGGCTATGGCAACCATTGGCCCACAAGGGTTTCCAACGCGTCGGGGAGGCCGGTGCACCGGTGTGGCATGAACTGAACACCCGTGAATACGACAAGGCCGTCGACTTCTACACCAAGGTGCTGGGGTGGAACACCAAGGTAGAAGGCGATTCCGCCGTTTTCCGGTATGCGTGCGCTCAGTATGACGGTGAGCCGATCGCGGGCGTCAACGACGCGACCGTCGGTCAGTGCGCGCTCCCCGAGGGTGTGCCCGCGCATTGGGCGGTGTACTTCGGCACCGGCGACACCGATGCCAGCGCAGCCAAGGTCACCGAGCTCGGCGGCGTGGTGCTGACCCCCGCGCAGGACACCCCATATGGCCGGATGGCGCTGGTGCAAGACACCACCGGCGGCACTTTCTGGCTGTGCTCTGTTTCTTGATTCCGGCTGGGGCATCCCGTCTTCGCTACAGATCCTCGAAGGTCGGGATGCCCCACTCCTCGTGCCCACCCCCGTGCAAGAGGGTGGCGCGGGTAACCGATCGGGTGCCGAACCTCTCGCGTAGCTCGTCCAGTGTGCTGTCGAGTACCAGCGCATGTTCCTCCGAACCCGCAAATGGCAGCTCTAATTGCGCTGCGCCACAAGGGTCAAAATTGGAGACGGAGAACCCGATGAGGGTGATGCCCTGTTCGTTGATGAGCGGAGTGGCCTCCTCGACAAGCTGGCGGGCCACCGCCAGGAGACGTTCGGTGGACGTTGTGGGCCGAGACATAGAACGCGAGCGTGTCGCGCGGGTGTAGTCGTGGAACCGTAGCCGGAGGACCACCGTTCGGCAGCTACGGCCGGTGTCGCGCATACGGCGGGCAATACGTTCGATGAGTTGTGTTGCGATGGCGTCGATCTCACCGGGGGTGCGGCGGTGACGGCCGAGAGCGCACTGGGCGCCGATGGAACGCCGTCGCCGTCCCCCCTGAACCCGGCGTGGATCCACATTATGTGCAAGGCAATGTAATTGGTGGCCCATGGCGCGGCCCACCATCGATGCCAGGGTGGACTCGCCGAGATCGGCGACATCTGCGACGGTGCGGATTCCGTACACCCGCAGTTTCTCGGCGGTGACGGTGCCGACACCCCACAGCGCTTGCACCGGCAGTGGGCGCAGGAACGACAGCTCCTCGTGTGGCTCCACCACCAGCAGTCCGTCGGGCTTGCCTTGGCGGCTTGCGACCTTGGCCAGGAACTTGGTGCGGGCGACACCGACGGTGATCGGTAGCCCGGTGCGACGCCGTACCTCGACGCGCAATGTCGCCGCGATATCGCGGGGAGTTCCCGAAATTCGTTGCAGACCGGAGACGTCCAGGAATGCTTCGTCGATGGACAACGGTTCGACCAGGGGCGTTGTGTCCCGGAAGACCTCGAACACCGACTTGCTCGCGGCGCTGTAGGCGTCGAAACGCGGTGGCACCACGACGGCGTGTGGGCATAGCCGCAGTGCCTGCCTACCCCCCCATGGCGGTACGTACCCCGCGATGCTTAGCTTCGTAGCTGGCGGCCAGTACGACGCCGCCTCCAACGATCACCGGGCGGCCGCGCAGCGCCGGTTCATCGCGTTGCTCGACGGAGGCGTAGAACGAGTCCAGATCCGCGTGCAAGATGCTGGCTGTCCCGGTCATGAACAGATGCTCGCACCGGGGTCCGACAGCCATATCGGGTTGATTTACCCAACCCCCAGTTGATTCGGAGAATCGCAGGGCAATCCTTGGTGGACCCTGGGCGATATTTGATTTACGGCTAGGAAAACTATCGAATCCGTGGTCGGCGGCATGGTGCAGTGTGCCCTACGTTTATTCCGAGTTATCCAGGTTCCTTCCAGCCTGTCCACATTCTTTGCCCAGAAGGGGTGGTTCACGTGCGCGTTCGTCTTCGTGCCACGATTGCCGCAACGGTTTGCAGTGTCTGCATAGCCGCGACGGCTTCTGTTCCTACGATCCAAGCTCCGATCGCCAGTCCGGAGCAACACAAGACCGTTTCGACCCAGGCCTATGTCCTGACGTCGAACGATGGCACGCTGGCTCCGGCCAGCGTTGGCTCGCTGGCCACGTTGCCGGGCGTGGCAGGTCCGGCCGCAACGCCGTTGGCCGCCGCTGCGACGCCGGCGCCGAGTTTGTTCACGGCGATTCAGCCGGTTTTCACGGTGTTGGGTGGGGCGTTGACGCTGCCGTTCAACATTCCGTTCTGGTTCATCACGGGGCAGTTGAATGCTGCTGCCAACCAGGCGACCATTAACAACTTCGTGACGGCCATCGGTCAGCTGCCCGGTGTGCCGGCCGCGGTGTTGTCCTACTTGGCAGGTATTCCGTCTCAGACGTTGCCGACGATCCCGTCGATTCCGGGGTTGACGGCTGCGGCCGCTACGCCGACGGTGAAGACGGCTGCGTTGGCCACTCCTGCCGCTGCGACGCCGGCGCCGAGTTTGTTCACGGCGATTCAGCCGGTTTTCACGGTGTTGGGTGGGGCGTTGACACTGCCGTTCAACATTCCGTTCTGGTTTGTCACGGGGCAGTTGAATGCTGCTGCCAACCAGGCGACCATTAACAACTTCGTGACGGCCATCGGTCAGCTGCCCGGTGTGCCGGCCGCGGTGTTGTCGTATCTGCAGGGCATCACGTCTCAGACGTTGCCGACGATCCCGTCGATTCCGGGGTTGACGGCTGCGGCCGCTACGCCGACGGTGAAGACGGCTGCGTTGGCCACTCCTGCCGCTGCGACGCCGGCGCCGAGTTTGTTCACGGC